>Ga0209382_10000578_pt1 | contig 59856 bp, 52 predicted proteins | sample SoiMetdeltSBSDD5_FD_187599 | JGI IMG/M metagenome (GOLD analysis project Ga0209382, IMG submission 187599) | Bulk soil microbial communities from a Populus tree surrounding site in Tennessee, USA - Soil MetaG P. deltoides SBSDD5 (SPAdes) (version 2) | ecosystem: Environmental > Terrestrial >...
AAGCGCACTCCCGCTGATGCGATCGGCCGCTCGTGATACGGCTGTGTTGCGTGGAGCAAGCTGCCGGCACCCTGGCTTACGCTCCGGGCTGCCAGGTCGAAGCCACTACCGAAGGATGCCTTGGTCCATGTCCGCGTGGACGGGGCTATCTGGCAGGGAGGACGGGCTGTGATGACCGCGCCGCGTGTGCTGGTGGTCGAGGACGAGCCGGCCATCCGTGACGTCGTTGCATTGGTGCTGACGGACGACGGCTGCGAGGTCCGGGCACGCAACGGTGGACGGGATGCGCTTCGGCTCCTGCGCCGCTGGCAGCCTGATGTGGTGGTGCTGGACCTGCGGCTGCCGGATCACGAGGGCGAGACGTTTTTCCAGACCTGCCGCGAGTACGTGGCGGGCGAAACGCCTATTCTGGTGATGTCGGCGTCCCCAAGTCTCGATCACCACGCCGCGCGCCTGGGCGTGGACGGCATTCTCCCCAAGCCGTTCGACATTGATGATCTGTGTCGGGCGGTGCATCGGCTCGCCGTCGATCGCCCGGGCTCAGTGCGACGATCCGGAGGTAGCCAGGGCGGCAGCGAGCGAGAACGCGATGTGGTAGCGCTCCAGGTTGGGGCGACCCGCTAGGCGTCGGACCCGACGATCAGTGAGCGCCAGCGGCTGACGGTGCCGTGGGCGATTCTTGCTCGATCGCCCACAGGGCGATCTCGTAGCGCCTGGCCAGGCCCAACTGCCACAAAATCGTCGCGATGTGCTGGTTGACCACCACCCGTGTCAGGCCGAGTCGGTCCGCGATGGCCTGATTCGTCGCGCCCTCCGCGATGAGCGCAACGATCTCACGCTGGAGGTCGGTGAGCACCGCAGCGGGCACACGATGCGAGGAATGGTCCGATCGCCGCTGCACGGCTGACCTCCAGGGTGAGCCAGAGTGACGGGCCACACCATCTCGAGACCAACGCTGCGAGTTCTAAGCCTGCTCACCGCCTATAACGCGTACGGTTCGCGTACGGTTCGGCAAAGATGGTGGTGCAGCAGCTCCGCCTGGACTGGCTCAGTTTCTGCAGATGTCGCAGGCCGAGTCCTGTAGATTGATGGCGCGAGAGATGGACGTGCTGCCTCCGTGGCGACCTCAGGAAACCACCTACAGCGGCTTGCGGCGCCATTGATCGTGGCCTTCTCTCCTGGTCACGGCTTCAGGGGAGGCGACAACATGATCAACGCTGACGAAGAGTGCTGTATGCGCTGACGCTGACGCCAAATCAGCGCGAGATTACCCTACTCGTTGAGGCGGGGCTGACGAACCGAGAGATCGCCGCTCGGCTCGGGACCACAGCCGGCTGGGTGGGCACCCAGATCGGGCGGATCGTGCAACGGCTCGGTCTGACGTGCCGCGCCGATATCGCGGCCTGGATCATCAAGGACGACCTGTGCCGCTTGGGGCGCTGGGAACGGGTGGTCTGACCGAAGCTGACTACGCCGAGACAGACGAAACCGCGGCTTGGTCGGGGGCCCAGGCCACGGCGGTAACCTCGCCGCGGCGGGCATTAGAGCGAGGCGTGCATTCTGACCACATGGTAGCGCGCGGGCGATCGAACCGCCTGGCTGCTGGCTCTCGTGGGGAGAACTTCCCGCGATGAGCCGACAATGCCCGGCACCGGTCCTGCAATAGTGTTCTGCGTCTACACAATGGGCTATCGTCAGCCCTCCATATTCCTCTCTACGGATGCCTGGGCCTTCTGGCTCGGGCATCCGTGCTTGTCCCGGGTGACAGGGATGGTGCCGCCTGATATATGGACCCCAAGCGTTGACCGGGTTTGCAGCAGGAGCACGGATTCGGGCGCTGTGAGCGATTGCTCGCCCTACCGTACGCATCCTATACGGGTCCAGGTCGATAACCCGAGCCCCACGGCTATCCATCAGCTCGCCGTTAGCTCGCCGCTGTTGGGTCAGTCCCGCTAGCGAGCTACGTGTGGTTGGCACGGCTCCTGCCCCCCGTATGTCCTTCTGAACCCAGGACGTAAGCCTAGCCACGGCTGGAGGAGGCGCGGATGGACGAAGCCTACGGCGCCGACTGCTTGTCGTGCGGCCGCACCCTCGGGTATGTCTACCAGGGTACGTTCTTCGCTCGGCCAGGCCCCGCAACGCTCGAACGGGACGGGAAACGGTACCGCTGTGGCTATTGCCACGGGAGCATCCTGTTTCAGCCAGACCCGAGCCTCAAGCAGCCTGACTGGATCGCCGCGATGAAAAAAGAGGTGGCAGCGAGCGGCAACCCACGACGCGCCTATCGAAAACGGGCAGGGTAGACACGACGCGGCGACCTGGGTTCTGTCCAGGCCGTACGCCTCGACTCACACAAGTAAGGCGGCCCCATGGCTGAGGGCTCCTGTGGCGTCTTGGTCGTCGAGGACGAAGCGGTCCTCCGCCTCTTGCTGACAGCGGTGCTCGACGACGAAGGTTTTGCCGTTCACGCGGCGGCCAATGGACACGAGGCGTTGCTGATCCTCGCCCTCTGGCAGCCAGAGATTATCGTCCTCGATCTCCAGATGCCTGTGATGGATGGCCCGTCGTTCTGCGCTGAGCAACGCCGCAGCCCCAGCCTCGCTGCTATACCTGTGCTGCTCGTCTCGGCTGCGCTCGACCTGAAGCGCCAAGCTATGAAGCTCGAGGCGGCAGGTAGCATCGGCAAGCCCTACGACGTGGATGAGCTGATCAAGACAGTCAACCAAATCCTTGCGACCAAGCGGAGTGCCTGAGACTCTCGTACCTAAAATCGGCGTTACGAGACCCGAGGCCACGTCTCAGCCCTGGCCAGAGCCTCGAAACCTCGTCGCGGACCACTTTACGTATTTCTGCACTGTCGATGGAAAATAGGCCGCTCTCACGGGCTTGTGGGTGACCATCAGGTCTCAGGAGTCGGGTGACAGTCGGCTACTATGGTGACGAGCCAGTCAATGAGAGTTGGGGCAAGTGCCAGCGGTCGTCGAGCCCAAGTGGCCGTCACGCTGAAAGGGGGCCTGGTCTGCAATGAGACGATCAGACGCGAGTGAAAGGCCTGATCCAGCGAACGGTGAGGTGTCTGGCCACCCGTGGGTGACGAACGGACAGCAGCAGGTCCGATTTGGCATCGGAGGAGGGTTGTTCGAGGATTGGCTGGTGCTGCGCGACTTCGTGCAGATGGTGGAGGATCTCGGCTTCGACTCGTACTGGCGCCCGGATCATCCTTTGTTCGCCCAAGATTGCTGGACCATGCTGGCCGCCGTGGCGGCGAGCACTCATCGGCTGCGGCTCGGCACCACGGTCAGTTGTGTCCTGTATCGGAATCCACTGCTACTAGCGCGGATCGTGGCCGATGTGGACCGTATCTCACAAGGACGCGTGGTGCTCGGGCTCGGAGCTGGGTACGTGGAGCCCGAGTTTCGGGCCATGGGGCTCGCCTTCCCGCCGCTCCGCGAGCGCCAGGCTGCCCTGAGCGAAGCGCTGCAGATTATCCCAAAGCTGCTGGGTGGCGAAGCGGTTACCTTTCATGGCGCCCACTTTCAACTTGAAGGCGTGTCGCTCCTGCTCCCGCCCGTGCAACAGCCATACGTTCCGGTGCTCGTGGCTGGCGGCGGAGAGCGGATCACCTTACGTGCCGTTGCACGGTACGCGGACGCCTCCAATCTCTTGCCGTCGTGGGAAGGTGGTGGAGCAGCCGCGGTGGCCGACGTTCACCGCAAGTATGCCGTGCTGCAGGAGCACTGCACCGAGATCGGTCGACCATACCCCGCGATTCTCCGCACCTACCAGTTTGTTCCTTGCATCCTCGCCGAAAGTCCAGCCGCCCTCGATGCCAAGCGCGAGCGCCTGCCCCAGATGCTGCGCCTGCGCCAGGATGGCCTGGTCGGCACGCCTGAGCAAGCGGTGGATCGCTTAAACGCCTTGGTGGGAGCCGGCTGCCAATACTTCATCCTCAGTATCTTCGACGTGGAGACGCTTCAACTGCTCCATGACCGCGTCGTCCCGTCGGTGATCGCTGCGACCTCGGAGGCAGTCTGAAATAGGCGGTAGAGGGTGCGGTCGATTGAAGGGACGCTACGCCTGACCGCGCCGCCTACCCTGAAGAACCATGTGTCAAGAGGGCTCTGGCTAGGTTGGACCTGTCCGACTCGTTTTCCAGCGAAGCAGCGGGAATGCGTCACCCACATCTTGACGAGGTTTGGAGCCTCCTGTTGGTTGAGTGCGGGCAGGGCCTACGATCAGTTGCCGCGCCCGCGCTTATCGCGCTCGCGCTCCTCGGCCTTTTTCTGCTCTTCCCGCGCCCGCTCTTCCTGCTTCTTCTGATCCTCGCGGGCTCGTTCCTCGGCCTTTTTCTGCTCCTCCCGTACCTGCTCGCTCTGGCCGTCTGGTTTGCCCTGGCCATTTGGTTTGCTCGGGGGCACTGGGGCTGCGGCGGGAGCTACGGGCGCACTCGGGGCACTGGGTTGCGTCGTCGGAGTCAGGGGCGGAGTCGGTGTCGGCGCGACGGTGGGAACAGAGGAGGGCGGCGGTGTCGAGTCGGTGCCTATCCCTGGGGTAGGAGCGGGGGCCGCGGTGACCGAGGGGCGCGCAAGAGCCAGGAGCAGCAAAAGTCCTGCGAGCAGGACGGCCACACCGACTGCGGCGAGGGCCATTTTGCTGATCGACGGGCCAAAAGCTCGGAAGAATCGCCCTCGTGGTCGGCCACGAATGACCGTTGGTCGCGACCGCAGAGGTTCCACGCGTTCAGTGCGAGCCTGGGCTGCCGCGCGTTCGCCTTGCACCACGCCCTCGAGCGCGTCACGGAACGCCCCAGCGGTGGCATACCGCTGTGACGGGTTGCGCGCCAAGGCGGTGAGGACCACACGTTCGAGCCCGACCGAAACATTCGGATTCAAAGACCGTGGCAGCGGCGCCGTGCCAGCTAAGTGCTGCCCGAGGATCGCGATAACCGTTGCGCCCTGAAACGGCGGGCGCCCCGTGAGCAGCTCGTATAAGACGGCGCCCAGCGCATAGACATCGGCTCGGCCGTCAACCCGCTCGCCGCGCACCTGCTCAGGCGAGACATACGGCGCTGACCCGCGCAGCTCCTCAGGACCCAGGGAACCTGTGGTGGTCATCACGCGGGCGATGCCGAAGTCCACCAGCTTCGGCTGCCCCTCGGGGGTCAGGATGATGTTCTGGGGCTTGACGTCGCAGTGGACGACACCCTGCTGGTGCGCATAGGCGAGCGCGTCAGCGACGCGCGCTGCAAGCGCAGCCGCCTCGATCGGTGCTGGGCGTGGGCCATTATGGATGATCTGATCGAGCGGTCGTCCCGCGACCAGCTCCATGACGACGAACGCATAGCCTTCGTGCACGCCGCTGTCAAAGATACTCGCGATTCCTGGATGGGAGAGCCGTGCCGCCAACAGTGCCTCTTCAGCGCAGGCCTGGCCGACCTCGGCGTCAGCACAGGCCCCCTCGTCCAGCAGTTTGACCGCCACGTCGCGGCCGAGTACCTGATCGTAGGCCTGGTACACCTGGCCCATGCCACCTCGGCCGAGCTGGGCTCCCAGCCGATATCGGTTGGCGATGAGGCCACCAGCGCCGACGCTCAGGGCCACGCGGCCACCCTCCCTCTCCGAGGACTCGCGACGGCGCAAGATGTGAGCCGTCTCCGTGAGCCAATACCTTGATAGTACGCCCCTCCCGCCCAGACGTACTCAACTCGCTGTCCTCTCCTGGCGAAAAGGGCACTTGTCGGACCATGCCCGTTCACAGAACGGGCGTTACACGTACCGTCAAAGGGCAGATCCCGCGTGAGCGAGGTGTGAGCAGTTGCCTCCACGACCAGCCGGTGGGTCGTGGAGGCAACTGCTTGCGCTGACTGCGAGTCGTCAGGCTACGCGCTGACGGTCGGGCGGTACTCGATGTCGAGCTCCTCCAGCTTGGAGGCGGGCACGACGCCGTTCTCCCAGCCTCTGGCCTTGTAGTACTCGGCGAGCATGTCGTCCAGCTCGCAGACGTGGCCCTGCGAGCCCGGCATCGTCGACGCTTCCTTCGTGAAGCGGTCGGGCAGGTAGTCCGAGCCCTCGGCGTGGCCGGCCAGGTTGTTGTACAGCCGCTCCAGGTTGTAGATCCGCTCGCCGGTCTTCAGCAGGTCGGCTGAGGTGAAGGGCAGACCCGTGATCGCGGCGTACTGCGAGGCGTACTCCTCCGGGCCTTCGGCGAACGCGCTGAACTTGCAGAGGTCCAGGCTGTCTGAGAACGCCAGGACGTCCTGGAGGATCTTGGTCAGCTCGCCCTTGCCCTCCCAGGCCAGCGGGTCGGTCTTCGGCTCGATCAGGCCGAGCTCGCTGGCGGGGGTGTAGGCGCGGAGGTGGCAGGCGCCGCGGTTGCTGGTGGCGTAGGCGATGCCCATTCCCTTGAGCCCACGGGGGTCGTAGGCCGGGATCGCCTGCCCCTTGACCGTCATCGAGATTTCGGGGTGGCCGTAGTGGTTCGCGACCCCGGCCGTGCCCTCGGCCAGAATGTTGCCGACGCCGCTCCGGGTGGCGATCAGCGGAGTCATCTCGACCATCTTCGTGCCGTCGCCCCAGGCCAGGCCCTCGTAGTCGTTGACCCAGCCGCGCTCGGTCGCCTCCATGTAGGTGGCGAAGACGTTGCCGAGCTCGATCGTGTCCATCCCGTAGTCGTTGCACTGGTCGATCAGCTTGGCGACCACCGTGACGTCGTCCATGTCGCAGTTGGCGCCGAGCGCCCAGGCCGATTCGTACTCGACGCTCTCCATGCGGAGGCCGGCGTATGGGCCGTCCTTGATCTCGACCTCTTTCTTGCAGGCGACCGGGCAGGCGTGGCAGGTCGGATTGTGGACGAGGTAGTGATCGTTGACGTACTCGCCGCTGATCTTCTCGGCCTTGTCGCCAAACGACGTGACCTGACTGTTCCTGGCGGGCAGGGCGCCCATGGCGCTGGTGACGTTCATCAGGACGTTGGTTCCGTACACCGAGAGGCCGCCCTTGCGCGGCGCGGTGACGTTCTTCTCGTCCATGATGGTGGCGAGCGCCTGGCGGCGGACGGCTGGCCAGGCCGCGGCGTCTGCTGCCTTCGGGGTGACGCGGCCGGACTTGACCACGATCGCCTTCAGGTTTTTGGCCCCGCCGACCGCTCCCGTGCCGCCGCGTCCGGCTGATCGGTCGTTCTCGTTCATCCAAGCGGCGTACTTGACTTTGTTCTCGCCGGCCTGGCCGATGGCGATCACGCTGAGGTCGTTCTCGCCGTACTTCGCCTTGAAGTGCTTGACAGTGTCGTGGGCGCCGAGTCCCCAGATGTCGGAGGCATCGCGCAGCTCGACGGTGCCGTTCGCGACGTACGCGTAGGTCGGCTTCGAGGCGGCGCCGGAGAAGAGCAGGCCGTCAAACCCCGCCCAGCGAATCCGCGCCGCCGACCAGCCACCCTGGTGGCTGTCAGTCACCGTGCCGGTGAGCGGCGACTTGGTGACGACGGCCATTCGACCGCTCATGTTCGCCTCGGTGCCGGTCAGCGGACCGTTCATGAAGCAGAGCAGGTTGTCCGACCCAAGCGGATCGACCGCTGGCCCGGCTTCGAGGACGTAACGGACGCCCAGTCCACGGGCGCCGATGTACTTGCGAGCCCAATCTTCGGGGATCGGTTCGTAGGCGACGGATCCGGACGAGAGATCGACGCGAGCAACGCGATTCGCAAAGCCGCCGATCGGCATCTGAGCTCCTCCTGGTGCGAGCTCCGGGCAACGATGCCCGAGCGCGAGCAGCACGGTGCCCGCGTAACCGCCTCGATTCTACTACCGGATCGCCGCTCGAACCAGAGATGTGACATGAGAGAACCGTGACCGGATCAGATCGCGTTCACGTGCGCCCATGTTCTGCCATTTGTCATAGAACAACTATATCAACATACGGAGATGGTGCGCCACACCGTCGTCAACGTTCACGTCTGCCATGCCACGATAGGCGTGCAGGTCTCGTTGCATTTCCTCACCGCGAGCGTCAGCGAGCCGGACCCTGAACTGACCGCCAGCTCTCAGAGGGACAGGCGCGGCGTGAGCAAAACGAGGGTCCGGCTCGCTGACGCTCGCGGTGAGGACGCTCGTGGCGTTCCCGCGTTGCTACGGGCTGGTATCTGAGGTCTCAGACGGTTGCGTCGGCCTCGGCATCGTGGGCGTACCGGCCGGGAGAGGGCTCACGCAGCCGCGCCAGCATGATGACTGGCCCGGCCAGCACGGCGATCGACACGACGGCGAGGATCGGGAGGCCGGCCCACGCGACCAGCGGTCCGCCGGCCAGCGGCAGCAAGATCGTGGACGACTGGCTGATGGTGTCGCTCAGACCGATCGCTCGACCGCGCTCCGTCGGCCCGACGACCTCGGTGATCAGCGCCGACGAGGCCACGTTGACGCACGACCAGCCGACGCCGACCAGGAAGGTGCCGATCGTGATCAGGAGGTAGTCCGCTGACGTCCCGACGAAGATCGAGCCGACGGCGATCACGACGTTGCCGATCAACATCACGTTGCGCCGCCCGAACCGATCCGAGAGCCGGCCGAACGGGATCGAGAAGCCGAACATGCCGACGACGTGGAGCGACACCGAGACCGAGATCAGCGAGAGGCCGTAGCCGTGGTGGTCGAGCGCGAGCGCCGTCATCGCCATCATCATCGACATCGTGCCGAGGGCCGCGAAACTGTTGGCGAACGCCGTCGCGAGCGGGAAGTGCCGCAGCCAGACGCCGAGTCCGCCACCCTCGGCGACCGCCGGGCGTTCCGATTCGTGTGCGACGTATCCCGGGTAGTACCGCTCGAGATTCTGGGCGATCGTCTTCGGGTCAGGGCGGACCAGGAGCACCAGCACCATGCTCGGCACGATGATGATCGGTCAGAGGAACCAGACGGTTGCCAGGCGATCCTGGCCGGAGGCACCGGCGATGAGCTCGCTGCCCCAGATCAAGATCGGCGCCGCGACCGCTCCGATCAGGGAACCCGTCAGGACGTAGCCGAGTCCTTCGCCGCGGCGGGCCGGGACGAACATGTCCGCTGCCGCCAACCGGAGCTGCTGCCCGGCGCCGACGCCAAGACCGAAGACTACGAGGCCGAGCACGACCAGCGGGAACGAGCCGAGCAGCATCGCAGCCCCGATGACCAGCGTACCGACCAGCGTCAGGGCGAGCCCGAGTTGCAGCCCGGCCTTCCGGCCGTACCGATCGGTCAGCCAGCCGACCGGATAGGCGATGATCAGCCGACTGACGCCGAGGATGCTGCTGCCGAGACCCGACAGGGCCGCCGAGCCGAGCATCTGGACCACGATGATCGGGGCGAGGGTCGGAGTGGTCTGATTCCCCATCCCGACGAAGGCCTGAGTGAGGGCCAGCAAGATCGTGTTCCGCCGGATCAGCGGTGGGATCTTCGGAGAGTACTGGGCGCCGGGCGGCGGCCCGTCGGTCACGGAGATGCCAGGCCGGCGCGCGCCGGCCTCGTCGACGGTCGTGCTCATCAATTGCGCTCCCGCTTGCGACGATACGCGGTGGGAGATTGCCGGCACAATACGGGCTTCCGTGACACGACCCCGTGCAGCGCTCCAGATCCGTACCGCGAGCGTGAGCGACCGGACCCGTCGGCTCATGGTCCGGCTCGCTCACGCTCGCGGTACGGATGTCGACGGGTGTCTACTCCACGAAGTCTCGCGACGAGTCGCTGGACAGTGCGCCGAGTGCCGGTACAATCCGGCGCGTGGAGGGCAGGATGGCGAGCGTGGAGATCCAAGTGGCGACCTTCGATTGCTACGGTACGCTCGTCGACTGGGAGGGCGGGGCTGGCAGCTTCCTGTATCAGCTCGCGCTCAGGCGCGGCGACGCCGACCCGGGTCCCGGCTGGGCGCTGCGCGAGCGCTGGGAGGCGATCCAGTTCGAGCTGCTTCAGCCGCCGTATCGGCCGTACAAGGAGATCCTGGTCGAGAGCGTGAACCGCTGGACGGCCGAGCGCGGCTACCCCTGGGACAATGGGGACGGCGAGGCGCTGGTGCGGGCGATGCGGTCCTGGCAGCCGTTCCCCGACACACGGCCGGCGCTCCTCCAGGCGAAGGCACGAGGAGTGCGACTGGTGATCGTTTCCAACACCGACCGCGATATCATCGAGCACACGCTGCGCCATCTCGCGGTGCCGTTCGACGACGTTATCACGGCGCAGGATTGCGGCGTCTATAAGCCGTCCCGGTCCGTGTTCGAGCAGGCGCTGGCACGAGTCGGCGAGTCGCCGGAGCAGGTTCTCCACGTCGCGTTTGGCTTCAAGTACGACATCGCGCCGGCTCAGGCGATCGGCTGCCGGACGGCCTGGGTCAACCGGTTCATGGAGGCGCGGCCCGGACCGGCGATACCGGACTACGAGTGGCGCGACCTCTGGGGGCTCGCCGAACTGGTCGGGGGCCCTGGACCGGTCCCGCCGTGGGATGCGCCCGCGACCGCCCGCTGACCCTTGCAGTTCTGGGAGTCCGTCATGGCTGACATCCGTATCTGCTTCGTCGGCGACTCGTTCACACAGGGCACCGGCGACGACGCCTGCCTTGGCTGGCCCGGTCGGGTCTGCGCCTCGGCGCGGGCTCGGGGCCACGCCGTGACGGCCTACAACCTGGGGATCCGGCGCGAGACGACCGACGACATCCGAGCGCGCTGGCGCGCCGAGGTGACGCCACGGCTCGTCGCCGGCCTGGATGGACGGATCGTCTTCTCGTTCGGCGCGAACGACGCGACCGTCGAGCACGGGACCTGGCGTGTCCCGGCGGCGCTGTCCGAGGAGAACGCGCGGGCGATGATCTCTCGCGCGAAGCTCTCGTGGCCGGTCCTCGTGGTCGGACCGCCGCCCGCACCCGAAGCGGACAAGACTGCGCGCCACGCGGAGCTCGCGGCCCGATACGCCCGGGTCTGCCAGCGGCTGGACGTGCCGTTTCTCGACATTCTGGAGCCGATCAAGTCGGTGGATGCCTGGTGGGAGGAGGTCGCGGCTGGGGACGGCATCCATCCGAGCTCGGGCGGGTACGCGGCGCTGGCCGGCCTGGTGGAAGCGTGGCCGGCCTGGCGGGCATGGGTGCCGTAGTCAGGGAGCAGCCTCATCTGATGGTCCCGAAGGAAGACCTCGCCCTCAGCGGGCGAAGTGAAGTGTCCCACTACGGGCGTGGAGTTTGGGAGCGGACCGTATTGCTATCTGCCTCGAAATGTGCACCGTCCCGAAGGCGTTCACGTCCCTTTGTCATCCCGACGCAGGAGGGATCTCATGCTGACCTGCTCCGGAGCGAGAGATCCCTCCTCCGCTCGCAAGCTCGCTTCGTTCGGGATGACAATGGTGGGTCACTGCCTTCGCCTCCGCATCGGTCTCGCGGCCGAGTTGCAACTGTCCGCCCCTGAACGCCGTGGAGGGGGGAGCAAATTGGCGCTGTGCGGAAACTGCACGGGCGATCAACGGGTTCAACCTGGCCATGGGCGATACCTCCTGGCTGTTGGAGAGGACAAGATGACGACCGACGTGGCTTCGTCGATGCAGGCCGCTACGATGAGCACGCCGATCGGGCCGCTGACGCTGCTGGTGCGGGACGGCCGGGTCTGCGCCGGCGGCTTCACCGGCGATCTCGGTCTCGTCGGTGCTTCGCAAGGAAGGGCTTTGGGCGAGGTGAGGATCGAGCTGGTCGACGATCTTGGGCCGATCAGCGGGGCGCTGATGGCGTACTTCTCCGGCGACGTGGGCGCGCTCGACCGCATCGAGGTGGATGTGCAGGGCGGGCCGTTCCAGCAGCGCGTCTGGCGTGCTCTGCGCTCGATCCCGCCCGGTCAGCCCGCCACGTACCGCGAGCTGGCGATCGAGCTGGGCGGAGCGCGGCTTGCCCGGGCTGTTGGGATGGCCAACGCGACTAACCCGTGCGCGCCGATCGTTCCGTGCCACCGGCTCGTCGGCAGCGACGGTAAGCTGACCGGCTACTACTGGGGCCTGGAACGGAAGCAATGGCTCCTGGACCACGAGCGCCGGCACTCCCAGAGCAGGTAGGTCGCGAAGCACGGCGGGTTGGCGCCGCAGACGGCTACCATTGAGGCGTCGCCCCGGGGCGGCCACAACCCTCTGCTTCTGGGGACGCCTGATGTCCGAATCCTCGGCCCACACTCCGACCTTCTCGTTCGGCGAGCGGCTGCTCGCCGATCCCGCCACCCGCGAGCGCCGCTCCCTCGTGACGCGTGTCATGCAGTCATCGCTCGCCGCCGTCGAGCCGGGTGAAGCCGTCCGCCGGGCGCTCCGTCGTGAGGGCGAGCGGCTGACGGTCGGCGACCATTCGTACGATCTCGGAGAGTACGATCGCGTGGTGGTCGTGGGGGCCGGCAAGGCCAGCGCGCCGATGGCCGCGGCCGTCGAGGAGATGCTCGGGGAGCGCGTCGGGACGGGCCTGGTGGTGGTCAAGCACGGCCACACTCATCCCACGCGGACCGTCGAGCTTCGGGAGGCGTCCCACCCGATCCCGGACGAGTCGTGCGTCCACGGAACGGCCGAGCTGGTGGCGCTGCTGGCGACGACGAGCGCGCGCGATCTGGTAGTTGTGGTGCTCTCCGGCGGAGGGTCGGCGCTCATGCTGCTGCCGGCCGACGGGATCAGCCTGGCCGACATGCAGCAGACGACCGACGTCTTGCTGCGGGCCGGTGCGACGATCAACGAGCTGAACACGATCCGGAAGCATCTGGAGCAGGCGAAGGGGGGAGGGCTGGCCCGGCTGGCGGCGCCGTCCGACGTGCTGGCGCTGGTGCTCTCGGACGTGGTCGGCAACCCGCTCGACGTGATCGCATCCGGCCCGACCGTGCCCGACACCAGTACGTTTGCCGACACCTGCGCGATTGTCGACCGGTTCGGGATCTGGGACCGGCTGCCTGCAAGCGTGGCCGGTCGCCTTCGCGACGGCAAGGCCGGCAGGATCGCCGACACGCCGAAGCCGGGCGATCCGTTGTTCGACCGGGTCCACACAGTGGTCGTGGCGAGCAACGAGCTGGCGGCGGAGGCCGGCGTACGCCAGGCCGAGAGCGAGGGGCTTTCCGCGCTGCTGCTAACGACGTTCGTCGAAGGCGAGGCGCGCGAGGTCGCCAAGGTCGTGGCCGCGTTCGCCCGCGAAGAGGCTGGCCGAAACCGGCCGCTGCCGCGCCCGGCCTGCATCGTCTTCGGCGGCGAGACAACGGTGACCGTACGGGGCAGCGGAGTTGGCGGGCGGAACCAGGAGCTGGCGCTGGCGGCCTCGCTCAAGATCGCCGGGCTGGAGAACGTGATCGTCGCGGCGCTGGCGACGGACGGCAACGACGGGCCGAACGACGCGACCGGTGCGCTGGCGGACGGCTCGACGGTTTCCAGGGCACGAGCGCTCGGGCTCGATCCGGATGCCTATCTCGCCAACAACGACGCGTACCACTTCTTCGACTCGCTCGGCGATCTGCTGATCACCGGCCCGACGAACACGAACGTCAACGACCTGCTCTACGTCTTCGTCTGGTAGGTCAGTGCGAGAGCAGGGCGGCGAGCGCGGCGTAGTCGGCGGCCTGCTGCCCGAATGGGCGCCGAATCAATGCCCGTGGTCCCGGATGGTACAGCGGCACAAGTTGGCGTCCGTACCAGGGCGCGGCCACCCCGATATCGCGCGCCAGCACGCGACCGTGTGGCTCAATCAGCGCCAGCGCATCGAGCGCCGCCCGTCCCAGGCTCACCACCCACGGCGGATCGAGCAGGTCAATGAGTGCCCTCAGGTGCATGGAGCAGTTGCGGATCTCGCCGGTGCGAGGCCGATCGTTGCGGCCGTCGGGCTTGCGCGGGTTGCAGAGGACGGCGTTGGTGATGAAGACGCTGCTTCGGTCGATGTCAGCGCTCGCCAGGAAGGCGTCGAAGTTGCGGCCGGTCTGGTCGCCGCTGAGGGGCACACCGGTCCGGTCAGCGCCGAGGCGGCCGGGCGCCTCGGCCACGAACAGCACGCTGGCGTCAAGCGGACCGTTGGCCGCCCCCAGCGCCCTGGTCCGCCCCTCCATCCTCGGGCACATTCGACACATCTGCGCTGCCGCTGCCAGGTCCTGGAACGCCTCGGGCTGGCAAGACTCTCCCCTCCCCCGCGCACGCCGTGGGGATGTGGGGCCCCATGGGCGCGCAGCGCCGGAGTCCAGTGAACTCCGAGGAAGGCGTGATGGGAGGGGCTGGGGGTGGGGGATACCCTGCGTCGGCGTCACATTCGGAAGACGCCGAACGTCGTCGGCGGGATCGGCGCGTTGAGGGCGGCTGAGATGCCAAGCGCCAGGACCGCGCGGGTGTCGACGGGATCGATGACGCCGTCGTCCCAGAGACGAGCGGTGCTGAAGTACGGGCTGCCTTCGTGCTCGTACCGCTCCAGGATCGGTGCCTTGAACGCGGCCTGCTCCTCCTCGGCGAGGGTTGCGCCGCGCTGCCGAAGCTGATCGAGTCGGACCGTCAGCAGGACGTTCGCCGCCTGCTCGCCGCCCATCACCGACGTCCGACTGTTCGGCCAGAGCCAGAGTTGGCGCGGTCCGTACGCCCGGCCGCACATCGCGTAGTTGCCGGCGCCGAACGACCCGCCGATCACGACCGTGAACTTCGGGACCGCCGCGTTCGCCACGGCCATCACCATCTTGGCGCCGTCTTTGGCGATTCCGTGGTTCTCGTACTCGCGTCCGACCATGAAGCCGGTGATGTTCTGGAGGAAGATCAGCGGCACCCGGCGCGTCGAGCAGAGCGCGATGAAATGGACCGCCTTGAGGGCGCTCTCGGAGAAGAGGATGCCGTTGTTCGCGATGATGCCCACGGGGTACCCCATCAGCCGGGCGAAGCCACACACCAGCGTGCTGCCGTACCGTGCCTTGTGCTCGTCGAGCTCACTGTCGTCAACCAGGCGGGCGATTACGTCGCGCACCTCGAGTTGCTGACGAGGATCGCGTGGGATCAGCGCATACAGCTCCTCGGGGTCGTAGCGCGGCGCTTTCGGCGGCACGATCTCCCACGGAGCCTCCTTGCGGCTCTGGAGGTTGGCGACAATCCGCCGGGCGATCGCCAGGGCGTGCTCGTCGTCCTCGGCGAAGTGGTCGGCGACACCGGAGACGCGGGTGTGGACGTCGGCACCGCCCAGATCCTCGGCGCTGACCTCTTCGCCGGTCGCGGCCTTGACGAGCGGCGGGCCGCCCAGAAATATCGTGCCGGTGCCGTTGACGATGATCGACTCGTCGCTCATGGCCGGCACGTAGGCACCGCCGGCGGTACAGGACCCCATCACCACGGCGATCTGGCTGATGCCCAGCGAGGACATCCGGGCCTGGTTGTAGAAGATCCTGCCGAAGTGGTCGCGGTCCGGGAAGACCTCGGCCTGGAGCGGCAGGAACGCACCGCCGGAGTCCACCAGGTAGATGCACGGCAGGCGGTTCTGCTCGGCCACCTCCTGCGCGCGAAGGTGCTTCTTGACGGTTAGCGGATAGTAGGTGCCCCCTTTGACCGTTGCGTCGTTGGCGACGATCATGACCTCACGGCCGCTGACGGTGCCGATGCCGGTGATCAGGCCCGCCGAAGGCGACTCACCATCGTACAGGTCCCAGGCGGCGAGCGCGCCCAACTCCAGGAACGGTGAACCGGGGTCACAGAGGCGGGCGACCCGCTCTCGAGCGAGCAGCTTGCCGCGTGATCGGTGCCGCTCTACTGCCGCTGTCCCGCCGCCAGCCTGCACGAGACGAAGGCGCTGGCGCAGATCGCGGGCTAGCGCGCGATTGTGCGCGTCGTTCTGCCGATGCTGCTCAGTGCCGATGTCGATCGCCGAACGAAGTAGCGCCATCGTGGTGAGAGCGTACCGGATTTTGATGCCGAGGCGGGGCCGGGGCTCGTTATACTACCGACAATCCCGCCAGCAAGGTGGGCCTCGGGAGGCGACCTTCGTGCTGACACCGAGCGCATGGCCGGTGCGCCGACATCGCCGCCTGTTGTCCCTGGTTGCGATATTCACCGCGCTCGTGATCGTCGTGGGCTGCTCGGCGGGCGGGGGTGCGCCGGCAGCGTCTCGAACTGGAAACACTCGTGTCGATCCGGCCACGGAAGGTGGACGGCCCTCGGGTCCGCCTGGCGAGGCCCCGGTCGCGCCGCGTGCAACGGAAGGCACGCTCTCCTCGACCGAGATCGGCCTGGTCTACCAGTTCATCTTGCAGCGGTACATCGAAAAGGTCGATCACGCGGCACTGGTCGAGAGCGCGATCGCCGCGATCAACGAGACGGGTGTGAAGTCGAACTTCCTGCCGCTCGATCTAGCCCCGACCGACCTGTTGCCCCTCCCGACCGGCGACCCTGACCGTGACTGGTCGACGTTTGCGCGTGGGTACGACGCGCTCGTGGGCAAGCACCCGACGTGGGCTGCCAGCGCGCGCCCGGATTGGGCGATCCTGCGGAAGATGCTTTCGACGTTGAAGGACGATCACTCAATTTTCATCGAGCCGCAAGAGATGCGGCGGATGAACGAGACCGGGTTCACCGGGGTCGGGATCCGAGTCACCCGGCCGACGCCCGAGGAGCCGCCGCACGTCACCGAGGTGTTCCGGGACAGCCCGGCCTCGTCGGCTGGCGTCAAGCCCGGCGATCAGATCGTGGCGGTTGACGGAAACTCAACCAGCGGCCGAAGTTTGACCGAGGTCGTGAACACGATCAGAGGCTCGCAGGGGACTCGCGTCGTGCTCTCGGTGGTTCGTGGGGGCCAGCCACCCGTCGACGTTCGGATCACGCGCGGCGCGGTTGACGCGCCTCGCGTGGAGGGATCTGTGCGGGGCGGCGTGCTGGGTTTTCTGCGAATTCGTAGCTTTGGCGACGGCGTGCCGGAGCAAGTCCAGCAGTTCCTGACCCAGGGACGAAACCGTGGCGCTCAGGCCTGGGTGGTGGACCTGCGTGGCAACCCTGGCGGGTCACTGGAAGCGATGGCCAGGACGGCCACCAACTTCATCGAGTCCCGCCCTGTTGGCGTTGCCGTCGATCGGAACGGGCAGCAGGATCCGATCGTGGCGCCGGGCCGGCCGGCGATCCCCCGCTTCCCGTTCGTCGTCATCGTCGACCGCGAGACGTCGTCGGCAGCGGAGCTGATGGTGGCGGCGATCAAGGAGTACCAGATCGCCCCGATCGTCGGGGCCCGGACGGCGGGAAGCGTGGGCCTGGCGTCGCCGCAGCCGCTCTCAGACGGATCGGCGATCCAGATCACGATCCGCCGCCTTGCGACCCCGTCCGGCGCGACGCTCGACAAGCAGGGCGTGCAGCCTGATGTCGAGGCGGCACTGACGGCGGACGATCTCCAGCGGGGCGAAGATCCGCAGCTTCTACGGGCGCTCGAACTGCTGATGGGCGGCCCGAGCCAGGTCTCTCGCTAGCCGAGGGGCAAGCGACGGCCCCGGCGGAACGCCGAGCCGTCGAACGTCCTGGGACCGCGGCAGGCCGATTCTCAGGCGCCGGTGGTGGCGGCGTCGCTGGCCCGGCCGGAGCCGTTGCGGAAGACGGCCGACCGCAGCTCCTCGCGGATCTCACGCACGAGCTGGCGCGTCTCGTCGAGGATCGCCTCGGACCGCCCCTGGGCCATCCCGAGGTCCGTCGGGATCCGCTCCTCCTGGAAGAAGTCGTAGGCCATCTTCAGGCCGAAGCCGATCAGCACGCCGAACAAGAACTTCACCATGCCTCCACCTCATAAGCGCCGGGGCGAACGCCTGCCAGCGCGTGACGGTCAGTGTGACCCGATTTGTGCGGCCGCGCGGCCGTCGGTGAGGCGGGGCGCGGCACGCGGTAGACAGTATACGGGCGTCGGCGGGCGGGCTACGCGCGCAGGCGCTGCCCACCCGCCGACGCCGCTTGGCTCAACGCAGGCCGTTGAACAGGTCCGACTCGGGCGCCGCCGCCGGCAGGCGTGCGTGAACGAGCTGGAACGACTCCCGGGAGAAGAGCTGGTCGAACAGCGGCTCTGGCAGCTTCGCGAAGAAGACCTCAGGGCCCATCTGCGTGGCGTGGGCGAAGAGTGCCCGCCGCTTCTGTCCGACGTGGGCCGACACGTCCACGACCGTGGTCACGAGCTCGTCGGGGGTGCCCCAGGACGGCTCGTCGCTCTCCATGCCTTCGTCCAGCGGCGGCGTGATGCCGGCCTCGCGCAGCGCCCTGCCGAACTCGGCCATGTTCGACTTCGAGATGGCGGTGTAGTAGAGCTTCAGTGGCGCCCACGGCTCGTCGCCGTTCCCAGCATGGTACGCGGGCTCGCCGGCGAGCTCATACGCCCTGGCGGCGATCCGGTGCGCGTTGATGTGGTCCGGGTGGCCGTAGAAGCCGTTCTCGTCGTAGGTCACGATCACCGACGGTCGGTATTTGCGCACCAGTGCGACCAGACGGGCAGTCGCCCGATCGAGGTCCGCTTGCGCAAAGCTGTCTGGATGGTGGTTGTCCTCAGTGCCTGCCATCCCCGAATCCCGGTAGCCGAGCAGCTCCAGGTGGGTCACGCCGAGCACCTCGCAGGCCGTGCGGAGCTCGCGCTCGCGGACAGCGCCGAGGTTCTCGATCTCGACGGCGGTGTCGGGGTTAATCTCGCCGACTTCGCCGCCGGTGCAGGTCACCAGGACGGTCCGGATGCCCTCGGCGGCGGCGCGGGCGAGCACGCCGCCGGTCCCGATCGCTTCGTCATCCGGATGAGCGTGGACCGCCATCAGCGTTAGCGGCTCTGGCATCGAATCCTCCGTGTCAAGTGTTGGTGTGAGTGGTATACCTCTCGGATCCGAGGTGCGGCGTGCTCATCAAACAGCTTGAAGCGTTCGTCGAGGTCGTTCGGCGCGGAACCGTCTCGCGAGCGGCTGAGGCGCTTGGCGTCACTCAGCCGGCGCTGACGGCCCGGCTGCACGCGCTCGAGCGGGAGCTTGGGCAGGATCTGTTCGCGCGGTCCGGTCGAGGCGTACGCCTGACGGACGCCGGGCGGGTCTTCCTGCCGCACGCCGAGCGCGCCTTGCTGGCGATCGCCGACGGCCGGGCGTCGATCGCGGACCTTGCAGATGGCAGGGCCGGCAAGCTGATCATCGGGGCGACCGGCTCGGTGAGCAGCTACGTCCTGCCGAAGGTGCTGAAGCGCTTCCGGACGGAGCACCCGCGCGTCGAGCTGACCGTCCGCACGGGTCACTCCGAGCAGGTGCTGGAGCTGGTGCTCGCGGAGTCGGTCGAGCTGGCAATCGTGCGCGAGCTGCGCCACGACGATCTCGAGGTGATCCCGCTCTATGACGACGAGCTGACGCTCGTGACGCATCCATCTCATCCGTTCGCGCGCCGAGGATCGGCCCGACTCGCCGACGTGGTCGCCGAGGGACTGGTCGTCTTCGATCGGGCGTCCAGCTACTACGAGCTGACGCAGGCGCTTTTCGTCGGCGCTGGCGTTCTCCCCCGAATGATTATGGAGCTCGACAACTTCGAGGCGGCGAAAAAGATGCTGGAAGAGGGGCTCGGCGTGGCGCTGCTGCCGATCGTGGCGGTCGCCCGTGAACTGGAGCTGGGGCAACTGGCCTCGGTGCCGATCGTGGACGCCGGGCCGGTCCATCGGCGGATGGTGGTGATCCGCCGGAACGACGTCGGGCCGCCGGGCGGCATCGCCAGCGCGTTCCTGAGCCTGCTGCTGGAGATGGTGGGTTCCAGACCGCTGCCGGGCCTCGTGAACGGCGCGACGAACGGCGCGGCATCGGAGCTCCTCCTGAGTCGATCCGCGGCGGGGTGGGGCCGGGAGACCGTGGACTGAAGGAGCCTGAATGGCGCCAACTGGCAGAAGGCGCGCTGAGTGGGATCGGCCGCGCTGGTGTTGTCAGCACGGGTGCCGCATGCTATCCTGGAGGCACTATGAGCGTTCATAGTAAATCGACGACGACGTCACAGCGTGCCCGAACCCTCGAGGAGGTCGCACGCCTCGCCGGCGTCTCCCGCAACACCGTGTCGCTGGCGATCCGGCTGAGCCCGCGTGTGAACGCGCAGACCAGGGACCGCGTCCTCCGCATTGTACGCGAGACCGGTTACCGGCCCAACTACGCCGCCAGGGCGCTGGCAGGTCGCCGGACGACCACGGTCGGGCTGGTGCGGTACGGCTCGAGCAAGATGCAGGGCGACTCGTTCTACGACCAGATCCTCGGCGGGCTGCGTCGGGCGCTCGAAGATGCCGACTACGATCTCCTGCTGTTTGCGCCGACCCGGCTGGCGGACAGTCACGACCTGACCGAGCCGATCGTCAGCGGCAGGGTTGACGGCATGGTGATCATCGGAACGCAGACCGATCGGGCGGCTGTCTCGGCAGCGCAGCGCCAGGGGGCCTGCGTCGTCCACGTGGGGCGGCGCGACTTCGGCGTCGACGTGCCGACTGTCAGCGCGGACGAGGTGGGCGGCCTCGAAGGGGCGCTTGGCCATCTACGCGAACACGGCCACGCCAAGATCGCCCTGATCGCCGAAGACCTGGCGTTCGAGCCGACCCGCGACAAGGTGGAGGCGTACCGTCGATCGAGCGCCGAGGCCGGCGTAGGCCCGGAGGACATGGTCGCGCTCGACGTCGGCCAGGCCGAGCCCGACCGGGTGCGCGAGGCGGTCCGTACGCTGATCGAGCGCGGAGTGACCGCGGCCGTCACGACGCGCGATCCGCTGGCGGTGGCGGTCATTCGCGGCCTCGGCGAGCGCGGCCTCACCGTGCCGGACCAGTTCGCGATCGTCGCCTACGACAACCTGGAGTGGTCGCCGCTGGTCGAGCCGCCGCTGACCTGTGTCAGCCCGCCACGCTACGAGATGGGGGTCGCGGCCGGCGAGATGATCGTTAGCCTGATCGAGGGGCGCCCGGTCGACTCGCCGCGGGTGCTGCCGACGCAGATGGTGACGCGGCGCTCGTGCGGTTGCGCCTGGAGCCCGCTGGACGAGAGAAGGGGTATTGAAACGTGATCGATGGCGAGCGCATCAGCTACGCGAAGGACGTGCCAGTGGCGGCGGAGGCCGACGTGCTGGTGGTGGGCGGGGGTCCGGCTGGTATCGCCGCTGCCGTCGCCAGCGCCCGCAACGGTGCGAAGACGGTCCTGGTGGAGCGGTTCGGGTTCCTGGGCGGGAATGCCACGGCGGGACTGGTCGGACCGTTCATGACGTCGTACAGCCAGGATGGCAAGATCCAGCTGATCAAGGGCGTCTTCGAGGAGCTGGTCGAGCGGGCCGAGGCGCTCGGCGGGGCGATCCACCCCCGCGAGGTCGAGGGCGGCAGTGAGTACGCCGGCTTCATCACCTACGGGCATCACCGGGTCACGCCGTTCGATCCGGAGGCCGTCAAGCTGGTCGCCGCTGAGATGTGCCTGGAGGCCGGCGTCGACCTCAGATTGCACACGTTCGTCGTCGACACGCTGGTCGAGGATGGCGGCGTTGCCGGCGTGCTGGTCGCCAGCAAGTCGGGCCTGGAAGCGATCCGCGCGAAGGTGACGGTGGACTGTTCGGCCGATGCTGACATCGCAGCGAGAGCCGGCGTCCCGTTCCACCAGGGGCGCGAGGGGGACGGCCTGACCCAGCCGATGACGCTCTTCTTCCGGGTCGGGAACGTGGACGACGCAAAGGTGATCGCCTACGTCAACGAGATGAACGAGTACCGGCCGTTCACCTCGATCGTCAAGGCGGCCCGCGAGCGCGGCGAGTTCCCGATCCCTCGCGAGGCGATCGGCGTCTATCGGACGCCGCACCCGGGCATCTGGCGCGTCAACACGACTCGCCTGCATCAACTCGACGGTACGGACGTCAAGGATCTCACCAAAGCCGAAATCGAGGGACGGCGCCAGGTGATGTTTCTGATGAAGTTCTTCCGCGAGGAGTGCCCGGGCTTCGAGAACGCGATGCTGCTCGACACGGCGGCGATGATCGGCGTTCGCGAGACGCGGCGGATCGTGGGCGAGTACACGCTGACGGCCGACGACCTGGCGACCGGCCGCGAGTTCGACGATGTCATCGCGCTGTGCGGCTACCCGATCGACATTCACAGCCCGACTGGCAGCGGCGGCACGATGAACAAGGAGGCGTTCGAGTGCGCGAACGTCTACCAGATCCCGTACGGCTGCCTGGTCCCGACGAACGCCGACCGGCTGCTGGTAGCGGGGCGCTGCGTCTCGGCGAGCCACGAGGCGCTCGGAGCGATTCGGGTGATGCCGCCGGCGTTCGCGATGGGTCAGGCGGCCGGTACCGCCGCCGCGCTGGCGGTGGCCGAGGGCGTCGAGCCGCGGAACGTGCCGGTCACATGGCTTCAGGAGACGCTGGTCAAGAGTGGGGCGTACCTCGGGGACACGGTCAATCGGCGGGTCCAGAGCGGACCCTCGACGAGGAGGAGGACACCGTGACGTTGAATCGCCGACAGTTTCTGCGCGGCTCGCTGCTGGCGGTCGCGAACGTCGCCATCCTGGCAGCGTGCGCCCCGCAGCAGCCGGCCCCTGCCAAGCCCGCAGAGGGCAAGCCCGCCGACACCAAACCTGCCGCCCCGGCCGCCACCACCGCGCCGGCGGCGGCGAAGCCGGCCGAGAGTAAGCCAGCCGAGACCAAGCCGGCCGCCGATGCAAAGCCGGCCTCCCGGACTCCAGCAGGCGAGTTGAAGATCGGGTTGCACGCCAAGTTGACGACGCTCGACCCGCAGGGCCAGCAGTCAGTGGACGGAATCACCCACTCGGCGATGCAGCACGTCTTCGACACGCTCGTGGGCCGTGACGCCTCGACTGGCAATCTGGTGCCGCGCCTCGCAACGTCCTGGGAGGCGCCCGACCCGAACACCTGGGTCTTCAAGCTGCGCCAGGGTGTGAAGTTCCACGATGGTTCTGACTTCACGGCGAACGACGTCAAGGCGTCGTTGGAGCGGATCCAGGCTCAGAAGGGGCCGCTGGCGCCGCTGTTCGCGGCCGTCGAGGCGGTCGAGACGCCCGATCCGATGACCGTCCGCCTGAAGATGAAACAGCCGGTCGGCACGATCCCGGCCAGCGCCACGCTGCTGACCGTCGGCCCGGCGTCACAGATCAACACGGACGGTTTCTTCACGAAGCCAGTCGGGACCGGTGCGTTCAAATACGTCTCCTGGCGGGCCGACGCCGACCTGCGGGTCGAGGCGAACGAGCAGTACTGGGGCGGCCCGCCTGCCTCGAAGGCGATCGTCTTCAAGTACATCCCGGAGGTCGCCGCTCGGATGACCGCGCTCGAGACGGGCGAGGTCGACTTCACCTGGCGGGTGCCGCCGGATCAGCTCGAAGGGCTGAGGAAGATCGCCGAGCTGAAGGTGGACACGACACCGTCGCACGAGTACTACTTCATCTGGATGAACGGCAGCCGCGAGCCGTTCACCGACAAGCGCATCCGCCAGGCGATGTTCCACGCGCTGGACATCGACACGATGGCGAAGGACCTGCTGCCGGGCATCGGCCAGCGCGCGACGGCGCCGATCCCGCCGACGGTGTTCGGCCACGCGCCACAGACGCCGTACGCCTACGACGTCGCGAAGGCGAAGCAACTGCTGGCCGAGGCCGGCAAGCCGAACGGCTTCGAGACGAGCTTCATCTGGTACTCCGGCGCCGGGCCGCAGGACCGCGAGATCGGGCAGGCGCTGGTCTCGTACTGGAACGCGATCGGCGTCAAGGTCAAGGTCGACGAGCAGGAGCGGGCAACCTGGCTCGACAACCTGATCAAGCTGAACTGGGACATGGATTTCCAGACGAACGCTGTCACGACCGGCGACGCCGACTTCACGCTCGGGCGGCTGTACCACTCGCGGGCGAACCGCAACGGCTACAAGAACCCGGAGCTGGACAAGATCCTGGACGAGGCGACGGCCGCCAGCGATCAGAACAAGCGGAAGGAGTTGTACGCCCAGGCGAACAAGATCATCTGGGAGGAGGCCGTCGGGATCTTCCCGTTCGACATCCTTGCGACGTTCGCCTACCGCAATACGGTCGAGGGGTTCGCGCCGACGCCGAGCGCGTTCCTCTCGTTCTACAACACGATGTCGAAGCGGTGACGACGTACGTCGTTCGGCGCCTAATCTTCTCGGTGTTCGTCCTCTGGGGCGCGCTGACAGTCGTGTTTCTGGCCGTCCGGGCGGTCCCGGGCGATCCTGCGCAGATGATGATGGGCCCCAACGCGACGGCGGCTGAGATCGATGCGCTCCGCGAGAAGTTGGGGCTCAATCGACCGCTTGTCGTGCAGTACGCGGCCTACATGGTTCAGACGATTCGCCTAGATCTCGGCGAGTCCCTGAGACTGGCGCAGCCGGTGGTCGCGCTCGTGGCCGAACGGCTGCCCACAACTGGCAAGCTGGCGCTGACGGCAATTCTGATCGCCGTTGCCGTCAGCTTCCCGCTTGGAATGGCCGCGGCGATCCGGCCTGGCGGGCTGCTGGACGGCGTCGTGTCGGTCGTGTCGCTGCTGGGGCAGTCGGTGCCGGGGTTCTGGCTGGGGATCATGTTCATCCTGATCTTCGCCAGGTCGTTGCGCCTGCTGCCGAGCGCCGGCGACGAATCGTTGGCGCACCTGATCCTGCCGAGCATCACGGTGGCGCTGCCGCTGGTCGGGGTGCTGACGCGGCTGGTCCGCAGCGGTTTGCTCGACGTTCTGGACGAGGACTATGTCCGCACGGCTCGGGCGAAGGGGCTGACGCCGCGCGCGGTGATGTGGCGACACGCCATCCGCAACATGCTGATTCCGGTCATCACGGTGGTCGGACTTCAGATCGGACACCTGCTGGGCGGGGCGGTGATCACGGAAACGGTCTTCGCCTGGCCTGGCGTGGGGACGTTGCTGGTCGACGCGATCACCAACCGCGACTACCCGCTGGTTCAGGCCTCGATCCTGTTCATCACCGCCCTCTTCGTCACGATCAACTTCCTGGTCGACCTGAGCTACGGGGCGCTCGACCCCCGGATCCGGCTGCAATGACACAACGCAACCTTGATCCGCACCGCGAGTCCCGCCTTCGTCGGGATAAACTCCGCGAGCCGGACCCCGGAGTGGGGGTCCGGCTCGTTGACGCTCGCGGTGAAGATGTCCGGGGACGACCATGGTGACGCGGCGAACGCACTCCGACTGGGTTGGGTCGTGGTAACCCCGCAAGCGCCGACCGAGGGCACCGCGCCGGTCGTCGCGTTGCAAGGTGCCGCGCCGGTCGTTGCGCGGCCGGCGTCGGAGCGCGCGACCGCCCGCCAGCGCCGACGCTTGCTCAGGCTGTTCGTCGGCGGCCTGCCGCTGCTGTTCTTCCTGCTCGTCGCCGTGGTCGGACCGATCGTCGTGCCGTACGACCCGGTCACGGTGCGGACGGGCGAGCGTCTGAAGCCGCCTGGGGAGGTGTTGCGCGACGGATCGATGGCGCTGCTCGGGACGGATCAGGTCGGGCGCGACTTGCTGGCCCAGGTGCTCCAGGGGGCTCGAATTTCGCTACTGGTGGGGTTGAGCACGGTCGCGCTGGCCGGGACGGTCGGATTGTTGTCGGGCGTTCTGGCGGGATACTACGGTGGCTGGCTCGACGCCGTCACGATGCGGATCGCCGACGTGCAGCTCGCGTTTCCCTCGATCTTGCTTGCCATCCTGATCGCCGGGGTGCTCGGCCCGAGCGTGACGAACGTCATCTTGACGCTGTCGCTGACGCGCTGGGTGACGTTCGCGCGGGTAGCCCGTGCGGCGACCCTTTCGACCAGGGAGCGAGAGTTCGTCCACGCTGCTCGCGCGCTTGGCGCCGGAGACGCGCGGATGCTCGGGCTGCACATCGTGCCGTCCGCGATCGGGCCGCTGGTCGTGGTCGCGACGGTCGAGGTCGGGCTGGTGATCATCGCCGAGGCGTCCTTGAGCTTCCTGGGGCTGGGCACGCCGTCTGACCAGCCGTCCTGGGGCGCGACGATCGCGAACGGGCGGGCGTACCTGAACACGGCCTGGTGGATCTCGACGATGCCGGGCCTGGCACTGAGCCTGGTGGTGTTGGCGGTCGGGCGATTCGGCGACCAGGTGCGGGACATGCTGGACCCACGGGCACTGAGCCGGGTCTAAGGCCGGGCATAGGCTACGCGAAACACATCGACAGTACCGCGAGTCCCTCCTTCGTCGGGATAAACTCCGCGAGCCGGACCCCTGGCTGCAGACGTCCGGCTCGCTCACGCTCGCGGTACAGATCCAGGTCCGTCCAGGTGAGCATGGACCTTGCCCGCGGGTCCGGCTCACCGGCGCTCGCCGTACGGATACGTATCGTCCATGCTCCGCGATGCTGAGCAGCGTACAATTGCCGGGAGGAGAGGCGGCTGGCTGGACTGACGAACTGGCGACGTGCCACCGCTTCCAGGAGGAATGACCGATGGCAGTACGAGTCCCGCTGCTCGACGTAGGGAGGCTGACCGCCCGACTCGACGAGATCATCGCCCAGCACGGCGAGCCGCCGTGGTCCGAGACGATGATGATCAACGAGGACATGCAGGCGTACTTCATCGCGAACGCGCCCGGGCACCCGACCGACACCCACTACCACCATCATGACGAGTGGTGGATCGTGCTGAAGGGTGAGATCGACTGGTGGATCGAGGGGAACGACGGCCCAATCCATGCCAAGACCGGCGATTTCGTGATCGCGCCGCGCCTGCACTGGCACCACATCGAGCCGGTCGGCAACGAGCTGACGATCCGGCTGGCGATCAACACCCGTGGCGAGTTCCACAAGTACGATCGTCCGGGGTGCCGCGAGAAGCCGTGGCGGCTGAAGCCCGGCGAAACACCGGAGACGGCGATGCCGGACGAGTGACGAGCAGGGCGGGCGCGGACGGCGCCCGCCCGATCAGACCGTGAACGGGGTGCGGCGCTCGATCTTTGCGTCGTCCAGCGTGTAGCCAAGGCCGGGGGCCGTCGGGAGGGGGATCGAGCCGCCGTCCGGCATCATCTGCTCCTTGTGAAACCACTGCTTGCCCGGTAGGGCCAGCAGCAGCGTCTCAGCCCAGGGGCAGACGTAGGGCGACTGCGCGGCGATGACGTGGACGGCGGCGTGGATCGAGTGTCCATGCGGGATCACGACCCGACCGTACGCCGAGGCAAGGGTGCAGATCTTCACCAGCTCGGTGATACCGCCACACCAGTCGGGGTCGGCCTGGATCACGTCGATCGCGTCGGCCTGGAGCAGTTTCTGGAAGCCCCAGCGGGTGTACTCGTGCTCGCCGGTAGCGATCGGCACGCGGGTCGACTGGCGGATCGAGGCGAAGTCGTCGGTGCGGTCGGCCGGCACCGACTCCTCGATCCAGCGCGGGTAGTACTGCTCGATCCGCTCGGCCAGGCGGATGGTGTAGGTCCGGTCCCAGCCCATCCAGGAGTCGAACATGATCTCGACGTTCGGGCCGACCGCCTCACGGACCGTCCGGACCAGGTCGACGTTCCTCGCCATGCCCTCCAGGCCGTGGATCGGGCCGTACTTGAAGAACCACTTCTGGGCCTTGAACCCTTGCTCTACGGCCCACTGGGCACGCTCGGTCACGCGGTCCAGCTCCAGCGAGTGCCCAAGCATCGAGGCGTAGCAGTCGATCCTGTCACGGGTCGGCCCGCCGAGCACGCGGAAGACCGGCAGGCCGAAGTGCTTGCCGCGCAGGTCCCAGAGCGCGTTGTCGACGGCGCTGATCGCCATCATCTGATTGCCTTCGCGGGCGTGACGGTCCTGGCGGTACATCACGTCCCAGAGGCGCTCTGTCGCCAACGGGTCTTGCCCGACAAGGTGCACGCGCAGCTTCGTCAGGATCAGGTAGGCGGTTTCGGGGAAGATCGGGCCGAACAGGCCGACGTGTCCCTCGTCTGACTCGACCTCGACGTAGATCGCTTCGGATTTCGCGCCTGGCTGTGGCTCACGCCTGGTCACGGTACGGCTGGCGTACTCGGGGTAGATGTCGAGCATGCCGATCTGGCGTTCCTCGATCAGCGAGGGCGCGGCCGGGCCGCTGACCCTGAGGCAACGAACGTCGGTGATCTTCACGGCCGGGCCTCCTCCTGGGCTGTCGTCGCCCGACCGCGCGGAGACATCGGGCCGGAGGGCGGGATCGATCTGGGCGCTGAGCCGCCATCGGACGGGACGGTTCTGCTGCCGAAGTAGTCCCAGACGAAGTCGTCAGAGCAGGTCATACACTTGAGGGTCAGGATCCGGCCGGGCTGCTTTGGACGCCACGGGCTCGGCGTGCCGCCAGGGTCGGAGCGGAGCGTCACGTGACCGCGATCGGTGGCACCGGTCGCTCCGTAGTTTACTGTACAGACAGGGCACGCTCGTGGATAGGCCACCTGGTGTCAATTCTCCCGGGGACGTGCTTCGAGAGCGGTTCGCGCGGCTCCGTGATAGCAGCTTTCGCGCGGGATGCGCCACGCCGGGCGGGCGGCCGTTTGCCAGCCCGCTTCTGATGGGCGTATAAACTGCCGTCCTGGCGGGGGGCGCGCGACAGTAAGGCATCATCTCAATTCTCGCCAGGCACAGGGGTCGCCGTGACACGAGAACTGGTCATCAATGGGACGCGCATCGGCGATGACAGCCCGGCCTACGTCATCGCCGAGATCGGTCACAACCACCAGGGTGACGTGGAGAAGGCGAAAGAGCTGTTCGACCGTGCCAGGGAGTGCGGCGCATCAGCCGTCAAGCTCCAGAAGCGCGACAATGAGACGCTCTTCACGCGCGAGGCGTTCAATCGGCCGTACGACAACGAGAACAGCTTCGGGCCGACGTACGGGCTGCATCGGCAGGCGCTCGAGCTCGGGCCGGAGGAGCTGCGCGAGCTCAAAGCGTACGCCGAGAACTTGAAGATCGATTATTTTGCAACGCCGTTCGACATCGCGAGCGCCGAGGTGCTCGAAGCGCTCGGCGTCACGTTCTACAAAGTTGCCTCGGCGGACCTGACCAACACGCCGTTGCTGAAGCACATCGCCCGGTACGGGAAGCCGATGCTGATCAGCACGGGCGGCGCGACCATTGAGGACGTCGACCGGGCCGTCAACGCGGTGCTGGCGATCAACTCGCAGCTCTGCGTGATGCAGTGCACGGCGGCGTATCCGGCGGACTACGACGAGCTGGACCTGGGCGTGATCCAGACGTTCCGCGAGCGGTATCCGGAGTGCGTGATCGGGTATTCCGGCCATGACAACAGCATCTCGATGCCGGTCGTGGCGTACATGCTCGGGGCGCGGATCATCGAGAAGCATTTCACGCTGAACCGCGTGATGAAGGGCACCGATCACATCTTCTCGCTGGAGCCGCCCGGCCTGCGGCGGGTCGTGCGCGATCTTACGCGGGCCCGCCAGGCGATCGGCGACGGCGTCAAGAAGAAGCGGCCCTCTGAGTTCGCGCCGATGGTGAAGATGGCGAAGAGCCTGTACTCGGCGCGACCGCTGCCGGCCGGGCACGTCCTGACCGAGGCCGACCTGGCGATCAAGTGCCCCGGCGGCGGGATGCCGCCGTACGAGCTGGAGAACGTCGTCGGGCGGACACTGCTCGTGGACCTCGACGAGGAGGCGCAGATCGAACACGCGCATCTCGGGCCGGTCGGCTCGCCGGTTGTCGCGGACAGCGGCCGGCGCTGAGCCGTGGGTAGCGGGGAGCCGCTGGCGGGGCGCGTCGCCGTCGTTACGGGGGCGCTCGGGAAGCTCGGGCCAATCTGGATCGGCGGGCTGCTCGACGCCGGCGCGACCGTGGCTGGCATCGACCTCGAAGCGGCGCCGCCGTCGGCGGCGTTCGACGGCCTGCGTGAACGGTACGGCGCGGCAAGGGTGCACCTGTACCGGGCCGACGTCCGCGACCGCGCCCAGCTCGACGCAGCGCGCGACCGAATCGTCGACGACCTCGGGGTGCCGCACGTGCTGGTGAACAACGCCGGCATCGACCAGCCGCCGAACACAGACGCGCCGCAATTCCGGCTGGATGAGGTGCCGCCGGACGTTTTCAAGCGTGTGCTCGAGGTGAACACGTTCGGGACGTTCCAGGTCAGCCAGGTGTTCGGGAGTGCGATGGCGAAGGCCGGGCGCGGCGCGATCGTCAACGTCGGCTCGATGTACGCCGAGATCTCGCCGGACAATCGGCTGTACGAGCATCTCGGGTTCGATCCGCCGTTCTTGAAGCCGCCGGCCTACGGCGCCTCAAAGGCGGCGGTCCTGAACCTGACGAAGTACCTGGCGGCGTTCTGGGGACCGTACGGCATCCGCGTGAACGCGATCTCGCCGGGCGGGGTGCTGGGCGGCCAGGACGACGAGTTCATCCGCAAGCTGTGCGACAAGATCCCGCTGCGCCGGATGGCCGAGGGCAGCGACCTCGTGGGGCCGCTGGTCTTCCTGGCGTCCGACGCCTCGGCGTACGTGACGGGCCAGAACCTCCAGGTGGACGGCGGCATCACGGTCTGGTAGGGGTGGTACACTCCTCGCCCAGAGGGGGAGATCCATGCCTCGCGAGCGGACTCCTGGCATCGTCGGTCTGATCCCGGCTCGGGCCGGATCGAAGCGAGTAAAGAACAAGAACATCAAGCCCCTGGCCGGCCACCCGGTGATGGCGTACACGATCTCGGCGGCGCTTGGGAGCGGCATCTTCGGCGAGGTCATCGTCTCGACGGACTCTGAACAGTTCGCCGAGATCGCGCGGCACTACGGCGCCTCAGTGCCGTTCCTCCGGCCGGACGAGTACGCTGGCGACCGCTCGCCGGACATCGAGTGGATCGAGTACACGCTGGGCCGCCTGCGCGACGAGGGCAGGAGCTACGACTGCTTCGCGATCTTGCGGCCGACGAGCCCGTTCCGCAAGGCGGAGACGATCCAGCGAGCCTGGGACACGTTCCTGGCCGAAGAGGGCGTCGACTCGCTGCGGGCCGTCGAGAAGTGCAAGCAGCACCCCGGCAAGATGTGGGTGGTGCGGGGGCACCGGATGTTCCCGCTGTTGCCGATCGGCCCGAAGGAACAGCCCTGGCACAGCAGCCAGTACCCGACACTGCCAGAGGTGTACATCCAGAACGCCAGCCTGGAGATCGCCTGGTCGCGCGTGATCTTCGAGAACCGGACGATCGCGGGAGATTGCTACGTCCCGTTCATCACCGAGGGCGACGAGGGGTACGACGTCAACGACGTGGCCGACTGGGTCTACGCCGAGTATCTGCTTTCGAGCGGCGAGGCGTCGCTGCCGCCAATCTCAAAGTCCCCGTTCCCCGTTGACGCCGTATGACCGAGCTTCTCTACGTCCCGGCTGCTGAGCTGGAGCGCATCCGCGCGCTTGGCATCGATCCAGTCGAGCGCGCCGCGATCTTCGCCGCCGCCTGTCGGATCAACGCCCTGTATATGATCGGGAAGGCCGGGTCCGGGCATCTCGGGACGACCTTCAGCAGCATGGATATCGTCGCCTGGCTTCACCTGGAGGAGCTTCGGCTCTCGGATGACCGCCGCGTGCCGATCGACCGGTACTTCAGCTCGAAGGGCCACGACGTGCCGGCGCTCTACGCGGTGATGATCGGGCTCGGTAGGCTGCCGTTCGAGAGCATTCACACGCTCCGGCGCCTCGACGGGCTGCCGGGCCACCCGGACGTCGGGACGCCGGGGATCACGGCGAACACGGGCTCGCTGGGTATGGGGATCTCGAAGGCGAAGGGGTTTGCACTGGCGAATCGGCTCCAGGGCCGGGCAGGCGAGGTGTACGTCCTGACCGGCGACGGCGAGCTTCAGGAGGGCCAGTTCTGGGAGTCACTGGGCTCGGCGGCGAACCAGAGGCTGGAAGAGATCACGGTCATCGTGGACCATAACAAGGTCCAGTCCGACACCCTGGTGGAGCGGGTCAGCAGCCTCGGCGACCTGGAGGGGAAGCTGCGGGCGTTCGGCTGGGCGGTGGCGCGCTGCGACGGCCACGATCTGCATGACTTCCGCCGGGCGCTCGGGGCGGTCCGGGCGGAGCGCGGCAAGCCGAAGATCATCGTGGCCGACACGATCAAAGGGAAGGGCGTGTCGTTCGCCGAGCACACGGCGATGGCGCCGACAGACCGTCTGTACAAGTTCCACAGCGGCGCGCCGGCTCCGGACGTCCACGAGCGGATGGCCGAGGAGCTGGTGGCGACGGCGAACCGGCTGCTGCGGGAGGCCGGCGCGGCCGAGCTGGCGCTGGAGCGAAGGCCGTTCCCGGAGCGGCCGGCTCTCGGCGAGGTGCAGCGGATGGTGCCAGTCTACGCGAAGACGCTCGTGGAGTGCGCGGCGGACGATCCTCGGATCGTGGCGCTCGACGGCGATCTCGTCCTCGACACCGGGCTGCTCGAGTTCGAGGAGCGGTTCGCGGATCGGTTCGTCGAGTGCGGTATCGCCGAGCAGGACATGGTGTCGCAGGCGAGCGGCCTGGCGCTGGCCGGGATGCTGCCGGTCTGCCACTCGTTCGCCTGTTTCCTCTCGACTCGCCCGAACGAGCAGATCTACAACCAGGCGACCGAGAAGACGAAGGTCGTGTACGTGGGGTCGCTGGCCGGGCTGGTCCCGGGCGGCCCGGGTCACTCGCACCAGTCGGTTCGGGACATCGCGACGCTCGCGTCCGTGCCGAACATGGAGCTGATCGAGCCGTCCTGTGAGGCTGAGACGGCGCTGGCGACGCGGTACGCGCTGACGGAGTCAGGGCAGTCGGTGTACCTGCGGCTGGTGTCGATTCCGTGCTCGGTCCCGTACACGCTGCCGGACGATTACGAGTTTGTGGTCGGTCGCGGCGTGGCGCTCACCGAGGGCGACGACGCCGTGCTGATCGGGTACGGCCCGGTGCTGCTGCCCCAGGCGTTCGAGGCGGCGCGACTGCTCCGCGAGCGGGGCATCGGCCTGAAGGTGGTCAACCTGTCCTGGCTGAACCGGATCGACTCGCAGTGGCTCCGCGAGACGGTTGACGGATACCGGGTGCTGGTGACGCTGGACAACCACTACGTCTGGGGCGGCCAGGGCGAGTGGCTGGTCTGCCAGGTCGCGCGGCTCGGGCTGGCGTCGCCGCCGCGCGCCGTGCCGCTGGGCGTTCGGGAGATCCCGGCCTGCGGCACGAACGACGAGGTGCTGCGCTACCACGGCCTCGACGCCGAGAGCCTGGCCGACACGATCGCGTCGTCGCTCGGGGCGCCTGCCATCCGTCGCTGATTCCGGCCCTCTGGGAGCGCAGCGTGAGCAGCGGTCGCCGCGAGATCAGGCGCGGCGCGTGCCGGCCGCCATGAATGACGCGGCGCGCTCGTGCGAGGCATGCAGCAGTTCGGGTGGCACGACCACCGGGCCCCCGAGCGCGCTGGCGTAGAGCGCAGCCTGGGCGGCCTCCTCGACGATGACGTTGGTCTGGACCGTCTGGGCCGGCGTGTCGTGGAAGCAGAGGATGCCGTGGTTCGCCAGCAGCACGGCGCGGGTCTTCGGGGTCAGGACGGATTTGATGTTGTCGATCGCCTGGTCGGAACCGCGCGCCCCGTAGCCGGCCAGTGGCACGCCGTCTTCGAGGCCGAAGATGCCGAACGCCTCGGTCCAGCCCTCGATCGGCCGATTGGCGACCGCAAACGCCGTCGCGAACGGCGAGTGGGTGTGGAGGACACAGCCGGTCTGGGGCTTCTCCTCGTAGATGGCGAGGTGCATCGAAATGACGGCGGCGGACATCGGCGAGACTTCGCCTTCGAGGACGGAGCCGTCGAGGCGCAACCGCGCGATGTGCTGGTCCTGGAAGTTCGCCAGCGTCGAAGCTGCCGTGTAAATGATCTCGTCCTTGCCGGGGACCCGGATGCTGATGTTGCCGTGGCCCGACATCGAGATCGCGCCGCTCTTGACGATCGCCGCCGCGGCTTCCACCAGTTGCTGTCGGAGCGCCGTCATGTCCGCTGCCATCTCTCGGCTCCTCGTTCGCTATGCTGTGTGGACCCCGGACAGTGTAGCGCAGCGAAGGCGTGACGCAGGCTGCACTCGAAACTCGGCAGTGGCGGTCAGCCGGGGTCCGGCGGAAGCGGCCGGCGGCGGGCCGGGGCGCGCTGGAGCAGATGGTACGGCTGCCCACGCGTCAGGATCGGATCGAGCAGGCTGATGTACCGGCCGGTCATCACGTTGCACCAGTCACGGCTGCTCATCCCGAGCACGCGGCGCGATGAGTTGAGCGACAGGCCGGTAGTCTTCTGGAAGGCGCGCCAGGCCAGTCGGCGGGCTTTCCAGGCGAGGTCGGGCGGCGCGTGCCGCTCCCATTTGGCGGCGTAGAGCTCGACGTATCCCCGCTGGCGGGCCCGCTGCTCGGCGCTCGACGCCGAGCCGTCGGCCCACGCCCGGTAGTGGTGGATGGCGATCTCGCGGGTGTACGCGACGTCCCAGCCGCTGAACAGGACTTTTGCCGTCAGGTCGGGGTCGATGCCGTAGTCGCGGAAGCGCTCGCCGAAGCCACCAACGTTCTGGAGGACCGGGGTCCGAAGCATGCCCTGGTTGACGTTGAGGACGCCGATCGACGAGACGGCGCCGAGATACGGTGCCACGGACGCCGGGCCTTCGATCTCCTTGACCTTCATGGCAACCATTCCGATCGTTGGCCGCCGGTTCAGGATCTCGACGGCGACGTCGAGGCCGTGGTTGACGATCTCGTTGTCGTCCGAGATCCAGGCGACGTACGGGGTAGTGACGGTCTTGAAGACGTCGTTGTACGCCCGGGCCTGCCCGAGGCGCTCGCCGACCAACAGTGGGACCAGCTGGTCCGAGGCGATCGACTGGAGGTACTCGACGGTGCCGTCAGTGGAGCCGGCGTCGGTAACGTAGAGGACGGTCGGCGTCGTCGTCTGTGCGAAGACGCTGTCGACGCAGCGCTTCAAGCTTTCGAGGCGGTTGTAGGTGCCGACGACGACAGAGAGCATCGGGGTCATCGTGTAGGCGTCACGATTCAGTGGCCTCGGCGTAGAGGGCGCGTTGTTCGGACGAGAGGGGGGCACCGGCGACGGCACGGTAGCAGGCGACGAACGTCGCGGCAGCCTTCGGCCAGGCGCAGCGTGCGAGCGCGCCCGGTGCGGCTTCAAGCGTCTTTCGAAGGAGCTCCGGGCGCCGCTCGGCGGCGAGCAGCGCGTCGACGATCGCCTCCGTGCGCGTGCCGTCGAAGTAGAGCGCGGCGTCACCCGCGACCTCCGGCAGGCAGGTCGCGTTCGAGGCGATCACGGGCAGGCCGTACTGCAGCGCCTCCAGGACCGGCAGGCCGAGCCCCTCGAACAGCGAGGGGAAGACCAGGAACGAGGCTGCCTTGTAGATCGCCGCGAGGGTATCGTCTGACACGGCGCCAAGCAGGCGTACCTGGCTCTCCAGACGATACCGCTGGACGCCCTGTTTGACGGCCGGCCAGTGCGGCTCGTACGGCCGGCCGGTGCAGACGAGTGATAGCTGGATGCCGTGATGGTCTCGGAGGATGGCCAGCGCCTCGAACAGCCGTAGATGGTTCTTGTGCGGAAACGTCATGGCTGGATAGAGCGCAAAGCGATCGGGCAGGCTGAGCGCCTGCCGGACCCGCGCGACGTCCGCCTCACTCGGAACGGGACGTGTCTCGGCCGGGCCACGCGGAATGACCGCGATCTTCTCCGGGGCGGTCCCGTACTGCTGGACGACGTCGCGTTTTGTCGAGCGACTGGCCGTGACCACCAGGGCCGCGCGCTCGCAGCCCTCGCGGTAGAGCTCGTCGCGGACTCGCCACTCGGCCGGATCGAAGAACTCCGGGTAGTGGCGATGCTGGAGATCCCACGGCTCAAACAGGAACGGGACGCTGGTGCCGAAGCGGGTAGGGTAGGCGAAGTGGACCACCGACGCGCCGTGCGCGGCCAGGAACGCGTCGGCCTTGCGTGGGTCCGGCTTGCTGGCGGTCAGCCGGCGGGCCTGCCACCAGCCCCAGTGTGCCGCGTCCACGCCGAAGCCAAGTGGGCCGGCCTGGGCCTGCCAGCGCTGCCAGCGCGGCGTCAGGCGGCGGACGGGGGGATACGCCTTCTGCGGGTACGGCCAGGACACGACACGGTACGACTCGCCGGCCAGCCGTTCGAGCGACGCCTGAAACCGGGTCGTCGAGAGCAACAGGAACCGCTCGTCGGTCGCCTGAGCCGCGAGGTGGGCGATCAGGCCGTTGATCGCCGTCTCGACGCCGCCGGCGCGTTCGGGATCGATCTGGGCATTGATCGCGACGGTGAGGAGCGCGGCACTCCGCTGGCGATCGGCGTCGGCGGCGGCGACCAGTTTCACGACGCGATGGACTCCTCGTAGAGCGACCGCTGCTCCTCGGTCAGGTGCGTGCCGGCCGCGGCTCGGTAGCAGGCGATGTACGTTCGAGCTGCGCGGTCCCAGCAGAAGCGGGCCAGCGTGGCAGGGGCCGCCAGCCTGTTCCGTTCGAGCATCTCCGGCTGTTGATGCGCGGTGCGTATCGCCTCGACGATCGCCTTGACGCTGGTCGGGTCGAAGTAGAGCGCGGCATCGCCGGCAACCTCGGGGAGGCAGGCCGCGTTCGAGGCGATGACGGGCAGACCGTACTGGAGCGCCTCCAGCACCGGCATGCCGATCCCCTCGAAAAGCGACGGGAACACGAGTGCCCAGGCCGCGCCGTAGAGCGCGATCAGGTCGTCGGTCGGGACCGGGCCGAGCATGCGGACCTGGCGCTGGAGGCCTAGCCGTTCCACTGCCTGCGCCAGAACCGGGACGTGCGAGTCGTACAGGCGGCCGGTGCAGATCAGGGGAAGGGTCAGATCGTGGCGATCCCTGAGCACGGCGAGTGCCTCGAACAGCCTCACGTGGTTCTTGTGCGGAAACGTCATCGCCGGATAGATCAGGAAGCGCTCCGGCAGGTTGTACGCCTGGCGGACGCGTGAAACGGCTTCTGGGGTTGGGGGCGAGGGCGGCAGCGCCGACCGGATCGGGATCACGGCGATCTTCGTGGGATCGATCCCGTACTCCCGGACGATGTCGTGCCTGGTGTATCGGGTGCCCGTGACGATCAGTCGGGCCTGCTCGCAGCCCTGGCGATACACCTGGTCCCGCCACGCGCGCTCACCGGGCGAGAACAGCTCCGGGAAGTGACGGTGCTGAAGGTCGAGCGGCTCGTAGATGAACGGGAGGCTGGTCTGGAAGTGGACGGCGTACGGGAAGTGAACTACGTCGACGCCGCGTGCCCGGAGGACGCCGTCGCTCTGGGCGGCGGTCGGCGGCCGAAGGAGCGCCCGCGAGGCGTACCACCAGGCCCGGTGCGCGGCGTCCACCCCGAACCCGAGCCGACCAGCGCGACGATGGACTCGTTGCCAGCGCCGCGTCATCGTCCGGAACGGTGCGTACGCCACCTGCGGGAACGGCCAGGCGATCACGTCCTGGCCGTGACCCGCAAGTTGACGGAAATCGGGGGCATAGCGCTCGGTGGCGAGCACGAGGAAGCGCTCCGTTGTGCTCCGCTGCGCCGCGAAGTGCGTCAGCATGCCGTGGATGGCCGACTCGGCACCGCCGGGGTTGGCCGGATTCACCTGGGCGTTGATCGCCACGGTCAGGGTGCGAGCAGGGGCGCCCGCTTCTGCGCTAGCCATCGTGGACCCCGTACTGCTCGGCCGGGAAGATGAAGGGTGAGCCGGTGAGGATGCCGTCGCAGATCACGTCCAGCCCTGGCTGCCTGCCGGGCAGGAGATCCTCGATGGTGTCGATCGCGACCTTGAACGGCGGGACAGCTTTCGTCGGGATCATGCACGGGACCGGAACCATACGGCGGAAGAAGAAGTGATAGGCGTACTTGCGGGCCCGTTCGACCTGCTCAGGCGGCATCCGCTCGGCCAGGGGGAGCCGGGCGAGGATCTCAAAGTAGTCTGCCGGGGACGAGGCGTCGAGGGTCAGGCCCTTGTTGCGTATCCAGGCCTCGCCGGCGACGATCGTCGGGATCCCAACCGACGTGAGCTCGACGCCGGTCTTCGTGCCGTAGATGATCGCGGCGTTGGCACCGGCCACGGCAGCGTAGGTCGAGACCTGAGACTCCGGTGGGATCACGAACACGTTGGCAGGCAACTCGGGGAACGCCCGCGACAGCTCCGGCACCAGCGGCTGGCGCGAGGTGGCGGTGCCTCGGATCTCGGCCGGGTGCACCCGGATCAGCAACTGGAGGTCCGGCCGACTCTTGAAGTACTCGACCGTCCTGAGGACCCAGTCGAGCATGCTCGGGAAGGCGTTGGCCGGGTAGTGGAGCTGGGCGTCCCACATCACGTTCGTGAGCAGCGCGACGATCGGCCGGTTCAGGTCGAGCCCGACATCCCTGGCGTAGGCCGCGAAGTCCTCGTCCGGCTCGTCGTGGAACCAGATCCAATCGCGGGTGCCGGACCAGCGGCTCTTGAGATACTCCTGGATCTGGGCTTCCATCGCCGGTGTCCAGGGCATCGTCTCCCAGGCTTCGGTCGGCTCGGCCATCAGTGTGTGATGGTAGGTGTCGCCGTGGCTGAAGATGAAGCAGGACGTCCGGTAGGCCGGATTCCAGTTCGCCACGCGCACATCGAGGCCGCGGCAGACCTCGCCGAGGACGCCCTGCGGCACGTAGAGGCCGTGATTGAACGTGGCGATCTCGATGCCCTCGCGCTGGATCAACCGGGCCGAGGCTGAGGCCATCAGCAGCGAAGCCTCCAGATACCTCCGCAGCACCTGCTCGCCAAGCGGCTCGGCGTCCAGGTCGCCGCGCGCGAAGTAGCGCAGCGCGCCGGCGTAGGCGTGGTCGCCGATCGCCATCCCTTCCCAGGTGAACGACCGAATCTTTTCGACGGGCGTTTCGACGGCGATCCGTCGCGCCTCCAGCTTTTCGGCGCGGGTCGTGAGCCTGGTCAGGCGATGGTTCGTCAGGCCGAGCGGCTCGAAATGGTACTGGCCGGTGGCGTAGCACCGGTCACACAGCCGGTCCTTGAGCCGGTACTCGACCAGGATGCTCGGATCGGGGACGTCGGTGTACTCGGCGCGCTGACAGCCTGGCAGGGCGCGATCGCAGATCAGGGTGTGGACGCGGGCTCCCCGGAGGGTCAGCGCGACGGAGAGCATACTTTCGAACACGGATCCGGCGCCGTACCCACCAACCGTGCTGCCGACCAGGACTGTCTGGCCGCCGGCCGCTCGCCGACGCGCCTCGTCCCAGAGCTGGCGGTCGCGATTGAGGATCGCGCGCCAATCTGGGAAGCGCGGATCGCCAGGTTTCGGAACGTTGCGCCGGCCTCGCCCGAGCATCCTGGCCGCAAGCGAGCGACCGCGCCGGTAGAGGCTGCTCATTCGCTGCTCCAGCGAACATGCTGCGCCAGGGCCGTCATCGTGGCCGCTCTCGGGGCTGACGCTGGGCGAGCCGTGTTCTCCAACAGCACGAGGTCCCTCTCTCGCAAGGTGAAGTGGGCGACAGGCTGCCACGCCGGATCGGCGAGCAGCTTATCCACGACTGGCTTGCCCAACTGGTACGGCCAGAGCGTCTCCCGGGGGTCGGCGTACCGATTCGTGTCGGTGTAGACCAGCGCGAAGTCTGCCCATCGTCCGAGCATGTCGTCCAATCGAGCCTGGAGCGTGCGCGCGTCGTCGCCAGGCCGGGCCGGCTGATCGAGGTCGATTATCTCGCCGTGCGCCTTTGCGAGCAGCTCGAACTCGATCACGCCAGGGCGGTCGTCCAGCGCCGTGTAGTACCGGAAGTGGTGACGGCTCAGGGTATCGTACGCGAGGAACGCGACCGGTCGTCTGCCCGCGCGCTCGCCGATCTCCACCGTGGCGGCTCGAAGCGCATTGATCCCGTCGACGCCCTCGGCCTTCGGCTGGTTGAGCACCATGCGGAGGGGCGCGGCTATCAGGAGCGCCAGGCAGCCCACGGCCACGACGAGCGGAACGAGGCGGCTGTCGCCGACCGGCGCTCGACGGACGGCACCGGCGAGCCCGAGCATCATGGCGACGACGCCGACCATGATCGGCATGAACGGCATGCCGTGCCAGCGGGCACCGTACCCGAGCAGCAGCGTGTTGTAGAGGAAGACGGCGACGACGACCCAGGCGCCGCTTGCCAGCAGCGTCGCGTAGGCCGGATCGCGAAGATGCTCCCGGCGGATCGTCACGAATCGTGCCCGCCAGAGTGCGTAGACGGCCGCGAGAGCGCCGAAGAGCAGCGCCGCCGTGACCAGGGCCACGCGTACCCGTCCGCTGAGGCGCGAGTCGCCGCCGAGCAGCACGTTGAGCGGCATGTTCCAGAAGGCGAGCAGTGACTCGACGCGGCTCTCGCCGACGCCCCAGACGTTCGTCCGGTACCGTTCGATGGTCATCGGCAGCGTCTCGGCGTAGTAGGGGAGCGCAATCGCCAGGAAAACGCCGATCGGCACGACCGCAAAGCGGGCAAGGGTACGGATGCCGCCTGAGCCGCGGCACCTCACGATCGCGAGCACGATCGCCGGTAGCGACGCGATGACGATGATGGCGGCAGCGTTGTCCCGGGACCACTGGGCGAGCCCGACGAGCATGCCGAGGCAGACGCCCTGCCCCAACCCGGGCGACCTGACGTAGGCGAGCGACAGAAACAGGATCGCCAGCGCGAGCAGCACCAGCTGGACGTCGCGGCGCAGATCCTGAATGCCGCCATCCCAGGCGTACAGCGCGCCGGGCACGACGGGGATGGTCGCCGAGACCACCTGCCGAAGCCTGCTGAACCCGTGGGTCCGCCCGAACGCCACGATGGCTGCCTGCGCCGCCAGCAGCAGCAGGAAGTTGAGCGATACGAGCCCCTCCGGCGTCTTGATCGGCGCCCACCAGAGCGCCAGCGCGTAGGCCGGCTGGAGCCAGGTGAGTCCAGTCCCGAAGGCGGTTGGGAGCACGTGCGCGATGCCGTGACGGCGCGTCTCGTTGAGGATCTCGAACAGCCCGGCGAACAGGCCGATCGAGTCGTAGTGCGGCGGATACTCGCGGTAGTGCTGGTGGACCACCAGGAAGGTCAGGCCGTAAAGTGCCAGCGTCCAGCTGCTCAGCGCGATCCCGACCGTGCCGGCGAGCGGCCGTGCGAGACGCTCTGGCAGCGTCGGCGTCGGATGCGCGGGCAGCGTTGGCGCGGGGCGGGCCGGTAGGGCAGTCATCCTGTCGAGCGGGCGTCCGGGCGGTGATAGAGGCAGTGGGCAAAGAGCGGCTGGCCGGTCCGCGGCTCGTCGATCTGGTTCTTGAATCCTGCCAGCCGGAGGCCGCACTGTTCGAGCAGGTGATGAACCTCCTCGAACAGCGGCTGACCCTGGTAGATCGGGACGAACGACATCTCGACCAGCACGATTTTCGCGGCCGAGAAGACCGCCTGGCCGCCCGTGATGACCCGGTCCTCGACGCCCTGAACGTCGATCTTGATCAAGATATCCGGCTCCAGCGTCACGATGGGTAGGACGTCGTCCAGGCGCGCCAGGCTGACTGTGACTGCCGTCTCGCGCTCGGTCTCGGGGAAGACCTGTCGGCTGAGGTCGCTCACCCGCAGGAGCGACGAGGCAGGGGCGTACCCGTTCTCGAAAAACGTCGCCTTACCAGGGGCATCCGCCAGGGCGACGGGGTGGACGGTGAGATTCGGCAGGCGCGCGGCGAGGGCCGTCAGCGCCGGCTGACAGGACGGGAGCGGCTCAAATGCGTGGATGACTGCCGGCTCGAAGAAGTCGTGGAGGTAGGCCGAGTAGGAGCCGTCATTGGCGCCGATGTCGACGACCGTCCGAATCTTCGCCGTGGCTCGGATCCAATCCCAGGCGTCCCAGACCGGAGCTCCAGCTCCCCGTGAGGGCGCTACGACGAGCGAGTAGCCGTGCTGACGCAGTCTGCGCTGAGCGATCTTGACGAGGCGTCTGCGCAGGGAAGGCGAGAGGAGGTGTGTCATCGTGAGGGCAGGCCCGGAGTCACACCGGGACCGAGCTGACGATCCACGAGAGAGCGCGCTCGCTGGTCCGGCGTGCGCTCCAGCGCATCCGCTCCACCAGGCCGGGCTCGTCGCTCGGAAAGCGCTGGGCCGTGTGATGCGGGTCGTCGTAGCGGACGCCGAGCCGATCGCGAAGCTCTGGCCCTTCCGATTCCCAGAAGACGCCCTCCCAGCGCTGCCGATACGCCTCGCGGTCCCGTGCGAGCAGCTCACGATTCGACTTTCGGACGGCCCGGTTCGCGCTCTCGAAATGCTCGACGAACGCGCCGGGACAGTCCTCGATCACGAAGCCGGCCTGCCACATCTTGAGGCAGACATCGCCGTCAGCCTTGTAGAACTGGTAGCGGTCCTCGTCCACCCAGCCCACGGCTTCGAACGCTGACCGCTCGAACAACCCGTGGTTGACCATCAGCTTGCCGCCAAACGTGCGCTGAACGTAGTACTCCTGCTCGTTGGGCCAGTTGCGGTAGTAGAACGCGAGACCGCCCACGCGCCGGCCGCGCGCCTCGAGTTCCTTGAACCGCTCGACGCCACGGTCGATCGCACCGGGGACGAGCAGACAGTCGTCGCTAATCATCAAGATGAATTTTCCCTGGGCGGCCTTGAAGCCGAGGTTCATGAAGTAGCCCCAGCTTCGACGCTGGACCGGCGTGCCCCGGAAGTCGCCGCGATTGTGTTGAACGATTGTGATGACGTCCTTCTGTCGGACGAGCCAGTCTAGCGAGCCGTCGGTCGAGCCGCCGTCGACGACGATCTGCTCGTGCGACGATCGAGCACCGTTTGCCCGAATGCTCTCGATCGCCTGCTCTAGGAAGCGGCGCCGGTTGTAACTGCCGATGACGATTGACACCAGAGGTCGGTCAAACGCTGGCGTCACCAGGCCGGCATCCTGAAGCATGCTCCGGTTGTAGTCGCCAGTCTCGGCAGTCATCTGTTCACGTGACCCTCGGCTGCGCCGCTCAGGGCGAGCGCGTCGCCTACGGAGCGGCGGGTGTCCCAGCGAAGGCGCGGCCGGACGGCGCCCGGGAAATCTCGACCGTACAGGCCGCGTGCCGTGTCGTCGTCGCCAAACCGCTCGTAGACGTTGAACGAGACGGCCCGATCGACTGAGCAGTGGGTTTGGAACGGATCTGGTGTGTTCAATGCGACGGTAACATGGGTGATGCCGACATTAAGGAGGTGCGGCGGTACCCAGGCTGTCGTGATGTGGCGCCCGACGGCCGGCGGGACGCGCAGCCACTCGGGATCGGTGTAGGAGACGACGAACAGGTACTGATCCGTCGCGCCTTTGAAGTGGAGCGCCGGCTGAATGTTCTTCCCCGTGCGCAGCACGTCGAAGGTGATCTCAACTCCCAGGGTTTCGTCCACCGCGACGCTCGACCGTGGACGCCGGTCCTCGCCAAGCAAACGGACGCCGACCAGGCGTGTGTCGTCGTCGCCGGGCACCATCATCGACTGTGGCGAGTCGTCCAGTGACACTGCCACGGGTTCGTGGCCTTCGAGGGACGGGTCCGCGTGGTCAGGTGACGCCCCGGCGAGCGCCAGAACCGACGGACGCGCTTCGGCAGCCTCGAAGCCGTTGTTCACCCCCCAGAGGCGGGCAGACCGGACGTTCGCGAGCGCTTCGAGATACGCCTCGACCACGCGCTCGGCGGGGCCATCCTGGCGGATCTTCCCCTCGTCCAGCCAGATGCAGCGGTTGCAGAACCGGGCGATGGCGTCCAGGCTGTGCGAGACGAACAGGAGGGTGCGCCCTTCTGACACCAGGCCTTCGACGCGCTCCAGGCACTTCTGCTGGAATGAGAGGTCGCCGACCGACAGCACCTCGTCCAGGAGCAGGATGTCTGGATCGAGGTGGGCCGCGACGGCGAACGCCAGCCGCATCTGCATCCCGCTGGAGTACCGCTTGACCGCCGTGTCCAGGAATGGACGGACGCCGGCGAACTCGACGATGTCGTCGATGCGTCGGTCAATCTCGGCGCGGCTGAGTCCGTGGATCGAGGCGTTGAGGTAGACGTTCTCTCGGCCGGACAGGTTCTCGTTGAAGCCGGTGCCGACCTCGAGCAGCGAGGTCAGGCGACCACGGATCGTGGCGGCGCCCCTGGTCGGGAAGACGACACGCGAGAGCACCTTCAACAGGGTCGACTTGCCGGCGCCGTTCCGCCCGACGATGCCGACACGCTCGCCGCGCCTCACTTCGAACGAGACATCGTCGAGCGCCCAGAACTTGTCCCGTTTGGCGCGTGGCTCGTTTGCGCTCTGGCCACGGAGCGCCCTGTACAGTGCGCCGACGCCGCCGTGCACCGACCAGCCGCCGTCCGGGCCGCGTGAGTATTGTTTCGAGATGCCTCGCGCGGAGATCGCAACCGTCGACATCAGAGTCGGTCCGCCAGGTTCGCCTCGGTTCGTCGAAACGCCCAGACGCCGAGCGCCAGGATGCACACGCTCATCACCAGCGAGTAGACCCAATCCCAGATCGGCAGCGGAAAGCCATCGAACAAGGAGGCGCGGAAGGCCATCAGGAGGCCGACCATCGGGTTCAGATGGTAGATGCCACGGAGGGCGCCCGGGATCATGTCCGGGGCGTAGATCACTGGCGAGAGCCAGAGGCCGAGGCTGAGCAGGAAGGCGAGCGCGCGTTCCCAATCCCGGTTCTCGATGGAGACCGCGGAGACCAGCGTGCCGACGCCGAGGGCGAGCGCGACGGCCTGGACCAGGACGATCGGCAGCAGGACGATCATCCAACCGGGCCTGATGCCGAACCAGATCATCATCGCGACGAGCGGCACCAGCGCGATGACGATGCTGATGAGCGATGCGACGACGGGCACGAGCGGCGTCAGCAGGCGGGGATAGTAGACCTTGGTCAGCAGGGCTGAGTCGAGGCGGATCGCGCCGGCGGATGAGGTGGCGGCGTCCAGGAAGTACATCCAGAGGACCAGCCCGCTGAAGACGTAGAGCGCGTACGGCAGCTCGACGTAGGTGTTGGCGCCGGAGAAGCCCCGAAACAGCACGAACACCAGCGTGAAGAGGATCGGGCGCGCGATAGCCCAGGCCGATCCGAGGCGGGTCGCGTCGAACTCGATGCGGACGTTGCGCCAGACGAGCGCGGTGAACAGGTGCCTGAACTGCCACAACTCGGCGAGCACCACGCCGAAACCTGGACCGGCCGGTCGAATCTCGGTGACGGCCTCGCCACCTGACGGTGGCGGCGGGCCAGACCGATCGACGGTGGCAGACGTGGGGAGAACCTGGGACATGGGAGAACGGCTCCTACGAGCTCCGCGACGATCCGTACGATAGCGACGCGAAGCGTCGCATTGTACCGTACGTCCTCGAGATGAGGCGATGGTCCCACCGGTCGCATGTGCACCGGGGATCTGACCTGAGCGCGTACGGTGGACCGGCAGCCTGTTACGGCAGGGCGAGGCCCTGCCGGGGGTGCTCCGGATAGTACGGCCCGCGCAGGGAGTGCAGCCCGGGGAGCGTGCCCGCCCGAGCGTCGAACGACGTGCAGCCCTGCGCGATGCAGGGATCGAGACCGTTCGCCCCGAGCTTGTCCGCGCAGTTGGTCCGCGCCGCTCTTGTCGGCATGGCGCGCTGTCTCGATCGGGAACGCTCCGTGAAGGGCCGTCGGCCTGAAGATCAAGGCTGCTCCTCGACGGCTTGGAAATCCAGCGTCGCCTTCGCGGACGCCGCTTTTACCCTGGGTAGTAGCCGGTGGGGTTGGGGATACTCTGTTCGAGCAGCCGGAGTCGGCGTTCCGCGGCGTCGGCCAGGCCGACGATGACACGCTCCTTGTTCTCGAGCTCCGTGGTAAGACGGACGATCACCTCGTCCCTGGCCGCGAAATCTACGGTCAGGCGCCGAACGAGCTCCAGCCGCTCCTCGGCGGTGGCCAACAGTTCGGCGATCAGTTGTTCCTTCTGTTGGATGTCGTTGTAGATCGCGGCGATGTCGTCGGGGTGGCCGGCGACGATCAGGCGGAGCCGGTCGCACTCGGCGGTCGCGGCGTCCAGGAGGCGCAGCCGCTCCTTGGCGGCCTCGGCCAGCTCGTCGATCACCCGTGCGCGCTCCGCCAGGTCGGCGTTCTGCCGCTCGAGCTCAGCCCGAGTCTCGCCAACCTCGGCGGTGGAAGCCTTGAGCAGGCGCAGACGCTCTTCGGCGGCCTCGGTCAACTCGTCGATCAACCGGTCCTTCCGTCGCACCTCCTCCAGGGCCGCGCTGATGTCGCTCTGAGTGCCGTCCATGGTCTGACGTAGCCGATCGATCTCGGCGGTCGCCTCCACGAGATGGCGGAGGCGTTCGTTGGCGGCGGCAGTAAGCTCGTCGATCACCCGCCCACGCTCGCTCAGCTCGGCGTCCAGCCGCGCTACTTGCGCGCGCATCTCATCGGCCTCGGCGGTGGATAACCCGAGCAAACGCGACCGTTCCTCGGCAGTCGCCGTGAGGTCGGCAATCAGGCGGTCCCGGTCGAGAATCTGGTCGACAAGCTGCTTTTGGGCGTCGCGTGCCCGGGAGGCCTGGTCGTTCGCACTTTCCATGAGCTGCAACCGCTCGAGCGCCGTCGCTGCGAGCTGGACGATGACGGTCTCCTTCTCCTGGACCTGCCGGGCGAGTTGCGCGGGCACGTCACGCGACGCGGCGACCGCGGCCTCGTCCCGCTCGATGACGTCGAGACGCTTGGCGGCCTCGCCGGCGAAGAACTGGGCCCTGTCGATCAGGCGCTGCTGTGCCGCGGAGACTTCCGCGAACATCGCCACCGAGAGTCGAGGGTAGGCGTCATCGTGCATGAAGATGACGTTTCCCCAGTCGCCCGGCCGGGTCGTCCCGTCGTTCACCTGGAGCGTTTCGAACTCGCCGTGTCGTTTGATGACGACGTAGTTCGTGTAGCCGCGATCGGCCATGTAGCTGGCGACCTCGTCGATCCGATAGGCGGCCGGTCCAACAGTCCCGGCCAGGTCATCCCAAAACTCGATCACGACGATGTCGCAGCGGAGCGGGCCCATCCCCTTCAGGACGGCGAAGTCGCTCCGCTCCGTGTCCACTTTCAGAACGCCGATCTCGGACGGAATGAGCCCCTCATTCACCAGCGAGGCCAGACTCCGGCGCCGGACCCGAATCTCCCCGATGCATCGAAGCATCGGCGTCTCGTCGAAGGAAACGAGCGAGTGGAAGGCGTCCTCGTGGAGTGCGGTCTTGTCTTCGACGACGTAAAGCGTGGCCTCGTCGTCACGGTCGCCGATCGCCACCTGAAAGATCTTCACGGCCGGCGTCTCCGCGAAGGCCGACTTCAGCGAGTGGACGCTCTTCGGGAACGGCTCGAAAGCGTAGATGGCCTCCGCGCCGGCGTCGACCAGCACGCGCACGAAGGTGCCACGCTCGGCACCGACGTCGATGACCGACCTGTTCGCCAGGAAGCCGAAAAGCTTCGCGAGGAGGGCAAGGTCAGTTCCCTGGTCGTACTCGTCGGAGGCGCACTCGTTGAGCATCAGCCGCTGATCCCTGGTTCCTGACATGCAGCGCTATCGACCAATGCTACCATTGGGGCCATGGACGCGTTGGATGCCTCGACGCGAGTGGTCACCGATCCCGGAGACTGCTTCTGGTACCACGCGATGGATCTGCCTGAGATCGGCACCATGCAGGGCGCGTGGGATCTTCGCAAGACGATCGATGAGTATCTCGGACACTACGACTTCCGTGGCAAACGTTGCCTCGATATTGGCGCGGCAAGTGGGTACCTTACCTTCGAGATGGAGCGGTGCGGCGCCGCCGAAGTCGTCTCGGTGGACCTCGACCCATCGGCACATGCCTGGGAGATCGTCCCATTCGTGGGTCTGGACATCTCCCACGCGATCGAGGAGATGGCGGAGTACGTGCGAGCCTGGCAGCGGGCGTACTGGCTCGCCCACCGGCTCCTCGAGTCGAAGGCGCGCGTCTACTACGGACGGCCTACGACCTGCCGCCCGAACTGGGCACCTTCGACGTCGTGCTGATCGGCATGATGTTGCCGCACGTCAGGGATCCGTTCCGCGTGCTCGAACAAGCGGCGGCGCGGTCGTCAGACACCATCATCGTTACGCAGCAGGCGTCGCTCGACCCCGAGCCGCTCGCTCACTTCATGCCTGATCCGGCCACGCATCTTCCTAACAATGCGTGGTGGTCCATGTCCGAAGCGTGCGTCGAGTGGATGTTGGCGATTCTCGGCTTCGAACTGGTGTCGAAGACGCGTGCTGAACATGCCTGCCCATTCCGGGGCGACCGAGAGTTCTGCACTGCCACAATCGCCTCGAAAGCCTGGCACGCCTGAGTTTTCCTACTATGTCCGGCCGGTCGTCGTGTCATGCGTATGATCGGTCCCCCTCTCACCTTGGCAATGCTCGCCATCGTCGTCGACCTGAGCTCGACGTGATACAGCAGCCCGAAGCAGAAGGACAGGTCGAAGAACCCGAGGTCGCGCATCCGCTCCTCGGATTCGACGTCGACGTGCTGAAACCGAACCTGCGGTACCCGTCGCCTCGCCTCGGCCACGAGCTCGGCACGTCCCTCGGCACCGGTGACGGTGAGCCCTGTCTGTGCGAGCTTCTCGGAGAACCAGCCGGGACCACACCCCACGTCGAGGCAGGTTCGCAGGCCGCCGGGCAACGTGCGCCGGAGCTCGGCGATAACCTGGGCGGCCACGGCCCACCTGGCCCGGTCGATCTCGAGGTAGTACGGTTTATCGAACGTCAGCTCTGACACGTTGAGGCTCCCAACGCGCAATCAATCGCCTCCGTTCGGCTCGACGGGCAACTCGCTTCGCTCCGACGACGATTGACCGTGGCTGCGGCTCGCACCATCGGCAGGAATCCGAAGCTGAGATCGACGCGGTCACCAGGCAGCATGTCCATCGTTCGTTCCCGCGATACGGCCGGCCCACGCCAACGCCGAGTCAGGGGACCGCGGCGCACCGCTAGCTTCAGCGATTCTTGCTCCGAGCGTCAAGCGCAGGATCGCCGCCATCGACGGCGTCGAAACGGCGCGCGTCGGTCGCCGACGGAGGTGCCAGGGACGGTGGTCGGCGGACCTATGTGCGCGGTCGGGTAGAGTCTGTCCCAACCTCCGTGCATGAGCAGCCCCCTGGATTGTAGTTGGCCAGTCCGCGCGGCGTCCCGAGGTATCAGGCTACATCCGGCGGCGTGTGACGGGCTCCTACTCTCTGGGCCGACGGCCGACCACGACGCATCTGATCCCGAACGGCCAGCGGAGCCACCGCCCAAACCAGCGCTCGACGCCGAAGGCTGCGCCGAGCAGGACGCTCGACGCTGTGTACTGGATGTACCCCGCAACGACCTCTTCTTCCCGCTGTTTCACCTGGGGAGGGCGGAACCGGTTCCACATCTTGACGGCCGCGAACGCCGGAGAGACGATCACGCCTGAGTGGGTCGCCTTGACGATCTCGAAGCCGGTCCGGGCGAACAGCCGCTTGACCCGGGAAAGGGTGTACCGACGGTGGTGCATCAGCAGCCGATCGTACACATCATACGATCGTACACATCATAAAGGTGCGGGCCAGCCGGCACCTCCAGGATCAGGACGCCGCCGGGGCGCAAGATCCGGAAGACGTGGCGAAGCGCCTGCACGTCCTCCTTGATGTGCTCGAGGACATTCACCATGATGACGGCGTCAACGCTCTGATCCGGGAGCGGGCAGTTGACGAGATCGAACTGGATGATCGGGACGTCAGGGAGCGAGGCGGCGAGCTCCTTGAGCGGCCCGGGAACGTAGTCAGCGCCGATGACGGTGGCACGCGGGAGCCGGTCGCGGATGAGCGGCAGGAGATAGCCGGACGAGCAGCCGATCTCCAGCACCACGGGGTCATCGCGCGTCAGGTGATCGAGCCCGCTGAGCGCGTGGTCGCGCGAGGCGACGTCGATCGGGTGATCGGTGCCGGCATGCTCCTCCGAAAAGACGGTGAGGTCGTCTGTCCAGCCAGAGGCGCCGACGGCGTCTGCGACGACGTCAGTCGGCTTGCCGTCCACCACAAAGCCGCGCTCAGTTCAGACCGGCGGTGTCGAGGCGCCCGGCGGCACCGGCCAGGGGTATTGAGCGCCCGCGCTCGGCCGTGCGGGGGAACGCGAAGCGCCGTCCGGAGTGTGCGTCGGGCTGGGGGAGCTTGCCTGGGTCACGAGGCGAGCTGCTCCGGGATGTTCGGCTCCATCACTCTGACCGGGACTCGGCGCGGGCGGCGGCCGATCTGGAAGCGGGTGAGACGGATGCGAAGCAGGTCCATCACGTTCTGGATGTTCCCTCGAATCAAGGAGAGCCGGCTGTCGCCGTCGTCGCGCCAGACAATTCCTATTTCGCGCACCGAGTAGCCAAGCTGCTCGGCGATGCAGAGGATCTCAACGTCGCACATGTAGCCGTCGATGCGGGTACGGCTGAAGATCTCTTCCGCGCACTCACGGGTGAAGAACTTGAAGCCGCACTGGGTGTCCCGAATGTGGTGGAGCCCGATCAGGGTGTGCATCAGCTTGCCGAACGCCCAGGAACCGATCTGCCGGTACCGAGGCTGGTAGACTTTAATGTCTGAATCGACAAGCGCTCGGGAGCCGGCGACGAGGTCGTAGCCGGCGTCGAGCCAGGGCAGCACCTTCTCGATCTCGTCGATCGGCGTCTTGTAGTCGGCGTCGATGAAGCCGACGACGTCTCCGCTCGCCAGCCGCATCCCACGTCGCAGGCCGTGTCCCTTGCCGTGCCGGCCGGGCTCGGCGGTGAGCTTCAGCGCCGGCCAGTCGCGTGCTATCTCGCTGACGATCGCTGGCGTCTCGTCATCGCCATCGGCGGACACGATGATCTCGTACGTGTACCGCTGCCGATCGAGGTACGACTGCATCGCGGTCAAAGTCGACCGGATGCTGCCAGCCTCGTTGTACGCGGGCAAGACGACGCTCAGGTAGACGCCGGAGCTCATTGGCGATCCTCACGTGAGCCGGCCACAGGACCGGCCACGATGCTGACCGTTCCGTGACGAGCAAGTTGATCGGTGCGCACGTCCGATGCCGATCGACCGGAGCGGGCGTCGGCCGCGAGAGCGACGCGGGGAGCCAACTGCGGGTGCGGGCGTCTCGGTGCCGCGGGAGCGTAGTGTAGCACACGCTTTTTGGCCTCAACTCGAAGGCCGTTGTGTCGCGAAGTAAACGTAATGGTCTTGTGAGAGGGGATGGCCTTCCGTACGGCTTGACGACGATGCGACCGCCTCTGTCGCGCAAATGCTAAAGGCCAGACGCACGACGGCGAGAGCACTCCAGGGGCGCGCGTCAGCCGGTCGGTGTGCGTAGTCAGCTAAAATCGACGGTCTGGGCCGTGTTTCTGGGATCTCGGCCGTCCGCGAGCGCGCGTGACCCCGAGTCTCTTCCTCGCTCCGCCTCGGGACGGAGCGCACTCTGCGTCGGTCGCCTGGAGGCTGCTCCTGCGTTCATTCGTCAACCTTCCGTATCTCTGGGAGCTGCGTCCGTATCTCCGCCAGGTCGGCGGCCTGCTGGCCATCGGGTCGCTGATGGCGATCATCATGAACACAGCGATCGTCTTGCCGGCGCTCGCGCTGGGCCGGGCGATCGACGCCGTACTGGCGATCGAGCGAGGCGAGGGCGACGCGGCGACGGCCGGTTGGGCGGCGCTCAGTCTGATCGGTGCGGCGGCTATCGTCGAGCTCTCCCGAGTCTTCAAGCGTTACTGGCTGATCACGGCGAACCAGCGCGTTCGGGCGAACCTGCGGGCGGACGCCCTTCGTGGAGTGCTCGCCTGGCCGGCTGAGCGGCTCCATCAGACCCCCTTCGGCGACCTGATGGCACGCATCGACGGCGACGTCGAGACGCTCGGATTGGGCGTCCGTGAGGCGACGACAGAGATCTGGGACACCGTCCTCTTCTCGGTGTCACTGGTTGTGGTCATGCTGACGTTCGACGTCGGCCTCACCGTGCTGGCGATGCTACCGGTCCCGGCCGCGATGCCGCTGGCGTTGGCGACAGGCCGCTGGGTCCGCGAGCGGATCTCGGCAGCTCGCGCCGCCGCCGCCCGAGCGACGGCCGCGTTGCAGGAGCTTTTGGCCGGCGTTCGGGTGCTGCGGCTGTTCGGGCACGAGGCGACGGCGACCAGGCGATACGCCACGCTCTCCGAGGACCAGGCCGAGACGATGCTGGCGACTCAGCGTCTCCGCTCGACGCTGGCCCCCACCTACACCGTCATGATGGTGGCCGGGGTGACGTTCATTCTCTGGTTCGGCGGCGAGAACGTGATCGCCGGCCTGATGACGGCGGGCCAGTTGGTGGCGTTCCTGGAGCTGTACCTGCAGGTCGTCAAACGTGGGTTCCGCGTTCCGCAGCTTATCAACTCCGTCCAGGCTGGCGGCGTGGCGTATCGGCGGCTGAAGCCGCTGCTGGCGCCAGCGCTCTCGGTGGAAGGGAACCACCACGCTCGTCGTTCAAGCCCGGCTACGTGGCCGGACTCCAGCTCGAACCGTCCGCGACCCTCTCGTCCGGACCGGGTCGATCCCTGACAGCCCAGGGCGACCAGTCACGCCTCGGCGACACAATCTCGGCCGGGTGTGGCGATGGTGGTGCGCACGGTTCGCGCAACGGCTCCGCGAAAGACCGGAAACCAGACTCGGTGATTGCGGGGCACCAGGAGGCGGCGCGTCACCAGGCCGGGTTCATGATCGCTGGCCGCGGGGCCGTCAGCGTGGATCTTCGCCAGGTCGTCTTCCGCTATCCGGGCGCCGCGCGCCCGTCGCTCACCGATCTGACCCTCTCGATCCCGGCCGGTGCGCTCGTCGGCGTGACGGGGGCCGTGGGATCCGGGAAGAGCGCGCTGGCGAAGGCGCTGGTCGGGCTGTATCAGCTCGAAGGTGGTCAGATTCAGGTTGACGACTTGCCGCTCGCGGAGATCGCCGCCAGGGAGCGCGCGGCGCTGATCGGCTATCTGCCGCAGGACCCGTGGCTGTTTTCCGGCACGGTTCGCGACAACATCGTCTTCGGTGCGCCGACGCTAGAAGGGCCGGAAGCTGACAGTCTGGTCGCCCGAGCGATTCGGCTGGCAGCGCTGGCGCCAGACATCGCGGCGTTCCCGGCCGGCCTGGACACGCCGATCGGCGAGGGGGGCGTCCGGGTCTCGGGAGGGCAGCGGCAGCGGATCGCCCTGGCGCGGGCGCTTCTGGCCGGCGCGCCAGGCCGTCCTGGCCTGCTCATCCTGGATGACCCGTTCTCGGCCGTTGACGTGGACACCGAGGTTCGGCTGGTCGAGGGATTGATGGGGGCGGTCGGGCCGGCGGCGCCGCCGGCCGAGCGCGCGACGATCGTGCTCTGCTCGCACCGATTGGCGGCGTTCACGCGGGTGGACCTCGTGGTCCTCCTGGATGACGGACGGATCGCCGAGTCTGGCACGCACGCCGAGCTGCTGGCGGCGCAGGGTCGATACGCGCAGATCTACCTGGCGCAACAGCGGATCGGGCAGGCCAGTCGGCCGCCGGTCGGGAGCCGACGATGAGTGTGGTCGTCCCGAGCATTGCGATGCGGCCCGCCAGACCGACCGGCGGGGCGTCAACCTACGGACAGGTCGTCACGCTGCTGGCGCCGCGCAAGGCGCTGCTGCTGCTGGTGGTGGCCCTGGTGGTCACAAGTGCAAGCCTGGAGCTTGTGCCGCCGCTGCTCCTGATGACGTTCGTCGACGACCACTTGCTCGTCGGGCAGTCAGATGGCCTGGTGGTGCTCTCACTGTGCTTCTTGCTGGCGATGGCGGCGGTCGAGGTGACGCGCGCCCTGGCCGGCTACCTCACCGGCGTCGCGGCTCAGGGCACGCTCCACGACCTGCGCGTTCGACTGTTCGCGCATCTGCAATCGCTGCCGATTCGGTGGTTCGATCGGACGCCGCTCGGCGAGGCGATCGCGCACTGCACCTCGGACATCGAGGCGATTCAGACGTTGTTCACGTCCGGGGTCGCCAGCGTCGTCATCGACCTTTCGAGAGTCGTGACGATCTCGATCGCGCTCGCGTCGCTGAGTCCGCCGCTGGCCGCCATCGCCGCCCTGACGGTGCCGCCGCTCCTGATCTTGACCCGCCGACTCCAGGTGCAGGTACGTGAAGCTGAACGGCAGAACAGGATTGCGGTCGGGCAGCAAGGCGCGCAGCTTCAGGAGACGCTCGTCGGCGCCGAGACGATCCAGACGTTCGGCCGCCAGGACGCGTTTGTCCACCGGCTTCGGCTGACGCTCGCCCAGACTCTCGTGGCGTCGAATCGCGCGACGGCGTGCTCGGCGATGTACTCGCCGAACGTGGCGATGATCGCGGCTGTGGCTGGCGCCGCCCTGCTCTGGGTAGGTGCGCGGGGCGGCCTGGTGTCCTGGGAGATCTCATTGGGAACGCTCACGGCGTTCGTGCTGCTCCTTCAACGAGGATTCGCGCCGCTGGCGGCGCTTGGCGAGCAGTGGCAGACGGTCCAGGGGGCGCTGGCCGGCGTGGAGCGGGTGTTCGAGGTGCTCGCGGTGCCGAGCGACCTGACCGAAAAGAACCTCACCGGCAGCGGAAAGCCCCACCCCCGGCCCCTCTCCATTGCGATGGAGAGGGGAGCAAATCGTGACTTGCAGGTGGTCTCCCCCTCTCCGCTGCGGCGGAGAGGGGGGCGGGGGGTGGGGCCTTCCGCCGGGGAGCTAGTAGACGTCCGGTTCGGGTACGCGCCGGGGCAGCCGATCCTGCACGACGTGAGCATGGCGGTTCGGCCCGGCGAGCACGTGGCGCTGGTGGGACGGACCGGGGCTGGCAAGAGCAGTGCGCTCTCGCTGCTCGGTGGACTGTACGAGCCGTGGGAAGGCCGCGTCGCGGTGCTCGGACAGAACCCCCGTGACCTGGAGCCGGCGGACCGTCGGCGGCTCTTCGGGGTGGTGCCGCAGACAGCGCTCCTCTTCAACGGGACGGTGCTGGAGAACGTCGCGCTGTTTGATCCTTCCGTGTCACGTGAGATGGTGGAGGACGCCGTGCACCTGGCCGGCGCCGCGGGCTTCGTCCTCGGGCTTCCACACGGCTACGACACGATGCTGGCGGGCGTGGGAGGCGGACGAGGGATGCGGCTCTCGGCCGGGCAGACGGCGCTGCTGGCGCTGGCGCGGGCGCTCGTGCTCGACCCGCCGTTGATCCTGCTGGACGAGGCGACGGCGGCGATCGACGCGTCAACTGAGGCGACGCTGGCGACGGCGCTGCGGGCCGGCGTAGTCGGTCGGCGGCGTGGCCTGCTGACCGTCGCGCACCGGCTCGCGACGGCCCGAGAAGCCGACCGGGTGATCGTGCTGGAGGACGGCCGGATCGTCGAGGAGGGTCCGCCAGCCGAGCTGATTCGGCAGGGCGGACGGTTTGGGGCGCTCGTGGAGCTTGAAGCGGCCGGCTGGGATTGGCGCGACGCGCCGCCCATCGCCTAACGGCCGGTTCGGCGCTCCTCTGGCTTGTAGAGCCAGAACATGCCGACCCGCCCGGCCGGCACGTAGGTGTCTTTGATAGCGAGTCGGACAGTTTCGGGTAGCAGTAGCTGGCGTTTCCACCAGCGGGCAGCGCGGACGTCGCTGCGCATCACGATCAGATCGAACTCGTTGCGCTTGATCCGCCGCTCGAGCTCCAGCGGATCGAAGAACTCGCTGGTCGTCAGCATGCTCAGGTGAAACGTGTCCGAGACGACGAGCTCCTTGCCGGCCAGGATCACCGCCAGCGGCTCCTCCGAGAGGACGGTGTCGGCGGCGGCGATCTCGGCGAGCGGCAGGCGGCTGGTGGGGTCCACGCCGCCGTCGAGGCGCCAGAAGTCCCAGAGACCGCTCGCCCAGATGACAGCGGCGGCGGCAAGGAGGATTGAACCGGAGAGAGCCAGCGCGGGGCCCCCACCCCCCAGCCCCCTCCCCCTTGCGAGGGAGAGGGGGAAGGTGGCCTCAGCTGGTGTCTGGTGCCCCCCGCTACCGACCCCGGAGGCATCCGCGCAGGGCGTCCGTCTCGCGGCACGCCAGAGCCAGTCGATCGCCAGGGCTGCGGGGATGCAGGCCGCGGCGGCGGGCTCGATCAGGTAGTTGACGTCGCCGCCGGTGTTGCGGAGCGAGTAGAGGGCGAGCCCGAGCGACGCGGACAGGTAGAGCAGTGGCAGGGCTGCCCGGCCGCGCACTCCTGGCAGCAGCACGGCAGCCGCCGCCAGGCCGATCGGCAGCCAGTCGTCCTTGAAGAAGGGCAGGAACTCGCGGAGCGCCAGGTCGAACCCGTTCTTCGGTGTGTTCAGGTGAGCCTGCACGGTGTTGAGGACGTAGTTGCCGCCGGTCACGGCGTCGAGCAGTGCGACCATGCTGCCCGTCAGCACGATCCAGGTGACGGCGAACGTCGCGGCGGCCAGCCACTGTCGCGTGAACAGGAGCCAGAGTGTGGCGGCGACCGGCAGCGCTACGGCGGTCTGCTTCGTGAAGAGGGCCAGGACGGCGACGATCGCGGCGAGCCACACCTGTCGAGGTCGAAGGATCAGCAGGAGAAGCGCGAACAGTGAGAGCGCCACGGCCGGGACGTCCGGCCTCGCAGCGAAACCCCACTCGTCCAGGAAGGGCAGCGGCAGGAAGAGGCTCGCGCCTGCCAGAGCCGCCAGAGATCCAGCGCCGAGCCGCCTGGCGACGAGCCAGATCAGAACGGTCGTCGCCAGCGTCGACGCCAACGTGAGTGAACGGGCGAGCCCGATCGTCTCGAGGATCGAGAGGCCGAGCACGCGACTCGCGACGCCGACCAGGACCGGTTGGACTGGCGGGTACGGCGTGATCAGGTGCGGAAACTCGTGAAAGTACTGGTAGAGCGGCTGGCCGTCTCGGACGCGAAGGATCGCAGCGATGGTGGCGCCTTCCGGGTGGGTGATCGGCCAGGCCAGGCCGACTGCGCCGACTGCCGACAGGATGAACTGCGCCGAGAGCGCCAGTCCCGCGCCGATCGTGCAGGCGATGGCGAGGCCGTGCAGCAGGCGGGCCGCGAGTCCTAACGCAGAGGTCGACTGGTGCGTGAGTGAACGATCCGCCGAGGCCGGGCGCCGACGCAGCGCTGGGAGGTCACGCATAGTGTGATGTTGCTCGGTCGTCGTGAGATCGGCCAGGATTGGCACGTCAATCGGCGCGCGCGATGCCGGGGGCGAGGGCGGTGCCGTTCGTGGCGCTTGTGCCGCAGGATGGCGCCGACGACCTCAGCGCGTCGTGCCAGAGCTGGAAGATCAGGAGCGTCCAGATCAGTTTCCGATTGTCCCGCCGACGTGAGTAGTGCTCGTCCAGCAGGCGGCGGACGCCGGCCGGGCGGAAGAAGCCGTCCGCTCTCAACCGCGACTCCGACAGGGTGTCCTCGACCAGCTCGCGCAGCGGCCCGACCAGCCACTTCGCGACCGGCATGTTGAACCCCTTCTTCTTACGGTCCGTGATCTCTGGCGGCAGGATCCTCCTGAGCGCCTTGCGGAACAGGTACTTGGTCGTGAAGCCGCGCAGCTTGAGGTCGTGGGGAAGCGCGGTGGCCCACTCGACCAGCAGGTGGTTGAGCAACGGCACCCGCACCTCCAGGGAGCAGGCCATGCTTGCCCGGTCCACCTTCTGGAGGATGTCCCCCTCCAGGTACATCTTCATGTCCCAGTAGAGGAGCTGGTTGACGGCCTGCCTGGCGGCACAGCGTCGCTGATGCTGGGTGACGATCTCGAAAACGTCGCGCTCCTCGACGTACGCCCAGGGCTCCAGAATGGATCGGGTCTCGTCTGGTGTGAAGGAGCCGAGCCACTGGTGGTGCCGCGTCGCGACCGGTGCGCCGCGCGCGCTGATGAAGCGCTTCAGCTTGAAGTCGAAGCTGACGTTGTCAAACGAGGTCGGGAGACGCCCGATGAGCCGAGGGACGATGTCGCGGCGGATCGGCTCCGGCACCACCATCTCGTAATACTCGACCAGGCGGTGGGCCTGGTAGGTGGGGTAGCCGGCAAACAGCTCGTCGCCGCCGTCGCCGCCGAGCGCAACCTTGACGTGCCGCTGGACCAGTTGCGAGAGCAGATAGGTTGGTACGAACGAGGAGTCGCCGAGCGGTTCGTCGACGAGCTCGCCGAGCTTCGGGACCAATGCCAGGAGCCGATCGGCGCTGACGACGATCTCATGATGCTGTGCGCCGGTGCGCTCGGCGACGACGCGCGCGAACGACGATTCGTCGAACGACTCGTCCTCGAAGGCGGCGGTGAACGTCTGGAGCGTACCAGGGTAATGGCGGGCTGCCATCACGGCGATGGCGCTGGAATCGAGCCCGCCGGAGAGCAGCACACCGACCGGCACGTCGCTGACCAGCTCGCGCCGTACGGACTCCTCGAGCCGGTCGAGCAGTTCGCGCTCGTATTCGCGCTCGGACTTGCGCCCGCTTTCGCTGCGCTCCAGGCGAACGTCCCAATACGGCTCGACGGTGGCACGGCCGCCGTGGACGGTGAGGGTGTGGCCGGGCGGAAGCTTCCTGATCCCCTTGATCATCGAGCGGGGCGTCGGGACGTACTCGAAGGTCAGGTAGTCGTTGAACGAGACCAGGTCGACCTGCCGGGTGAGGCGCGGGTGGGCGAGCATCACCCGGAGCTCGGAGGCGAAGATGACGCTGTCGTCCGTCACCGCGTAGAAGAGCGGCTTGACGCCCAGGCGGTCTCGCGCAATGAACAGCGAGCGGCGCGGCTGGTCCCAGATCGCGAAGCTAAAGATGCCGTTCAGGTGCTGGACACACTCGGTGCCGAACTCTTCGTAGGCGTGGACGATCGTCTCGGTGTCACTGTGCGTGGCGAAGCGATGGCCGAGGCGCTCCAGTTGACTGCGAAGCGAAGCGAAGTTGTAGATTTCGCCGTTGAAGACGATGGTGATCGAGCCGTCTTCGTTCTGGATCGGCTGCTGGCCGCCGGTGAGGTCGATGATCGCCAGTCGGACGGCGCCGAGCGCCACCTGGGAGTCGCCGAACACGCCCTCACCGTCTGGGCCGCGATGGCGCATCGTGCGCAGCATCTCGCGGGTGACGTCCAGGCTCGGGGGCGGGCCGTCACGCAGTTTCACTTCACCGCAGATGCCACACACGAGGTCACGTCCAGTCAACGGCGCCGGTTACGGGTACTCTATCGGACCGATCCAGACGCGGGCCAGAGGGTGAGGCGGCAGTCGACGTGGATACCACGAGGCCCGCGCCGCCCCGGTCTGGGCGGCGCGGGCCTCTTCGACGTCCCTGGTCAGGGGCGAAGCTCAGCCGATGTGCGGGCCGATCTTCTCCAGGATCTTCCCTTCGCCCATGAAGCCGACGAGCGTCTCGACGGGCTCACCGCCCTTGAACAGGATCAGGGTCGGGATGCCGCGAATCCGGAACTCGCTCATCATCCGCGGATTCTCGTCGACGTTGACCTTGGCGACCTTCAGCTTGCCTTCCTGCTCTTCCGCGATCTTCTCCAGGTGCGGAGCGATCATCTTGCAGGGCTGGCACCATTCGGCCCAGAAGTCGACCAGAACTGGGGTGTCGGCCTCGAGGACTTCGGCCTGGAACGTGCCGTCGGTGACGGCGACGGGGTGTGTCATCGTGGTTTCCCTCTGTGGCGGCGGAACGCGACCGCCATCGTGCTCGCCTCGAGCGCTCGAATCTCTCCCGAGGACACCTTGTATAACGCACGGCCACTCCTGGTATTCCCGCAGGAGGCGTGCCCTGGTGTGAGTTGTGAGCTACGAGTGAGGTCACGCACAGCATGGGCCGTCGCTTGCAAAGTGAAGTCGGCCGAGGTCCGTGGGTTGAAGCCCACGTCTACCATTGTGTCGTCGCTACGCGACTCACGAGAGCGTCCCATGGCGATGCTGCGATGGCAGGCAGGGAGCTCACGCCCGGATTACGGTCACATAGGGTGAATCACCCCAGTAGACCGGCCCGTTCGAACTGCCGCTTGACGATCGCCAGTCCCTCGGCGACTGTC
>Ga0209382_10000579_pt1 | contig 59855 bp, 56 predicted proteins | sample SoiMetdeltSBSDD5_FD_187599 | JGI IMG/M metagenome (GOLD analysis project Ga0209382, IMG submission 187599) | Bulk soil microbial communities from a Populus tree surrounding site in Tennessee, USA - Soil MetaG P. deltoides SBSDD5 (SPAdes) (version 2) | ecosystem: Environmental > Terrestrial >...
GCGCGTGACCGAGGAGCGCCACGGCTGTGGCGGCGCGTGACCGAGGAGCGCCACGGCTGTGGCGGCGCGTGACCGAGGAGCGCCACGGCTGTGGCGGCGCGTGACCGAGGAGCGCCACGGCTGCGCCGGCGCGTGACCGAGGAGCGCCACGGCTGTGGCGGCGCGTGACCGAGGAGGGCCACGGCTGTGGCGGCGCGTGACCGAGGAGCGCCACGGCTGTGCCGGGGCGCGACGAGCGACGGGGGGTCTGGGGGCCATGTCGGGGCCCCCAGTCCAAAAGGACAGGCCACTATGCGCATCGAGATCATCTGCACGGGCGACGAGGTCCTCACCGGGAAGATCGTCAACACGAACTTCGCCTACATCAGCCAGAAGCTGGAGGACGTCGGCCTGGCCGTGGAGTGGGAGACGACCGTCGGGGACGACCGGGAGAACCTGCTGCGCGCGTTCCGTCTCGCCGGGGAGCGCGCCGACGCGGTGATCGTCAACGGCGGGCTCGGCCCGACCGTCGACGACCTGTCCCAGGAGATCGCGGCCCAGGCGGCCGGCTGCGAGCTCGTGCTCTGCGAGGAGTGGCTGACGCGGATGGAGGACTTCTTCCGGCGGCGCAGCCGGGTGATGCCGCCCAACAACCGCAAGCAGGCCATGCTGCCGAGCATCGCCGAGATGATCGACAACCCCGTCGGCACCGCCTGCGGCTTCGCGCTCGACATCGGCCGCGCCCGCTTCTTCTTCACGCCCGGCGTGCCGCGCGAGCTGCGCCGCATGCTCGAGGAGCAGATCGTCCCACGCCTGCTGGCGCGCAGCGGCCTGCAGACGGCGATCTTCCTCAAGCGCTTCCACTCCTACGGGCTCGGCGAGTCGCACGTCGACGCGCTGCTGACGGGCGTGGAGGCGCTGGTGCCCGACGGCGCGGTGAAGCTCGGCTTCCGCGCCCACTACCCGCAGCTCGAGACCAAGCTCACCGTCCGCGGCACCGACCTGAACGACGTCCGCGCCAAGCTGGCGCCGGTGGAGCAGGAGGTCCGCAAGCGCCTCGGCAACTTCATCCTCGCCGAGGACGAGCAGACGCTGGAGGGCGTCGTGCTCGCCGAGCTGGCGGCGCGCGGCGGCACCCTCGCCGTCGTGGAATCGTTCACCAGCGGGCAGATCGCGGCGCGGATCGGCCACCTGCCGGGCGCCGAGAAGGTCTTCCGTCGCGGCCTCCTCGCCCGCGACCTCGCGGAGGTCCACGCCGCCGTCGGCCTCGCGGTGCCGCCGGCCGGGGAGCTCACGCGCGAGACGGCCGAGGCCGTGGCGGCGGCGGCCCGCACGACGACGGGCGCCACCCACGCGCTGGCCGTGCTCATCGACCTCGACGAGGGTCCGGACCGCATCGAGTTCGGCGGGTCGATCTGCCTGGCGATCGCGACCGCGGGCGAGGTCGCGTCGCGCCGCAGCCGCATCGTCGGCGGCCGTGAGTGGGTGCGGCTGGGCGCCGTCGAGATGGGGCTGGACTGCCTGCGGCGCCATTTGCAAGGATTGCCGGTGGTGGAGCGCATCGACTTCGAGAAAGTCTGAGGCCGAGTTTCCTGAAGAACGCCCTCGTCCTCGTCCTCACCGTCGCCGCCGGCTACGTCGACGCCCTCAGCTACCTGGCACTCGGCCGCGTGTTCACCGCCAACATGACGGGCAACACGGTCCTCCTGGGTCTCGCCCTCGTCGAGGGCGATGTCGCCGCCGCGGGCCGCGCCGGGCTCGCCCTCGGCGGCTTCCTGGCCGGGGGCGCGCTCGGCGCCTGGATCGCGTACCTCGGACCGCGCGAGGAGGGGTGGCCGCGCGGCGTGACGATCGCGCTGATCATCGAGTGCGTGTTCCTGGCCGCGCTGGCCAACGACCGCTCGGAGCTGCTCGGCCTCCGCGTCGTGCTGGCCTCGGTGGCGATGGGCATCCAGAGCGCCGCCGCCCGGCGCCTCGACATCCTCGGCGTTGCGACGACCTTCGTGACCGGCACCCTGACCAGCCTCGTCAGCCTCATCGCCCGCCACGGCGTGCTGGCCTCGGCGAGCGGGTACGGCAAGCGGCTGCTGGCCGCGGTCTGGAGCGTCTACGTGCTGGGGGCGGTGGCCGCCGGCCTGACGATGCGGCTGGCCCCGGAGGTCGTCTGGCTGGTGCCGGTGGCGATGGTGGCGACCGTCGTCGCCCTGGCGGCGGCGCGATACTGGCGCGCGTGACGGGGCGGCTGGTAAGATAGGGCGCGTCCTCGAGGAGCGTTGCAACGGTTGCCGATCGGCGGCCGCCAGGCTCGAGGATCTCGATACGGCAACGGCGCTCACGAACCCTTTTCTCGTAAAGAAAGGAGGGCGTGATGAGCGCCACACCGCACACCCAGGACTACCAGGTCGCTGATCTCCTGCTCGCCGAGTGGGGACGCAAGGAGATCGCCATCGCCGAGGGCGAGATGCCCGCGCTGATGGCCATCCGCGACGAGTACGCCGCCGCCCAGCCGCTGAAGGGCGCCCGCGTCGCCGGCTCGCTGCACATGACGATCCAGACGGCGGTGCTCATCGAGACGCTCAAGGCGCTCGGGGCCGAGGTCCGCTGGGCGTCGTGCAACATCTTCTCGACCCAGGACCACGCGGCTGCCGCCATCGCGGCCGGCGGCACCCCGGTGTTCGCCCGGAAGGGCGAGTCGCTCGACGAGTACTGGGACTTCACCCACCGCATCTTCGAGTTCGGCGACCGCGGTCCGAACATGATCCTGGACGACGGCGGCGACGCCACGCTGCTGGTGCACCTCGGGATCAAGGCCGAGCGCGACCCCTCGGTGCTCGGCAATCCCACCAGCGACGAGGAGACGTCGCTGTTCACGGCGATCAAGAAGAAGCTCGCGGCCCAGCCGGGCTGGTACTCGAAGGTCGCCCGCGAGATCCGCGGCGTCACCGAGGAGACCACCACCGGCGTGCATCGTCTCTACCAGATGGCCAAGGAGAAGCGCCTGCTGTTTCCCGCCATCAACGTGAACGACTCCGTCACGAAGTCGAAGTTCGACAACGTGTACGGCTGCCGCGAGTCGCTCGTCGACGGGATCAAGCGCGCCACCGACGTGATGATCGCCGGCAAGATCGCCGTCGTCGCCGGCTACGGCGAGGTGGGTAAGGGCTGCGCCCAGGCGTTGCGCGGGCTCCAGGCCCAGGTGTGGGTGACCGAGATCGACCCGATCTGCGCGCTCCAGGCGGCGATGGAGGGGTACCGCGTGGTGACGCTGGACTACGCCGCCGACCAGGCGGACATCTTCGTCACCGCGACGGGGAACTACCGGGTCATCACCCACGAGCACATGAAGCGGATGAAGAACAACGCGATCGTGTGCAACATCGGCCACTTCGACAACGAGATCGACGTCGCCTCGCTGCGCCAGTACAAGTGGGACACCATCAAGCCGCAGGTCGACCACATCATCTTCCCCGACGGCAAGCGCATCATCCTGCTCGCGGAGGGACGGCTGGTGAACCTGGGCTGCGCGACGGGGCACCCGAGCTACGTCATGAGCTCGTCCTTCGCCAACCAGGTGCTGGCTCAGATCGAGCTGTACACGAACACGAAGCAGTACCCGATCGGCGTGTACATCCTCCCCAAGCAGCTCGACGAGAAGGTCGCCCGGCTGCAGCTCTCCAAGCTCGGCGCCATGCTCACCACACTGACCGACGAGCAGGCGGGCTACATCGGCGTGCCGAAGGCTGGCCCGTTCAAGTCCGACCACTATCGTTATTGATCACATGGGGGGCCTCGAAAGGGCCCCCCTAACCCCCCGAGGGAGGCCGCCCCGGCCAAGCCGGGGCGGCCCTCGAAGCAGAGGCGGCCGCTGTCGCAGTCTACGGCGCGTCCCACGGTTGCGCGTCGATCCACCAGAGGCCCCGCGGTTGGAGTGGTCGCGGAGCACCTGGTAGAGGTTGCCGACGATCATCCGGTGCGCATCAGCCCGCAGTAGTCCGCATCAGTCCGCGAGGCGTGCTGTTGGTCTGCGGCGTTGGGGCGCGTGGCGTGGTGCCGCGGTCGGTGACGTTCGACGGCGGAGGCGTGAGAGGCGGGTGGGAGTCGACAAGCGACCGGGGGAGGGGGATTATGCGCGGCGGAGGGTGAGCATGCGGACGCAGGCGGAGAAGGCGGTGGTGTTCAGGGCGCTGCACGAGCGGCCGGGAGCGTTCATCATTCCGAATCCCTGGGACGCGGGCACCGCGCGCCTGCTGGCGTCACTCGGGTTCGAGGCGCTGGCGACGACCAGTCTCGGACTAGCGAACACGCTGGGGCGGCCCGACGGGACGGGCGCGGTGAGCCGCGCCGAGGTGCTCGAGAACTGCCGGGTCATCGCCGCCGCCACGGATCTGCCGGTCAACGCGGACCTCGAGAACGGCTACGCCGACGAGCCGCGGGCGGCGGCCGAGATGATCCGCCTCGCGGCCGAGGCGGGTGTGGTCGGTGGATCGATCGAGGACGCCACCGGCGACCCGAGCCGGCCCATCTACGACTTCAACCTCGCCGTCGAGCGCGTCCAGGCCGCGGTCGAGACCGCGCGGACGCTGCCGGTGCGGTTCGTGCTGACGGCGCGGGCCGAGAACCTGCTGCACGGCCGCCTCGACCTCGACGACACGATCCGGCGGCTGCAGGCCTTCGAGAAGGCCGGCGCCGACGTCCTCTACGCGCCAGGCGTGCGGGACCTCGCCACCATCCGGACGGTCGCGTCCTCGGTGGGCAAGCCGCTCAACGTCGTGATGAGCGCCGCCGATCCCGCGCTCACCGTCGCGCAGCTCGCCGAGGCCGGCGTCAAGCGGATCAGCGTCGGCGGCGCGCTCTCGCGGCTGGCCCTGGCGGCCTTTCTCAAGGGCGCGCGCGAGATGAAGGAGTCGGGCGGGTTCACGTGGGTGCGCGACACCGTCCCCAGCCGTGAGTTGAAGGCCGCCTGGGGGAGCGGCGCATGACCGTTACCGTGACTCCGCTGACCGCCAGCTTCGCCGCCCGCCTCGACGGCGTGGACATCGCGCGCCCGATCGACGACGCCACCTGGTCGACCGTGCGCGCGGCCCTCGATGAGCACTCGGTGCTGGTCTTCCGCCGCCACCCGCTCGACGACGAGCAGCAGGTCGCCTTCAGCCGTCGCTTCGGCGCGCTCGAGGTCACGCGCAGCATGAACCCGGCGGCCGGCACGCCCTTCGCGCGCCAGTCGAACCTCGACATCAAGACCGGCGACGTGATCCCCGCCGAGGACCGGCGCATGGTCTACCAGCTCGCCAACATGCTGTGGCACAGCGACAGCTCCTTCAAGCAGGTGCCGTCGCTCTGCTCGCTCCTCTCGGCGCGCATCATTCCGCCCGAGGGCGGCGCCACCGAGTTCGCCAGCGCCCGCGCCGCCTATCCGTCGCTGCCCGACGCGCTGAAGCGCCGGGTAGAGGACCTGGTCGTGGTCCACGACTTCGCCTGGTCGCGCGACCGGGTGCGTCCTGGCTTCTTCACCGACCAGGAGCGCGCCGCGTATCCACCGGTGCGCCACCCGCTCGTGCGCACGAACCCGGCGAACGGCCGCCGGTCGCTCTTCCTCGGCGCCCACGCCTCGCACGTCGAGGGCCTGCCGATCGACGAGGGCCGCGCGCTGCTCGCGACCTTGCTGGACCACGTCACGCAGCCCCAGTTCTGCTATCGCCACGACTGGACCGAGGGCGACCTCGTCATCTGGGACAACCGCTGCGTGCTGCACCGCGCGACGCCCTACGACACCACGCGCTACAAGCGCCTCATGCAGCGCACGACCGTGTCCGGCGACCCCGGGGATCCCTCGGTGCTGCCGGTGGGAGCCCACTGATGCGTATCGTCGATGCGCAGGTCCACATCTGGGCGAGCGGCAAGCCGACCAACGCGAACCACCGCCAGGTCGAGCGCTTCACCAAGGACGACCTGCTGAAGGAGATGGACGAGGCCGGTGTCCACGGGGCCGTCATCCATCCGCCCGCGTCGTGGGATCCCACGTCCAACGAGCTGGCCGTCGAGGCGGCGCGCCAGCATCCCGACCGGCTGGCGATCCTCGGCAACTTCCCGCTCGACCGGCCGGAGAGCCGAGACCTGATCGACGGCTGGAAGCGCCGGCCCGGCATGCTGGGGTTGCGCTTCACGTTCCTGCAGCCCCACCAGAAGACGTGGCCGACCGACGGTACGATCGACTGGCTGTGGCCCGCCGCCGAGCGGGCCGGGCTGCCGGTCGCACTGCTGGCGGCCGGCTTCCTGCCGAAGCTCGCCCAGGTGGCCGAGCGGCACCCGGGGTTGAAGCTGATCGTCGATCACCTCGGCCGGCCGACGGGCCGCAAGGGCGACCCGGGCCTCGAGAACGACGTGGCACTCTGGTCGAACCTGGACCAGGTGCTGGCGCTGGCGAAGTATCCCAACGTAGCGATGAAGGCCACCGGCGCGCCGAGCTACTCGAGCGAGCCCTATCCGTACCGCAACATCCACGACCACCTGAGGCGGATCTTCGACGCGTTCGGCCCCGATCGGATGTTCTGGGGGACGGACATCACCCGCATGCCGTGCTCGTGGCGGCAGTGCGTGACGATGTTCACCGAGGAGCTGCCCTGGCTCACCGGCCGCGACCGCGACCTCGTCATGGGCGATGCGGTCTGCGCGTGGCTCGACTGGAAGCGGCCGGCGTGAAGCAGGTCCTGATCGACCGCTACGGCGCCCCGGAGGAGGTTGCGCGCTGCGCCGAGGTGCCGGACGTCGGGGCACCGGCCGCGGGCGAGGTCGTCTTCGACGTCCTCCTGTTCCCCATCAACCCGGCCGACGTGTCGTTCTGCCGGGGGACCTACCGACTGCGGCCGACCTTGCCGGCCACGCCCGGCGCGGAGTGCGTCGGGCGCGTCGCCACCGTCGGCGGCGGCGTCAGCCACGTGAAGCCGGGCGACCTCGTCATCAACCTGCAGCGCGAGAACTGGACCCAGCGCCGTCGCGTGAAGGCCGACGACGTCATCGCGATCCCGGCCGGCATGGACCTGCAGCAGGCGGCGATGCTGCGCATCAACCCGCCCACGGCCGTGCTGCTGCTCACCGACATCGTCGCGCTGAAGCCCGGGGACTGGGTGATCCAGAATGTCGCTAACTCCGCGGTGGGCCGGCTGGTGATCCGCCTGGCCCGGGCCCGCGGCGTGCGGACGATGAACGTCGTGCGGCGGGACGCGCTCGTCGCCGAGCTGAAGGCGCTCGGCGCCGACGCGTGCGTGGTCGACGGGCCCGATGTTGCGGACGCGGTGCGAGCCCAGACGGGCGGGGCGCCGGTGCGGCTGGGCCTCGACGCCGTGTCGGGCCGCGCGACGGCCCGGCTGTCGTCGTGCCTCACCGAGGGCGGTGTCGTCTGCAACTACGGCTCGATGAGCGGCGAGGATCCGGTGATGCCGCGCGCGGCGCTCACGTCCGGCGGTCAGACGCTCGTCGGCTTCATCCTCGGCCGGGGACTCTCGACGCGCTCGCTCGCCGAGGTCCGCACGATGTACGCCGACCTCGGCCGCCAGGTCCTCGACGGCACGCTCACCGCGCCGGTCGAGAAGGTCTACCCCATCGACGACATCAAGACCGCCTTCGCTCACGCCCAGCGCGGCGGCCGCAGCGGCAAGATCCTGGTGGCTGCCAGCTAGCGAGTCTCGCGGCGACCCCGACGCCAGCGAATCCCATGAGACTGGGAGCTCGCTCGGAGACCCACGCGTAGCGGGCGGAGCCCATCAGGGCTCCGCCCGCGCTGGGTCGTCTCAGCCGATCGCGATGGGGTGGCCCGGGGAGCCGGTGGCGCCTTTGATGCGGAGGGGCGAGAAGACGTAGACGAACTCGTAGAGCTTGTCGGCCAGCACCTCGGTGAAGTCGAGGTTCTCGTGGTTGAAGATGCCGTGCTTGGTGATGAGCTCGTTGTGGACGACGAAGGCCATGTCCTTGTCGGGGTTCGGGACCACCTCGGTCGCCCAGGTGTCGGCGCCGGTGAGCGCGATCTCCTTCGAGATGAGCCACCGCGCCACGTCGAGGCCGATGCCGGGCTCGCCCGAGTTGAACTTGGCGTTGTCCTTCATCCAGAGGCTGCCCCAGCCCGTCTGGAAGAAGATCGCGTCGCCGGGCGTGAAGCTGTTCTCGGCGATGTTCTGCCGCTTGAGCGCGGCCTGCACGTCGGCCACGGTGATCTCCTCGCCGGCGTTGAGCATGCGGCCCTTGAGGCCCTGCACGTCGATGAGCACGGCGCGCGTGAAGAACGGCTTGACGTGCTCCATGCCGAGCTTCTTGAGGCCGTAGCCGTCGGCCATCTCGGCCTCCGTGATGCCGTTGTAGTAGCGCATCTCGGTCATGTCGCCGTCCTTGCCCACGATGCAGCCGATGTGGCCGAGCCCGTCGAACTGGGTACCGATCTGCCCGATCTCCGTGGCGACGAACTCGTCGTGGTAGCAGAGCTTGTTCTTGCCGAACGGGCCGCCGCTGGGCGTCCCGGGAATCCGGAGCGCGAACACCCGCGCACCAAAGGCCGGGATGCCTGTCTCGTACGGGTGATCGAGGTTGTAGACCTTCCCGGTCTTGATGAGCTTCGACGCCGCGAGCACCTTGGCCGCCGTCATGTGGTTCGACGCGCCGGCCTGATCCTGGGGCCCCCACCGCGACGGCCACCAGCGCGGACCGATCGGCGTTGCGCCTGAGGCGGGCGGTGTCTGCGCCTGGGCCACCTGCGTGCCGGCGGCGACGGTACCGGCCGCGACGCCGGCGACGAGCCCGCTCTGCATGAACGTCCGGCGGGAGACGGCTCCGCCGGTGGCATCCGTCGAGGGCGAGGCGCTCGGGGCGTCGTCGGACTTCTTGCGCATGAACTGCTGGAGCCAGCCGGATTGCATGACGTCATCCTCCTCGGCCGTCGTGTACCGCATGGCGCCCAGGCGGTGGCACCGTCGCCCCCCTGGGATCGCGCCGCAATCTTAGTCCCGCGGGAGGCCGTGTACCTCGCGCATTCGGTGGGTCACGGACGCCGAGGCGTGGCCAGTCGCCACACGGCGGTGGCGCGGTCCTGGTGCAGCAGCGTCGCGGCGCCGATCGCTGCGAGCGCCGCATGCTGCGCCGGCCACTCGGGCGACCGGCCGGGATGCGGCTGGTGCACGATGACGACGAGGTCGACGTCGGCGGCCGCGAGGTTCGCGCGCAGCGTCGCGGGATCGACGGTCGGATCTCCCGGCTCCATCGCGTCATCGACCGGGGCCGTTGCCACGTGACCGTCGCCGTCGAGGCGCACGGGGTGCAGGTGATGGCGCGCGCCGAAGGTTGGATAGATCCACTGGTCGCCGAACACGGCCACGCGCGCGCCGGCCGGCTGCTCGTCCAGGACGGTCACCACGCTGCCGAGGAGCGGTTCGCGAGGGAACGTGGCCGCCGTCGCCGAAGCCTTCGCCCGGTGCCGGCCGGCCACGCCCACGGCGGCCACGAGCGCGAGCGCGCCCGCGGCGAGCGCTCGGCCGCGCGGGGTGGCGAGCGCGGTGGCGAGCCGCCGGAGGCGTGGCAGCCCCAGCGCGCCGAGCGCGACGGCCGTCAGCGCCACCGGGGAGGCGAGCGGCACGAGGCTCGACGTGAGCAGGACGACGACGATGAGGACGCCAGCCGGCAGCCGGCCGACGCGGTCGAGCAGGAAGCCGAGTGCCACCCAGCCCAGCAGCGGGACCAGGGCGACGTACCGCATGCTGTCCCAGTGGATGAAGCCGGAGCGGAACGTCATCGCGTTGCCGGCGGAGTAGGGCGCGGCCGGCAGGAGCACCAGGACGGCGCCGGCCAGCGTGAGCGCGCCCACGACGAACTGGCGCTGGGCTCGCGTCACCGGGTGCCCGCTGCGCGCGCGCCAGACCACCACACCCACGAGGCCGAGGCCGGCGAGGATGGCGTGCGTGGGTGGCCAGTCGGCGTAGACGACGAGCGCGTCACGCAGCGTCCGGCCGAGGCCGTACAGGCGCCCGTACTCGAGCAGCGTCGTCTCGGGGAAGGTGGTGCCCGGCCACGCGAGAAACGCGGCGGGATAGACGGGGTTGCCGGTGTGGAAGGCGTTGCGCGCGTACCAGTACCCGGCCGTGACGGTCCAGCCGGCGGCGACGATCAGCGTGACCCTCAGCGCCGCGCGCCAGCGGCCGAGTGGCAGCGGCCGCGCGCGCAACGCCAGCAGACCGAGCACGACGATCGCCGGCGGCGCCGCGCTCACCTTGACGCCGAGCGCCAGGCCGCTGAGCAGCCCCGCGTAGATCGCGTCCACGCGGAGGTCGCGCTCGCTCTCGCCCTCGCCGCGCGGCACCGCGAAGGCGAAGGCGCCGAGCAGCATCGCCGCCTGAGCCAGGTCGGCGTCGGAGAAGCTCGACGCCATCACGCCGATCCGGGGCGAGGTCGCGAACAGGACTGCCGGCACCGTCCACGCACCGGGCCGGCATCCCAGGCGACCGAGCAGCACGGCCGCGGCCGCGACGACGAGGCCCGCGTAGAGCGGGCCGGTGAGGCTCACCCACGCCAGCGCCTCGCCGCGCGAGCCCGGCCACGGCGCCATGAACCAGGTGGCGACGACGCTGGCCGACAGCGGATACCACGCCTGCATCGTGAAGGACTCCGCGGGGCTCGGCGCCGCGATCACGTGATCGCGCAGCCACAGCGCGGGATAGACCATGTGGTAGGTGTAGTCGTCCCAGATCCGTAGCCGCGTCGCCTGGGTCAGGTGCGGCCGCGCCCAGGCGATCATGGCGACGAGCGCGGCGAGGGGGGCGAAGACCTTCGCGGCGCTCCATTCCGCGGCCGCGACGTCCGGGAGGCCGTGACTACGGCGGCGCCACAGGACGACGGTCGCCGCCCCGGCGCCGACGAGCAGGAGCCCGAGGCCACCGGCCGTGAGGTGGCTCAGCAGCCCGGCGCCGAGCACGAGCGAGTGGGCAAGGACCAGGAAGCCGCTCAGCGTGGCGAGCAGCAGCAGATCGCCTCGCGCGCCCGCGCCGCCGATCACCGCCAGCGCGACGGCGAGCGCGAGCGCGCCGCCGTTCAGCGCGAGCCAGACCGTCAGACCGACGCCATGGCCGGGGCCACCTTCTCGGCGAACAGCCGCATCGAGCGCAGCGCCAGGGGCGTGGCGAGCCCGGGCAGCGCCATGAGCAGGAGCACACGCCGATAGCCGGTGGCCTCGCGGTACTGCTGCAGACCGTCGCGGACCTCGTCCGGGGTGCCGAGCAGCATCCAGCCGGTGGCGAGGTACTCGGCGAACGGGCGCAGCTTGAGCAGCGAGCGGTCGAAGGAGTTCGGCACCGAGCCGCCGGTGCTGTCCGAGCGCAGGACCGCCATCTTGTGTTGATAGCCCATGAACGGCGCCTCGATCGCCTGCTCGGCCTCCGCGCGACTCGGGGCGACGTGCACGACCCGCATGCCCCACGACTGGGCCTCGAGCGCCTCGATCTCGGCGGTCGAGCGGCCGGTCTCGCGCGCCACCTCGCGATAGAGGCGGTGGCGCCGCTGCAGCTCGTCGACCGGCACGAAGAACGACGACAGCGTGGGCAGGCCCAGGCGCGCCGCTGACCGGACGCTGTCCTCGCTGTTGCACGCGATGAACACCGGCGGGTGCGGGCGCTGGACGGGGCGCGGCCGTACGTGCAGACGCTCGGCGGCGTGGAAGCGCCCCGGGAAGTCGAAGGGCTCACCCCGCCACGACGCCTGCATCAGCGCGATGCCCTCCTCCATTCGCGCGCGGGCATCGGCGCGGTCGGACTGGAAGGTCTGGTAGTCCTGCAGCGTGCCGCCGCGCCCGAGGCCGACGTCGAGGCGACCGCCGCTCACGACGTCGAGCACCGCGAGCGACTCGGCCAGGTCGACCGGGTGGTGCAGGGGCAGCAGGCTCACGCCCATGCCCACGCGCAGCGTGCGCGTGCGGGCGGCGAGGTACGCCGCCAGCACGGGCGGGGCCGGGCAGAGGCCGTAGTCGTTGAAGTGGTGCTCGGCGATCCACACCGAGTGATAGCCGAGCGACTCCGCGACCAGCATCTGCTCCAGCGCGGAGTCATACACCGCCTGCTCGCTCCACGCCTCGTCACGCTGCATGAGAAAGAACAGCCCGATGTCCATCGATCGTGGCCTCCGATTCTAAAAGAACGCCTTCGCGAGGCGGAGGATACCTTGTTTCCACGGCACCCGGTGGGAGACGCCGGAGGCGTGCGCGAACCGGGCGCGGTTGGCCAGGTACCACTCGAAATTTCGCAGCAGCGCCTCCCGGTTCGAGTAGCGGGGCCGGAAGCCGAGGACGCGCTCGGCCTTGTCGATGGCCACGTAGGAGTCCTCGGTGACCGTCTCGTACACCCACCGGTAGAGTGGCGACAGGCGCAGCCGCTCGAGCGCGCGCAGCGTCCAGATGGCAGGCGCGGCCGGTAGCGAGACGATGCGCTTGCCGTGGCCGGCCCGGTCCAGCACGGCCTGGTAGTCCTCGCGCAGCGTGCCGAACTCCCGCGCGCCGATGTTGAACGTGTCGTTGACGCGGGCCGCATCAAGCGTGCCGGCCAGGTGGATCACCACGCACAGGTCCTCCACGTCGAGGAGCTGATAACGGTTGGTGCCGGGGCCGAGCACCGGAAAGTTGCGGCCGTCCTGCGCCCAGTCGTAGAGCAGCGCGAAGACGCCGAGCCGTTCGGGTCCCACGAACGACTTCGGACGCAGGATGGGCACACACAGCCCGCCGGCCCGGTACCGCAGGCACAGCGCCTCGGCCTCGACCTTCGCCTCGCCGTAGGGCCCCACGCCGTGCAGGCGATCGTCCTCGCGCAGCGGATGGTGGTCCGGGATGCCGTAGACGGCCGTCGAGGAGACGTGCACGACCCGCGGCACGCCGGCGGCCCGGGCGGCCTCGAGCACGTTGCGGGTGCCGTCGATGTCGGTCGTCCGGATGTCGTGGGGGGAGTAGAGGGGGAGCGCGGCCGCGGCGTGGACGACCCACCCGGCGCCCTCCATCGCCCGCCGCACCGCCTCGGGGTCGCGGATGTCCCCCTGGATCTCGCGGATCTGGCCGCGCACGTCTGGATACTCGAACGGGACCAGGTCGAGCGAGGTGACGGGGTGCCCCCGGGCGAGGAGGAACCGGACGAGGTTGATGCCGAGGAAGCCGGCGCCGCCGGTGATGAGCACCCGATCCGAGGTCATGGCGTCCGATTGTAGGGCCGCCCGCCCCGGATGCGGCTGCGACTTCGCTCCGCGCGGCGCTATACTGAAGCCTCCATGGCGTACAACGCGTGGTTCCAGTGCATCAACGGCTGCCCGGGGGAGTTCGACCTCCGCGAGGTCATCTACCGCTGCCCCACCTGCGGCGATCTCCTCGAGGTCCAGCACGACATGGAGGCGCTCAAGTCGCGCTCGGCCGCCGCCTGGATCCAGCTCTTCGACGACCGGTACCGCCGCAACGTCTACCCGTACGGCTCGGGGGTGTGGGGGAAGAAGGAGTGGGTCGTGCCCTTCATCGACAACGAGAACATCGTGTCGATGTACGAGGGCAACTCGAACCTCCTGTGGGCCGACCGCTACGGCAAGCAGCTCCACGTCGAGGACCTGTGGGTCAAGCAGTGCGGCAACTCGCACACGGGGTCGTTCAAGGACCTCGGGATGACCGTGCTCGTGTCGGTCGTCAAGCAGATGATGGCCGGCGGCGTGCCGATCGATGCGGTCGCCTGCGCCTCGACCGGCGACACGTCGGCCGCGCTGGGCGCCTACTGCGCCGCGGCCGGCATTCCGTCGGTCGTGCTGCTGCCCAAGGACAAGGTCTCCATCGCCCAGCTCGTCCAGCCGCTGGCCAACGGCTCCCTCGTGCTCTCGCTCGACACCGACTTCGACGGGTGCATGGCGGTCGTGCAGGAGATCACCAAGGAGAAGAAGATCTACCTGGCCAACTCCATGAACAGCCTGCGGATCGAGGGCCAGAAGACGGTGGCCATCGAGATCGTGCAGCAGTTCGACTGGGAGGTGCCGGACTGGATCATCATCCCGGGCGGTAACCTCGGCAACGTCCACGCGCTCGGGCAGGGCTTCGTGATGATGCAGGAGCTCGGGCTGGTCAACAAGCTGCCCCGCATCTGCCTGGCCCAGGCCGAGCGTGCCAATCCCCTGTACCGCTCGTTCCAGGACGACTTCAAGACGTTCGAGCCCGTGGTGGCCCAGCCGACGCTGGCCATGGCGATCCAGATCGGGAACCCGGTCAGCGTGAAGCGCGCGATCCGGACCCTGCAGCGGTTCAACGGCGTCGTCGAGCAGGCCACCGAGCAGGAGCTGGCCGACGAGGCCGCCCGCGCCGACAAGACGGGTATGTTCAACTGCCCGCACACGGGGGTGGCGCTGGCCGCGCTTCGCAAGCTGGTCGATCGCAAGGTCGTGCGCTCGAGCGACCGGGTCGTGGTGATCTCGACGGCGAACGGGCTCAAGTTCGCCGATCAGAAGGCCGCCTACCACATGGGCGCGCTCGAGAGCGTCAAGGCCACGTACCGCAACAAGCCCGTCGAGCTGCCCGCCGACCCCAAGCGGGTGGCCCGGGCGATCGCGCGCCACGTCGAGAAGGCGCGCCTGCTGGTGTCCTGATGGCCGATCGCATGGAGCCTCCGAAGAAGCCGCTCGGTCCCAGCACGCTCTCGGTGCACGGCGGCGAGCCGCGGCCCAAGCCCGCCTACTCGCTGGCCACGCCCATCGTGCAGACCGCGACCTTCACCTTCGCCAACACCCAGGAGCTGAAGGACCACTTCGACGGCAAGATCGACCGCGTCGAGTACGGCCGCTACGGCAACCCGACCCAGAAGATCGCCGAGGCCAAGCTGATCGCGCTCGAGGGCGCCGGCGACTGCCTGCTCTTCGCCAGCGGCATGGCCGCGATGACGAGCGCGCTCTTCGCCATGCTCTCGCGCGGCACCCACGTCGTCGTCACCGACGACAGCTACCGCCGCACGCGACAGTTCCTCAACCAGACGCTGTCCCGCTACGGCATCGAGGTCTCGACGGTGCCGGCCGGCGACTACGAGGCGCTGGAAGACGCGATCCGGCCCACCACCCGCGTCCTGCTGAGCGAGTCGCCGACGAACCCCTACAACCGCGTGCTCGACCTCGAGCGGTTCGCGGCCATCGGCCGCAAGCACCGGGTGAAGACGATCATCGACGCCACCTTCGCCACGCCGTACAACGTGCGGCCGCTGGAGTGGGGCGTCGACCTGGTCATGCACTCCGCGACGAAGTACCTCGGCGGCCACAACGACCTGCTGGCCGGGGCCGTGCTGGGCTCGCGCGACCTGGTGGGCGCGCTGCGGGGCATGCAGGGGATCACCGGGGCGATCGTCGATCCGTTCGCGGCCTACCTGCTGATCCGCGGGATCAAGACCTTCGCGCTGCGCATGGAGCGGCAGAACACCAACGCCCAGGCCATCGCCGAGTTCCTCGCCGCCCATCCGCGGGTCGAGGCGGTCCACTATCCCGGGCTGCCGAGCCACCGCGAGCACGACGTCGCCAAGCGGCAGATGCGGGGCTACGGCGGGGTGGTGTCGTTCGAGGTCCGCGGGGACATCGACGTGGCCTCGCGGGTCGTCGACGCCTGCACGATCCCGCACCTCGCCGTGTCGCTCGGCGGGGTCGAGACGCTCATCGAGCAGCCCGCCATCATGAGTTTTTACGAATTGACCACCGAGGAGCGCCTGCAGGTCGGGATCAAGGACAACCTGATCCGCTATTCAGTCGGCATCGAGGACGCCGACGACCTGATCGCCGACCTCGCCCAGGCCCTGGACCGCGCGGAGCCCTGAGCGAGGCGGTCCGCCTCAGCGCAGTCGGATCTGTCCCCCGCCCGGCATGCCGCCGGGGCCGCCCTGCCCACCCGGGGGGATGAGACCGCCCGGCATCCGATCGGGCACGATGATCGACGACGCAGCCTCGCGCCGGAGCTGCTCGATCTCGCGGCGCGTCCGCTCCAGCGCCTCGTTGGCGCCGACCGCGAACTGCTCGACCGCCTCGGCGAGTGAGCTCGCGTCGATCTCGAACACGAGGGGCAGCAGGCCACCCGGCGTGAGGAGCTGCGTCTCGCCGGAGTAGAGGATCGCGCGGGTCCCGTCCGGTGCGCCCGTCGACGTCACGGGCGTCAGCACGCGGATCGTCCCGATTCTCCGGTCGGTGAACACCTCCTCCCGGTACAGGGAGGTGGGATCCATTCTCAGCTCGGGGTTCGGTGTGCTCATAGGGTGCAGGATAGCCCACGCGCTCGCCGTGCGCGAGTCCACGTGCTTGACAGCCCTCCCGCCGCCGCGGTACGAGAGGCGCGGAGGACGTCCATGAAAATCAAGGCGGCGAACGGCTTCGCGCGGCTCCTCAAGGCCGAGGGCATCCCGTGGGTCAGCTGCTATCCCACCAACCACGTCAACAACGCGCTCGGCGAGGAGGGCGTGCCGATCCTGATGATGGGCGAGGAGCGGTTCGCCGTCGCCGTCGCCGACGGGTTCTCGCGGGTGACCGCGGGCAAGCAGATCGGCGTCTGCACGGTCATGGCCAACCTCAACGCCGCCGGCATCCAGATGGCCTACGGCGCCATCGCGCAGGCCTGGGAGGACTCCTCGCCGCTGCTCGTGATCGCCGAGGGCGTGGGCCAGGGGGGCAGCCGCCACACCCACTACGACATGGCCGAGGCCTTCAAGTCGGTCACGAAGTGGGTCGGCAAGGTCGACCGGGCGGACCTGATCCCGGACTACACGCGCCGGGCCTTCACCCATCTGCGCTCGGGGCGCCCGGGCCCGGTCCTGCTCATCGTGCCGCGTGACCTCGGCGAGTACGACGCCGACGAGCATCCCTACACGCCGGTGAAGGGGTGGCGGACCGGCCCCGACCCGGACGACGTCAGGGCCGCCGTGAAGACCCTGCTGGCCGCCAAGGACCCGCTGCTCTACGTGGGCGAGGGCGCGGTCTACGCCGACGCCGCCCCCGAGCTGCTGCAGCTCGCCGAGCTGGCCCAGGTGCCGGTCCTCACGACGCTGAAGGCCAAGGGCATCTTCCCGGAGAACCACCCGCTCTCGGTGGGCGTGCGTGGCTCCCACGCCGAGCACTTCCTCCGCAAGTGCGACGTGCTGTTCTCGATCGGCTCGAGCCTCTTCCCGAACCGCTTCAGCCACGCGGTGCCCGACGCGGCGAGGAAGACGATCGTGCAGTGCACGGTCGACACGCTCGACATCAACCGCAGCTACGAGACCCGCCACGCCGTGATCGGCGACGCCAAGCTGACGCTCCAGGCGCTCGCCGCCGAGCTCTCCGCTCGCGGCGCCCGCAAGCGGCCCGAGGTGCTGGAGGAGGTCCGCACGGCCAAGCAGGCGTTCCTCGCCAAGTTCCGCCCGCTGATGGAGTCGAACGAGACGCCGATCAACCCCTACCGGGTCTTCGGCGACCTCATGAAGGTGCTGGATCCGAAGAGCTCGTTCGTCACCGCCGACTCCGGCAATACGCGCGACCAGACGAGCACGGTCTACGAGGCGCACATCCCCCGTGGCTACCTCGGCTGGGGCAACGTCTCCACGCTCGGCTTCAGCCTGGCCGGGGCCATCGCGGCTAAGCTCGCCTTCCCGAACCGCCAGGTCGTGCACGTTACCGGCGACGCCGGCGTCTGCTACATGATGGGCAACTTCGAGGCGGTGGCGCGCTACAAGATCGGCCTCACGACGATCCACATCAACAACGGCGGCTACTCCGGCTATGGGCCGGGCTTCTGGGGCGCCGGCCACGACCCGTACACGTGGCAGGTGTCCGACCACGCCTCGGCGTGCATGTCGTCGATGGCCAGGTCCGTCGGGTTCCACGGCGAGGACGTGAGCCAGCCGGCGGAGATCATCCCCGCGCTGAAGCGCGCGTTCGACGAGAACGCCAAGGGGCGGCCGGCCTACCTGGAGTTCCTCTGCTCGCACCACCCGGTCCACGGCGGCTGGGTCCGGCCGGCGTGATCGTTCACAGGAGAGGGGAGAGCTCAATGGCGGACGTGCTGACGGTGGTGGCGAAGATCCGGGCGGCGAAGGGCAAGGGCGACGCGCTGGCGGCCCTGCTGCGCGAGCAGGCGGCGGTCGTGCGCAAGGCGGAGCCGGGCTGCCTGGCGTACCGGCCGCACCGATCGTCGAAGGATCCCGACCTGTTCATCTTCTACGAGCAGTACAAGGACGACGCGGCGTTCGATCTGCACCGCAAGGCGCCGCACCTGGCGGCGTACCGTGAGCGTCGCGAAAAGGAAGGGCTCACCGAGGGGCCGGCCGAGGTGGAGATCTACCGCTCGCTCACGGACTAGCGCGGATCGTTCGTGCTGGCCGCGAGCGGGTGGGCGCTGGCGGTGGGGGGCTTGTGAGGTTAGCCGCGCCTGCATGGCTCGCCTGTCGCGGCAAGCTCGCTCCGGACGGGTCGAGCGCGGGCCCCCCATCCCCCGAGGCGGGGGCTGGCGAGGTTGAGCCGGATCGTCGGCGGCGCGCTCGTCCCGTCCTGCGCTCGCGCACGCGACGACGGCTCGCCATGATGGCGCGGCCAACCTCACAAGCCCCCCACCGCCAGCGCCCACCCGCTCGCGGCGGTCTTCATGAATATTCCGCACTAGGGGCGTGGCGTGCGCTCGTTGGCCACGTCGCCTCGGCGCTTCGGCGAACGGCTGAGTCGGGGACCTAGCGGCGTTTCAGGCGTGGGAGGAGGCGAGCGGCGGCTTCGTCGACTTGGGCGAGTTGGTCGCCGCCGGCGAAGCGGAGCATGAGGTGGGTCGTGCCGGCGTCGACCCAGCGCTGTAGCCAGTCGGCGCATCCCTCGATCGGTCCCGCGTAGCAGGCTTGCCGGGCCCGCAGGGCGCTGGCCGGGGCGGCGTAGTACGTCTCGAGGAACGTGTTCAGGCGCTGCTCGGCCGCCGCCGCGTTCGCGTCGAACGCGACGGTGACGTAGGCGGCGCCGGTCACGGCGTCGGGCGCGCGGCCGGCCGCGCGCGCGGCGGCCTGGATGCGCGGGAAGTGCTCGGCGAAGAACTCCACGCTCGGGCCGGTGGGGAACCAGGCGTCGAAGTTGGCGGCCTCGCGCAGCCCCGTGGGACCGCTGCCGCCGATCCAGATGGGCGGACCGCCGCGACGGTGCGGCTTCGGCTCCACCGTGACGTCCTCCAGCGTGAAGTGCTTGCCGCTGAAGCTGACGTGGTCGCGACTCCACAGCGCGCGGCAGATCTGTAGCGTCTCGAGGAACCGCCCGACGCGACGGTCCCAGGGCACGCCGGCGGCGGCGAACTCGCGCCGGATCGGCGGTGCGTCGGCGGCGATGCCCACGCCGAGGATCGTGCGTCCCTCGGCGACCCGGTCGAGCGTGCCGACGATGTGGGCGAGCACCACCGGGTTGCGCAGCGCCGGCAGCAGCACCGCCGTGCCCAGCCGCACGCGGCGGGTGCGGGCGGCGACGGCGGTGAGGAGGGTGAGCGGCTCGTGGCGCGGGCGCGCGGTCAGCGAGTCGCCGATCCACACCGAGTCGAAGCCGGCCGCCTCGGCCCGCTCGGCCATCGTGAGCAGCGGCCCGGTCTCCGGGCGGCCGGACATGATCGCCTCGCGCGTGGGGATGAGGACGCCGAGCTCCACGGCCATCTCAGTCCTTGCCTTTCTCGACGGTCGCCCGCTCGACGGCGAGCAGCTTCTCGATGTCGATGACCTTCAGCATCTCGTGCTCCACCGGCGACCAGTCGACCTTCGCCTGGCCGCCGCCGAAGTCCTGGGCGAGCTCCGCGTAGACCTTCTTCCACGCGACGAACGCGGCCAGCAGCGGCGTGGAGGGATCGGCGACGATCTTGTAGCCGAGCGCGCCCAAGTCCTTGAGGCCCATGCCGAGGCCGGCGAGGCCGCCGCGGCCGGCCAGGTACATGAGCGGGCCGCCGAGTCGCTCGGCGATGGCGCGGAGCTGCTCGGGACGGTTGGCCATCGAGAGCAGCACGAGGTCGGCGCCGGCCTTGCGGTAGGCCTCGCCCCGCCGGAGCGCGTCGTCCATGGTGCTGGCCCGCATCGCGTTGGTCCGCCCGACGATCAGGAAGTCGGGGCTGCGCCGCGCCGCCACCGCCTCGCGGACCTTGGCGGCCATCAGCTCGATCGGGATCATGTGCTCGATGCCAACGTGGTGGTGGGCCCGCTTGGGGACGAGCTGGTCCTCGATCTCGATCGCCTCGAAGCCGGCCGCCTCGACCATGCCGATGGTGCGGTGCATGTGCATCGGATCGCCGTAGCCGCAGGCGCCGTCGAGGATGAGCGGCAGCGACGACACCGCGCGGATGTCGAGGGCGGCCTGGCACATCTCGGTCAGGTTGAGGTTGGCCTCGAGCGCCACCTTCGCGTAGCCGGTGGCGCCGCCGCCGAGATAGCCGGCCGGGAAGCCGGCCGCCTCGACCATGCGGGCCATCAGCGGATTGAGGACCAGCGGCGCGGTGATCGGCGTGGCGTCGTTCAGGCGGGCGCGCAGGGACATCACGATTCCTCCTGGCTCAGCGGCGGGCGATCAGGCGCCGGAACACCGCGCCGTACTGGAAGCCGTAGCCGTCGGCGTTCTCGGCGGCGTTTTTCTTCACGCGCGTGCCGATCGTCTCGCCGGCCGCCACGTTGAAGCCGGGCATCTGGCTCTCGTGGCGGACCAGCGCGGCGATCTGCCTGTCGATCCCGTCGGTGACGTCGACGATGACGTTGGGGTGATCCATGCCCCAGTACCAGAGCTCGCGCACCTTGTGCGGCTCGAGCCCGTCGCGCGTGACGTGCTCGGGGAAGTGCAGGTGGTCGCGGGCGTAGGGGTAGACCGCGTCGGTGGTGGTGATGCCGGCCTTGCGGTGGTCCCGGTGCTGGAAGCCGTTGGTGCGGTACGGGTCGTGGACGAACACCGTGTGGGGCCGGTGCTTGCGGATCGCGTGCACGACGTCGCCCAGGAACCGGCGGGTGTCCTCCAGCTCGCCGTCGGGGTAACCGAGCATGACGACGTGCGTGACCCCCATGGCGTCGGCGGCGGCCCGCTGCTCGTCCGCCCGCTTCCGCGCGAGCTGCTCCGACGTCAGCGACCGGTCGGCCGTTCCCGAGTCGCCGTTGGTGCACAGCACGTAGGTCACCTCGCAGCCGGCGGCGATCCACTTGGCCACCACGCCGCCGGAGCCGATCTCGGCGTCGTCGGGATGGGCGAACACCACCATGGCGCGATCGGGAACCTCGGTGACAATCTCCAGCTTCCGGTCGGGGTCGGATGGCATGCCGGGCATTCTACAGGAGGGGTGGCCTTGACAGGCCCGGAGAGGCGAGGCTATCTCTGCCGCCTATGAAGGGCAGCGCCGATCGCGTCCTCACCACGCACGCGGGGAGCCTGCCGCGGCCGGCCGACCTGCTGGCGATGGACCCCGGGGATCCGGCCAGGGCGGGGCGGGTCCGGCGGGCGGTGGTCGACGTCGTGCGACGGCAGGCGGAGCTCGGGATCGACGTCGTGGCCGACGGGGAGATGAGCAAGCCGAGCTTCATCACCTACGTGACGGAGCGGCTGAGCGGCTTCGAGCGGAGCCCGGAGCCGGGCGCGGTGTCGTGGGGCGCCTCGAAGGAGGTCGCGGCCTTCCCCGAGTTCTACGCGCCGACCCTGCGCGAGAGTCCGAACGCGGCGGCGCCCCGCTTCGTCTGCACGGGCCCGGTTGCCTACGTCGGCCACGCCCAGCTCCAGGCCGACATCGACAATCTCAGGAGCGCACTCGCGGGACTCCCGGTCGCGGAGGCCTTCATCCCGGCCATCGCGCCGTCGAACGTCGAGGGCCGCCAGCGGAACGCGTACTACAAGACCGACGAGGAGTACCTGTTCGCGATCGCGGAGGCGATGCGCGAGGAGTACCGCGCGATCGTCGACGCCGGGTTCCTGCTGCAGATCGACGACCCGCGGCTGGTGACGTACTACATCCTCAGCCCGACCTCCACGGTGGCCGAGTGCCGCGCCTGGGCCGAGGTCCGCGTGCAGGCGCTGAACCACGCGCTGCGCGGCATCCCGCGCGAGCGCGTGCGGTTCCACACCTGCTACAGCATCAACATGGGGCCGCGCGTGCACGACATGGAGCTGAAGGACGTCGTCGACATCATCCTGCGCGTGAGGGCGGGCGCCTACTCCTTCGAGGCGGCCAACCCGCGCCACGAGCACGAGTGGCGGGTGTGGGAGGAGGTCACACTGCCGGAGGATGCGTTGCTCATCCCCGGGGTCATCACGCAGTCGACCGTGGTCGTCGAGCATCCGGAGTTGGTCGCCGAGCGGATCGCGCGATTCGCGCAGGTCGTCGGCCGTGAGCGCGTCGTCGCCGGCGCCGATTGTGGATTCGCCTCGTTCGCCGGCTCGACCGAGATCCACCCGAGCGTCGTCTGGGCCAAGCTCGCCGCGCTCGGGGCCGGCGCCCGCCTGGCCAGCCGGCGCCTCTGGCGTCGCTGATGCCATCTGGACTGTCGTTCGTGGCTGGACGTGGGCCGTACAATAGGGGCGTTTGGTGTGCAGCCTTGCTGTCATCATTCAGGGCACTCAGGACCAAAAGCTCCCTCTTCGCTGATCGGCTCTCGCGGGGGAGCCTGTACCACGTTGCCCCGCCCGGCGCCGATCTCGACCGACACCTCCGCGAGGCGGTCGAGTGGCTCAAGCGGGCCCAGGACGCCGGGTCCGACCGCGGGGTCTCCTACGGTGTGGACTTCGGCGGCCCGTGGCAACCGAGCTACCCCGAGACGACGGGGTACATCATCCCCACCTTCCTGAAGCTGGCCGACGACGACCACGACGGCACCCTGCTCGCGCGCGCGATCGACATGGGCCGCTGGGAGAGCGACGCCCAGATGGCGTGCGGCGCCGTCATGGCGGGTCCCATCACCACGACGCCGACGCCGGCGGTGTTCAACACCGGCATGGTCCTGCTGGGGTGGAGCGCGCTCTACGAGCGGACCGGCGAGCCGACCTTCCGGGCCTCGATCGTCCGGGCCACCGACTGGCTCCTGGATCTCCAGGAGCCCAACGGCGACTGGCGACGGGGCAACTCGCGGTTCGCCAACCCCCACGACACGGTCTACAACGTCAAGGCGGCCTGGGGCCTGGCCGAGGCGGGGCGCGTCGTCGGGCTCCCCGAGGCCGTCGCGGGGGCCGTCCGCAACGCGGAGTTCTGCGTGTCGCGCCAGCGGACGAACGGCTGGTTCCCCGACTGCTGTCTCGTCGACTCCACCCGGCCGCTGCTCCACACCATCGCCTACGCCATGCAGGGGTTACTCGGGGTCGGCCTCGTCGCCGGACGCCAGGACTTCGTGCAGGCCGCCCAGCGGACCGCCGACAGTCTGATGCGGCTGATGGACGGCGAGGGCTTCATCCCCGGCTGCATCGGACCGGACTTCCGCGGGACGGTCGACTGGTGCTGTCTCACCGGCACCGCCCAGACCGCGCTCGTGTGGGGACGGCTGTTCGAGCTCACCGGTGAGGCGCGCTATCGCGAGGCGATGCAGCGCGCCACGGGGTACCTGATGCAGCGGCACGACGTCGACAACGCCGACCTCCGGCTCCGCGGCGGCGTGCCCGGCTCGTGGCCCGTGTGGGGGGACTACGGCCGGATGCGGGTCCTCAACTGGGCGACCAACTTCTTCGTCGAGGCTCTGCGGCTCCAGCGATCCCTCGCCTGAGCGGCGAGCCCCGAAAGCGACGGTGCATGCGCGTTCCCAAGCTCCTGGAGGGGCTGAAGCCCACGGCCCGGCGGCTCCGGCAGCGGGCGCACGAGGCCTACGTCACCCGCTTCCACGCGTTCACCGCGGACGACTTCGTGGCGACCTTGCGGGGACTGGGCGTCGCGCGCGGCGACGTGCTCTGCGTGCACTCCTCCTTCCAGCAGTTCCTCGGCTTCCGGGGCACCATCGCCGATGCGCTCCGAGCGCTCCAGGACTCGGTCGGCCCCGACGGCGGCATCGTCATGCCGACGCAGCCCTTCACGGTGACCGCGGTCGACTACGTGCGGAAGCATCCCGTCACCGACCTGGCCCGCGCCCCCTCGCTGATGGGCTTCATGACGGAGATCCTGCGGCGGACGCCGGGGGTCGTGCGAAGCATCAATCCGACGCACCCGGTGGCGGCGTGGGGCCCCCGGGCCACGGCGCTCGTCGGCAAGGACTGGGAGGCCGGCACGCCGTGCGGACGCGGGACCGCCTACCATCGGATGCTCGACGTCGACACCAAGATCCTGATGCTCGGCACCGGACTGCAGCCGATGACCTTCTACCACTGCGTGGAGGAGCTCATCGAGCCGCTCATGCCCGCCTCGCCGTTCACGACCGAGACGTTCACCCTCCAGAGCAAGGACGGGCAGGGTCGTCTCTACACCTCGCACATGCGGCTCTTCGAGCCGGGGCTGTCGGCGCGGCGGCGGATGAGCCTGATGGTGCCCGATCTGAAGCGGCGCGGCGTCTGGCGGGAGGCCCGGGTGGGCCGGCTCGAGGTCATCCTCGTCCGCGCCGCCGACGTCCTCGACACCGTCCGCGCGATGGCGAACGACGGCCGGTTCTGCTACCTGTCGTGATCATCGGCGCCTGAGGAGACCATGCAGAAGCTGGTCGATTGTTTCGTGCAGACCTTCGCGATCGAGCGGGAGCAGGTGACGCCCGAGCTGGCCTATCAGTCGATCACGCCGTGGGATTCCGTCGGCCACATGGCCCTGGTGGCCGAGATCGAGAACACCTTCAACGTGATGCTGGATACCGACGAGATCATCGCGATGAGCACCGTCGCGAAGGCCGTCGAGATCCTCCGTAAGCACGGGGTCGAGCTGGATGCTGCTGGCTGACAAGGTCGCGCTGATCACCGGCGCCAGCCGGGGCATCGGCAAGGCCATCGCCGAGACCTTCGTGGCCCACGGCGCCGCCGTGGTGCTGGTCGCGCGCGGCGACGCGGTCCAGGCGGTCGCCGAGTCCTTGCGGCAGGCCGGCGGGCGCGCGACCGCGGTGCAGGGTGACGTGAACGACGAGGCGACGGTGCGCGAGTGCATCAAGGTCTGCCGGGGGCAGCACGGTCGGCTCGACACCCTCGTCAACAACGCCGGCGCCATGCCCCAGGCCGTCATGGGCATGATCTCCGTGGAGGAGACGCGCTCGCTCTTCGAGCTCAACGTGGTCTCGATGGTGAACCTGACGCAATACGCGGCCCGCGCGATGAAGGCGCCCGCCTCGGTCATCAACCTGTCGTCGATCGCCTGGCGCGGCCTGGTCGGGGCCTCGGTCTACTCCGCCACCAAGGGCGCGGTCGTCGCCTTCTCGCTCGCCGCCGCCAAGGAGCTCGGCCCGCGCGGCATCCGCGTCAACGCGATCGCCCCCGGCTTCATCGACACCGACCTGACCCGCGGCCTGTCGGCCGAGCAGCAGCAGCGCACGCTGGCCACCATCCGGATGGGACGCATCGGCCAGGCCCAGGACGTCGCCAACGCCGCGGTCTTCCTGGCCTCCGACCTGTCCGCGTACGTCACCGGGCAGGTGCTCGGGGTGGACGGCGGGATGCAGGCGTGAACGACCTACTATCCGCGCACCCGTCGACGGCGGTGGCCGTCGTCGACACGGATCAGGGAGCCGAGATCACCTACGGCGAGCTGCGCGAGCGCGTGGCGGCCGTCGCCGCGTGCCTGCGGCGCGAGGTCGAGGGCGGGCTCGTGTTCCAGGTCGCGACGAACACGCCCGCCTCGATCGTCCTCTATCTCGCCGGCCTGGAGGCCGGCTGTCCCGTCGCCCTACTCGAGCCGGCGCCGGTCGAGCGCCTGGAGCCGCTCCTACAGGCGTACGATCCCGACGCCGTCCTGCTCCCGGTGGACGCGGCGCTGCCGGCCGCCGCCCGGCCCGGAGCGGCGCTGCCGGAGGCCACGTATCGGATGGCCTCGTGGCGCACGGCGCGGGGCCATCGGCCCGTGCATCCGGACCTGGCGCTGTTGCTCACGACGTCCGGCTCCACCGGGAGCCCCAAGCTCGTGCGCCTCACGCGGCGCAACGTGGTGGCCAACGCGCGCGCGATCGTCGCCTACCTAGGGCTCGGCCCCGGCGAGCGCTCCGTGCAGGCCCTGCCGATGCACTACTCGTACGGTCTGTCCCTGGTGAACTCGCACCTCGCCGCGGGCGCCACCGTCGTCGTGACGCGCCACTCCTTCATGCGGCCGGAGTTCTGGGCCGGGTTCGATCGCGCCGGCTGCACTTCGCTGGCCGGGGTGCCGTACGTGTACGAGACGCTGCACCGGCTCCGGTTCGATCCCGCGCGACACCCGACGCTGCGCACCCTGACGCAGGCGGGTGGGGCGCTCCGGCCGGATCTCATCCAGATCTTTCATGACCGCGCCCGTGCGGCCGGCGCCCGGTTCTTCGTGATGTACGGCCAGACGGAGGCGACGGCGCGGATCGCGTACGTGCCGTGGACGCGCCTGGGCGAGAAGATCGGGGCCATCGGCGTTGCCATCCCGGACGGACGGCTGTCGCTGGCGCCCGTCGAGGACTCGGAGCAGCGCGAGCTGGTCTACGAGGGGCCGAACGTCATGATGGGGTACGCGGACTCCGCCGCCGGTCTCGCGGCCGGCGACGAGCTGAAGGGGACGCTGCGGACCGGCGACCTGGCGACGGTGGACGACGAGGGGTTCTTCACGCTCACCGGGCGGCTCAAGCGAGTCGCCAAGCTGTTCGGTCGCCGCGTGAGCCTCGAGGACCTCGAGCAGGCGGTGCAGGCGCGCTATCCCGTCGACGCGGCCGTCGTCGAGCGCGACGGCCGGCTGCTCGTCTACGCCGCGGCCCGGGACCGGGCCGACCTCGGCGGCATCGCGCCGCATCTCGCCCGCGAGCTCAACGTGCCGCTCACCGCCATCCGCGTGGAGGCCGTCGCCGCGATCCCGCTCACCGCGAGCGGCAAGAAGGACTACAAGGCGCTGCCGTCGTGATGCCCAGCGCGAGCCTGGACGCCCTGCTGGCGGCGGGGCCGTATGCGCTGCCCCAGGCCGAGAAGCGCGCGATCCTCGTCGAGCGCACGCGCGAGCTGACTCGCTGGCACTACGAGCGGTGCGAGCTCTACGGCCACCTGGTGGACCGGATCTTCGGGGGCCGACGGGCGCTCGAGTTCGACCGGCTCGAGGACGCGCCGTACCTGCCGGTGTCGCTGTTCAAGACGCGCGAGCTGCGAAGCGTCGCCTCGGGCGAGGTCGTCAAGACCCTGACCTCGAGCGGGACGACGGGCCAGGCGGTCAGCCGCATCCACCTCGACGCGGCGACCGCGCAGCTGCAGTCGCGGACGCTGGTCAAGATCATGCAGCACGTCCTCGGCGTCGAGCGGCGGCCGATGGTGTTCCTCGACCACGCCGGGGTCGTGCGGGACCGGCGGTCGTTCTCTGCGCGGGGCGCCGGGATCCTGGGGCTGCTGCCGTTCGGCCGGCAGCCGTTCTACGCGCTGCGCGACGACATGGCGCTGGACCTCGACGGGCTCGAGGCATACCTGGCGTCGACGCGTGGGCAGCGTCCCGTCTTCTTCGGCTTCACGTTCATGGTGTGGCAGTACTTCGTCGAGGCGCTCGAGCGCCTCGGTCGCCGGCTGTCGCTGCCGGGCGCGATCCTGCTGCACTCCGGCGGCTGGAAGAAGCTCGAGGCGCTGCGCGTGAGCCCGGACGAGTTCCGTCGCCGGGCGCAGGCGGTCACCGGCATCGAGACCGTGACCAACTACTACGGGATGGTCGAGCAGGTGGGGAGCGTCTATCTCGAGAACGCGCGGCACTGTCTGCAGGCGCCGGGCGTTTCCGACGTGATCGTCCGCGACACCAACACGCTGGAGCCGCTGCCGCCGGGGCAGGCCGGGCTCCTCCAGGTCGTGAGCGCGCTGCCCATGAGCTATCCCGGTCACTCGCTGCTCACCGAGGACCTCGGCGTGGTGGAGGGGTGCGACGACCCCGCCACCGGGATGCACGGGCAGTACTTCCGCATCCTGGGCCGGCTGCCGCGCGCCGAGCTGCGAGGCTGTAGCGACACCTTCCAGAAGCCGGCGCCGGTTCCGGCATGACCGTGACGGCGCCTGTGCTGCAGGTGCGCCTGCTCGCGCCCGTCGCCGGCGCCCAGGCGCTGACGCCGCTCCTGGAGGCCCTCGTCGAGCCGGGCGAGCCGTTCTCGGCCGAGCGGCGAGAGACGCTGAGCCGGCTCTCGCGCGCCATCCTCCAGGATGCCGGGCTGCGTGCCGACGCGGCCAGCGTCGCGCTCGGGTACTGGCTGCGACGCGCCAACGTCGACCGGCTCGCTCAGGACTTCGACCGGCGCCGCGCCGCCGCCCCCGAGACCGTGTTCGTGCCGGTCGGCCGCGTCTTCCACGTCGCGCCGGGCAACGTCGACACGCTCTTCGTCTACTCGTGGGCGCTCGCCTACCTGTGCGGCAACCTGAACGTGGTACGCGTCTCCGGCCAGCCGAGCGACGTCCTCGCGCGGCTGCTCGGCGTGCTGTCGGCCCAGATGGAGGACGACGCCGAGCTGGCGCGCGGCGACCGGTTTATCACCTACGAGCACGACCAGGCGATCAGCGAGGCGCTCTCGCGGTGGGCCACGCACCGCGTGGTGTGGGGCGGCGACGACACCGTCGCGCTGTTCCGGGGCCTGCCGCTGAGCGCGCATGCCAGCGAGCGGACCTTCGGCAGCAAGTTCTCCTACAGCGTGCTGGCCGCGGCCGCGTACCTGGCGGCGAGCGAGGAGGCGGTCGATCGGCTCGCGGCCGGGTTCTTCAACGACGTCTTCTGGTTCGATCAGATGGCGTGCTCGTCACCGCACCTCGTGTTCTGGATCGGCCCCGCCGATCGGATGGACGCGGCCCTGGACCGGTTCCACGGCGCGCTGAGCCGCGAGATCGAGCGGCGGCGCCACCGGGGCGCGGCGGCGAGCGCGCTGCACCGGTTGAGCTTCGTCTTCGACCTCGCCTGCGAGACCGATCTCCGCGCCGAGCTGGCCCATCCGGAGTTCCTCGCGGTCCGGCTTCCCGACGGCGCGGTGTGGAGGCGCGAGGCCTGCGGCGGCGGGCTCTTCACGCACGTGCGGGCGGACGACGTCACCCAGGTCGCCGCGTTCGGCCAGCCGCACGATCAGACGGTCACGCACTTCGGGCTCTCACCGGCGGAGCTGGCGACCCTGGCCCGGCAGGCGGGGACACGCGGCGTCGATCGGCTCGTCCCGATCGGCGAGGCGCTCGCCTTCGACACGACGTGGGACGGCTACGACCTGATCGGGGACTTCCTCCGCCGGGTCACCGTGCGAGCCGGCCCTCAGGGGTGATAACGGACGACCCAATCGGCGACGCAGGAGGCGTGCCGCTGCCCCTCGCACTCGATCGTCAGCCGCCAGGTTGCCTGCACGAAATCGTGCTCCTCGGTGCACTCCCGCAGGCGGACCCGGGCGCGGATCCGACCCCCGGCCGGCACCGGCTGCATGAAGCGCACGGAGGTGAGCCCGTAGCTCACCAGCAGGCGGGTGCCCTCGACCTGCACCGTCGAGGTCAGGAAGCGGCTGAGGAAGGCGAGGGTCAGGAACCCGTGCGCGACCGTCGTGCCATAGGGTGACTCGCGCCGCGCCCGGTCAGCGTCGGTGTGGATCCACTGCCGGTCCTCGGTGAGCTCGGCGAAGCGGTCGATGCGGTCCTGGCTCACCTCGAGGTACTCGGTGACGCCGACCTCCGTGTTGAGGTGCGCCTTGAGCGCGGCCGGAGCCGGCACGACCAGGACGGCCATGACACGATTCTACGCGGGCGGTACCATTCCGGCATGACGCACGGTGGTGACTCGACCCGAGCCGAGGAGGCGCCATGAAATTCGGACTGCACGGGGTCAACCTGCATACCTGCGCGTATCCCGACGCCGCCGCGCGACTGGGACGTGCCGCCGAGGCGGCCGGCTTCGATTCGTTGTGGGTCGCCGACCACGTCGTGCTGCCCGACCCGCCGCTGCCCGAGCGACCGATGGCGCCCGACCAGCGACTGCTCGATCCGATCGTCGCGCTGACGTTCCTGGCCGCGCACACGAGCCGCATCCTGCTCGGCACCGGCGTGATCATCCTGCCCCAGCGCCAGGCCCTGGTCCTCGCCAAGCAGCTCGCGTCGCTGGACGTGCTGTCGAACGGGCGCGTGGTCTTCGGTCTCGGCGTCGGCTGGTGCGAGCCCGAGATGCGCTCCGTCGGCGCCTCGTTCCCCGACCGCGGCCGCATCGCCGACGAGTACCTGGCGGCGATGCGCGCCGTGTGGACGCAGCCGAAGCCGTCGTTCAAGGGCCGCTTCGTCGCCTTCGAGGGCGTGCAGGCGATGCCGAGGCCGGTGCAGACCCCGACGCCCAAGATCGTCGTCGGCGGCCGCACCGCGCCCGCCTTCCGCCGCGCCGTGACCCAGGGCCACGGCTGGTACGGCTACGCCCTCGACGTCCCGACGACGGAGCGCTTCGTCGGCGCCCTACGCGACGCCGCGAAGAAGCACCCGCGCCCCGCCGAGCTCGGCCGCCTCGAGATCAGCGTGACCCCCGCGACCCCAGACATCCCCGACGCCAAGCTCGTCGACGCCTACGCCGCCGCCGGCGTCGACCGCCTCATCATCCGCCCCAAACCCGACATGGACGCCACCACCCTGGAACGCTTCGCCGCCGACGCCGGCCGGGCTTTGATTCGCTGACCACCACTCCTGCGTGGCTGACGGCGTAGCGGCCGCGCGAGTGGGTGGCGCCGGGGAGCGCGCGTCGCACAGCCCGTGGGTGCGCCATCATGGCGAGCCGTCGTCGCCGTTCGAGCGCAGGGCACGACGAGCGAGCCGCCGACGATTCGGCGGGTCCCGAGGGGCGCCACGGCTTTGCCGGGGCGTCCCGAGCGGCCAGGGGGGCTGGGGGCCATCTCGGGGCCCCAGCCCAATGGACGGATGGGGGGCCCGAGCTCGACGTGCCCGGAGCGAGTTACGGCGACGGGCGAGCCATGCAGGCGCACCCACGGGCTGTGCGACGCGTGCCCCCCGGCGCCACCCACTCGCGCGTGGGCTACCGGTTCGCGCGCGCCAGCACCGCGTGGAGGAGGACGTTGACGCCCGGGACGGTGTAGTCGAGCTCGGCGTGCTCGGCCTCGTTGTGCGAGATCCCGTCGCGGCACGGCGTGAAGATCATCGCCGTCGGCGCGATGCGCGAGATGTAGTACGCGTCGTGGCCGGCCTGGCTGAGGATGTCGCGGTGGGCGACGCCGAGACGCTGGGCGGCCTCGCGGATGAGCCGGACGCAGCTGGGATCGAACGTCTCGTTGCCGAACTGCCACTCGCCGGCGATGCGCATCTCGACGTTGGCCCGCCGGGCACAGTCGGGGATCGCGGCCTTGACCTCGGCGATCATGCGATCCGCCACCGCCCGCTCGGCGTGGCGCACGTCGCAGGTGAGCTGGGCGTACTCGGAGAGGATGCCGGCTTTGTTGGGCCAGGCGACCATCCGCGCCACCGTCGCCTTGCCCTCGGTGTCGTGATACTTCCAGCCGACGTCGTTGACCGCGACGGCGAGCATCGACGCCCCGACCAGCGCGTTGCGGCGCCGGTCCATCGGCGTCGGCCCGGCGTGGGCGGTCTCACCGAGGACGTCGACGTGCATGCCGCGGGTGGCGTAGCCGCCGACGACGATCCCGACGGGGACCGCTTCGCGGTCGAGGATCGGCCCCTGCTCGATGTGCAGCTCGAAGTAGGCGTCGATGGCGCGGCCGCCGACGGCGGCCTTGCCGTTGTAGCCGATGCGCTCGAGCTCGCCGCCGAAGACCTTGCCGTCGTCGTCGCGCAGGCCGAGCACCCAGTCGACGTCGAACACGCCCGCGAAGGCACCGGAGGCCACCATGGGCGGCGTGAAGCGCGCGCCCTCCTCGTTGGTCCAGCACACGAGCTCCAGCGGCCGCTTCGTCGCCAGCCGCCGATCGTCGAGCGTGCGCAGGACCTCGAGGCCGGCCAGGACACCGACGATCCCGTCGTACTTGCCGGCGGCGAACTGGGTGTCGAGGTGGCTGCCCATCAGCACCGGGGGCAGGTGGTCATCGGCCCCCGGGCGACGGGCGAAGATGTTGCCCACGCGGTCGACGGCCACGGTGCAGCCGACCTCCGTGCACCAGGTGATGAACAGGTCGCGCATCTCCTTGTCGGCGTCGCTCAGCGCCAGGCGGCGCAGGCCGCCGGCCTTGCCGGGCCCGATCTCGCCCGAGCGCATCACCGTGCTCCAGAAGCGGCCGGCGTCGACGCCGAGCGTGGTCTCACGAGTCGCCATGTCGGTCTCCTTCAGCCGGCTGCATGGTAACAATACCTGTGTGACCTACGTCCACCCCGTCACCGGCCGCACCTATCCGCTGAGCGAGGCCCGGTGGTGCGCCGACGACGGGCACTACCTGAACCTCGCGCCGGCGCCGGGTCTCCGGCGCGCGCAGATCGACGCCACCGAGCGCTCGGTGTGGCGTTACGCGGCGGCCCTGCTCGTCGACCGCGCGCACGCGGTCAGCCTCGGGGAGGGATGGACGCCGCTCGTGGCCGGGGAGTGGGACGGCGGCCCGGTGCTCTACAAGCTCGAGTTCACGATGCCGACCGGCTCCTTCAAGGACCGCGGCATGACCGTCATGGTGAGCTACCTGCGCAGCCGCGGTATCGCGCGCGTGCTGGAGGACTCCTCGGGCAACGCCGGCGCCTCGCTGGCCGCCTACGCGGCCGCGGCCGGCCTGGCCTGTCGCATCCTGGTGCCGGAGACGGCCTCGTACCCCAAGATCGCGCAGATCGCGGCCGGCGGCGCCGACGTGGTGACGATCAAGGGCTCGCGCCAGGACGTCGCCGAGGCCGCCCTCGCCCAGAGCACGGAGATCTTCTACGCGAGCCACAACTGGCAGCCGTTCTTCGTGGAGGGCACGAAGACGCTCGCGTACGAGCTGTGGGAGCAGCTCGGCTTCACGGCGCCCGACAACGTCGTCGTCCCGCTCGGTTACGGCAGCAACGTCCTCGGCGCCGACCGCGGCTTCGAAGAGCTGCACCGCAACGGCGAGATCGAGCGGCGTCCCCGGATCTTCGGCGTGCAGGCCGCCGCGTGCGCGCCCTACGCGACCGCCTTCGACGCCGGCACCGACACGCTGGTGCCGACGCGCATCGCGCCGACGATCGCCGAGGGCATCGCGACGACCCGCCCCACGCGCGTGGCCGAGGTGCTGCACGTGATCCGACAGTCCGGCGGGTCGATCGTCGCGGTCGACGAGGCGGAGATCGTGGACGCGCTCGGCCGCCTCGCCCGCCGCGGCCTCTACGTCGAGCCCACCTCCGCCACCGCCGCCGCCGGCCTGACGCGGCTCCTGACGAGCGGGACCATCCGCCCCAGCGAACGCACCGTGCTCGTGCTGACCGGCTCCGGCCTCAAAGCCTCGGCGACCATCGGCGAGCTGCTAAAGCTCTCCACCCGCGTAGCCGACCCGTAACAGGCGGGGCGCGGCCGGTTACGATCTACCTGGCCGGGACCGCCATTCACAACCGCCGAGCCCGAGTTCAACGCGCGCCTCCGCCACCCACCAACTACGACTCCCACCCGCACCTACGACTCCCACTCGCAGACACCGAAACGGTGGCGAAGGCCCTGCTACGAACACTCGCTTCGCTCTGATCGATCGCATAGCCGCCGATCGTGTCGGCGGTGTCGCCGGGAGGCCGGACGTGGGAGCCGCGGGTGCGCCATCAGGGCGAGCCGTCGTCGCCGTGAGGAGCGAAGGGCTCGGCGAGCGAGCCGCCGACGACTCAACTGGCCGCCGACCCAACCCCCCTGGGGGATGGGGGGCCGAGCGAGCCGAGCCCGGAGCGAGTTACGGCGACAGGCGAGCCCTGTGGGCGCGCCCGCGGCTCCCACGTCCGGCCTCCCGGCGACTCCGATGAAACGAGCGCGCTAGTCCTTCCAGGCGCTCGCCTGATCGAGCGTGGCGCGAGCGTCCGCGTCCAGCTTGAGGTCGACCGCGCCGACGATTTCCTTGAGCTGGGCGACCGACGTCGCGCTGGCGATCGGCGCCGTGATGCCGGGCCGGTGCGCGAGCCACGAGAGCGCGACCTGCGCGGGGGTGGCGCCCGCGCCGGCGGCCACCTTCTCGACCGCCGCGAGCACGGCGAAGCCGCGCGCGTTCATATAGATCTTCTGCACGCCGGCCGCGCGCGCCGTCGTCGGCAGGTCGCCGCCGCGATGGTACTTGCCGGAGAGGAAGCCGCTGGCCAGCGAGGAGTAGGGGATCACGCCGATGCCCTGCTCCAGGCAGAGGCCCTCCAGCTCGCGCTCGTACTCGTCGCGGATGACGAGGTTGTACTTGGGCTGCAGGCACTCGTAGCGCACGTAGCCGTGGCGGTCGCTCTCCCACAGCGCGCGGGTGAGCCGCCACGCCACGTGGTTGGAGGCGCCGATGTAGCGCACCTTGCCCTGCCGCACGAGGTCGTCGAAGCCGCGCAGCGCCTCCTCGAGCGGCGTGTCCTTGTCGTCCCAGTGGGCCTGGTAGAGGTCGATGTAGTCGGTCTTCAGCCGGCGGAGCGAGGCCTCGACGGCCTGCATCATGTGCAGGCGCGACAGCCCGCCGTCGTTGGCGCCGGTGCCCATCGGGCCGCCGAGCTTGGTGGCCACGATCACCGCGTGGCGGTTGCCGCGCGCGGCCATCCAGGCGCCGAGCGCGATCTCCGACTCGCCGCCTTTGTTGCCCGGCACCCACCGTGAGTAGATGTCGGCGGTGTCGATGAAGTTGCCGCCGGCCTCCATGTAGGCGTCGAGGACCGCCTCGGAGGCCTTCTGGTCCGTCGTCCACCCGAACGTGTTGCCGCCCAGGCAGAGCGCGGCGACCTTCATCCCGGTCCGACCCAGTGTCCGCATCAGCATGTCGAATCTCTCCTCAGGGACGCGCGGTCATCTGCGTGGGGTTCATGCCATAGAAGAGCCGGGCGCCCGTCTCGCCGGGGCGCGGCCAGGGGTGCTCGCTCAGCACCTTCTCGTTGATGTCCGCGCCCCAGCCCGGGGCGTCGCTCAGCCAGATGTGGCCGTCGCGGATGTCCGGCGCCTTGGTGACGAGCGTGCCCTTCCAGGGCACATCGTCGATGTCGATCTCCATGATCCGCACGTTGGGCAGCACCGCGCACAGGTGCAGCGCGTGCAGGTCGGCCAGGTGGCTGTAGTAGTTGTGGGGGGCGATGTTGATCTCGCACGCCTCGGCCAGCCGGCCGATCTGCACCGACGGCGAGAAGCCGTTCCACGGCACGTCGATGATGGCGACGTCCACCGCGTGCTTCTCGAGGAACGGCCGGTACTGGCGCAGCGAGACGAGGCTCTCGCACGAGGCCAGGCGCGTGGATGTCGACTGCTTGATCTGCAGCAGCGCGTCCGGGTCCCAGTTGTCGTACTCCAGCCACTGCATGTCGTACTTCTCGAGCAGCTTGGCGATGCGCAGGACGCCCTCGGTCCGGAAGTTGTAGTTCAGGTCGAGGCAGAGGCCGACCTTGGGCCCCACCGCCTGCCGGAAGGTGCCGATCAGCCGGTCGATCGCCTCGAGGATCTCCACCGAGGGGGCGCCGTCGGTGGTGTTGATGCCGCTGGCGAAGCCGGGGAAGTACACGGTGGCGGGATCGCCCGGGATGACCATGTTGGTCTTGAGCGCGGTGAAGCCGCGGCTCACGACCTCGCGACCCAGCGCGGCGATGTCGTCGTAGGTCTTCAGCGGCGGCGTCCCGAGCATCCCGCCCATGCGCGCCCGGGTCGTCCCGCAGTGCGACCAGTAGAGCCGCATGCGGTCCCGCAGGGGGCCGCCGAACAGCTCGTAGACCGGCACGCCGAGCGCCTTGGCCTTGATGTCCCACAGCGCCAGCTCGATGCCGGCCATGGCCTTGAAGGACACCCCGCCGTAGTTCTGGCGCGACGCCCGCAGCATGTCCCAGTAGAGGCGCTCGACCGGACGCGGGTCCTGGCCGATGAGCAGCGGGGCCAGGTCGCGGACGCTGCCGGCGATGCCGTACGGGCTGCGGTTGTCGCTGCACTCACCCCAGCCGACGAGGCCGGAGTCGGTCTCGATGCGGACGAACGTCCACGGCCGCCAGCCCCCGTCGCAGTGCAGCGCCTCGACGCGCGCGATCTTCATTGCCGCCTCCTGTGAGAATGGACCCGCGCAGTATACCTCTCGCGACGAGGGCCGACGGGCCGTTCGGGCGAGGGCGCAGGTGCGCTATGATCGCGGTCGGATGATGGGCAGCAGGACGTCTCGGGCTCTCGGCCGCGCCGGTATCGTGCTCGTGCTCGCGCTCTTGGCCGCGTGCGCCCGGGGCACGCCGCCCCGGGCGACGCCCACCGCCGACGGTCCGTGGGCGGAGCGCCTGCCGACCGATCCCGCCCTCGTCGTCGGCACGGCCGAGAGCGGCCTGCGCTACGTCGTCAAGCGGCATCCCAACCCGGCGGGCCGCGCCGCGCTCTGGCTGCACGTGGCGGTCGGGTCCCTGGACGAGACCGACTCCACCCGCGGGCTCGCGCACTACCTCGAGCACATGGCGTTCAACGGCTCGGCGAACTTTCCCCCCGGCGCGCTCATCCCGTACTTCGAGTCGATCGGCCTGGCGTTCGGCCGCGACCAGAACGCCTTCACGAGTCTCGATCAGACCGTGTATCAGATCGCGGTGCCCGACACGCGGGTGGAGACGCTCGACAAGGCCCTCCTCTACCTCGGCGACGTCGGCTCGCGGCTGACGCTCTCGTCCGAGGAGATCGACCGCGAGCGGCAGATCATCCTCGAGGAGAAGCGGGCTCGCGCCGGCGCGGAGCAGCGCGTGCGCGACGACGTCCTCGAACGGCTCGTGCCGGCGCTGGGGCGGCGGCTGCCCATCGGCACCGAGACGGCGATCAGGAGCGTGCAGCCCGAGCACTTCCGGGCCTTCTACGCGCGGCACTACGTGCCGAGCAACATGACGCTGCTGGCCGTCTGCGACTGCGAGCCGACCCTCGTGGTCGACCGGATCCGCCGCGAGTTCGACGGGGCGCCCCGGGCGCCGCGTCCGCCGCCTCGCGACGTCGCCGTGGCGTCGACCGCCGGCCTCCGGGCGATCGTGGCCACGGACCGTGACCTCACGCGGGGCTCGGTCTCCCTCACGCGCGTGGTGCCGCCGACGCCCCCGCGCACCACGCTCGGGCAGGCACGGCAGGACCTCGTCGAGACCCTGGGCGTGCGCGTGCTCAACCGTCGCCTGGACGCGCGGCTGGCGGCCGGGCAGGCGAGCTTTCTCGAGGCGTCGGGACAGATTATGGACTGGGCCCGCGCGGCTCGCCTGGTGTCCGTGCGCGCCGCGGGGCCGCCCGGGCGCTGGCGCGCGATGCTGGAGGAGATTGCGGCCGCCGTCCAGCAGGCGCGGATCCACGGCTTCACCGCGCGCGAGCTCGACGTCGTGCGCCGCGCGCTGCTCGCCGAGGCCGAGGAGGCCGTACAGCGTCGGCCGACCCAGCCCGCCCGCGCCGTGCTCGGCCAGCTCAACGCCGCGGTGGCCCGCGGCGAGCCGCTGACGTCGGCGGAGCAGCGGCGGGCGGTGCTCCAGCGACTGCTGCCCGGCATCGACGCCGCCGAGGTATCGCGGAGGTTCGCCGAGACCTTCGACGACGCGAACGTCGTCGTCGCGGCCTCGCTGCCGGCCGGTGACGGCGTCCCCGACGAGGGCACGCTGACGGCCCTGGCGCGCACTGCGCTCCTCGCCCGGGTCGAGCCGCCCGCCGAGTCGGCCGCCGAGGCCCGCCTGCTCACGGCCGCGCCGTCACCGGGCCGCGTCGTGGAGCGCGCGGAGCACGCCGGCAGCGGCGTCCACTCGGTCTGGCTCGACAACGGCGTGCGCGTGCACCACCGCTTCGTGGGCCAGCGCCGGAACGAGGTGCGCGTGCAGATCACGCTGGCCGGCGGCGAGATCGAGGAGACCGCCACGACGCGGGGGGTGACGCGGGCGGCCGTGCGCGCCTGGCAACGGCCAGCCACGTCCACGCTGACGAGCACGCAAGTGCGCGAGCTGATGACGGGACGGCGGGTGCACGTGAGCGGCACGGCCGAGGCCGACGCGCTCACCCTCGCCGTGAGCGGTGATCCCGCCGAGCTCGAGCACGGGCTGCAGCTCGCGTACCGGCTGCTGACCGACCCGGTGGTCGAGGCAGCGACGTTTGCGCAGTGGCAGGCGTCCGAGGTCCAGGCGATCACCGCGCGCCGCGCGCAGCCCCTGGGCTTCATGAGCGAGGCGCTGGCGGACGCGATCTATCCGACGGCGGAGCCGCGCCCCCGCCCGCTGAGCGCCGCCCAGGTCGGCGCGGTGACGGCCGCCGCCGCGCAGGCGTGGCTCGAACGGCTGGTGGCGACGGCGCCCATCGAGGTGGCCGTCGTGGGCGACCTCGAGCTCGAGCCCGCGCTCGAGCTCGTCACCCGGTATCTCGGCGCGCTGCCGTCGCGCAACCGGATCGGGCGCGAGACCCTCGCCACGCGACGGGCCATCGCCCGTCCCCCCGGCCCGATCGTCCGCGAGCACGCGCTGACCACGGCGACCAGCCAGGCGGTCGTCCTCGACGGCTTCTTCGGCGCCGACGTGACGAACGTGCGCGACACGCAACTGCTCGCGCTGGCGGCGCGCGTGCTCTCCACCCGTTTGAACCGGATCGTGCGCGAGGAGCGCCAGCTCGTGTACAGCATCCGCGCCACCTCGCGTCCGGCTTTCGAGTACCCGGGCTACGGCCTCTTCGTCGCGCAGGCGCCGACCGAGCCCGGCAAGACCGCCGCGCTCGCCGCGACGCTCGAGGAGCTGTTCGGCGCCTTCGCCCGGGAGGGGCCGTCGGCAGACGAGATGGCGGTCGCGCGCGGGCAAATCGACAACGAGCTGACCGAGACGCTGGCCGGCCCGGACTTCTGGAGCACGCGTCTGGCGAGTCTCGACTACCGTGGCCTGCGGCTGGACGACGTGATGCAGGCACGCCAGCGCTACGCCGCGACCGCCCCGGCCGAGGTCCGAGAGGCCTTCGCCCGCTACTACGCGCCCGGCGCGCGCGTGCGCGTCATCCTCACTCCGCGCTGAGCACCGACCCTGGAACTCGAGGCGAGCCGACGATGAAGACCAGCCAGACGCGCATTCTCACGAGTCACGCCGGAAGCCTGCCGCGCCCCGACGAGCTCATCGAGTTGACGCGTGCCCGTCAGGCCGGGGAGCCGGTCGACGAGGCCGGGTACCAGCAGCGGCTGCGCGCGGCGGTGGGCGAGGTGGTCCGCCGCCAGCAGGCCGCCGGCATCGACGTCCCCGGCGACGGCGAGTACGGCAAGGCCATGGGCCAGCGCGTGAACTACGGGGCCTGGTGGAGCTACTCGTTCCAGCGCCTGGGCGGCCTGGAGCTCGGCACCGAGATCTACAAGGCGCCGCCGCGGCGCTCGGAGCCGGGGCAGGTGCGGCTCACCAGCTTCTCCGACCGCCGGGATCGTCAGCGCTTCGCCGACGCCTACGCCGACCCGGACTCGGGGTGCTCCACCGTGCGCCCGGGCACCGGCGGCATGCGGCTGCCCGTGTGCCGGGCGCCGCTGACCTACACCGGCCACGCGGCGATCCAGGCCGACATCGCGCACTTCAAGGCTGCGCTGCAGGCGGCCGGTCTCGACGAGGGATTCATGACCTCGATCGCGCCCGGCAGCGCGTCCCGCATCGGCAACGAGTACTACGCGACCGACGAGGAGTTCCTCTTCGCGTGTGCCGACGCGATGCGCGAGGAGTACCGCGCCATCCTCGACGCCGGCCTCGTCCTGCAGCTCGACGACCCGGCCGTCGCCGAGAACTGGGACATGATCAACCCCGAGCCGTCGGTCGAGGCGTACCGGCGGTTCTCGATGGTCCGGGTCGAGGCGCTGAACCACGCGCTGCGGGGCCTGCCCACGGACCGGATCCGCTTTCACCTCTGCTGGGGCAGCTGGCACGGCCCGCACACCACCGACATCCCGCTGCGCGACATCGTCGACGTCATGCTGGCGGTGAACTGCGGCGGCTACTCGTTCGAGGCGGCGAACGTGCGCCACGAGCACGAGTGGCGGGTGTGGGAGCAGGTGAAGCTGCCGGCCGGCAAGGTCCTGATTCCCGGCATCGTGAGCCACGCCACCAACGTCGTGGAACACCCCGAGCTCGTCGCCGACCGGATCGTGCGCTTCGCACGTCTCGTCGGCCGCGAACACGTCATCGCCGCCACCGACTGCGGCCTCGGCGGCCGCGTCCACCCCCAAATCGCCTGGGCCAAACTCGAGTCCCTAGCCCGCGGCGCCGCCCTCGCCACCGAGCAGCTCTGGCGCTGACCCTGTCGCTTGACGGTTGTGACCGCTCGCGGCGGCTGCGTGAAGGATGCGGCTCCGGGGCGGGGGGCGCCGGGTGTGCTGCCGCTTGCCCGGCGCGCGCCATTCGATGGCGAGCCGTCGCCGAAGCGCTCGCTCGGGACGTGGCGACGCGCGCCGCCGGCGATTCGATTGCCCTCGCCAACCCCCGCCTCGGGGGATGGGGGGCCCGCGCGAGCCACGTCCCGAGCGAGCTGCGAAGGCAGGCGAGCCATCGTGGCGCGTGCCGGGCAAGCGGCAGCGCACCCGGCGCTCCCCGCCCCGGCTGGCGCGATCGCTCAGGGCGCCGGCTGGATCGAGAGCTCGCCGGTCGAGCGGAAGGTGACGGCGTAGACGCCGCCCTTGCGCAGCTTCGTGGACACAGCCTCGCCGTGTAGCGCACGAACACCGCGACGCTTAGCCTCGGCCGGGTCGTTGGCCAGCGTCCAGAACTGCGCCCACAGGTCCCGCTCGAACGCGCTCGGCGCCTTCTCGGCGGCGTAGGCCTGGGGCATCTGGCCCTCGCGGTCGAGCACATGGGCGTCGACGGGCCGGTGGCGATCGCCGAAGATCCGCCGAAAGAGTAAGAGCGAGCGTCCCTTGAGGGCGTCGCCCGCGGTGACGAACTCGTCCTCGAACTTGATCACCAGGGTGTCGACGTAGACCTCGTCGCCGATCACCGCGAACTCCGGCGACTCGCCGAGGGGCTCGCCCTGGGGCCCGAGCTCGGTGAAGCGGATGCGGGTGACGAGGTGGCCGTCGGCGCCGGGCCCTTGGTCGAGCACGATGATGCGCGCGCGGCGCTCGGTATGGCGCAAGAGCCGGACGGCCGCCTCCAGGGCCTGCGAGCGTTCCTTGAGCGCCTGGATCTGGGTGTCGCGCTCGGCGAGTCGTCGCTCCATCTCGCGCCCCGGGGCCAGGACCATGCGATCGGCCAGGTAGATGCCGCCGGCGCCGGCGCCGACCAGCAGCACGGCCCAGATGACTGCGGTCGGGCTGAGGGCCACCCGGGTCAGGCCCGCGACGCGACGCCGCGCACGCTCTCGTCGCGCGCGGCCCGGGCGGCGTGGAGCAGCGCCTCCGGCGTGTCGGGGTTGATCGAGCAGTCGGGCCCGAGCAGGAGACCGCGGCCGCCCGTCTCGCTCACGGCGGCCCGCGCGCGGCCGGCCACGGCCTCGGGCGGCAGCGTCGCGATGACCGGCTTGGCCGGCAGCCCGCCCATCACGGCGCGGCCGGTGCGACGGCGACCGTCCGCCAGCGACGGGTTGCCGCCGTCGCCCACCGCCCACGAGACGGCGTGCACGGGATAGTCGAGGAACTCGTCGAAGTGCACCCCAGCGCCGCAGACGTGCAGCGCGTTGAAGGAGCCGGGCGCGGCGGCGGCCAGGATCTGGAGGTCCCACGGGCGCTGGAAGCGGCGGCACTCCGCGGCGCTGAGGAGGTCGCGGCGCGCGACGTTGGTCGCGTAGAAGAGGCCGTCGGCGCCGGCCGCCAGGGCCAGCGCCGTGTAGCCGGCCAGCGTGTGGGCGATGGCCGCCAGCGCCGCCTCCAGCGCGGTCGGATCCTCGCGCGCGATCGCCACGGCCTGCTCGGCGCCGCCGGGCAGCAGGAACGGCACCACCATCATCGGCGCGAACACGGTCCAGAGAATTGGCGTGTCGGGGCCCACGCCGGCGCGGATCTGGCGCAGGGCCTCGAGCTGCTCGCCGAGCGCGCCGGCGGCCGGGTCGGCCGGCTGCAGCCGACGGAGCGCCTGGGCGTCCGCACACGGCGCAAGGGTCCGCGTGTACGGCACGGCGCGCTCGCGCGAGGGCTCGTAGCGCAGCCCCCACGCCTCGGCGAAGCACTGCGCGCGGGACTGCGGCTTCAGGTAGTCCCAGCCGAACTGCCGGGCCAGTCGCAGCGTCTCGGCGACGAACTCTTTGACGGAGTTCTCGGCCACGAAGTGGTGCATCCAGAACGACAGCGGGACGCGGTCGACCGCCTCGCCGCGCAGCGCCGCCGCCACGCGCCCGCGGTTCGTCATGCGCCGTCCTCCGCGGGCGTCACCGGGCGATGGTCCGGCGCGTCCAGTGCGTGCCGTCCCCGAAGGTCGGCTGCCACGACGAGTGCTTGCCGGCGCCGCCGGTGACGATCACGGTGATGTCCTCGGCCTTGCGGACGATCGGCACCATCGTGTCGGGCGCGTCGACGACGCCCCAGCGCTCGATCTGCTGGCGCTGGAACTCACGCCCGAGCCTCGCCAGCGGATACCGCGCGTGCTCGAAGAGGAACTCCTTCACCTTCTGCTTACTGTAGCCCTCCCGGGCGATCGTCGCGGCGTGCTCGGGGCCGAGCGAGAGCAGCGGCGAGCCGCGGCCGAGGAGGTTGTTGCTGCCGGCCTGGCCCATGGCGCCGGCGACGGTGAGGAGCACACCGAGGGCGGTGTTGCTGTAGTGGTCCTGGATGTTGTGGGGGCCCTCGCAGCCGAACACGGTGACCGTGCTCGTGTCGGCCGGCAGCCCGGCCTCCACGTGCAGGGGCTCCCACGGGCTCTCCGCCTCGTTCTCGGCGACGCAGTAAGCGATCTTGGCGGGGCTGCCCTGTGTGGCGCGGTCGCCCGAGCCGGGCAGGCCGCCGCCGACGTTCATGAGCACCAGCCGCACCGCGCGGCCGATGGTGAGGTTCGCCCGGAAGCCCTGGCCGAGCGAGCCGTAGCCACCCTGCAGGCCGATCGCGCGCGTGATCGGCCCGTTGACGACGAGCAACGTCGCGACGGGGTGCGTCGTGGCCTGCACGGAGTCGAGGTTGAAGAGCGGGTCGGCCAGCGCCTCGATGGCGGCGAGCACGACCGGGAAGTACTCGGGGCGGCAGCCGGCCATGACCGCGTTGATCGCGATCTTCTCGACCGTGGCCTCGCCCTGCCGCGGCGGCAGCACGCCCACGACTTCGCGCGGATCGCGCGGGGTCTGCTTCAGGAGCTCGTGCACGCGCCGCTCCGTCGGCGGGACGATCGGCAGCCCGTCCGTCCAGCCGCGCTCCTGGTAGTGGGCGTCGATCTCGTCCCAGGCGCCGGGGAAGGTGAAGATGGTGGCGGCGGGCCCGCGGTCACTCATGGGCGTGTCACCGCCTTCAGCACGGACTCCAGGGCGAGCCCGGCCTTGCGGACGACCTCGTCCTCATGAATCCCGCCGAGGGGGTGCGGGATGAGGGCGAGCGGCAGGTCCGCCAGACCGCGGTTCTCGGACTCCAGACGCGCCAGCGCCTCGAACTCGAAGGTGCCCATGACGGCGGTGGGAACGCCGCGCTGCTCCAGCATGATGGCGCCGTGGATACTCCACGACGTGCAGGACCCTCAATCGGCGCTGCCGACCAGCGCCAGGTCGCACTCGGAGAGCGCGGCCAGCGCCTCGGGCGACGGGGGCCCGGCCACCGGCTTGTCGCGCTTGACGATCTCGCCGACGCCGTAGCGCTCCTGGAGGATCCGCGCCACCGCGAGCATGAGCGTCCCCGCGTTGGCCTTGCTGTTGTCGAGGATGCCGATGCGCTTGCCCGCCAGGCTCGGCAGGCGCGGCGCCAGCTGCGCGGCGATCGTGCGCGGCTGGGCGGTGGGATCGTAGAGACGGATGCCGTCGGGACTCATGGCGATTCCTCCTCAGCGGTCGTCGGGCCCGAACAGCTCCGGGCCCCAGGCCCGGAACGACGGGGTGTCGGCGCGCAGGAACCGGAAGCCGGCGAGACCCGCGAAGTGCTCGTCGACGTCGGTGTCGCCGATGTGGTAGTAGGCGGCCGCGGTGAACGCCGCGCGCACCTCGGCCAGCCGGTGTTTGAGTACGGTGAAGTCGGGGACGAGGGCCAGCCGCTCCCAGAGCTGCCGCTGGTGCGCGACGGGCCGGTCCGAGCAGCTCCCGACGACGTAGCCGAGCCGCCGGGCGGCGCGCACCGCATCGATGGTGATGATGCCGGGCGGGTCGCCGATCTCCAGCGTGCCATCGATGTCGAAGCTGACGACGGTCACGCTCACCCGAGGAACCCGACGAGCGCCCGCGTGAACGCCTCCGGCTGCTCGTAGGGGAGCATGTGCCCCGCCCCCTCGATCGGCTCGACGCGCGCGCCGGGAATGGCCGCCGCCCACCGCGCGGCGTAGGCCGGCACGATGAGTCGGTCGCCGGCGCCCCACACGATGAGCGTCTCGGCCCGCAGGCGATACAGACGCTTGGCCAGGCGGCGGTTGGGAATCGGGAACAGGATCTTGCCCGCCATGGCGAGCCGCCGCTGCGAGGCGAGGTAGAACTCCTTCAGCGCCTCCATGTCCGAGAGGTCGGCGCCGCCGGTGAGCAGCGCCTGCCCGCGCTCGGGATCGTGGAAGAGCACGTCGGCGAGCTGGTATGGCAGCAGCGCGAAGATGTCCGGGATCGGATGTTCGTCCATCCAAAGCCCGGCGGGGCTCGCGAGCGCGAGCTTGCCGAGGTCGCGCGGGGCGAGGCACGCCATCTCGGCGGCGATCATCCCGCCCATCGAGTGGCCGGCCAGGTGCGGGCGGCTCAGCCCGAGCGCGTCGACGAGGTCCCAGCCGTGCAGCGCGAAGTCGAGCATGTCCTCGAGCAGCTCGTCACCGGTGGAGTCGCCGTAGCCCGGCCACTCGGGCGCGTAGACGTGGTACCGCTGGGCCAGCCCGTCGAGGAACGGGTTGTCGCGCAGGAGGCCGCCGGCGCCATGGAAGAAGACGACGGGCGCGCCGCTGCCGCCCTCGAGCACACGGCAGCGCGTGCCCTTGCGGGTGTCGACCACCGTCCACTTCATCGCGCCCACTCCGCGCCGGAGGTCTCCGCGCCGGGCCGGCGCTCCTCCGGCCGGAGGCGATCGTCCATCGGATGGACCCACCAGCGCTCGTCGTGCTTCCACTCCGGCCACACGTCGCGCAGGTGGGGCATGACCTTCTCGGCGAAGAGCTTGGTCGAGTGCCGCGTCTTCCAGTCCGGCATGTTGCCGTTGTGCAGGAGACAGAAGAGGTGGCCGATGCGCAGCCCCTTGATGCACTCCTCGAGTTGCTGGCGCACGGTCTCGGGGCTGCCGGCGATGATGAACCGCTCGTCGACGAGCTGCTTCCAGGTCAGGTTCTCGAGCACCTTCTGCCGCATGAGCTGGGCCAGCGCGCCGAACTTGATGGTGGCCATGGTCCGGTAGCCCGGCGGATCGGCGAAGGGCGGGAAGATGTGCAGGCAGCGGTTGAAGAAGTAGAGGACGTGCTCGGCGTAGAGCCGCTCGGCCTCGGCGTCGGTGTCGGCCACGCAGATGATCTGCGCGAAGGCCGCCCGGTACGGCGACTCGTCCTTGCCGCGCTTGGCCACGCGGTCCCAGTAGCCGTCGAGCAGCGACTTGCCCCGCAGATACCCGAAGAAGGACAGGTACGAGTAGTTGTAGTCGTGGTCGAGGCAGAAGTCCCACGTCTCGATCGAGCCGCCGCCCGGGATGTAGATGGGCGGGTGCGGGCGCTGCAGGGGCTTGGGCCAGCAGTTGACCCAGCGGAGCTGGTTGTACTTGCCGTCGAAGGCGAAGGGCTCGTCGCTGGCCCACGCCTTCATGATCATGTCGTGCGCCTCGCGGTACTTCTCGCGGGTGAGGGCGGGGATCTGGCCGTAGCAGAAGTTCGTGTCCATCGACGTGCCGACCGGGAAGCCGGCGATGAGCCGGCCACCGGAGATGACGTCGAGCATCGCGAACTCTTCGGCGACTCGAATAGGAGGGTTGTAGCCGGCGATCGAGTTGCCGATCACGCACAGGGCCGCCCGCGAGGTCCGGCGCGACAGCGTGGCGGCGATCAGGTTGGGCGACGGCATCAACCCATAGCCGTTCTGATGATGTTCATTACATCCGATCCCGTCGAAGCCGAGCGTCTCGGCGTACTCGAGCTGGTCGAGGTACGTGTGGTAGACGTGATGGCCCCGGCGCGGGTCGTAGAGCGTGTTGGGGATGTCGACCCACACCGAGCGGTGCTTCTCGCGGAAGTCGTCCGGCAGGTACGGCCACGGCATCAGGTTGAACCAGGTGAACTTCATGGTCTTAGCCCGCCTTCGTGAGTGGCCATCCGAGCCATTCGCACACTCCGCGACCCATGACCCAGTCCAGATCGTCACCCTTCAGCCACGACAGGTGCTCGGTGAAGAGCGTGATGCACTCGTAGTACGTGCACGGCATCCGGGTGAGGTCGGTGCCCCAGAACACGCGCCGAGGGCCGAAGGCGTCCACGAGCGCGCGGATGTGCGGGTGCAGGTCGCGGAACGGGTACTTCTCGGTGGAGAGCGACGGCATCCCCGACGCCTTGACGGCGACGTTGGGGTGCTTGGCCAGTGCGCACACGGCCGGCAGGTCCTCGAACACCCTCGGCCCCTTGCCGCGGACGTTGAGGCCCACGTGGTCGATGACGAGCTTGAGGCCGGGATGCTTGCCGGCGATGCGGTCGAGGTGATCGAGCATCCCCGGCACCAGCACCATCAGCGGGATGCCGGCGCGCTCGGCGGCGGGCCAGAGCCAGTCCCCGGTGCCCTCGGTGAGGAAGTGGCGATAGTGCTCGTTGTGGAACGTGAAGCGCATCCCGAGCATGCCGGGCTGCTTGCGCCAGTCGGCCACGAGCGCGCGGCTGGCCGGATCGCCCAGGTTGAGCCGTCCCATGACGGCGAAGCGGTCGGGGTAGGCGCGCGCGGCCTCGAGGGCCAGGTCGTTCCGGTCGCCCTCCCACGAGGGCGGCACCACCACGATGCGGCGCACACCCGCGAGGTCCATCTGGAAGAGCATCGTCTCCTTGCTGATCGGGTACGGCTTCTGCGCCTCCGCGGCACGGCCGGGTGGCCACGGGCGCGCGGGCGAGTCGGCAGCCCAGAGGTGCACCTGCGAGTCGACGATGTCCATCCTCAGAGCTCCCTTCGATCAGCGACACACCGCGCTGGGCGGCGAGCGATCACGCCGCCGCGACCGGAAACGGCACGGTGCGCGTGAATGATGCGGCGAGCCCCGGGGGGCTGTCAACATCGGGGCCGGGCCGCGGAGCCCGTCGGGACGCGACGCTCAGCGCGGCGCCACCGCCTAGGCCGCGGCTCGTCCGCCGGCTCCCCCTCGGGATCGAAGGGTAGGGTCTGGGGGTCGACCGTCGCGAGCAGCGTCTCCTGCGTCGGGGTCGGGGGACCATGGCGCCGTAGGCGTGCGCCGGACGTGGACGCCGCCGCGTCGAGGCGCGAAACGAGCCCCTCGATCGGCACCAGCGCGCGGACCTCGCGGGGTCCGCGCAGTCCGGCGTGCTCGGCGAGCAGGCTCACGCGGACCCGGCGAATGGCGCGGACCAGCGCCGGGTCGTCGCGCGCGTCCGTCTCCCACGAGGCGTGCAGCTCGCTGTCGGTGCCCATGCTGCGGTTCGTGAGATTCGCCGAGCCGATGGTCAGGAAGCGATCGTCCACGAGCAGCAGCTTCGAGTGGATGTACGTCGTCGGCCGCTCGTCGCCGCCCGGCCCGTCGCAGAGCGAGAAGTAGCACCCGAGCGCGTGTCCCGTCTCGACGGCGGCCGCGCGCAGGATACGGAGGTTCTCCGCCTGCCGGAGCCCCACCGCGATCTCCTCCTTCAGAGCCTCGGCGCGCGCGTTGACCACCACCACGATCTCCAGGCGCGACCGGCCCGGCTCGCGCATGCGGGTGAGCAGCGCCTCCCGGATGGCCCGGCTGCTGAAGTACTGCGTCTCGATGTAGAGCAGCCGCTCGGCGGCGGCGATGGCGTCGAGCAGGAGCCGCTCGACCTCACGCACGACGACGTCGCCGGGGAGCCGGTCCGTGCGGCTCAGCGCCAGCCGGGTGGCGCCGAGGGGCAGCGCGCCGCGCGGATGGTACGTCGCCTCGCCTTGTGTCGCCGGAGGCAGGCGCGGAGGTGTCGCGCCCGCTCGCCGCCAGCGCTCGAGGAAGAGCTCCTCCAGCGCGCCGGGGGCCGAGCCGCCCGACAGGTACACCTGGACGTCGTGGTACGGCTTCTGCGGCTTGCCCCGACTCACGCGCCACGGATTGACGGCGAAGTGTCCCCGGTCGTCCCAGCGTGACTCGCAGACGTCGATCCCACCCAGGAAGGCCAGGCGCCCGTCGATGACCGCGTACTTCTGATGGTGCGAGCCGCCCGGCGCCGGGCAGTCGTCGAAGCGGAAGTGGAAGCGCGGGCTCGTCATCCAGTGGAAGAACACGCGCTGCATCCACTCGCGCTCGCCCGCGAAGACCATGTGGAAGTCCCAGGCGAGGATGCAGACGTGGAGCTCCGGGTCGGCGCGGCAGAGGCCGTCCAGGAACCGCAGCAGTCGGACCTCGGCTCCGGGTGGCGCGTCGGCCCCGCGCAGGAGCGGGACGCCGCTGTCGAACTGCCATCCCGAGATCAGGATCGAGCGGCGCGCGCGACGCGCGGCCCAGTAGAGGGCGTGGTAGTAGTCGGCGGCGTCGACCACCACGCCCGCGGCGTCGGCGGTGACCTCACGCCAGGCGTTCCGGCCCGCCTGGACGATGGGCGCCGCCACGGCCTGCGGTGAGGTCGTCGGCTCGGTCACGTGCTCGTTCCCGTGAGCAAGGCTTTCAACGCTTCCACCCGTCGTTTGCCCAAACCTGGGAAACCCCGGCCGCCGGCGCTCGTCGATGCATCCCCTCGTACGGCTCCCGACGTTGCTGATCTACAACGCCGAAGGGCCACGGCGGCTCTGGTCCCAAGCCCGGCAAGTTCCATGCCCGGGCTTGGCGCGCGATTTGCCCCTGATCCGGAATGTGCTGGTCGTGGGCCGCGGCGTACTGACGAGAGTGATGCTCTCCGTTGCCGGAGCGCTGGCGCTGGCCGTCGGGTGCGCGCACGTCAACGCCGACCTCAAGCAGCTCCCCGCCGTCGAGCTCGGTGAGCCCGCCTTCTATCCGACGCTCCAGGCGTATGCGGGCGCGCCGATCGTCGGAGGCAACAAGGTCGAGCTCCTCCTGAACGGGGAACAGATCTTCCCGTCGCTCCTCGAGGCGATCCGGGGGGCGCGTACCTCGATCACCTACGCCCAGTACTTCTTCGAGGAAGGGCCGGTCTGCGACGACGTGATCGATGCGCTGGCGGAACGGTGCCGGGCCGGGGTGCCGGTGCACGTCCTGCTCGACGGCGTCGGCACCCTCACCATGCCCTCGCGCTACACCAACACCCTCCGTGAGGCCGGGTGCGAGGTCCGCACGTTCCGCGCCGTCCGGCCCTGGGCGCTGCGCCGGGCGAACAATCGGAATCACCGCCGCATCCTCGTCGTCGACGGCCGCATCGGCTTCACCGGCGGCTCCGGCGTCAGCCGCAAGTGGATGGGGGACGGCCGGACCGCCGATCACTGGCGCGACACCGACATCCGGGTGGAGGGGCCCGCCGTCGAGTGGATGCAGGCTGCGTTCATCGAGAACTGGAGGGAGGCGGCCGGGCAGGCGCTCGGCGGCGACGTCTACTTCCCGCGTCCACAGCCGCCCCGTGGCTCGGTGCCGGTGCAGGTGGTGCGCAGCTCGCCGGAGGGCGGCAGCTCCGCCATGTACGGCACGTTGCTCATCGCGCTCAACGCGGCCCGGCGGTCGGTCCGGATCACCAACCCCTACTTCCTGCTCGACGACGCGATGATGCAGGCGATGCTCGAGCGCGTCCGGCGCGGCGTCACCGTCCAGGTCCTGGTGCCGGGAACGATCGACCACGCGATCGTCCGCCAGGCGAGCCGGGCGACGTGGGGCCCGCTCCTGCAGGCTGGAGTGAAGATCTACGAGTACCATCCGGCCCTGCTGCACGCGAAGACGATGGTCATCGACGGACGGTGGGCCACGGTCGGCAGCACGAACCTGGATCCGCGCTCGTTCGCCCTCAGCCAGGAGCTGAACGTCGTCGTGTACGACCGTCAGGTCGCCGGGGCGCTGGAGGACGCGTTCGCGGCCGACCTCGAGCACGCGACCCAGATCGACTACGAGGCCTGGCGGCGTCGCGGGGTGCGGGCGCGCCTCTTCGAGCTGCTGGTGTGGCCGGTCCGCGAGATGCTGTGAGCGGCTACTGCAGGCCCGAGGCCTCGGTCGGGACCAGGATCGTCGCCTCCATCCGCTGCATCATGGTCGCGAGCGTCGCCACCGTCTCCCGCCACAGGGGATCCTTGTTGGCCGCGCGGCGGACGTCGTGCCGCTGCTGCAGGCTGCTGTAGGGCCACAGCGTCACCATCCGGTTCAGCTCCCCGATGTCGGACTGCCAGAGGCCGACCGGCTTGGAGAACCGCGCCCGCACGACCATCCCCCGCGACCAGGCCTCGAGCCACTGCGCCGTCATCCCGGGGTGCAGCCGGTGGTCGCGGAGCTCGTAGAAGGCCGAGTGCGCCGGCGGCGAAAAGGACCACTCCGGCACGGCCAGGAGGATCAGCGACTCGGTGCTCGTGATCATCGGGCGCCCCTGCAGCAGGAACTTCTTCCACACGCTCTGCTGCGCGATGCGCGCCCGGGCGGCGGCGCGGTGGTGGAAGTCGATGTACTTCCAGAGCTCGACCAGCCGCCCCACCTCGCGCGGCTCGGTGGTCCACTGGCCCACGAGCTCGGCGTGCTTCTTGGCGGCCTTGGCGGCGCGGTTGGCCAGATCGGCGAACGGCTCCAGCGCGGTCGGGCGTACGTGATACGTCCGAAGCTCGAAGACTTCCTCTCCCGTCATTCTTCTCCCGTCGTGACTATTCCAGGTCGGCGAGCGGTACCACCGGCACCGGCACGTCCTGGCCCGCCCGCTCGGCCGAGACGTAGCCCGCGTACAGCGTCGCGACCGTGTCGTGGGCGATCGTCGCGCCGGACTGCGGTCGCCGGCCACTGACGCAGCACTCCAGGAAGTCCTGGATCTCGCCGTAGAAGCCCTGCTGCCATTCCTCGTCGGCGGCGGGGTGGCTCCAGCCTTCTTTGGTCCCGATCTTCTCGACGACGTACACGTCGCGGAACTGCGCGGCGGCGGGGTTGTACGTGTCGAGCAGGTTCACGGGATTCAGCCGGCAGGTCGTCCGGTGATTGTTGGCGAACACCTCGAGCCAGTTGTGGACGCCGCCGAGCACGAGCTCGGTGGCGTAGACGTCGGCCACGGTGCCGTCGTCGAAGGTCACGTGCAGCTGGCTGTAGTCCTCGATGTCCTCGTAATCGGTGCGCAGGAAACCGCGGTCCCGGTAGCCGGGCAACCGCGTGATCTCGTGCACCCGGCAGGAGACCGCGGCCGGACGGATCGGACGACCCTGCCGCGCGCGGCCCTCCACCTGCTTGAGGTAGAGGCACGCCGAGAGCGGGTGGCAGCCCTTGCCCACCAGCGAGCCGCCGCCGGCGTGCCGCCAGATGCCGTACACGGGCGAGTGCGAGCCGCTGTGGGACTCGCCGCCGAGCATCCAGAGGATCTGGGCGTCGGTCTTCTCGATGATCTCGCGCTCCTTCTGCACGGCCGGCGCGTAGATCCAGTTCTCGGCGTAGCCGAGGACGACGCCGCGGCGCCGCGCGGCGGCCACGATGCGGCCGGCGCTGGCCAGCGCGTCCTTGAGCAGCGCCTCCTTGCTCGCGCGGTTGCCGGCGAAGGCGCCGACCGGCGGGCCGAAGGCTCCGGTGAAGGGCTTCTCGACGAGGACGTGCTTGCCGGCGTCGATCGCCTCCAGCGCGACCGCCTCGTGGTGGGCCGGCGGGGCGCAGACGTCGACCACGTCGACGTGGGGGAGCATCGCGGCGAGACCCGGGTACGGCGTGGCGCCCGTCTCGCGCGCGAACGCCTCGCGGCGCTCGGCCGTCGGTGACGTGACCCCGGCCAGGCGGGCCTCGAGACCGTACGCCCGGCGGTAGGCGGCGAGGTGCAAGTGCGCCGCGAAGCGCGACCCGACCACGCCGATCCGAATCGGCCCCATTTCGAGGTGATTCTAGCAAACGCGCATCCACCGCCTTCGCGTAGGATGGCGGCGCCGACCGGGAGGCGCCGATGGACTTCGGGATCATGACCGCCAAGATCGACGAGATCGGCTACATCACCCACGCCGAGAACCTCGGGTTCAGCCACTGCTGGGTGACCGACAGCCCGATCATCCGCTCGAACTGCTGGGCCGTGCTCGCGCTCGCCGCCCAGGCCACGCGGTCGATGCGGCTGGGCACCGGCGTGAACGTGCCGGCGCTGCGCCTGGCCCCCGCCGCCGCCAACGGCATCGCGACCATCAATCGGCTCGCGCCCGGGCGCTGCTTCATCGGCTTTGGCACCGGCCACACCGGCTTACGCCTGCTGGGCCGCAAGCCCATGCGGCTGGCGCCGTTCCGCGAGTACGTGACGGTCGTGCGCGCGCTGCTGCGCGGCGAGGAGGTCGACTACGCGCTCGAGGGCGAGACGCACCCGATCCGCTTCCAGATGCGCGAGCACCGCTTCATCGACCTCGACCACCCGATCCCGATCTACGTCGCGGCCTTCGGCCCCAAGGCGCAGGCACTGGCGGGAGAGATCGGCGACGGCCTGATCTCGGGGCTGCCGCGCGGCGGCACGCTGCCCGTAATGCTGGCCAACGCCCGCCGCGGCGCCGCGCGCGCCGGTCGTGCGCTGCCGGCGGACTTCTACACCTCCGCGATGGTGACGCTGGTCATGCGCGAGCCCGGCGAGGCGCTCGACTCGCCGCGCATCGTCGCCGACTGCGGCGCCGCCGTCCTCTCCGGGCTGCACTACCTCGTCGCCCGGCATCTCGAGACCGGCGAGGACCCGCCCGAGTACGCGCGCCCGATCTGGAAGGCCTACCTGGGCTGGCTGGACGAGGCGCCGCCCCAGGTACGTCACCAGCGGCTGCACGGCAGCCACTACAGCTTCCTGGACCCCGAGGAGGCGCGGTTCCTCAGCGCCGACCTCATCCGCGGCAGCACGCTGAGTGGCACACCCGAGGAGCTCGTCGAGCGGGTGCGCGAGCTCGAGCACGAGGGGCTCAAGCAGATCATGCTCTACCCGCCGCTCAACCGTCAGTATCGGGTCATCGAGGATTTCGCCGACCGGGTGATGGCGCGACTGTAGCGCTGCGTCCGCCTCAGCTCGCCGGGGGCGGCGGCGGTGGTGGCGGAGGCGCGACGGCCGGTCCGCGCGGTGCCGGAGCCGGCACGACGCCCGGAACCTGGTTGCCGCTGGCGTACATGCACTGCGTGTAGGCGTTGTCGTAACGCCGCTGCGTCTGTGCGCTCGCGCTCTGGCCGGCGCCGACGCCCACGGCGCTCCCCGCCAGCAAGCCGCCGCCGGCGCCGACCGCGGCGCCGGTGCCGGGATGGCCGGTCACCGCGCCAATCGCCGCCCCCACGCCGGCGCCCAGCAGCGTGCCGAGCGTCGCGCTCGTCGCCGTGCTCTTCGCCGCCGCGCCCTCCGGCGTGGTGCCCGCCTGCTGGCGTGCCCACTGCCGGCAGGTCGCGTCCTCGGCCTGGAACTGGTCGAACGGCTTGCCGGGGCCGGGGAACGCCGCGGTGCTCGGGCCGAGCGGCACCGTGGTGCAGGCGCTCAGCCCGACGACGGCCAGCAGCATCAGGATCGTCACGGCTCGCATCGCCGCGCACTCCTTATGGTGCCGCCGGACTCGATGGTGCTGCCGGACCTGGCTGCGGGACGACGCGCGTCCAGCCCCCGGGGCACTGGGAGACGTACGGGTAATATCCCTCGGGCTGCGCGCAGTGGTGCGCGCAGTGGTACCAGTACGACGACGACTGCGCCGGCGCCGTCACCGGCTCCGCGGGCGACACGTAGACCGGAGGCGCCGACGGTTGGACGACGACCGGCGGCGCGTAGTACGGATAGGGATACCAGTACGGCCCCGGTCCGACGTACACGCGCGGCCCCACGAACACGCGCGCCGCGTGAACACCCGCCCACGCCGGGGCCGGCACGCCACCGACGACCAGCACCGCGACCGCCAACAGGAGCCCGATTCCCCGCCTCATCATCGTCGTCCTCCCACGCCCCTATCGATTCGACGGCCGGGCGTCACCCCGTGTGCAGCGCGCCCGCGCTTTTCCGCAAGAACGGGCAAGCCACCGGCTCGCCTTGCGGGAGCCGTGGGAACTGGCAACACTGTGGGCGATGGCGAAGGCGAAGACGGCCGTCCTGGATGTGGCCGGACGCGAGGTCGTGGTGACGAACCCCGACAAGGTGTACTTCGCGCAGGCCGGCCACACCAAGCTCGACCTGGTGCGGTACTACGCGGCGGTCGCCGAGGGCGCGCTGCGGGGCATCGCGGGCCGGCCCATCGTGCTCAAGCGCTACGTGGACGGCGCCGAGGGCGAGCCGTTCTTCCAGAAGCGCGCGCCGGAGTCGCGGCCCGACTGGGTCGACACGGTGGAGCTGCGCTTCCCGTCGGGCCGCACGGCGCGCGAGATCGTCGTGCGCGACGCCGCGCAGCTCCTGTGGATCGTCAACCTCGGCTGCATCGACCTGAATCCGCACCCGGTGCGCGCCGACGACCTCGAGCATCCCGACGAGCTGCGCGTCGACCTCGACCCCGGCCCCGGCGTGGGCTGGGACGACGTGCGGCGCGTGGCGCTGCTGGTCCGCGACGTCCTCGACGCCCACGGACTGCGCGGCTGGCCCAAGACCTCGGGCTCGCGCGGCATGCACGTCAACGTGCGCCTGGAGCGCCGCTGGAGCTTCGACCAGGTGCGGCGCGCCGCGCTCGCGCTGGCCCGCGAGGTCGAGCGCCGCGCGCCCGAGCTGGCGAGCAGCAAGTGGTGGAAGGAGGAGCGCCGCGGCGTCTTCCTCGACTACAACCAGAACGCCAAGGACCGCACGGTGGCGTCGGCGTGGTCGGTACGCCCCACGCCGGACGCGCGGGTCTCGATGCCGCTCGAGTGGGACGAGGTGGCCGACTGCGATCCGGCGGCGTTCACGCTCATCACCGCGCCCGCGCGACTCGCGCAGCGCGGCGATGCGGCGGGCGGCATCGACGCCGCGCCGGGCTCGCTCGAGCCGCTGCTCGCGCTGTCGGCCGCGCAGGAGGCCGCCGGGCTGGGTGACGCGCCGTGGCCGCCCCACTACCGCAAGCAGAGTGACGAGCCTCCGCGCGTCGCGCCGTCCCGCCGCCGGGGCGCGAGCGGCACGTCGTCGGGCAGCGGCGGGCGCCGGTCCATCCACCCGCTCGTCACCGTCGCCAAGGCGGCGCAGAAGGCGGACGCGCTGGCCGGCCTCGAGCGCTGGAAGGCGCGGCATCCCGAGGCGGCGGCGCGTCTGCAGCCCGACGACGTCCTCGTCGACTCGATGCGGGGCCGCTCGACGACCTGGACGCGCATCCGCGTCAACCTGCGCCACGTCCCCGAGGACGAGCGCCCGGCCGAGGAGCCGCCCGAGCCCGACTACGATCCCTGGGCGGAGGCCGGGCGCGGGCGGCCGGAGTCGCGGGCGCCGAAGACGCGCTCCAGCTCGTAGGCGGGCGTCACCTCGAGCTGATCGTAGCGGCAGTCCTGGGGGCGCTTGTCGGGGCGCCAGCGCACGAACTGGGCGGCGTGGCGGAAGCGCGAGCCCTGCATGTGGTCGTAGGCCACCTCGCAGACGCGCTCGGGGCGGAGCGGCTCCCAGCTCAGGTCCTTGCCGCGATTCCACCGGCTGGTCGCGCCCGGCATCCGCTGCCCCGTCGCGGCGGCGTCCTCCTGCGCCTCCGCCCAGTCACGCCAGGGGTGCCCCTCGAGCGCGCGCTCGCGCAGCGGCGCCAGCTCCGCGACGAGCGCCTTGCGGGTCTCGTTGCTGAACGCCGCGGTGACGCCGACGTGGTGTAGCGTGCCGTCGTCGTCGTAGAGGCCCAGCAGCAGCGAGCCGACCATCGTCCCGGCGCCCTTCTTGTGCCAGCGGAAGCCTGCCACCACGCAGTCCGCCGTGCGCGCGTGCTTCACCTTGATCATCGTGCGCTCGCCGGCGCGGTAGGGTGCGTCGAGTCGTTTGGCCATGACGCCGTCCAGCCCGGCGCCCTCGAACCGACCGAACCAGTCCTGTGCGAGCGCGCGGTCGCGCGTGGCCGGGGAGAGGTGCACCGGCGGCGCCGCGCCCCCCAGCGCCTGCTCGAGCCGCTCGCGCCGCACGGCGAGCGGCGTCTCGCGGAGGTCCTCGTCGCCGAGCGCCAGCAGGTCCCAGGCGACGAACGAGGCCGGCATCTGCCCGGCCAGCAGCTTCACGCGCGACGCGGCGGGGTGGATGCGCAGGAGCAGCGCCTCGAAGTCGAGTCCGTGCGGGCCGACGATCACGACCTCGCCGTCGACGACGCACCGCTCGGGCAGCGCGGCGAGCAGCGGGGCCTCGAGCTCGGGGAAGTACCGGTTCATGGGCTTCTCGTCGCGGCTCTGCAGCAGGACCTCGTCGCCGTCGCGGAAGACCAGCGTCCGGAAGCCGTCCCACTTGGGCTCGAACTGCCATCCCTCGCCGTTCGGCAGGGTGTCGGCGGCGCTGGAGAGCATGGGGGCCAGCGGCGGCGCGAAGGGCAGGCGCATGGCTCGATCCTACCGCCGCGCGTCAGCCTCCGCCCGTCGCGGGCGGCGCCGACGACCGCATCGCGGTCCACGTGCGCCGCTCGATCGCGTACCACACGACGGGGACGACCGGGCTCTTCCAGTGACGGGTACCCTCGTACGTCAGCCCGAGCTTCTCCATGACTCCCCGGGCGGCGACGTTCGCGGCGGCGGTGACGCTGATGATGCGCTCGAGCCGGTGCGCCTCGAAGCCGAGCGCCAGCGCCGCCCGCGCGCCCTCCGTGGCCAGGCCGCGGCCCCACCACGCGGCGTGCAGCTCGAAGCCGACCTCGATCCGGTCGGGGCCGGGCCAGTCGTCGAGCTCGTCGAGGCCGATGCGCCCGACCCAGGCCCCGCTGCGCTTGTCGACCGCGGCCCATGGCCCGAAGCCGTTCACGCGCCACTGCCGGAGCCCGTCCGCGGACATCGCCACGATGCGCTCGGGAGGGAAGGACCGGCCGCCTCGCACGGCCGGATCACTGAACAGGCGCTCCAGCTCGACGCCGTCCGCCTCGCGCCAGGGGTGCAACAGGAGCCGATCGGTCTCGGTCGTCAGCATTTCGCCCGCTCGACTGGAAGTACTGGCGCGGGACTGCCTGAGTAGCGAGGGACGCCACGGCTGCGCCGGGGCGTCCCGAGCCGCCCCGGGGGGTGGGGGGGCCCGTTCGAGGCCCCCCAGCCAGACTAATAGAGGATCTTGAGCGTCTCCTGGGAATCGCGCTCGTACTGGTCCACGGTCTGGCCGGCCGGCTTCTCGGGCAGCAGGTCCCAGATCATGCGCTGCATGGAGCGGACGTCGCTGGTGTCGGGCCAGCGCTCGGGCTCCCACAGCCCGGCCCGCTTGAAGGCGCGCGCGCAGTGCATGAAGACCTGCTCGACCTCGACGACGAGGGCGGTCACCGGCCGCTTGCCGTTCACCGCCAGCCGCTCGAGCAGCGCCTCGTCCCGGACGATCGTGGCGCGGCCGTTGACGCGCAGCGTGTCCTCCCGGCCCGGGATGAGGAAGAGCAGACCGACGTGGCCGTTCTCGACGACGTTGCGCATGCCGTCGAGCCGGTTGTTGCCGAGCCGGTCCGGGATCGCCAGGTGGTGGTCGTCGAGGACGTGGACGAAGCCGGGCGCGTCGCCCTTGGGCGAGACGTCGCACCGGCCGTCGGCCCCGGCGGTGCCCATGACCAGGAAGGGGGCGTGGGCGATGAACGCGCGGCAGTCCTCGTTGAGCGTCGGGCGCTCCTTGGCGACCGCCCGCGCGCCCGGATGCCCGTACAGCTCGCGCAACTCGTGCTCGCTCGTGACCGCTCGCTCGCTCATCGCCCCGACCTCCCTCGCGTCCTACGCCGTGAGGCCGTAGAACTTCGCGGCGTTCTCGCAGGTGATCTTCCGCACCACGTCGGCCGGCAGGTGGCCGAACTGCTCCTCGATGTACTTGTCGGACTCGGGCCACACGCCGTCGGTGTGCGGATAGTCGGAGGCCCACATGAGCGTCTCGGCGCCCATCTCGTCGATCAGCCGGGTGCCGATCCGGTCGAACTGGAAGGTCGCCTTGCACTGGCGCCGCCAGTAATCGCTCGGCTTCATGGTGAGGCCGAGGTCGCGGAACCGGTCCTCCCACTCGAAGTCCATGCGGTCCAGCGCGTAGGGGATCCAGCCGATGCCGCTCTCGCCGAAACCGATCTTGAGATTGGGATAGCGCTCCAGCACAGCGGCGCCGATGAGGGCGGCCAGGATGTTGACCAGGTTCATCTGGAAGCCGGAGACGCCCACGAAGAGGGCGGCCCGCTTGGCGAGCCCGGTCGCCTTGTCGCGGGCGGCCGACGAGGTGCTGGGGAACGTGTGGAAGTGCAGGGGCAGGTTCACGTCGTTGACGGCCTTCCAGAGCGGCTCCCACACGGGATGCCACATCGGCTCCATGTCCCAGGAGCACGACAGCTCGAGGCCCTTGATGCCCATCTTGGCGACGCGGTGGACCTCCTGCACGGCGGCGTCGATGTCGCCGTAGGGCAGGCAGGCCAGGCCGATCTGCCGGTTGGGATAGTGACGGCAGAAGTCCTTCAGCCAGTCGTTGTAGATGCGGAACATCTCGCGGGCCGCCTCGTGGTCGCTGAGGCGGGTGGCGGCGCCGAGGATGCCGAAGATCACCTCGGCCTGGACGCCGTCGCGCTCCATGTCCTTGATCCGCAGGTGCGGATCGGTCGGGCGGCGGATGCCCTTCTTGCCGTCCTCGTAGAGGCCGGTCTCGGCCATCTTGTCGACGCGGTAGTTCTGGCCGGGCACCAGCTTGGCGCCGCCGGGGCCCACGCCGCCCACCAGGCCGAACGACGTCCCGTTCTTGCAGGTCCAGTGCGGACCGTCGGGCCCGTCGATGACGAAGGGCATCCGGTCGCGCATCGCGGCCGACGCGTTGTCGGTGAAGAGGGTCGGCGGGATCCACGGCATGTCGATGTGGCAGTCGGCGGAGATGCGCGTGTAGTTCATGGTCTCCTCGCTCAGGGTTTCAGGCGCACGTCTTCGTACGGGGCGGAGTAGGGGAAGTAGGGCACCAGGGCGAGCGCCGGCTCCTCGACCCGCGGCCCCACGCCGCGGATGAAGCCGTTCTCCCACACCGGCGCGAACACGCGCCGGTCGTGGAGGATGCGCTGGATCTGGTGCAGCAGCTCCTCGCGCTTCTTGCGGTCGAGCTCGCGGGCCTGGCGCTCGTACAGGTCCTGCACCTCGGGGATCACGCCGCCGGCGTAGGGCGCGCCCTTGACGGCGAGGATCTGCAGCCGGGTGGCCGCGTTGCCGGACGGGCCGAGGCCGCCGAACACGACCCCCTTCAGCTTGCCGTCGCGCCACGTCGAGAAGAACGCGGCGCGCTCCATGGTGCGGATCTTCATCCGGATGCCGACGTTGCCGAGGTAGGTGGCGATCGTCTCCCCGGCCGACTCGTAGGGCGGCGCGATCGTGAACTCACCGCCGTCGAACCCGCGCGGGTGTCCCGCCTCGGCCAGGAGCTGCTTGGCGCGGTTCGGGTCGAAGGGGTCGGGC
>Ga0209382_10000581_pt1 | contig 59731 bp, 57 predicted proteins | sample SoiMetdeltSBSDD5_FD_187599 | JGI IMG/M metagenome (GOLD analysis project Ga0209382, IMG submission 187599) | Bulk soil microbial communities from a Populus tree surrounding site in Tennessee, USA - Soil MetaG P. deltoides SBSDD5 (SPAdes) (version 2) | ecosystem: Environmental > Terrestrial >...
AGTAGTCTGACGGGCCGGAGGATGTCCTACTTCTGGCGTGTGGTGTCGAACGCGATCTGCTGCGCTCTGCTCAGAGAGAGCCGCACGGGATCCGGGACGTCCAGCTTCGGACGTGTGGTGTCGAACCGGATGTGCCGCGCGATCCGGCTCAGGGCGCCCCGCTCGCGATCCGGGACGTCCAGCCACGTCCGCGGCGCCGGTTCGGGTGTGATTCGCGCGGCGGCAATCGCGTCTCGGAGACGGCTCGACGGGGGCGCCGGGGCCGCTTCGGACTCGAGATCCAGGCCGGCGAACATCGATTCCGGCGTCGCGGCGGGTCGCTTGTCGACCGCGATCTCTGGAACTGCGGTTCGATCGGTCGCCGCGGCAATCGGCGGCGCCGCGGCGGCCGTCTTCGACGAACGCGGCGCCGGCCGTGGGTCGGCGCGCCCGGTGGCCGGAACGGCACCCGCGACCGGGGCCTCCGGGACCTGCGCGTGTCTCACCAACTGCGCCGCGGCCGCGGGAACGCGGGAGAGGTCGGCAGTCGTGACGACAGGTAAGAGGCACACGGCCGGCACGGCGACAGAGGTCACCGCGAGCCAAGGCCCCTTCCGCCGATGACGGCGCGGGGCGTCGTCGAGCAGCGTCTCGAGCCTCCGCCGCAGCGCCGACCCGCGGCTCGCCATGGCGGCGAACCCGGGACACTCCTCCACGCTCCATTCGGCGACCGTAATCAGGCAGCGCGCCAGCGCCGCGCGTTCGTGCGGTTCCGCGGCAGCCCGCTCGTCGCAGCACAACTCCATGGCCAGCCGCAGGCGCGCCGCGGCCACGAGATTGAGGGGCTGCCACCATCCCAGCGCGCGCACGGCGGCGGCGATCGCCAGCCAGGCCGTGTCGCGGCGGACGACGTGCGCCGCTTCGTGCGCGAGGAGCGCGCGGAGCTCGTCGTGCGGCAGCTCGCGCAACGCGCGGACCGGCACGCAGATTTCACGCGCCAACGCGACCGGCACGCGCAGCGTGCGGCTGCACGATAACGTCACGCGATCGGCGGCGGGACCGAGAATCTCCCGGAGGAGCGCGGGTGCGGGGCCCCGCCGAATGACTCGCCGTCGTCCGACGTGGTGTATGCCCAGACGCCACGCGTGTCCGGCACGCAGCGCCAGTAACGCGGTGATCGCCATCCACGCCGTCGCGAGCCAGAACACGCCGTCGCTGTCCAGCGCCGGTGCGATCGCGCCCTGCGGCGACAGGCGAACCGCCGCGCCGGACGGCGCCGACCCTGCCACCACGAACACGGTGGACGTCACCACCCCGCCGACGAGCGCCAGCTTCCAGAACGCGTCGCGGCGCGACGCGACGGCTCCCCAGCGGGTGCGTTCGGCGACGAACGCCAGCGCCGTGAACATCGCGCCGTGCACGGCATACGTCAGGAGCCAGGTGGCCAGGATGTGCTCCATCAGCGGCGCGCCTTGTTGCGTACCAGACGCTGCAGATCGGCGACTTCCTCCCGCGTCAGCTTGCGCGAGTCGAGCAACTGAGTGACGAAGGCTGTGACGTCGCCGTCGAACAGATTGCGCAACAGCTCGCGCGTCACCGTCTCCCGAACGTCGGCCGGCGACACACGCGATCGATAGATGTACTGCCGGCCCTCGGCGCGGTGGCTGACGAGTCCGCGCTGCTCCAGCCGGACGAGCATCGTCGCTACCGTGGTCAGCGCGAGCCGCCGTCCCGTCATCGCGCGCTGGACGTCGGTCACCGACGCCTCGTCGCGCGACCAGAGCACCTGCATGACGGTCAGTTGCGACGCCGTCAGGCGAGGCGGCGCCGCGGCCTTTCGTGGCATGCCTGAATACTACACCCGTAGGAGACGGACCGCCTCACAAGGCGGCTCTGAGTTCGACGGACAGGCTCAAGTCAACACCGGCGGCGCAGTTGACCTCTACTTCGGTCCAGACGAGCCGCACGGTCCGGCAAGCAACTAGGTGGAACGGCCAACTAAAGGATTTTTCGTGTGGTCGGCCCTACAGTCCGACGGAAGCGTTCTTCAGCAGGATGTTATTGCCAGGGATCTGGGAGCGGGTGCGCTGATACGTGCATCAGCGTCCCCCCAAGCAACAGCTTCTTTCGGATCCCCACGACAAGTGGCTACTTCGACGGCGGCTTGAGTTCTCCTTGCCAATTCAGAATCACGTTGAGCTGTCGCGGCACAGACCCCGCGTCACGCTGAATCATCAGGAACCGTTTGCCGTCTGCCGAGACGCTGTAGCTGTGGAAACGGTCGTTGATCAAAAAAGGCGATCGGTCAAACAGGCGGCGCGGTGCGCCGATGCCTCCGTCCGGCTGCATCGTCACCGCCATGACGGCGTCGGGCGACAGATAGAAGATCTCCTTGCCGTCTGGCGACCACATCGGCAGGATCCCGCCTCCCGTCGAGACCGGGATTCGATTCTGCCCACCGGGAAACGACTGAATGTAGACCTCGTTTCGTCCGGACTCGTCAGACGCATACACGATCCAACGAGGCCCGCCCGCTGGGCCCGGCGAGAACTGCGGTGCCAGGTCATTGAACGGCGTGACTCGCACCGGCGCCGGCGTGCCGCCTGGCGGCAGCATCCAGATGTCGCGACCGGTCTTGGCCTGGATTTCAGTGAAGACCAGCGTCCCGTCCGCCAGAATCGAGTACGGGAACTGGTCGTTGGGTTGCTTGAGCAGCACTTCGGCAGGCCGCGAGGCGTCAGCGGGTTGCGAGTAAATGTCCCAGTCGCCTCCTCGATTTGACGCGAAGACGATCCTGAGGCCGTCACGGGTCCACTGCGGAAGAATGTTGCCGGCGTTGCCTGACGTCAGAGGATTGCGAGTACCGCGTCGCAAGTCATGAATCCAGAGATTGAGACCATGCCGCACGACAGCCTTCGTGCCGTCCGGTGAAATGCTCGATTCCCGATAGATGTCCTGCTCGCGACCCAACGATTCGATCTTTCCCGTCTGGTCGACCCACACCAACGAGGTCCGAGCCGGGTTGCCGGGTGCGTAGACCGCAGTGCCGGTGTTCGAGACCGCCAGCCACGCCGCGATTTCCGTCTCCACGTCGAAGTGCACGTTTTCCAGAACCGTGGCATCGGTGCTGGTGAGTGCGGGGTGTGCTGAATCGAGCGGCGCGGCTCTGACGCTGGCGGCCTGGTCGATGAGGAGAAGGCGGCCTGACGACCCCTCACTCGGATCGAACAACGACGCCGAAAAGGACGGCATCGGTAAGACGACCTGCCACTGGCCTGTCTCCAGCGAGAGCACAGCACTGCCTTGCGTCTGCCCCCAGACCGCGAGCAGCACGCTCTTTCCTCCGGGGAGCGCCTGGGGAAACACGTGGGCGTAGCCCTTGGCCGCGCCATCGGGCCTGGTGAGAGATTCAGGATTGCCACCGGCGGCAGGGATACGAAACAGCCCGGAGCCGAGCGACGTGGCATAAATGATCGTGTTGTCGTCGTTCCACGTCCCCCCGAAGGCGTAGGCGGCATCGGCGATCCGGACAGGGGCTCCGCCCGCGACCTCGGCCTTCCACAGCTGTCCGCGCGAGAAGAACGCCACCCACCTGCCATCCGGCGAGAAGAACGGTTGCTTGGCGCCGGCCGAACCGGCCACGGCACGCGCCTCAAAGGCACTCAGATCGCGCAGGTAGAGTTGGGCATCCCCGGCTCCTTGTTGCGACACGTAGGCCACGGTCCGGCCGTCACGAGTGATGGCTGGATACGAGGTGATCTCCGCGCCCGGCGGAAGCGAGATATTCAAGCGGGCCGAGTCCTTCCCGTTCGTCGCAGGCCGGCTCCACGACACCAACGCAGCCACCGCCAACGACACCACCGTCATCACCGCCAGTGTCCGCACCATCGGGCGCGGTTTCTGACGCTCCGGTGGCGGTGCTGGATCGTTGGCGCCATCCAACGCGAGGCGGGCTTCACCAATGTCGCGCAAGCGCCGCTTGGGATCCTTCTCGAGACAGCGCCGCAACGTGGACCGCACCGACAACGAGGTGGACGGCGACAGCGCGGCCCAGTCGGGCTCCTTGCTGACGACGGCAACGATCAGGTCCGTGACGTCTTCGCCTTGGAACGCACGCGTGCCCGCCAGCATTTCGTAGAGCACGGCGCCGAACGCGAAAATATCTGCGCGCTTGTCGACAGCACGGCCTTTCGCCTGCTCGGGCGCCATGTACGCCGCCGTCCCGAGGATCATTCCGGCCTGCGTCATCGCCGGCGAAGTGATGGTGGGCGACATCGAGACGCCCGGCGACGAGCCCACGGCAGGCTCCATCGCTTTCGCGAGGCCGAAGTCGAGCACCTTCACCGTGCCGTCGGTGCGGATCTTTATGTTCGCGGGCTTGAGATCCCGATGAATGATCCCCCGCTCGTGCGCCGCCTCGAGCGCCTCCGCGATCTGCCGTGCGATGGGCAAGGCTTCATCGAGAGGCATGGCTCCCCGCGCGATGCGCCGCGATAGATCCTCACCTTCGACAAGTTCCATCACGAGTGCGGTCACGCCCCGGTCTTCTTCGAGGCCGTAGATGGCGGCGATGTTCGGATGATTGAGGGACGCGAGTACTTCCGCCTCGCGCTGAAATCGCGCCAGCCGATCGTGGTCAGCAGCAAGCGAGGGTGGCAGAATCTTGATCGCGACCTGGCGTTTCAGCTTTGTGTCCGTCGCGCGAAACACCTGCCCCATTCCGCCTTCGCCAAGTTTCGCGATGACTTCGTAGGCGCCAAGCTTTTCGCCTACCTGCATCGCGTCTCCCTGGGTACGGCCCTTCGACGCCGCTCAGGGCCGTCCTGAGCTTGCCGAAGGACGGCGAGACCTCGCCGGAGATCGCGCATCCCTTTGCGCGGGTGCGAAGGCGGGCCAACTGCATCGATCTGGACGGTAACTTCGTAGACGCCGAGGCCGGAGGGCAGGCTCAAGTTGCTAGATTATAGGGGCCTGACAGCAAGTGACCAAAAACTCCGTGTCAGAACTGTGTCAGATGCCCGAAATGTCCCATGAATCGACCGACCCGACTTCCTGAGGCAACAGCAGGGCTGATCTCCGCCAGCGTCGCGCCACCGCGGATCGCGCGTCTGCCACAGCGGTTCACGCCACGCCATCCGAACATCGAATGTCGGCAATCCCACCAGCCACTCTCCCTGGCCATCCGGTCGCCTCGTTGATTGCATCGAGGCACTCGTTCCGACTTCAGGTTCAGCGAGCAGGATCTGCGCTTGATGGTCGCGACAACATGCGCCGCGCAGCGGAGGAGCCCGCATCACGGGCCAATCGGGTCGCCGCCTTGTTGAACGAGCCAATACTGCCCTCACGGCTGTTCGCTGCGATCGTTCCCACGTTTGCGAAGCCAGCGAGCCGCTTCTTTGCACACGCGCCGGGGACGTGGTAGCGTGCGGCGCAAGGATGCGATTCATGGATCGTCGAGAGTTGTTGCAGATCGGTTTGACCGCATTCGCGGGTGCAGCGGCGCTCCCCACGGAGTCCCGAGCTGCCGAAACGATGCAGGTCGCGGGCGCCGCGACACAGGCGAAGTCGCTCGGCGCGCACGCGTTGACTCCGCCGTTCGACGGATGGACGGGGACGATGTTGGAGGTGACGTATCCGCCGGGCGCCAAGAGCGCGTCGCATCAGCATCCGGGACCGACATTCGGCTACGTCGTGAAAGGGAGCATCTTGTGGGCAATCAACGGCGAACCCGCCAAGGCGCTCACGGCGGGTCAGACGTTCTTCGAGCCGCTGGGCTCTGTCCACACCACGTCCGCGAACGCCAGTGCGACTGAGCCCGCCGTCATCTCGGTGGTCATCGTCGGTAAGACCGGCGAAGCGCTGTCGAAGCCCGCGACACCGCGCACGCCGTAACGCGACGGCGTGCTACTTGAGACGCCGAACACGCACTCACGCGCCGTTGTCTGTTCAAAGCTTCACCGCTGATCGTGAACGGCCTGCGTTCGCGTGAGCGGCGCGAAGCCGGCGACGCCATCAGCAGCCCCTCAGAGCAACTTCAACGCGACGCTCCGAGGGAGCTCACCTTCGGCTTCATGTAGAAGTCCCACTGCGACTGGGCCTGCTCGACGATCGCCGGCACGTCCCTGGTCAACACGTATCCCGCTCGCGCCAGATCGTTGGCCGCAGCAGTGATGCGGTCTAGGTAGTCCTGTCGATCCTTGTAGCGTTCCTCCATCGACGGACGCGGGTCGCCGGCCTTCGTGCGCTCCGCCCGAGTCGTGGCAAATGGAATGTACGCCCCAACCATGCTGAACAGCTCGTCGGGCGCGCCGATCTCCGGATGGCGCAGGTTCCACCCTGTGTGCGTGCCGAGCGGCACGCGCACAACCGGCAACCGAATTCCCGCGATCTCATTTCCATCCGTGGGGTCCACCTGAGGAACGAGCATGGAGAACGGCTTCCCTACCTTCGGAGGCTCGACCGAAATGATCCCTTTGGACAGGAACTCCGGACCGTAGTCCACGCGCAAGGCCGAGTGCATGCGGGTGGGAAACGCGACCCCTGGAACCTTCGGAAACTGGACTGACGCGAGCGGAACGAGCTGGCCGTCCGAGACCCTCGGATACTGAGACGCCGGCGGCTCAACGCCTTTCTCTACCCACTGCTGCATCGCCACCAGCAGCGCTCTCATCGTCCATGTGTAGTCGTTCGCATTGGACGCGTTCTGCGTGCCGTTCTTTCCGGGAGGAAATCGACCGGGCCCATGCGATCCGCCGGCGATTGAGTAGATGCGCGTTTTCGGATCCGGCGCCAGGTCGCGCCTCCCATCGAGCGTCGTGTGAATGAGCGATGCCGCCCGGCCGTAGTACTCGTACGACGAATTGGTGTTGAAGATTCGTGGAATCGTATTCGACTTCCGCGAGCGCGTCAGCAGGCCGTCCTGCCGGCCGGTCTCCGGATCGGTCTGTTCGGCGTCGGCGAACGGAAAGATGTCGGTCGGATAAAAAAAGTTGAAGAACGGCCGAGCGTCGCGGGAAGGCTGCGCGAACCGGTGATTGAAGCTGCCCCGTCCCCCTCCGCCGACGTGCGACCAGACCCCGTCGAAGACCTGCCGATTGCGCTCGTCCTCGTTGAAGCCCTGATACAAGTAGGTGCGGAGAAAACGGCCGCTCTGCGATGAACCGAAGGCGATCGCTCGCTGCAGACGGGTCCAGTCGCCGCCGGGATCCGGCTCACGCACGCCCGGGCTGCCGTACTTCAGGAACGAGATGAAATCCCTGACCGCGGCCAGTCCGAGGCCAACGACCACCGGATCCTGCGACTTGTAGACGATCTCATAGATCCTGCCGGCGTCGAATCCCTGCGCCATGTAAACGTGCGCGCGGCTGGGCACCGGCTTGCCGTTCTCTTCCCGCGCGAACTGCCACTGTTCGCGCGGGATCGTCTGCCGCAGCGCGTCTCTGCGGTCGCGGACGGTCAACCGGACGCCGGGATCATCGGGATCGACGACCAGATACGGCTTGTGCGTGCGATCCGCCAGGTGGAAGCTGAGGCTCTTCTGATCGGGAACGAAATCCGAACGCACCCATCCCTTGATTGGTCCGCCGGGCGTCGACGCCACCGGCGTGGTGAAGCGCAGCAGATGTGGATCTTGCGGCGTGCCTGGTTTCACGTTTGTATAAACGGCCTCGAGAACCTCGTTGACGTCGGCCTGCCACCCCAGCCACGCGAGCGTGAAGCCCTGCTCCATCAGAAGACCATCGCCGAACTGCTCTGCGGTGCGCGGATCGCCGGAGCCGCGCGCCATGTTGAAAGTCGAGAGCATGCCCTTGCGCCCCCGATTGCTGATCTCGAGGAAGGCGGTTCCATTACCCTTCGAGGCGACGAGCGGTCGAAGCAGGTACAGATCCGACGAGAACTCCACGCGGCCGTCACTATTGCGCGGCGCGAGGGCGAGATCGGTGATCCCCTGATTTGCCGGCAGCGTCGGGTCGACGGCAAAGTGCACTTTCCCGACGATACGAACGTAGGGACCCGTCGCGCCGAACGCTTTCCCGTCGAGCACCGGCGTCTGCTCCGTGATCTCGATTCGCACGACGTCGGCGGACGCCGAGACGGAGAGGACGAGCACCACAGCCACCGTCATTGTCCAGTGAGCCATCCTGATCATGACTTCTGCCTCCAGGTGCTTACGTGCGCGGCCGCAACGTGAGCTGATACGCCGCCGCCTCCTCCACCGCGTCGACCGATTTCACCGCGCTGAGAGCGGAGTCGCAGCAGCGTCCAACTCCGCCTGGACTTTCCGTCTTCGTTCCAGCCGTGGCCGACGAGACTGCCCTGCGCACGACTCACCTGCTGCTTCCCGTCGAGCGAGGGCCGGCCACTCGTCGTGAGGAATTCCCTGACCAACAGGTCCCAGGCAGCGGTCACACTATGACCGTTCGCCGCGTGGAAGCAGTCGCGCCAGCCATACGAGCATGGCCACGGTCACGGCTGCGAGCGACCATCGGGCCAGCGTGGCGAGCTCCGCGGCGCTCGCGGACCAGTCATAGTCGCCGAGCGTCGACCCCCTGTCGACCATCCAGTGCCAGGCCACGTGAGCCGCCAGCGCCGACGCGATGATGATGCCCAGGCGCTCGGGCACGACGGCACGGAACGTCAACGTGATCACGGGCACTACAACCGCGAGGACGAGCAGTTGTCCGACTTCGACGCCGAGGTTGAACGCGAAGAGCGACGTGACGACGTGCGAGCCGGCAAACTGCAGCATCTCCTGCAGCCGGAATGAGAACCCGAAGCCGTGCACGAGACCGAATGCCAACGCCATCCCCCACCGGCGGCGCATGGCTGGCGCCTCGGTCACAACCGGCGGACGCGCTGTCAGCACGATGTTCTCGAGCGCCATGTAGACGATCGACGCCGCGATGAGCGTCTCGACGAGCGGTGGAAACCACAACGCGTCGGGTGCGTAGCCACAGGCGGCGCCGGCGAGAGTGATCGAGTGCGCCACGGTGAACGCCGTGACGACAACCACCAGCGACGTGACGCTCCGGTAGTAAGGAAGCACCAGGCAGAACAGGAACAGCAGATGGTCGACGCCGTCGAGGATATGGCGAAAACCGAGCCGCATGAACCGCAGCGCCGCCTGGTGCCAGCGCGGATCGAGCGCAACCGGTCCCGGATCGCCCTCGAACTCGAACGCGCGCTCCGGATCATTGGGAAGCGTCAAGCGGAGCACGGTGACGACGCGCAGGCCGAACCGCGCGAACTGTGGATCGACGACGAAGCGGGACCGGTCCGAGGCGATCGGGTACTCGAGGGCGACGTCGAAGAGCGCCTGATTCCATGGCAGGCGGGTATCGGGCGGGAGCGGCGTCTCCAGCATGTGCCCTTCGGCGCGCGTGAACTCGCTGAAGCTCGAGTCAGACGGCAACGATGCGCGCACGGCCGCGATCCCCGGCGGCGCGAGCGGCCGGCCATCCTCGACGATCGTCAGCGCCGGCACGATCCATTGCCGGGAGGCTTCGCGCAGCATGGCATCCAGCCGTGAGGGCTCCGTCAAGTCGAGCAGCACGACGCCGTCGCGCATCGGAAAGTTGAAATCGCGCATCGCCGCCAGCGGCACGCGAACGAGGACCGTCAGGCGGTGCCCTTCCGGCCGTACGAACGCCTGGATGACCACGTCGGCAGGAATGTCGTGTGCGGCGCACACGGACCACTTCCACATCAAGAGGCCCGCAACGGACAGCGCCCGGACCAGCACCGCAGGCACACCTCGTCGCAGTATACTCACGGCCTTTCGCGGAGATTCTATGCACAGTCGCGTCGCCGTGACCATCGCCGCGGGCGGCCTGATCGCGATCGGTTGGACGTCATTCGACGATGGCACTGCCGCCGCCGAGCGCGTCGCCCAGTCGAAGCCGACCGAGTTGAGATACGAGGTCGATCCGTTCTGGCCGCGGCCCCTGCCGAACGGCTGGATTCTCGGGTCGGTCACGGGCGTGGCCGTGGACGAACGCGATCACGTCTGGATCGTGCATCGCGGCGCCGCATCGCTGACCGCGCGGACGGAGAACGGCCTCGGCACCGATCCGCCAACCGCGGAATTCTGTTGCCGCCCGGCACCGCCGGTCCTCGAGTTCGACCCTTCGGGGAAGGTGGTCGGCAGCTGGGGCGGACCGGGTGACGGCTACGATTGGCCGGAGTCGCCGGGCGGAATTGCCGTCGATGCCAGGGGCATGGTCTGGATTGCCGCCGCGGGATTTCCGGAAGCGACGCCGCGCGGCGGCGGCGGACGTGGAGCGCAGACGTCATCACCGCCCCCCGCGCCCGGGCCGGTGGACTCGCACATCCTCCAGTTCACGCACGCCGGCAAGTTCGTGCGCCAGATCGGCAAGCCGGGCGTGACCGGAGACGACGCAAGCCGGACGTCGCTCAACCGCCCCGCGGGCCTCGACATCGACTCGGCGGCCAACGAGGTTTACGTTGCCGATGGCCACGGCAACCACCGGGTCGTTGTTTTTGACGCCGCCACGGGCGGGTACAAGCGGCACTGGGGCGCCTATGGCGGAGCCCCGTCCGATGCCAACCGGGGCCCGTACGACCCGGCGGCGCCGCCCCCGAAACAGTTCCGTACCGTGAGCTGCGTGACGATCGCGAAAGACGGCATGGTGTACGTCTGCGATCGTCAGAACAATCGCGTACAGGTCTTCGACAAGAAGGGGACGTTCCTCAAGGAAGCGATCGTGTCACGTGCGACGCGCGGCAACGGCGCCGTGTGGGACATCGCGCTGTCGCGAGACGCCGCTCAGCGCTTCCTGTTCGTCGCCGACGGCACCGATCAGAAGGTCTTCATCCTGCGGCGCGACACGCTGGCAGCGGCGGGCGACTTCGGCGCCGGTGGACGCTGGCCGGGCCACTTCTACGGCGTCGGCAGCATCGCGGTCGATTCGCGCGGCAACGTCTACACGGGTGAAACGTTCGAAGGCAAACGCGTGCAGAAGTTCGCGCCCCGTCCATAGGCCTACCAGGATGATCCTGCCAGCCAAACGCAACCTTCTCATCGGCGCCGGATTCCTCGCCGCCATTGCAGCTCTCGCCTTCATCGCCGGCGCGCTCGACCGCGCTGCCGCGCAGGGCACCGTCCAGGCGCCAAAGTTCGAAGTCGATCCGATGTGGCCGAAGCCGCTGCCCAACACCTGGCTCATGGGACAGGCGATCGGTCTGGCGATCGACGCGCGCGACCACGTGTGGGTCGTGCACCGTCCCGACACCCTGTCCGCGGCCGAGGCGGCGGCCGAGCAGAACCCGCCACCCGGGACGTGCTGACGGCGCGCGCCACCCGTCCTCGAGTTTGGTCCCGACGGCAGGCTGCTGCGGTCGTGGGGCGGACCCGGCCAAGGCTACGAATGGCCGGAGTCGAATCACGGCCTCGCCATCGATCACAAGGGCAACGTCTGGATGGGCGGCAACGTCGGGGCGGACGCGCAGGTGCTCAAGTTCACGCAGGACGGCAAGTTCATCGCGCAGTTCGGACGATCGGGTCAGAACAAGGGCAGCCACGATCCGGAGAACTTCGGACGGCCGGCCAAGATTTTCGTCGACGCCCGCCAGAACGAGGCCTACATCGCCGACGGCTATCTGAACAAGCGCGTCGTCGTGATCGACGCCGACACCGGCAAGTTCAAGCGCTATTGGGGCGCGTATGGTGAAAAGCCGGACGATACGAACCTCGGCACCTACGATCCAAAGGCGCCGCCGGCCAGGCAGTTCCGCACGCCGGTGCACTGCTCGGACTTGTCGGTCGACAATCTCGTCTACGTCTGCGACCGGCCGAACAACCGCCTGCAGGTGTTCACACGCGAAGGCACGTTCGTCAAGGAGGCGTTCTTCGCGAAGAACACGCTCGGCGATGGCGCCGTCTGGGACGTCGCCTTCTCACGCGATCCCGAACAGAAGTATCTCTACCTTGCCGACGGCAAGAACGAGCGTGTGTACATCCTGCTGCGACAGACCCTCGAGGTCCTGTCCAGCTTCGGCGATGGCGGGCGTCAGCCGGGTCAGTTCTTCGCCGTTCACAGCATCGCCACGGATTCAAAGGGCAACATCTTCACGACCGAAACCTATGAGGGGCGGCGCGTGCAAAAGTTCGTGTTCAAGGGCGTCACCACAGTGCAGCGCCATCAGGGCTCGACGTGGCCCGACAAGTGACGATGCGGATTAGAACGGCGGCGATCGCGCTGACCGTGGCACTGTCTGTGCCGATGACGGTGCGGCCCGGCGCACAAGACAACCCTGACGGCAAGGGCAAGACGCCCGAGCGGACCACGCTGAGCGGCATCTATACCGATCTGCAGGTCGCACGCGGCGAAGAGACGTACTACGCGTCGTGCGTGAACTGCCACCCGCGCGGCACGTACGCAGGCCAGTCGTTCAAGGCCAACTGGGGCGGACGGCCGCTCTCCGATTTGTACGATTGGGTGCTGAACAGGATGCCGAAGAACGATCCCGGCACGCTGACGCCCGAGCAGTCGGTGGATGTCATCGCCTACATCCTGAAGGAAAACAGCCTGCCTGCGGGCAAGACGAAGATACCGGCGGACGAGGCCGCGTTGAAAGCAATCCGTATTCAGTTGCGCTGATCCGACTCACGAAAGGGTTCCGGTCGATGGCCCGACGTTCCTCAGCGTGTCGCGTTGTCCTTGGCGGCCTCCTCGTGGCGATCGCGACCGGGGTGTTCACGTCATGGCCGTCCGGGCAGACGCCGGCGCTCGTCCGCGGCAACGCCCCCGGCGAGTGGCGCTACTGGGGGGCGGACGCGTGGAGCACGCGCTATTCGTCGCTCGACCAGATCAACGCCGGCAACTTCAACCAATTGCAGGTGCAGTGGCGCTGGAACGCGTCGGCCGATGGCGAGGACGAGTACTACGGCACGACGCCGCTCTACGCCAACGGGCGGTTATTCACGGTCGCGACGACGCGCCGCTTTGCCTACGCGCTCGATCCCGAGACCGGCAAGACGCTGTGGTCGTGGAAGATGGACGAGGGCATCCGCCATCAGAAGGCGCCGCGGCAGTTCGCCGGCCGCGGGCTGGCGTACTGGACCGACGGCCGCGGCAACGAGCGCGTCGTCGTGGTCACGCCCGGGTACCACATGGCGATTCTCGACGCCAAAACGGGCGCGCCGGATCCGGCCGTCGGGAAGAAAGGGATCGTCGATCTGATGGAGGGTCTCGGGTTCCCGCTCGTGCCGCTCGCCGTGGACGATGCGGAGAGCTTCGAGATCAGCGACACGCGGCCGGCGCGGAAGGCGAAGCCGGGCGAGACGTGGAATTCTGCAACCAAGACCGGCGCCGATGGCACGGTCGGACTCGATCCGGCGCTCGGTCAGGTTGCCGCCAGCTGCCCGCCGATCATCGTCGGCGACGTCATCGTCGTGGGCAGCTCGCACATCCACGGCTACTATCCGGTGCGGCTGCGCAACCTGCCCGGCTGGATCCGCGGGTTCGATATCCGCACCGGTCAGCAGCTCTGGAAGTTCAACCTCATTCCCGAGCCGGGCGAGCTCGGCGCGGACACGTGGAAGAACGGCACGAAGATCGGAACGGCCGGCGCCGGCAAGAACGACGCATGGGCCACGTATTCCGCCGATCCGGATCTCGGCCTCGTGTACGTTCCGGTCGGCATGCCGCTCAGCGACGAGTACGGCGGGCACCGCCACGGCGACAACCTCTTCGGCAACAGCATCGTCGCGCTCGACGTGAAGAGCGGCAAGCGGCGATGGCATTTCCAGATGGTGCATCACGACATCTGGGACTACGACACGCCGATGGCGCCGAACCTGCTGGACATCACGGTCGACGGGAAGGTCCGCAAGATCGTCGCGCAGACGACGAAGCAAGGTTGGATCTACACGTTCGATCGGGAGACGGGCGCGCCGATCTGGCCGATGCCCGAGACCCCGGTGCTCGCGAGCGACGTGCCAGGCGAGGTCGCGTCGCGGACGCAGCCAATCCCGGCGAGGCCGGCGCCGTACTCGCACCAGGGCCTGGAGGAAGACAACCTGATCGACTACACGCCCGGGATCAAAGCGGCGGCGCTGCATCTCGCGCGCTTGTGCCGGATGGGACCGTACTACATCCCGCCATCGGCCATCGATGGGAAGAGCACGCACCACTGTTCGTGGTACGCGCCTGGCGCGTCCGGCGGCGTGAACATCGACGGCGGCGCCGCGGTCGATCCCGAAACGGGACTGATCTACGTCGCGTCCCAGTCCGCGTTGAGCACGACGGAAGTCGGCAAGGACCCGTGCTCCGAGCACGACTACACGCAGGCAGGCGCGACTGGTCCGCAGAACAGCTGCGGCAAGCTCGGAGCGCCGCCACCTCCGCCAGGCTACGTGCCGCCGGGCAAGCCAGCCGCGGACAGTGGCGGCCGCGGCACGCGGAGCTATAAAGAAGCGTCGCCGGGCACCTCTACGATCGCCGGCATCTCGATACTCAGACCGCGCGAGCTCGGTGGCATCACCGCCTACGACATGAAGAGCGGCGACAAAGCGTGGTGGATTCCCAACGGCGGACAGATGGTGGTGCCGACGCCGCAGGCGGCCTCGCCGGATGCGGCGTTGTTCGCCGGCGTGAAGCTGCCGCCGCAGCCCGCCGGCCGCGGACAGGCGCAGGTCATCACGACGAAGTCGCTCGTGATCTACGGCACCGGACGGAGCGGTGGTCCGCCCGCCGACGCGAACGACATGTTCCGGATCTACGCGGTGGACAAGGCGACCGGCAAGGAAGTGGGGGCTGTGCCGATCCGGACGCGTACTAGCGCGCTGCCGATGACGTTCCTTCACAACGGCCGGCAGTACATCGTGTTTGCCACCGGTCAGGCGGCGAACACGGCACTGGTTGCGCTGGCCTTACCGAAGTAGGCACCCGAGTCAGCGCTCCTTCTTCCCGTACTTCTTGAGCGCGCGCGGACCGACCTCAGCGCCAAAAATGTTGCCCGACTGGTCCACCGCGACGCCTTCGGCGGCACTGGTGCTCGGCGGGTTCGCCGCGGGATCGGGGATGAAGAACTGGATTCTGCCGTTCTTTCCGTCGCGGATGCTGCCGATGCGGATGCCGCGCGTCCACGCGGCTCGCGAAGGCGCCACCGACCCGGATTCAGAATCCGCCGCGTACAGCATGTCGTTCTTGTCGATCCACAACCCGCTGATGCGGCTGTACTGCTCCCAGCCGTAATCGAGCAGGTGGCCGTCCTGGTCGAAGATCTGGATGCGGTTGTTCGATCGATCGGCGACGAAGAGCCGGCCCTTCGAATCCCAGGCGAGCGCGTGAGGCTGATCGAGCTCGCCCGGCCCGCTGCCGCGCGTCCCCCACGCCTTGAGGAACTTGCCGCTCGCTTCGAACTTGCTGATGCGCGCGTGCGCTGTCGCAGTCGACGAGTGCCCTTCGGCGACGTAGATCTCTCCCCTGTCGTTGGTGATCACGTCGTTCGGTTGATAGAACGACGCCGGGTCCGCCGGCTCGCCCGGGCGGTTGCCGCCAGGCTTGCCGAGCGTCAGCAGCAGCTTGCCGTCGGGGCTGAACTTGTAGACCTGGTGCCCGACGATCTTCGCAGGAGGCGGGGGCAGCGGCGAGTCCGGCGCGGCGCCGCGGCCAGGGCGCGGCAGGTTGTCCTGCCCGTCGGTCACCCACACGTTACCCTGGCGATCGACGTGGATACCGTGCGGGAAGACGAACAGGCCGGCGCCGAAGCTGCGCACCAGCTTTCCCGACGCGTCGAACTTCAGCATGATGTCGAGCGGCGACATCTCGCCTTTGGCGGCGTCCCAGCAGCTGTTGGCGCCGCAGCGCTCGGCCACCCAGATCGACGAGCCGTCCTTGTCGACGTCCACGGCGCTCGTCGATCCCCACGTGCGGCCGTCGGGCATCTTCGCCCAGCCCTCGATGGTTTGATACGGGTTGGGCGCCGAATTGGTCGGCCCAATCGCCGGCTGCGCCAGCAGGCCACCCGCCGCAATCGTGAGAGCGATCGCCGGCGCGGCCGTGCGCGGCAGGACTCGACAGCGGGACATCGTGAGCCTCCTCCTGCGGGATGGGCCGCATCCTGACGAAGAGAGTCCGCGACGTCAAGCCTGCCGGAGCTGTGGGGTGGCTCGTCGCGGAGGCAGTGTTCGCGCGGCTTGAGCCAGGCTCCGTTCTCGCGCGTCCGGACGCACGCATCCCATCGCAACATTCCGAATGTCGGTGAAGATAGCTCGGCGGGCGCTCCCGGCCGTGAGCGGCACCCACTCGAATGGCGCAGCCTTCCTCAGGTGCGCAGAACCATAAGCTCCAGATACGCTCCAATCGGTCAATTCGGAGTGTTCATGCGAATGATAATCTGCGGAATTGCTAAGGGGTTGAGGACGGGTTCCCTTAGATCCCCGCCGTAGAACACCACACCGGCCGGGTCGATGGCTCGAAGCGGAAGACTGGTCCCGATTACGAGCAGCGCGGTCACGACGATGAGCGAGGCCGGGCGCCAGATCCGCGGCATCGTTGTTCCAGTTGCGGGATGCGCGGAGCGTCCTCACCCTTCGCGCAGCGCGTTCGCCGGGTCGAGCTTCGTCGCGCGGCGTGCGGGTAGAAAGCTTGCGAGGCCCGCGCTCGCCCCGAGCACGAGCGGGACTGCGACGAAGGTTACGGGATCGACGAGGGCGACGCCGAACAACTGGCCTTGAATGAACCGTCCGAGCGCAATCGCTGCTCCGAGCCCGACCATGACGCCGAGCGCGGAAAGGCCGAGCGCGCGCCCGACGATCATTCGCAGCACATCGCGCGGCAGGGCGCCAAGCGCAAGACGAATGCTGATCTCGCGGGCGCGCTGGGCGACTGCATAACTCATCACGCCGAACACCCCGATCGCCGCCAGCACCAGGCCGAGGCCGGCAAAGAGCGTCAGCACGCTCGTGTAGAAGCGCGGTGCGGTGAGCGACCGGACGACCAGTCGCGTCATCGGCGTGACGTCGGCAATCGCGAGCTCCGCGTCGAGCGTACGGATCTCGGCGCGAATCGCCGGCGCGAGCGCGGAGGGAACGCCACTGGTCCGCACCACCATCTTGATCGATCGAATCGTCCGCTGCGCGAACGGCACGAAGACGGTCGGCGCGACCGGCTCCGCGGCGCTGCGCTGCAGCACGTCGGCGACCACGCCCACCACCTCGCGCAGAACGCCGTTGGTGTTGACGCGCCGGCCGATCGGATTCTGACCCGGGAACCACCGGCGCACCGCGGCGTCGTTCACAATCGCGACCCGCGACGCGGCCGTGTCGTCCTGAGCGCTGAAGTGACGACCCTGCCTAAGTGTCGCGCCTATCGCGCGAAGGTAGTCGGGCGTGGTACTGGCCAAGGCGATCTCGGCATTCACATTCGGCGGCGGTGGCGGCGCGCCGTCGACCGCGAACCCGACCATTGAGCCACGGCCGCTGAGCGGTAGCAGGCTCGTGGCTCCGACCGTCGCGACCCCGGGTAAGCGCCGCAGGCGCTGCTCGAATTCAGCGACGCGAATCCGGGTTGGCTCGTCCTGCTTGTATCGTTCACCCTGGAGCACGACCCGGAACGAGAGCGCCTGCTCGGCGCGGAAGCCGGGATCGACGCGCGTCAGCTGGATGAAGCTCCTGATCAACAGCCCGGCGTTGATCAGCAGCACGACCGCGAGCGCAATCTCGGCGACGACCAGAGCCGATCGGAGCCGCTGCCCGCCGGTGCTCGCACCACCACGCGTGGTCTCGCGCAGGGCGCTCTGCACGCGCGCGCCGGTGGACTGGAGTGCGGGCAGGATCCCGAACGCGAGGCTCGTCGCGATCGCGGCCGCAAAGGTGAACACCACGACGGCGCCGTTCACACTGACGTCCTCCAGCCGCGGAATGTTCGCCGGTTGTGCGGACCAGTGCGCGCGTCGCCACGACCGCCATCGCCAGGCCGAGAACCGCACCAGCGGTCCCGAGGACGACAGCTTCGGTGAGCAGCTGACGGAGCAGCCGTACGCGGCCGGCGCCGAGCGCCGATCGTACCGCCAGCTCCGCCTGACGCGCGGAGGCCCGCGCCAGGAGCAGATTTGCGACATCCGCGCAGGCCACGAGCAGCACGAAGCCAACCGCACCGAGGAGCAGCAGGAGCGGCGTTCGCACGTCGCCCACGATCACGTCGGTGAGCGGCGTGGCATTGAACGTCAATGCGTCGTTGGTGTCACGGAACGCCGACTGCAACTGACCACCGATTCGCCGCAGGTCGCTGTCGACCTGTGTGAGTGCGGTCCCTGGCTTCGCACGAGCGATGACCGTCAGGAACTCACCTCGTCTTCCCTTCGCGGTCGCGGCGCTGAACGTGTCGTTGTAGAGAAGCGGCGTGTACACGTCCGCATCGTCGAGGAACCGCGTGCCGCGCACCAGCACGCCGACGATCTCCACCGGCGAGCCGGCAATCCTGATCGTGCGGCCGAGCACACGGCGATCGCCGCCGAACTGTCGCTGCCAGAAGCCATAGTCGAGCACCGCGACCGCTTCGTGGCCGGGCTGATTGTCGCCCGGCACCAGGCCTCGCCCGAGCGCAACTTGCAGACCCATCAAGCCGAACAGGCGATCGCTGACGCTCGCGCCCCGCACTTCGCGCGGCTCACCGGCGTCGAGCATCGTATAGACGCCGCCGGAGAATGCCTCGACCTGATCGAGCGTCTGCGTCTGCTCGCGCACGCTCATGAAATCAGGGGGCGAGAGCGAGTATGGCGTGCCGTCTGGATGGATCTGCTGGAAGGAAAGGCGCTGGTCGTCTGGGAGTATGACGGCGAGCCGCTCGAGCCCGAACACGGGGGGCCGGTGCGCCTCCTGGTGCCGCACCTGTATTTCTGGAAGTCCGCCAAGTGGGTACGGGGTCTGCGCTTCATGGAGGACAACGAGCCAGGGTTTTGGGAGGTGAACGGGTACCACAACTATGGTGACCCGTCGCGGGAACAGCGGTACGACGGTGATTAAAGTTCCCAAGGCATCCGCCTGGCAGCCCGCGACCGTCGTCTCCATCCGTGAAGAGACGCGTCGGGTGAAGACCATTCGGTTTGCGGTCAGCAACTGGCCTGGGCACCTCGCGGGCCAGCACGCCGGTGTACGCCTGACGGCCGAGGACGGCTACCGTGCGAAACGCAGTTACTCGATCGCGTCGCCGCCCGAGGTCTCCGCGCTGGAGCTCACGGTCGAGCGCCTGGATGACGGCGAGGTGTCTCCGTTCCTCACCGGCCAGCTGCAACCCCACGATACGATTCAACTGCGCGGTCCGATCGGAGGGCATTTCGTCTGGACCCCTTCGGAACGGCGCCATCCTCTGCTGCTGGTCGGCGGCGGGAGTGGGATTGTGCCGCTGATGTGCATGCTGCGGCACCGGAGATTGTCAGGCACCACTGTGCCCGCAGCACTCCTGTACTCGGTCCGCGCACGCGAGGATCTGATCTACCACGAGGAGCTCACGGATCTCGCACGCAACGATCCCCGGTTCACGCTTCGGACGACGCGGACGCGGGATTCTGCACCGGGCTGGTCCGGTCGTGTCGGGCGTATCGACCTGCCAGCCGTCCAGGCGCTGCTAAAAGCCCTCGGCGGAGCGGCTGACAGCTTCGTCTGCGGTAGCGCCGGATTCGTGGAGGCGACATCTGCCCTGCTGTTGCAGGCAGGACAACCGGGCGACGCGATCCGCACGGAGCGGTTTGGGCCAACGTCCCCCACTTCGTCAGTTCAAACGGACTGAATGAGACGTCGATGGGTCCTCGTGACGTTCGACGGGGTCAAGCCTGTTGCGCCCCGCACCGTAGTCAGGACGATGCATTCGCGAGAGGGACGTCAGTGTGCGTTGTCCGGCTCCTCGTGGACTGACCTGTTCACAAGTCGATTACACAGGAAGCGCGGGCGGAGGTCTATTGGACGATGGTATGGCTCCACGAGGAATGCTTGTCGCACATGCGATCGCGCGCGTCGATCGACACCATCGTCCAATGGATCCGTATTCACGCGGGTGCTTCAATGGGCATGTTCGGACGATGTGATCCAAAACGCGAACCGATCAGGAGACAAATGATGAATCTTTCCATCCGCGCGCTTGGCAGCGTTCTGATCGGCCTGGTGCTGGTGGCTCCGCTTATTGTTGTCCCACACACCTCGGCGCAAAGTGTCACGTCGGAGGAGACAGTGCGCTCGGTGCGGCGCATGCTCGAACGACTTCCGTACTACGGCGTCTTCGACTTCATCGTGTTCCGCGTAGATCGAGGCACTGTGTATCTCGCCGGCTACAGTTTCGAGGGGCGTCTGAAAACGGACGCGGAAACCGCCACGAAACGGGCGACCGGCGTCAACGAAGTGGCCAACAAGATTGAAGTGCTGCCCGCATCACAGAACGATGACCGAATCCGCTGGGAGACGTTCTACCGGATCTACACCGATGACTTCCTGTCGCGGTACGCACCCGGGGGCGAGTTCGGAGTGTTGCAAGAGCTGAGGGATGAACGGCATTTCCCGGGCATGCAGCCGGTTGGGATCTATCCCATCCACATTGTTGTGAAGAACGGTCGAACGATGCTGCTTGGCGTCGTCGACAGTGCAGCGGACCGCCAGATTGCAGAGGTCCGCGCACGCGAGGTGAGCGGCGTGTTCGAGGTGGAGAACGGCCTCGTTGCGGCTCGCTAGGAACAGGACGCGTGGGACAGGCAGCCCTTTTGCGGAGTCAGAACACCTGCAAGAGTGGTCTGGAGGAGGGGCAAATGAAGAACACATCATCAGCGTTTGTACTTTCGCTATCGCTTATGGGCGGCACACTCGTGGCGCAGGACGGCACGGTCAAATCACTCCTGTCCAAAGATCTCGCAGGCGTTCCGGGAAAGGAACTCTCGATGATCACAGTGGAGTACCCCCCTGGAGCGTCGGACCCGGTGCATTCGCACCATGCACAGGTACTGGTCTATGTGCTGGAAGGGTCGGTCGTCATGCAGGTGAGAGGCGAAGCGCCCGTCACATTAGTGCCGGGTCAAACGTTCTACGAGGGGCCAGACGACGTGCACATCGTCGCTCGAAACGCGAGCCAGACCGCGCCGGCCAAGTTCCTGGTGGTCTTCGTGAAGAACAAGGGCACCTCGATCAAAATTCCCGCGAAGTGACCTGCGCGTGTCGATTGCGCACAAGCGATTGACGCATGGGAAGGAGACCCATCTGGAGGATGCCAGCGCTGATCGAGCAAGCAGTCTCGACAAGCATTCCGGTCGTGACGCTGACGTGCGTCGTGATGCCTGTGCTCACGCGATTGTTCTACGCCTGGCTCTATCGAAAGAACGCGGGTGATATCGCATCGAGAGCCGTCCGCCGGCACCTGACGGCAAAGAAACGCACTGTGGAGAGTTTATGCCGAACATTACCGAAGCTGACGAAATCCTGCAGCACGCAAGCCCGATATTACACCAGCGTGGCCATCATACGCAGCTGTACGGGCATCTGGTCAAGCGGCCGATCGCACTCGATGAATCCACGTGCAGGAAGAGCGTTGTCGCCGAACATGTCGTGGACACACCAGCTCTCGGGATCTTGCCGGACGTACGGTGGTCCGCCGGGTGACCTTGGCCGTAATGCGCACCGCCGCCCAAGTGGGCGAAGCTGCGGGGATATTCAAATTGCGGACAAGACGGAGTGCACCTAGGCCGGTCCGACGCTTCTTCGCTGACGCCAACGAACGGCAGCAAACTGCACCTCCGAAGGAGACGACCTCGGTGTACGTTGAGGACATGCGGACTCGCCTCAGCTTGGCGCCTATGTGGCAGCTCCTCTAAGTGAAAACCGAGTTGTGATAGGACTGTGATACGTGAGGCTCGAAACCTCGAAGAACATCAAGGTTTACTGACGCACACCGAGTGATCGTATTGGAAGGCTAAGTCGCTGATCGCGTATGCGTTAGGGTGCGTCGGAGTTGCTTGGCGTTGGTCAGTCGATTCGCTTTCCAAGCGTGCGCGATCGACCACTCCGCCATCTCTCCGTTTAGAATCAACGATTTGCGAGCGGTCTGGAAACAGTGTAGCGCAATTCCCTCCCTCAAATCCTAATGTTCCGCGATTCGACTTTTATTCAGCGGTTTACGGACACGCGGACGCGTCACCGCCGAGAGAATTGTGTCAGACCTCTTGATCTCGTGCGATCACTTACGGGGATTTCCCGGGCCGACGATGTGTGAGGGCCTTCAATATCACGGTTGTGGCAAGCGTACCCTGAACAGCAATGCGAGATCAGGTCGGCGGTCGGAATCCCACGCCAGTTTCTGAATCGGCGGGCCGAGGAGCCAGGCAGTCGGCTTTGTGCGATCCGAGGCGACATCGGCCAACCGTTCTACGAGCGGCAACGACACGATTCCCGCGAGTTGCGTGAGCTCGTTCTTTTCCAGATCGCTGACCAGCATGACCGCATGACGCGATCCGTTGACCGACACCACGGATAATCCGTCCAGGGGCCGTCCGATGACACGCGGAATAGCCGCTACAGATTCGGCGTCGGCTGCCGTTCTGTCGTTCGCCGTCACGAGCAGCGACACCACGCGACCGCGATACTGCAGAATGACGTGTCCGAACCGATGTGCCCCATACTCGCAGGAGTGCCGCTCAACGACACGAGCGGGTCCATCCGGAGTGGAGATATCATCCGGCGGAGCGTTGAGCAGCAAGCGAAAGGCGCTGTCGAACCGCTGCGCGGCCTCCTCCAGCGGTACCGGGGTCCTGACTAGCCGATACTTCAACGCGCAGTTGCGGTGATCGCCGATCGCATCCCGCGCCAGCGCCTCAGCGGGCGCCGACGATCTGTTGAGCAGAATGGCGGTAGTGATCCCAGCCGCCAGGACGACACCTGCGGCGAGTGCGAGCCATCGGCTCGAGAACATCCACGAACGATGTCGGTGCACGGCCGCCTGCCGCAATTGATCGCGCAGCCGATCCGCGAACTCTCCGGCTGGCTGCAGGTCCGGCGCGCGATTGAACGCGGTGCGCAGAGCACCTCGCAGCCGGCGCCGCGCGTCAATCTCCGTCCGGCACGTCGGACAGGTCTCCAAGTGCCGCAGGATCTCATGATTCGTTTCGGTCAGCAATTCCTCACACAGAAACGAATCGGCGACTTCACGAACGTCACGACAGTTCATGACGCCTCGACTTTCCCGTGCGCACTGGCCAGTTCTTCGCCGTTCGGTCGACGACCGGCAGGGATCGCGTCTGTGGCACCGAGTTCCGCGCGAAGTTGCGCGCGGCCTCTGTGGAGACGCGACATCACGGTTCCAATCGGAATCGCTAATGCTTCTGCGGCTTCCTTGTACGACAGATCCTCTACGTCACATAGGAGGATGACCTCCTGGAACGCCGTCGGAAGACGCTGCAAACTGCGCAGGACGAGCTCGTCGGTGAGATCCTGGGGCACAGGCGGGACAAAGGGCTCGGTGTTGGCGATGCGGTCGTCGGGATCGTCCACGACGATCGAACGACCTTTCGCTCGTCGCCGATTGCTCACGATGCGCTGAAGGATTGTCGTCAACCAGGCCCGACAGTTCGTCCCCGGCTGGTAGCGATGAAACGAGCGGAGCGCCTGCATCATCGTCTCCTGCACGACATCCTCGGCATCAGCGCGGTTCCGCTCGAACCACATGGCGAGGCGGAACAGGCGATCGGCATGCGGCAACACCTCTCCCTCGAACGCAGCCCAGGCGTCTGATTCGTGCGGAGCGCCCTGTTTCACCATCGATTGCCAACACCGCGTGTTCAGCGCAGCGAATACCAGATCCTGCGCCTCACAGCGTTCTGAATCACCGCACCAGTGGGAAATATTCCCTGTGTTCGGGCGGCGGCCGAGTCCGTTTGCTGGTTGGACGCCGCCTCCCGGTAGGCGGATCCACGCAAAGGACTGTATAGACAGCATTTCGTGCCGCGATGCACACGCCCTAACCGGCGCGTTCGGTCCGCGGTGCCTCTCTGCGTAAATGCAGGATAGGGTGGGGACGTCCGGTGTCGTCGAGTGGTGACCGGCCCATGACGACGAATCCGACGGCCACGTAGAATCTGCGCGCTGCCGCGTTTTGCTCGTTGACGTCAACCGCGAGCGCGCCGCCCAGACGCTCCTGTGCATGAGCGACCAGTACCCGTCCATAGCCTTGCCCGCGATAGGCGGGTTCCAAGACCAGCGCCTCGATCCCATTCGGGGCGAGCCGGAGGAATCCGATGGGCAAATCGTCGCGGCTGGTCAGAACCCACAGCTCGAGCGTGCCGCTCGAGAGAATGGTGGCGACGAGCGGACGATAGAACACGATGTCTGCCTCGTCGAGGAAGTCATGCGTCGCACGCACCGGGCGCTCCCACAGCGTGAGCAGCGCTGCTGTGTCGGTCGACTGCATGCGGCGTATGTGCGGTGACGACATCTCGTGACCGCTCTTCTTTCAGCACAAACTCGAGGAGTCCGTCCAGATCGGTCACGGTCCGATCCGGACGCACGTCCAACTCCTCGAGCGGTTGATTGAATCGGTTCACCCACACGGTGGGATAGCCAAACGACTTCGCGCCGGCTGCGTCCCAGCCGCCAAACGCCGCAAAGACGATGTCGCCTTTGTCGAGCCTGAGACGATCGACACCGAGCTGATACGCGCGTGGATCTGGCTTATACGTGTGATTCGCGTCCGTGCTGACGAGAGCGTCGAAGAGCGGCGTCAGACGGGCACGATCGGCGTTCGCCCGGAGCATGGTCGGGCTGAAGTTCGCAATCGTGATCACCCGAACGTCCGCGTCGCGCAGGCGACGTAGGGCATCTGCAGCATCTGGCCATGGCGTGAGTTGCAGATGGGCGTCCAAGAGCTGGTCCCGCTGCGCTGCAGTCAGTTCAACGTGCGTCGCGTTCGCCGCGTACCGGAGAGCGTCCCTGGTGATCGCGTAGAAATCGACGTAGTGACCGGTGATCGACCGCAACCAGCTATATTCGAACTGTCGTGTCCGCCACACGTTGGTGAATTCCCGTCCGTGGCCGGGAGCAATCCGGTCAACGGCCGACACCACGGAGTCCGGATTGAACAGGACGAAATAGTCGAACGCGACGGCCGCATAACGCTTTTGGACGCCGCGCTCAACCGACGCAGACGATTGCTCGATCGCCGCTGACGCGATCGTCACAGCGCTACAGATCGCCACCGCGAGACACCGCAGAACACTTCGCATGGCGAACGCGTCAGTTTGCCCGCGGTAGTTTTGCCGCCAGCAGATCGATCCGCTCGATCACTGGTGGGGCGGCAAGCAGGGTCGATGCGTGTTCACCGAGCGCGGCGGCAATGCGGCCCGCCAGGTGCGCCTCGCGGCCGGCTTCATCGGCAAATGCGTCAAAGATTCCAAACGTCGCGGGTCCGAGCCGAACGGCGAACCACACCAACGTCGCCGGTTCCGCGTCTGCGAGCGGCGCTGCACTCCGGAGAAGCGCCTCCAGATCAGTCTCGCGTCCAGGCTTGGCTTCCAGGCGGACCGACAATCCGACGGTCAGGGTGTCAGCGTTCACGAGCATGATTTCCCAATCACTTTCAGGGTCTTGATCGTGAGCGTCGACAGGTCCTGACGCATCGTCCCCATCGAGCCGTCGGAGAGCGATCCCGTCACGGACACCTTCTGTCCAACGTGCTTACCGAGATTTGTGGAACCCGCCAGGGCGAACGACTTCGACGACATCGCATCCATCTTCTCGTCGGCCATGGCCGTCTGTTCGTGCTGCATCGGCTTGGCTGCATCACTCTTCATCGCCATGTCGTCGTGCTTCATCGCCATGTCGTCGTGGTGTTTCATGGTCTTGTCGCCATGCATGGATTCCACGCCTTCGCTGTCGACTTTTGTCAGCAGGAATGCGGCTCCATGGTTCACGGACTCTACGCAGCCCGTGTACGTCATGCTCATCGTGCCGCCCTTCGAAGGCTCATGCATGGCCTTCGCGGACTGCGCACCCACGGCCGCCGTGACCGACATGGCCACCACAGCCGTGGTCAGTACCCAGTTCGTTTTCATCTCGTCACTCTCCTCGGCAGGCTGAACGCGCCCGCTGATGACCTGATGTCGAGACGGTGCCGAAATATTCCGCGGAATATTTCCGCTATCGATCGACTTAACACGAGGTGGAGGCACCTGGTGACAATGGGCTTCGACGTCTCAACTCTTCGACGCTGGTCGGCGGTCCCCTTGCGGTTGATCGTGGGGTACGGCTTCATCGCGCACGGCTATGCCAAGGTTGCGAGTGGGCCGGATCACTTTGCTACGTCGCTTCAGGGTCTCGGCGTTCCGGCGCCACACCTGATGGCGTGGGCGACGATCGGATTCGAGCTCCTTGGGGGTCTCGCGGTTCTCCTCGGCGCGTACATCCCGCTGATCAGTCTTCCGCTGACTGTGATTCTCCTGGTCGCGGTCATCACCGTGCATCTGCCGTACGGCTTCAGTTCAATCAAGCTTCGTGGCGTGACGGCAGCCGGTCCTCAATTCGGTCCGCCTGGCTATGAAACCGACTTGCTCTACATCGCGGCGCTGGCAACATTGGTGCTCGGCGGATCCGGCCCCTTCGCCGTCGATAGATGGCTGCCGCGTTTTGGCGGAAACGGACGGCCGGAGAGTCAATGACATCGATCGCTGGCGTCGACCGATTGTTCGAGGCGCATCTGATCGTCGCCGACCTGGATACATCAATCGCCTTCTATCGGGATCGTCTCGGACTCGAACTGGCGCACGTGGTACCGGCGCGTCGAGCCGCGTTTTTCTGGGTCGGTGCGCGGGGCAACTCGATGCTGGGGCTCTGGCAAGGTGGTGCGGGTCCTGTGAAAACGACCACGCACATTGCCTTCGCGACAACGCCTGAGGATGTGCTCGCAGCTCCGAAGAGGCTTCAGTCAGCGGGCATCGTTGCTCTCGACTTCAATGGGCGGCCAACAGATGAACCGGTCGTGCTCGCCTGGATGCCGGCGGTGGCGGTGTATTTCCTCGACCCCGATGGCCACCTCCTGGAATACATCTCGATGCTCGAAGGTGAGGGGCGCCCCGACGAAGGTCTCGTGGAATGGCACGCGTGGCATGAGTCGTAATGCGGGACGCAGATACCGTTTACGTTCTTGGAATTTCCGGCAGCCTTCGCAAGGCATCCTCCAACAGCGCGCTGGTCTCCGCCGCCGTTCATGTGGCGCCAGTTGGAGTCGAGGTGTCGGTCTATGGGGAGCTCGGGGAGATTCCGCCGTTCAACCCGGATCTGGACACCGATACGGCGCCGGTTGGAGTTGTCAGATTTCGAGCGGCCCTCGAGACCTGCGACGCGATCCTGATCTGCAGTCCTGAATACGCGCACGGGGTATCCGGCGTACTGAAGAACGCGCTCGACTGGATCGTCGGCAGCGGAGAACTGATGGACAAGCCGATCGCGCTCATCAATGCCTCAGGCCGTGCGACGCTCGCGTATGCGGCGTTGCGGGAGACGTTGACGACGATGTCGGCGCGCATCGTTGAGGACGCGTCCGTCGCGATTCCGCTGGACGGCTCGAGAAGCGACGCCGCCAGCATTGCCCAGGACGAGTACCTGTCGCGATTACTAAAGGCATCGCTGGTCGAGCTGGCTCGAGTCGGGCGAGTTGGCGCGATGCGATAGCGGCGCTTGACAAGTCGCATCGGAATATTTTTATCGCTTGTGGGTATTTCTGACGTTCGAGGAGAAGGTCATGTTCAAACGAAACGCGTTAGGTGTGATCGTCGTCGTTCTTGCATTTGCTGCCGGCGGCGCCGGAATTCAGGCGAGCGTCGGTCGTGGGCGCACGCTTGTCGTGACGATGACCAACGACCCGAATGCCAATCAAATCCGGGTCTACGACGCCGAGAGCCATGTCCTGCTGCAGACATTGTCCACGCACGGCAAGGGCGGCGTCGGAGGCAACGCACGGGGCGTCAAGCAGCACGACAGCAGACTCGTCGCGGTCGTCAACAATGGGTCCAACAACGTTGCGCTCTTCAGGCGCGACGGGGACGCGCTGAAGTTCGACAGGATCGTGTCGACCACCAGCGCTCCGGTGAGCGTGGACTTTGGCAACGACCATCTGTACGTCGCCGGCGCGACGACGGTCGACTCGTTCGTGCTTCACCAGAACTCAGTGCAGTGGCTGGATGGTACGACGGCTCTCGAACTGGCGGGTGGCGGGTTGCCGCCGGCGGGCAGCACAGGTCAGGTCGGCGTGATCGGCGAGAAGCAGCTGCTCGTCACGCTGAAGACGGATCCAGATCCCGGCACGATCGACATCATCGATCTGGACCGCGGTCGAGTCAGCGGATCCGCCCCGACCGCGGTCTCCGCCCCGGATGGATCGCTCGCGCCCTTCGGATTCGCCACGTACCCCGACGGCACGGCGCTGATTACGCTCGCGCACTCGGATCAGGATGGACTGTTTCGAAACGGATCGTTTACGGCCGTCATTGGCGCCGGCCAGGCCGCGTCGTGCTGGATGACGAGAGCCGGCAAATACGTCTTCGTCGCCAATACGGGCAGCCGATCGATCAGCCGCGTGGTCGGAACTGGCAACAACGTCTTCGTCGACGGCCTGGTGGCCGCGCAGATTCCGACGGGAGCGCCGGCCGACCTCGATGCAGATTCGGGGATTTTGGGCGTGATCGATCATGGTGCCGGCCAGTCGCATCTGTCGCTGTTCACGTACAACCGCTTCGGGGAGCTCTCGGCAACGGGCACGACGATCACGGTCGGCGTCCCCGACGCAAACGGCGTGGCCATTCTCTCGCCGCGCGACGACGACGGAACTGAGGATCGACCATGAAGGCTCGAACGTGGATTGGGTGGGTCGTCACGGCATTGATGGCTGCGCTGATGGTACTGTCAGCGGTACCGGACGTGCTGCGGATTCCGGGTGCGCTGGCCGTGTTCAGGCATCTCGGTTATCCGCCGTACTTGTTAGTGTTTCTCGGAACGGCCAAGATGCTCGGCGTCGTGGCCGTTCTCAGCCCTGGTCCGGCGAGGCTCAAGGAATGGGCGTTCGCCGGCCTGACATTCGATCTGACTGGGGCGCTCTATTCGCATCTGTCCGTCGGCGATCCGGCGAGTGTCTGGATGCTGGCCGCCATCGGTCTGGCGCTGATGACGGGCTCGTACATCGCCTATCGGACCCGACCAAACCGAGCGGATTCCCAGGCGCGTCGCATCCCCATCGAGGGGGCACCTGCAGGAGCACGAATTGGGTTGCGAGCGTGACCCCGACGTACACGATCACAGCAGCCCGCCGAGAGCATCTCTCGCGGCTGTCGGCAATTGAGCTGGCGGCCGCGCGCCTTCTCGAGGGACACGCGCCCGAGTCCGTCCTGAACGAAACGACGAGCCTGGACGTGCTGGAAGAGGCTCAGCGCGCGGGACATCTGTGGATCGTGTTGGCCGACGACCTCCCTGTAGCTTTCGCGCACGCTGAATTGATTGAGCGCGACGCGGTACACCTCGAGGAGATCGACGTTCATCCCGAGCACGGCCGGCGTGGCCTCGGGACGAAACTGATCTTGGAAGTGTGTCATTGGGCCGCCAGCAACGGGTACGGCGCCGTCACGTTAACAACGTTTCGGGACGTACCATGGAACATGGCGTTCTATGCGCGACTCGGATTCGACGTCGTTGCCCCAGAGCACGTCTCGGCACCGCTCCATGCGGTCGTTGGGGACGAGACACGTCGGGGGCTCGACCCATCGCGTCGCGTGGTCATGAGACGGCCTAGCACTCCATCATGACGGGAATCACGAATCGCCGGGCGGAGGCGGCATGAAGGTCGCGGCGATCTGGCGTTACCCCGTCAAGTCGATGGCCGGCGAGCGCGTCGATGCAATTTCGATCGATAGCACTGGTCTTGCGGGCGACCGCGTCGTGCAGGTGTACAACCGGAGCGGCCGGCTCGTCACGGCCCGCAAGTACCCGCGCCTGCTGCGATTGAAGGCGACAATCGGATCTGACGGAGAACCGCTCGTCGATGGCTTTCGCTGGGACTCCAGCGAGGCGGCCGAGCGCGTAGCTGCCGCCGTTGAATCTGGCGCGCGGTTGCGGCGGTTCGAGGGTCCGGAACGGTTCGACATCCTGCCGTTGCTCGTGTGCACCGATGGCGCCGTGCGGCTGTTCAAACGCGATGTTCGACGATTGCGCCCTAACCTGGTGATCGAAGGCGTTGGCGAAAGTGCCGAGCGTGGGTGGCCGCGTGCAGTCCTTCACTTACCTGACGCCGAGATCCGTTTGGCAGATTTGCGAGCGCGCTGCGTCATGACAACCTACGACCCCGACACGATCGAGCAGGACCACGATGTTCTCCGCGACATCGTCCGCCGCTTTGGCGGTCGGCTCTGTCTGAACGCGTCGGTAACCCGAATAGGCCGCGTTCGAGAGGGCGACTCCGTCGAGCTCGAGACATTGACGTAGCTCCTGAGGCGCGACCGGTCGCCGCTTGGCGCTCGGCTGGTGTCGTCCCACTGATCCGCCTATGGCGTCGCTGGACGCAGACGAACGTGATAACCATGAGTAAAGTCGCGCTGAATGCGGTCGACCCAATGCCAGACGACGTGCAGTACCTGGAAGATCGGATCTACGAGTTCAACTCAAATGCCACTGGCATCGCCGGCGGGGAATGGCTTTCGTTCTTCGTCCGTGAGGCGGATCGTATCGTGGCGGGGATTTGCGGGAACACGTGGGGCGGCACCTGTGAGCTGCGCCAGTTCTGGGTGGAGGAATCTCGACGCGGCCACGGACTCGGTACGCAGCTGCTTCAGGCCGCCGAGCAGGAGGCCCGACGGCGTGGCTGCACGCAAATCGTGCTGATGACCTTCTCTTTCCAGGCGCCGTCGTTCTATGAGCGACACGGGTTCGAAGTCCTCGCGACTGTCGAAGAACATCCACGAGGACATCGAAACCTGCTGATGCGCAAATGCCTCGCACCGAACTCCTAATGATGCCAGCCGCGAGGCGTGAAATGGAACGAGATGTTTCGATCCGGCTGGCGCGACGCGACGAGCAGACGATGCGCGAGTCGCTCCAACGCCGTGCATCGCTCAGCAATCCTGGCGATCGTGATGCGCTTCTGGCGCATCCAGATGCGATCGCGCTGCCGGTCGAGCAGATCGTGGATGGTAGCGTCTTCGTGGCAGAGCGTGATGGTGCCATCGCCGGCTTCGCCGCTGTGGTGGCGCGTCCTGACGGTGGAGCGGAACTGGATGCGCTGTTCGTCGAGCCGCACCTCTGGAAGCATGGTATCGGTCGGCGGCTTGTCGAGCACGTTGCCGACGTAGCACGGACGAGAGCGGCTACCTTTCTGCACGTGATCGGCAACCCGCATGCGGAGGGCTTCTACGTTTCCTGCGGCTTCCGCGCGACAGGGACGGTCGGTACGCAATTTGGAGTGGGACTTGACATGCGACGACCGCTGTAGCAACCGCGTGTTCAAGTGGCGTTACCTCAGGCTGTGCGGCGAGCGGCCGCGCTGGCCGTGTGAACACCGGGCCGGTGTTGCTCGAGCAGAAGACGCAGCGTGGGGCCGTGTCCCCGTTGCGCGGAGCCGCCAACTCGCCGGCGCTCGGTTGGCGCACGTCACGGCCACCCGCCGCATGTTCACTAGGGTGCCCCAGCCAGCAAAGAAGGTCGAAAGCGCGTAGCAGCGACCCCCTGGAATATTTCAGAGGCCTGCGGCCCTTATGTATTCGTAGGGTCTGACGCGGGCAACATAATGCTGATCAAACGGCCGGCCGACATTCCCACTTCCGAGATCACTGACGAGAGCGTCTACCTCAGTCGCCGTCGGTTCATCCAGGTTGCAGCCGGGACCGCCCTGGCGACAGTGGGATCACTCGTCAGCGAACCTGAGGTGCACGCGCAGCAACCGGCTCCGCATGGGCGCAAGCTCGCGACCAGGCCTAGCCCGTTGAGTACCAGCGAGGTGCCGAATTCGTGGACTCACATCACCACGTACAACAACTTCTACGAGTTCGGCACCAACCTCCACGAGCCCGCCGCGAACTCTCGCGACTTCAGGCCTGAGCCGTGGACGATCACTGTCGAAGGCGAATGTGCCAGGAAGGGAACGCTCAATCTCGAAGACGTTCTCAAAGGTGAAACGCTCGAGGATCGAATCTATCGGCATCGGTGCGTCGAAGGATGGTCGATGGTGATCCCATGGGTCGGATTCCCGCTCTCCAGCCTCGTCAAGAAGTGTGAACCGACGTCGCGGGCGAACTTCATCACGATGACGACTCTCTACGATTCGTCGCGGATGCCGGGACAGCGAGTGCCAGTCCTGGCGTGGCCATACGTGGAAGGTCTGCGGATGGACGAGGCGCTGCACCCACTGACCATTCTGGTCGTGGGCCTGTACGGCGAAGTCCTTCCGAATCAGAACGGAGCCCCGCTTCGACTGGTCGTGCCGTGGAAGTACGGCTTCAAGAGCATCAAGTCCATCGTCAAGATCGCGTTCGTCGAGAAGGAGCCTATCAATAGCTGGAAACGCGCCGCTTCACACGAATACGGGTTTTACGCAAACGTCAATCCGGCCGTGGATCACCCGCGCTGGAGTCAAGCCACCGAACGGCGCCTTCCGTCACTCTTCAAGACCATGAAGACGCTTCCGTTCAACGGGTACGGCGAACACGTGGCCGGTCTGTACGCGGGCATGGATCCCAGAAAGCTCTATTAACGCTGCAGCCGGAACGAACGTGACAGCAAACCACACGGTCCGTTGGCTGCTCAAGCCAATCGTCTTCATGGCGGCGCTCGTGCCGGCTTCTCTTCTGACACAGCAGTTGATAACCGGAGACCTTGGAGCGGACCCGCTCGCCGAGATTACGAACAGAACGGGGCTCTGGGCGCTCCGCTTCCTGACCTTCACATTGGCGATCACGCCTCTCAGACGCCTGTCAGGCTGGAATGATCTGATCCGGTTCCGGCGGCTGGTTGGCTTGTTCGCGTTCTTTTACGGGACGCTGCACTTCGGTGTGTTCGTTGTCGCGGATCGCCTTGCGAGCCTCGGATTCGCGAGTCCTTTCAGCTCGCAGATTCTTCGTGATCTCGTCGTATCGATCGCCATCGAGGTGTACCGGCGACCGTACATCGCCGTAGGCTTCACGTCGTGGTCGATCATGTTCGCCCTCGCCTTGACATCGACGACCGGGATGATTCGGCGGCTTGGTGGCAGACGATGGCAGGCGTTGCATCGACTGGTGTACGTTGGGGCAGTCGCCGGCGTTGTCCACTACTGGTGGTCGGTCAAGGCAGACGTTCGCGACCCGCGAATGTACGCGGGCGTGGTGACGGTATTGATGGCGTTCCGTATCGTGCTGTGGATGCGAAGATCTGCGACTTCGCATGCGCAGTGGCTCGGACGCCGTGCGGTGGCAGGGCGTTGGCCCCGACGTCCTCACCGAAGTCGCCGGGCGTAGCGTGTGGGCGGGGCGCCAAAGCGGCGTTTGAAATCGCGGGCGAAATGCGCCGGGCTCTCGTATCCAACGCGAACCGCAACGTCCGACGCCCGGGCGCCTTCGCTGAGCAGCAGCGTACGCGCAGCATCGAGTCGCACCTCTTTTACGAAGCGCATCGGGCTCATTCGGGCGATCACGCGAAACCGATGGGCAAAGTGCGACGGGCTCATCGCCACTTGGCGGGCGATCGCTTCCACAGACAACGGCCGAAACGCCTGCATCCGCATCAATCGCATCGCCTCGGTGATTGGACGGGCATCAGCCGTGCGGATGGCGCCGCGCACGGCCGCGGCGGCGTCGGAGCGGAGCAGGCGGAATACCAGTTCTTCAACCGCCAGCGGCGCCAATGTCCGGCGCTCGACCGGATCGTCCACCGTCGTGAGCAGCCGCGAGAACGGTTCGGCGAGGGCGGCGTCGAGCCGTGCTGTGAACGCCGGCATCGCTGAACTGGACGGCGACTCGCCGCCATCGGCGAGCGCCACCGTGGCCTTTGCGACGAGCTCCGGAGGAAACGTGAGGCTCACGCCCAGAAACGGCCGGCCGTCGCTCTCTGGCTGCACCGTAGCGTCGTACTGCATCTCCCTTGTGACCACCAGGTAATGCGAGGGATCGATCTCCAGGGTTTGGCCGTGCACGCGAAGCGTCTTGCTTCCTTGGGCGACGATGCCGAGCGTCGCGCCAAACGTCGGCTCCTTTCGGATGACGGTCGTCGATGAGATCCGAAAGGCCGTGAGCGCGCCGTAGGGCGCATCAGCGCGCCCTTCGTCTGGCGCGTGGCGATCGATCCACTCGATAACCGCCTGTCTAAAGCGCCGGACGCTGCGCGTTGTCCGGCTCCTCGCGTGGTCTCTCATCTACAGCTGTTGACTCTATCCAATCCGATATCCGGCCGCCACGCCGTTCTCGAGCATTCGCAGGATTGAGCAAGGTAAAGGCAGTTGTCGTCATCGCCGCCCGGCGCTCGCAGGCGTCATAACCAACAAGTCGCGCTCGTTGCCGGGCCGCACGGTAGCGGCGGCGTCGACCGCGGAGTTCCGATTGTCCAGACGTCGAGTTCTGAGGAGAGACGAAATGAAGAAAGCAAGCGTCGTATCGTGTGGTGTAGTCGGCCTCGCACTGACGGTCGGTGCGCAGGCCTCGATGCCGGGCCATGCCGCGCGACCCGGTAACGGCACGGCGGGTGTGGCGGCGCGTATCCAGCAGCTCGAGGATCTCGAGGCCGTTCGCGCCATTCCCGCATGCTACGGGTACGGACACGATCTCATTTTCAAACATCTCGGCGGGGACCAGACGGAGGCCATCAACGCGCTGCGACGTTGCCACGTGAACGCGCTGTCGACGAGCGTCTTTCTCTTCGACGACACGACGGCGACGACGAACCTCCATTCGATCCATGACCTGATTGGATTCGTGGAGTCCTTCGCCAAGGATCAGGGATACAGCAGCGCACGCAACCTGCCCGGCAACGTGCAGGTCGAATTCACCGGACCCGCGACCGCCCGCGTGCAATCGTCCACCGTCGCGCCGCATTTCCTCACGATCGGTCCAAAGAGCCCCGCGACCGACTTCGTCGAGGCGCGCTACGTGAACAACGTGGTCCGCGGGAACGACGGCGTCTGGCGAACGGTCGAGTTCGACCTGGTGGTGCAGCAAATCTGGCGCGGTGTAGGCACCTACCCGTTCGCCCAGCAATAAGGAGAGAGCTGTGAGCGAAGAGAGAGGCCACCCACTTCGTTCGGCGAAGACGCCACTGTCGGTCGTTCTCGGATGTCTGATACTGACGTTCGGACTTCTGAAGTGCGTGAACCCCACCATCGACGGATGGTTCACTGTCCAGATTCAGCAAAGCCACTTGCCCCATTCGGCGATTCTGATGGGCAAGATTGGCGAGATCATGACCGGACTTCTTTTCCTGCTTCCGCGGCTCCGGGCGTGGCCGGCACGATGGGAGGATCGCATCCTGTTGCTCGCTTGCTCGAGTCTCTTCCTCGAGATGCTCGTGGCGACCTATGTCCACCTTCAACCCGGAGTGCCCCCCGAGGTACTGCCACTCGGTATCAAGCCTCCGGTGTTCCCACTGTTCGTCCTTCTTCTTGATGTGATCGTCGCGATTCCGGCTTGGAAGAACAGCCAGATGATTCACGCAGCAAGCGCGCGAGATGCCGTCGCACGTTGCAGTGTTGGTTCGCGGTAGTGGGCATCGCCCACAACGTCGACACGCGTGCAGGCGTTCGGTGCCGGTAACCCGCACGCGCTCGCACGTGTCGAACGTGATTTGAATGCGCTGAGACAAGTGGCGCAAGAAAGGAGTGTGCACATGGACCGTACGGCCGACGCCATATTCAACACGACAGGACTCTTCACGCCAGGTCGGCTGGGGCCCTACACCTTGCCGCATCGAATGCTCATGGCACCCATGACACGCAATCGTGCTCGACGCGACGGCGTATCGTCGCCATCTGCAGTCATTTACTACGCGCAACGGACCAGCGCCGCCATGATTGTCACAGAAACGACGACGGTGTCGGAGCAGGCGGTGGGGTATCCACTGATGCCTGGTATTCACACGGCTGACCACGTCGCGGGCTGGAGACCGGTGGTGGACGCGGTGCACCGCTTCGGGTGCCGCTTCTTTCTACAATTGTTTCACGCTGGCCGCGTATCGCACCCCTCGCTGCAGCCTGGAGAAGCCCTACCCGTCGCACCGTCGCCGATTGCTCCCATCGGGCAGTCGCCGACATATGAGGGGCCGACTGCATTCCTGCCGCCGCGCGCGCTTGCGCTGGAGGAGATTCCAAACATCGTCGAGCAATTTCGAGTCGCGGCCCACAATGCTCTTCTGGCCGGGTTCGATGGCGTGGAGATCCACGGCGCCAACGGTTACCTGCTCGATCAATTCCTGCGGGACGGTTCCAACCAGCGAACAGATGCGTACGGTGGATCGGTGGCGAACCGAATTCGGCTGCTCCTTCAGGTCACGGAAGCTGTCGCCGATGTGTGGGGTGCGGATCGGGTCGGCGTTCGGATTTCCCCGCTGAACGCGTTCAACACGATGTTTGACTCGAATCCTGGCCAGACGTTCGGCACGCTGGTGACCGAACTCGCTGGTTTCCATCTGGCCTACCTGCACGTCGTCGAAGAGGATGGCGCACCGGAATCTGGGCCCCGATTCGACGTCGGTGGATTGCGGGATCTGTGGAACGGTCCATATATCGTCAACGGAAATTACGACTACACCCGTGCGATAAAGGTGATCGCGGACGGACGCGCGGACTTTGTCTCGTTCGGGAAGTTGTTCCTCGCGAATCCGGATCTGCCCCTCCGTTTTGCCCGTCGTGCGCCGCTCAACCTACTGGATCGGGGCTCGTTCTATGGCGGCGACGATCGCGGATATATCGACTATCCCTTTCTGGAAGAGCCCCTCCCCGCGCTGCAGCGGATCGTTCTGGCGGCCGGCGGCCGCGCGGAGCATCTTGCATTCAGTGGCGATCGTTCACGGCTTCAAAGTGAAATGCGCAACCGGTGATGGCACCGCTATGGCGAACGCGAAATCGTTCCGGCCGAAGCGGACGTGATTCGCCGGATCTTCCGCGGCTACGCGGCTGGTGTGTCGCCAAAGGCCCTCACGAAGCGGCCCGCCTTGCCTCACGGCGCTTTGGTCGAATGGAAGAGCGCGTCGTACTTTCCTGACGCCATCGCTCTTTCGAGGTGCGCCGCCACGCGTTTCATCAGCTCGGGGTCCCCCGCCCCGGTCGCCATGAAGACCGTGACCAAATCGGCGTGAGTCGCCACCGTCACCACTTTGCCGTTCACGCGAACACGAGTTCCACCCGAATGACGATCTTCGCCCAACTGCTTGCCTTGCAATTCCTCTACAAGTATTCGAACGATCTGCTGGCGCAACGGTGCGCCGGCCGGAAACAGCCAATATTCTTGATATTGTCCCGGCATGCCGAGCGTGAGGTAGGTGCGATACGGCAATGGGACGAAGTCCGGCCGCTCCTCCAGCACGTCCACTCCTTCGGAGGTGCGCCGCCATCTGAAATGATGTGCGAGCCACAAGGGATCGAGAGTCTCGAACCCGACAACGCGCATACGCTGGCGATCGATTTGCACCGAGTACGAATGGCCCGTCGTCCAGTCCGTGACGGCTAGCGTCGGGTTTTGGGTTTGCGCTTCGTGATGAAGGAACCCGACGAGACTCCGTTGGTCGGGAGAAAGCCCGAACGGTGGCGGTTGCCACCACGACAAACCTTCTGGAAACGCCACGCGACGGAAGGTCAGATCCCGTGTGTCGAGAACATTGTCGCGAACGACGAACAGTCCCGGGCGGTCAAACGTGACACGATCGACCCAGCCGAACACCAGATCCTTGTTCCGGGCGGCAACAAAGCGTTCCTGATCCGAGGTCAGCGGATGGCCAAAAATCGGGGCGTCGCAGGCGCCGACCGATCGGACCTCCGCGTCGGTTCCGCTGTCGATGACCAGATGACAGGTCTCCGTACGGCCGGTGCGGCGCGCCTGAACGAGGAGAGCCGTCCGCGGGCCGTTCAATACAGCGACCGACGCGAAACGATCGAAATCCGGCAGCGCCTGACCTTTGTAGCTGACGCGGAAAAACGATTGGGCAGCCACTCGCTCCGACCACCGAGGAGAATAAAACGCACTGACCACCGTTTCGATGGAAAAGGGACCGATCGACTCGGTCCGCAGTGGCTCGCTTTGTCGAACAACTCGGTATCTGACGGTGAATTGATCCGAGCGCGGCGATTCCCCAGACCGGCGCAAGTCACCAGAACCGGCGGGCAGCCACTCGCTCCACACTCGACTCTCGGCCCCCGGGTGCGCCGGTAAGGGCAGTACGAAAGCGGCGAGCTGGACCTCGCCGATGACGACGTCGAGCGAGCGTCGGCCGCGACTCGTGAAGACACGTACCACGCCCGGTATCACCCACCGGTCGTCCACGAAACGCACGTCTTCCTTGAACAGCGGCCCTCTCTCCTTGTGTCGCAGCTTGAGATAGCCAATACCCGATAGTGTGTCAGGCGAGGGATAGCCGACAGGTGTTTGCACCTCCACCATCAAGAACAGTTGCTCTCCCTCGCTCAGTGGCGGGATGTCTGCGAGGATCCTGGCCATAGTGGTGATGGCGACGATCGTCACCACAAGCGCGGCCGCCGAGACTGCGGCGGCCTTCGGTGCGCTCGGTCGTTCCGATCGAGCGACGAGTCGCGAAAGGCCCAAGCCGACGACGAAGCCCGCGATCAGCCCGAGAATCGCACAGGCTGCGACGACAAAGCCTTCTGCTCCCTCGAAGGCGTGGACGTCGTACCACTTCACGCCCAGGCTTGTAGCAAATCCGGCGGCAAACAGACCAACCAATCCCGTGAACGCTGCCACCGCCAGCGAATGACTCCACTTCATGCTCGTTGAACAGTACAACGTCTGGTTCGATCGCCGGTATGTCTGAAACCCGCGACAGAAGGAGCGGAAACGGTGTTGCCACCCGCACTATGAGTACTCGCCGCCACACTGGCTGCCGGATTCGCTCCCCGAAGTTCGCGCTGGCCAGCCGATCACGTTTGAGATGTTCGGCCGGGCAATCGCAGAATTCGAGTTCACCCTCGTGTTTGCGGACGCGCCGATCGATCGATTCGCCCGGGGCGACGACGCGGCCATGACCGCTTCCCAAAAGCGGGGTGCTCTGCTCTTCTTCGGTCCTGCGGGGTGCGTGGCATGTCATTCCGTGGCTGGTGAGTCGAACGAGATGTTCAGTGACTTCCGGACGCACGTCCTTGGCGTGCCGCAGGTCGCCCCGATGCGGTCGAACATCATCTTTGATGGCCCCGGCATTAACGAAGATTTCGGTCTTGAACAGATGACGGGCAATCCTGCGGACCGCTACAAATTCCGCACCTCCCCGTTGCGAAGGCGATCATCCGTCCATCCCACGAAAAGGGTGGACACCCGAGAGACGTGCGCGTCTCGAACAGCATCTGACGGTTTCCGGTGCCCATCCGGCGAGATGACCGGATCGATGTCCTCTCCGGCTCGGGTCGTCCAAGCCTCGGGAGCGCCGCCACGGGCACTCGCCACAACGTCAAGCTACCGTCGCGTGCAGAGCTGACGACGAGGTGCTTACGGAGACACCGCCGGATTCTCCACGTCAACCACACTCGAGCCGGTTTTTGGACAGTACGCCCATCGCGACGGCGGTCCGACGGCATGGAGTCGCGGCTATTGCGGCAAGCCGACCTTCTGCACGAATGCCTTGAATCGCGGATCCGAGCGCAGGCGATCCCATTCCGGATCGACCTTGAGGTAGAGAAGGGTTTCGTCGCGACGCTTGTAAGCCTCGTCGAGCCAGCGAAAAGCCTCGGCGTCGCCTCCGAGCGCGGCCTCGTAGAGGCCGAAGTAATACGCGGGTCGAGCCAGGCGTCCTGCGATCTCCTGTTCCTTCCGGAGGTAGGCGTCGAGGTCGGCTTGGCGGGCCGCAGTGGCGAGTTCCGATGTCCACTGTTCATCGTGAGGAAACGCGGCATTCATTGCCTTCGCCGCGTCGGTGAGCCTCCCGCTGCGGCGAAACGCGAAGCTCATGAACATCTTCGGCGCCACGAATTCCGGAAGGAGAGCGACGGCGTTCTGATATTCGACGATGGCCTGGTCGTACTGCCGAGCCTGCTGGTAGGTCTGACCCGCCTGGTGGTGCATGACCGCGGATAACGGATCGAGTTCCAAGGCCTTGCGGATCTCGGCAATCGCTTCCGTGTGACGTCCCAGGAACGCCAACATTTCGGAGTACCACTGGTGGGCGGTCGCGTAACCGGGTTTCAGCTCGATGGCTCTGCGGAATCCCTGCTCCGCCGCGGCGAAATCCCAACTCAGATACATCTTCAGGTAAGCGCTCGAATTGTGTGCTTCGGCCAGCGCAGGATCGAGCGCAAGCGCCTGCTCGGCTGCTTGTTTGGCCTTCGGGTAAGCCTCCTCCTGGGTGGTCGGGGTCAGCAGCGGCAAGACCAGGTAAACATCGGCGAGACCCGCATACGCGAGCGCGTACCCTGGATCGAGCGAGATCGCCCGCTGGAAGTCCGCTAGTGCACGGAGCAACTCGGTGTCGCGGCGCGTGTACCAGCGATACCGTGCCAGCAAGTACGCCTGGTGAGCCTCCGGGTTGACCGGTCGTGCGCCCGCGGCCCCGGCCGCCATCTTCATCCGGATACTTTCCACGATATCGCGCGCGACCTCGTTCTGTAGGTCGAGAATGTCGCGGTGATCGCGCTCATAGCTCCTGGCCCACACGTGCCGATCGGTCGCTCCGTCGATCAATTGCACCGTGATGCGAACCTTCCCGTCAGCGCGCAACACGGAGCCCTCCAGCACGGCGTCGACGTTCAATTCATTCGCGATGACCGGTAGAGGTTTGCGTGAACCCTTGTACCGCATCGCGGACGTACGTGAGATGACGCGCAGGCCTTCGACCGCCGCCAGCCGCGCGATGAGCTCGTCGGTGAGGCCCTCGGAAAAGTACTCCTGGTCCGCGTCGCTCGACAGGTTTCTCAACGGCAGGACGGCGAGCGAGCGAACAGTTGCACGATCGGCGGCGGGAGAAGGACTGCCTCTGCCGACGGCGAGCAGAATCGCGACTGCGGCCACGAGCAGACCTAGAGACAGCAGCACTGGCACCAGACGGCGGCTTCGCGGCTCGTCGGCATCAGGAATCTGAGATCCCGACGATGAAGCGGAGATGGGGTAAATGAAGCGATAGCCGCGCCGACCGACCGTCTCGATGTATCGGGGCTGCTGGGCGGAGTCGCCCAGCGCGGTACGGAGCTTGTTGAGGGCGCTGCTGAGATTGTGATCGAAATCGACGAAGGTTCCATCCGGCCACAGTCGTTCGCGCAGTTGTTCGCGGGTGACGACCTTCCCTGGCCGCTCCAATAGCGCGACCAGCAGTTGGAACGGGCGATCCTGAAGTCTGACCCGGGTGCCCTGCTTGAGCAGTTCTCCGGCGTCCACATCCACGGCGAAGCCGCCGAACACCAGTCGCGAGCCTTCACGCCCGGGAACCGCCATGGGACGCCTGTCAGAGGGCGAGAAGTCTAGCACACGCGCATCCGTCGCCACGCTGATGACCACTCCCGTCAAGGCATGTGTTTCCAACGCGATAGGCGGTGACCAAGAAGTGAACGAGAGTTGAACGTCCGGACATTGACAGCACGAACAGCACGGCGAGATATGGGCGCTGGCGTGGACGGGCGACCCCCGTTCGCGCGGGAGAAACCGTCATGAGAAAGCTCGTGCTTGCCGGATCGCTGATCGTTATGTGTGCGAGCGTCCTCAGTGTTCTGTTGACGCCGAACGGCGGAGAAGTCACTGGGCCGCCGTTCCCATCCGAGCGTCAGCTGACACGCAATCCCGCCGAATCTGTCGCCTTATCCGGGTTGCCGGTGCCCGCGCAGGCCCGAATATCCACCCTGCTTGGCAGGGACGATTCGGGATACCACGCCTTCACCCATGTCCGCGGTTTCCGCGCTCAGAACCCAGAACACCAATTGGCAGCCGATTTCACCGAGACCGGAGTCGAAGTTCGTGCGGGAACCGCGACGTGGAAGCTTGCGCTGCGAGGCTACGGGTATGGTGAGGACGGGCACACTGCCGCGGCAGTCGCGCCACAGGCCAGCGTCAATCGCATTGAGTACCGCCGAGGTCCATTGACCGAATGGTACGTAAACGGACCCGTGGGTCTGGAGCAGGGCTTCACGCTTGCCCACCCGCCTGCGCCAACGCGCGACAAGCCGCTCACAGTCGCCTTCACCGTTGCGGGAACGCTGACCGCCTTCTCTGACGGGACCGGAAGGGGTGCGTTGCTCAAACGATCCGATGGGTCGGTGGCGCTGCGCTACAGCGGCCTGACCGCTCACGATTCTCTGGGGCGTGAGCTCGGGGCGTCGATGCGAATCGAAAGAGACCGCCTGTTGCTGCAAGTCGACGACGAGGACGCGCAGTATCCAGTGATCATCGATCCGTTCATCCAGCAAGCCAAGCTGACTGGGTCGGACAGCGAAGCGATTGACGAGTTCGGCACCTCGGTGGCGTTCAGCGGTGAGACGATCGTCGTCGGGTCGGTGCGCGGAACCGGGGTGGTGGCCAACACCGGTGCAGCGTATGTGTTCGAGAAGCCGGCGGGCGGTTGGAGTGGAAACCTGGTCGAGACCGCGAAACTCATTGCATCCGATGTGACAGCGACCAACGCCCAGTTCGGATCTTCTGTTGCCATCGACGGCGACACCGTCGCTGTGGGGACACATGCGGCGTTCGCGGCTTATGTGTTCGAGAAACCGGCCGGGGGCTGGGCCGGCATCCTGACCGAGAACGCCAAGCTGACCGCGCCAGGCGGTCCAAATCGTACGGTGGCGGTCAGCGGCGACACGGTCGTGGCCAGCTCGCCATTCACCGTGCCGGGCGCTTTTGTGTTCGTCAAGCCCGCCTTTGGCTGGGCCGGTACCCTGAGCGAAAGCGCCACGCTGATCCCTTCCGATGGAGGAGCTGGCGACACATTTGGCCGGTCGATCGCCATGAGAGGGGACGTCATCGTGGCCGGCTCACCGCAGGACGAGCCCGCGGGAGGAATAGATCAGGGCTCCGTGTACCTGTTTGTCAAGCCCGCCGGCGGTTGGAGCGGCACCCTGACCGAGAGTGCGAGGTTGGTTGCCTCCGACACGGCAAACTTCGATCTGTTGGGTTGGTCCGTCGCGCTGAACGACGGGACGATCGGGACTGGAGCGCCCGGAGCAGGGGGTTCGAACAATGGTGCAGTGTATGTCTTCGAGAAACCGGCAGCCGGGTGGACCGGAACCCTGACCGAACGGGCGAAGCTCGTCGGCTCTGACGGCGGAGGGAATCTGGGCACGTCGGTCGCTATCAGCGGCAACACTGTCGCAGCAGGAGCATTCATCGACAACGCCATTGCCGGCAGGGCGTACATCTTCATCAGACCCCCGGGCGGCTGGAGCGGGATTCGGACCCAGAACCAGATCATTCCGGCGCCCGCCTCGTCTTCCGGCTCGCCGTCCGGCCCCAGGTTCGGCGCTGCGGCTGCCGCGAGCGGTGGCACGCTGGTCATCTCTGAATCCAGAGAACGAGTCGGCTTCAACAATTCGCAGGGCGCTGTCTACATCTTCACGGCTCCCGAGGCCGATCTGTCGTTGAGCAAGGTCGCATCGCCCGACCCCGTGCTCGCGGGTAACGACCTGACCTACGCGGTCACGGTGACGAACAACGGACCGGACGATGCCTCGTCCGTGACCGTCAGGGACGACCTGCCGCTCGAGCTCACGTTTGGCTCGTGCAACGCGACCGGCGGAGGCACCTGCGACGGCTCTGGTAATAACCGCACCGTCACATTCGAATCCCTTCCTGCGGGCACGTCGGAAACCATCCTCATCACCGCCCGCGTCCGCGACTCAACGCCGGACGGGGCGAGCGTCAGCAACACCGCGTTGATGACGAGCCTCACCAGCGATCCGAATTCGGCCAATGACTCCGACACAGTCACCGTCTCCGTAATTCACCGGGCGGATCTGGTGATGGGCAAGGTGGCCTCGCCGGATCCCGTGGTCGCGGGCGCCAGTCTGACTTACACCGTTACGGTCACCAACAACGGACCGAACGCTGCCAGTTCAGTCACCGTGACTGACACGCTGCCGGCGGAGTTGACCTTTGTCTCTTGCAACTCAACGGGCGGAGGCGTCTGCGGCGGCACGGGCAACAACCGCACGGTGACGTTTGCTTCGCTCGCAGCGGGCGTGTCAGCGACGATTACGATCGAAGCCACGATCGGCGCGGCGACGCTCCACGGCGCGACGCTGAGCAATACCGCCTCCGCCACGAGCGCGACGTTCGATCCAAACTCAGCCAACAATTCCGCGACAGCGACGACCGCAGTGATCAATCAGGCGGACCTTGGGGTGACGAAAACAGCCTCGGCGAGCGCCGTGCAGGTCGGCACCAACGTGACCTACATAATCACCGTGGCCAACAGCGCGCCCAACAGCGCTCTGAACGCGACATTGACGGATGCACTGCCGCCGGGTCTGACGTTCGTCTCCAATTCCGGGGCGAGCGGTTGGACCTGCGTCAATCCGACGGCGGGCAGCGCGGGCACAATCACGTGCTCCATCTCCAGCCTGGCCAGCGGCGGCACCGCGACGTTCACCATCGTGGCCAGCGTCAGTTGCGGCGTCGCACACGGCACCGTCATCGTGAATCAGGCCACTCTCAGCTCCAGCACGCCGGACCCGAACTCGAGCAACAACACCTCGACGGCCAGCGCGACCGCGTCGAATCCCACGCCGGTGGTGACTGCTGGCGTGGCCACGAGCCTGCTATCGGCTACCAATATGCCGGTGCTGGTGAACGTCGGGCTGTCTGCGACCACCAGCGATGGCGCATGCGCGGCCCCCGCAATCTCCAGCGTCGAAGTGTTTGGCGACGAGGACGATGAGACGCCAATCGCGCGCAACGAGGTGCACTCGCCGGATGCAGCGAATATCGGCGTCGGCACGTTGCGCCTGCGCGCGGAGCGCGTGAAACATCTCGACGGGCGCGTGTATCTGATCGTGGTCAAAGCGGTCGACGCGGCAGGCGGTGTCGCCTTCGCCACGGCCACGGTCATCGTGCCGCAGAAACCAGGTCCGGCGAGCATCGCATCGGTGAATGCGCAGGCCGCTGCGGCCAAGTCATATGCGGACGGCCACGGCGGCAGTCCGCCACCGGGATTCTTCGTCATCGGCGATGGTCCGGTGATCGGACCGCTGCCGTAGCCGACGCTTGCAATGCGCGGCAGCGCACCGAAGGCGCGACTGACCCTTTACCTTCGCTTGCCTGTGCTGAGGAGGGAATCCATGACTTCCGCGAATGGTCGGCTGATCGCTTTGTCCCTGGTTTTGGCTCTCCTGTCTGGCTTGGCGGGAGAATCGTCAAGCAGCTCGCGTTCTTTCGGCAACCGTCAGGATGGATTGACCGAGAGCGAGGCGCGGGGACGTGACGTGTGGTTCAACGAGACGTTCGGAGGGGAGAGGTTCTTCAGCCTCATCCTTCCAGGCCCACCATTCAATCTGCCGCTCGGATTCGAAGCCATTCTCAGGTCGGACAGAGCAACGCGATTCGACCAGTTCGGTGTGCTGAACGATCCGGATTGCGAGGCGGGCGATGAATCGACGGGCAACCTGGACCGCTGTGTCGATCCCAACGCGACCGGCGTCGTTGGCCTGCGTCGCTTTCAGTATGGACCTTTGACGCTCTATGGATTCAGCTGCGCCTCATGCCACGCAGGTCTGAATCCAGAAAACCCAGCCGCTGACCCGAATCACCCGAGCTGGGAGAATATCCATCCCACGACGGGCAATCAGTTCCTTCAAATTGGTCGACTCTTCGGGGCGAATCTTTCTCCACACGATCCGCGCAGGCAGGTGTTTCAGAGCTGGGGACCTGGAACGGTGGACACCACCGCGCTCGAAAGCGACCACATCAACAACCCTGGCATCATCACTCAGGTGTTCAATCTGCCCGACCGGCCGTTCTTCGATGTGACCTTGAACGGTGAGGCCATGCGGGTTCATCGCGCAGGACACGGCGGCGAGGATGATGTGGGCTGCGAACTCGCTGCACTCCGCGTCTACTTCAACATCGGAATGTGCGCGGCCGAGTGCATGGTCGGCCACCTCGCCAACGGACCCGGAGGTACTCAGACACCCATCGATCGGGACCAGTGCCGTCGGGACTGCCCCGATTTCCAAAGGGCGGAGGCAGCGGTCGGTGATCTCTGTGCCTTCATCAACACGCCCAGAGTTCCTCTCCTCCGAAACGCGCCTGGGGGTGAAGCATTCGTGGACGAGACGCTCGTGGCTCGAGGCCGGCGCGTCTTTGAACGGACCTGCGCGTCGTGCCATTCCAACGGGCAGCCAAGGCCGCACGACGTCTTTTCGGACGACCTCATCCATCCGGCGGAGGAAATCGGCACGAACTCTTGCCGTGCGCGAACGACCAACTGGATGGCGGGTCAAATCTGGTCCGCCTTCTCATCGGACCAGTACAAGGCGCGGCCGACGGGAGGACCTGGCTTCTACCGCGACGTTCCGCTGCTCGGCATCTGGGCTACGGCTCCCTTTTTTCATAACAACCGGCTGGGCCCCTACGTCGGAGCCCCTTCGGTTCAGGGCCGAGTGGCTGCGTTCGAGGCTGCCGCAGATCAGCTGCTCAATCCATGGAAGCGGGATTTCCTCGGCTCCATCCAGAGAACCACCGACTGGATCGAGCTTCCCTCTTCCTCAGGCGCCGTGATTCTGCCTGCCGGCACGCCCATCGCGTCCTTTGCGAGCCGGAATCCGCGCGATCCCTCAGAGAACCTCTGCCCTGATCTGTTCGAGAATCAGGGGCATTACTTTGGCTGGTATCTATTCCCGTGGGACAAGCGGGCCCTCATCGAGTATTTGAAAACGCTCTGAGTGGGCCAGCGCAATTGGCTGGCGAGGGATCGAGTCTGATTTGAGACCTCGCCAGCAATACCGCGGGCAGCGAACAGGGCGCGGGTCGTCGTCCCCGGCTCCGGCCGCGACGACGGCAACAGAAGAGAGGAAACGCCATGAATGCTTTGCTTCTCACGATCGTGCTGACCGCTCTTGCACTGTCCAACGCACCACAACAGACATCGACAGAACAACCCTGCACAGGGCCAGCGCTTGTCGGCACATGGCAATTGGAAAAACGGGGAGGGGACGCAATCCCTGTCGAAGGACCAACCTCGTTGAAACATGTAACCCCGACGCATTTCTTCGTTCTGTCGGCAGACGCTACAGGCTTGGCGTCGTATGGTCACGGCGGGCCCTACACCGTGTCAGGGGGTAAATACACGGAGTCCATCACCCAGGGTTTCGGCGCGCCATTCACTCAACTGCTGCGCGGAATGACTATCTCATTCCAGTGCAGCCTCGAGAAGGACGGGTGGCACATCGTCGGGGAGATCATTGAGCGTCGGCGAGCCTCATTCCTGGGTACTGTAGACCTCACCCATCCCACCAGCCCCGACGCGCGCCCCAACCACGTACGGACCGACACGGTTTCCCTCGAGGCCTCTCGCTATGCCGGTCGCGTCCGGGCCGAGGAGCTCTGCGCGCGCTCATGAGAGTCAAGCAGAAGTTCGACCTGCTGTCGCACCGACGGATCTTGCCCGCATGACTTCGCGACGTACGAGCGGCGAGCATCGGCCGCCAGTGATACTGCGGTCTCGAATATTTCACGCACGCGGCCAGTTGTCGGGAATGGGCGGCATCGTCTTGAGCGATTCGTAATCCGATCTTCGTCTGCGCGCGGCGCGGGAACCCGAATCAGAAGTACAGATTCAGCACGGTTCCGATGGCATGCACCCGCCGGTTGTGATCGCCACCGGTGTCGTGCTGGTAGTCGAAGTATCCTTCGAGTTCGACGCGCCGGTTGAGGGGAAACGCCGCTCCACCGATCCACTCCGTCCGCTCCACGCATCGAACCGACTGTCGTAGAAGACCTCGCCCCGGACGTAAGGATTCATCCTGACTGGACCGATCGAAAACTCCTTCTCGACAGAAAGTCGGCTGCGGAACCGCCACGAGTACCCGCCGTCGATGAACCGGACATCGACGCGGCCTCGATTTGAGACGAGTACGCCGCCCCTCAGTGGATAGCGTGGCGTTGCCTCCAGGACGACGCGATGTTCGTTGGGATCGTCGCTGAACGAATCGAGGTATCGATAGCCGACCCTGAGCAGCAGGAATCGGTTCTTCGATTCATCCAGGCGGAACCCGGCCAGGCGCTTGCGATCTCTGAACGGCCGAAGATAGAAGTCGAAATTCGGACCAAACTCGCCTTCCGTGGACTGTTGGCTCTCCTTCACCGTCGTCGCCAGGAAGTAGAAGCGCATTCTGTCGTTCAGCCTGGTGAACGCGCTGATCTCGGGCCAGACCTGGGTGGTCGTCTGCGCGTGGGCACAGGTCCCGGACGAAACGACGACCAGCGCGGCCAGGACGATCCGGCGCATGTCTACCTCACTGCGGGCGTTCTCGAGCCGCCGCGGAGTTGCTATCCGGCCGTACTCACGAGACGCAATCCCAGATGTTTCGTACCCGTTCGTACCTCACCTTTGCCGTGCGTGCCAACCTATAACGAGCAGTCTATCCGTGCAACGTTGTCGCCCGACGAGATCAGAACCGGTCGACACTCGAGCGGTGCTGAATGGAATGCGCGATCCCTGCCGGTCGCCGCTATCCCGAGCGAGCGAGCAAACCCGCTGCTGATGTGCGGCCCGGTGGCGTGCGAGACGGATACGGAGATGCCCTCCATGTTGATTTTCCTGTCTGTGGCTCAAAGCGACGGTCGTTCGCGTCTCGTTCGCCGCGCCTGATCCTTCATGAAGCGTGCCCGCGCCATTTGCGTTCTTTCGACGGGCGGATCTCTTGCGTGTACGGCGAATGTCTGCACGTCCCTCATGGCAGGGACGCCTGTGAGGCGGGATACCGACCGGCAGAAGTCAGGATACGGACCCGAGCTGACCCCTGCGCGGGAGTCCGCCAGATTCTGGAGCGCACTCCTACCAGACTCGCTTCAACTGCAGATCCAGGACGTGATACCGAACCTGTCGTGCTGGCAATTGACGATCCCGTGCCGCGGACCGAGGTGTGCGCTACTGACCGACTCCCTTTCGTTTCAACAGTGCCACAGACTAAGCTAGTGATTTAAACCCAGCCAACGTGTGGTCCCGACAATCTGTCATGTGTAGCGGCCCACTCTCGCGGTCGGCGGCACGATTCCACACTCTTGCCGCTCTCCTGGTCGCTTGTGGGCTCATGGCTCTGCTCCGCCTGGTCGCAGCTGCCCAGAGTCCCCAGAAAACCGTGCTGGTGCTCATCCCCTTGCAAAGGGGTTCGTCGATGTCTTTGGACATTGACGACACCATTCGAACAGTTCTCAACGACGGCCTGGCCGGACAGCTTGACTACTACACCGAGTACCTGGATGTCGCGCGCTTTCCCGAGCCCGACTACCAACCGGCGGTCCGTGATTTCTTCCGGCGGAAGTATGCGAGGCAGACCTTCGACATGGTCATTGCGACCACCGATGTCACGCTCGAGTTCGTCAATGCATATCGAGACGAGTTGTTTCCAGCCGCGGCGGTCGTGTCCGGCGTGTCGAGTCCGCAAGCCAACCTGTCGACCCCGCGAGCTGGACCGAGGGCGACCGGGGTCGTGTTGCCGGTGGACCTGAAAAGGACAATCGACGCCGCGATCCAGCTCCAACCGGACCTCCGAGACGTATTCGTGGTCAGTGGGGCGTCGGACACCGACCGCGGCTACCAGGATCTGGCGCGGGCGCAATTTCGCGCCTTCGACGGCCGGATTCGCTTCACCTACTCGTCCGGGCTGGCGATTCAAGAGCTGCTTCGGCGGGTGTCGGCGTTGCCTCAGCACACGATTGTCTACTTCCTCACGTTCTTCGACGACGGCCACAACAGCAAGTTTGACGGGCTCAAGGCTCTCGACCAGGTCGCCGCCGTCGCGAACGTGCCGACCTACGTGTGGATCGACACGCGCATGGGACACGGCAGCGTCGGCGGCAGTGTGTTCAGTGTCGAGCGGGCGGCTGGTGCTGTTGCGAACGTGGCGCTGCGGGTCCTCAAGGGCGAATCGCCCGAGCGCGTCCCCGTGCGCGAGGTCGATGCCCACATCACCCAATTCGATTGGCGTCAGCTCCGGCGCTTCGGCATCAGCGAAACCCGCTTACCTGCTGGAAGCCTCGTCAGGTTTCGCGAACCATCTTTGTGGGATCAATACAAACTCTACATTGTCGGCGCGATCGGATTGCTCCTGTGGCAGACGGGCCTGATTGCCGGGTTGCTGGTTCAGCGTGTCCGACGCCGACGGGTCGAAGGCGCCCTGCGCGAGAGCGAAGAACGGTTTCGCCTGATGGCGGATACGGCTCCGGTGCTGGTCTGGCGGTCGGACATTGACAAGGCGTGCGACTTCTTCAACCAACCCTGGCTCCAGTTCCGAGGGCGCACCATGGAGCAGGAGCTGGGGGACGGCTGGACCGAAGGTGTCCATAGCGCGGATCTCGAACGGTATCTGGCCACCTACAATCAGGCCTTCGATGAACGTCGGCCGTTTCGCGTGGAGTACCGTCTTCGACGAGCGGACGACGAGTATCGGTGGGTGCTGGACTCAGGGATCCCTCGCTTTGCGTCCGACGGGGCCTTCGCGGGATACATCGGTTCCTGTATTGATATCACCGAGCGCCAACGGGCCGAGGCCGAGTTGCGCGAAAGCGAGGCGTCGCTTCGTAAGAGCCATCAGCAGAATCAGGAGCTCGCGGGCCGTCTGATTACCGCTCAGGAAGTCGAACGGGCACGCATCGCCCGCGAGTTGCACGACGATGTGGGGCAGCGCATCGCCTCGTTTTCGATCGCCCTGGGCACCCTGAGACGGCGGCTCCCGGCCGCCCCTCAGCCGGTGCACGACGAGCTGGCCGGCCTGCAGCGAGAGACGGTCACGCTGGGGAATGATCTCCGGTCCTTGTCCCACGAGCTGCACCCCGCCCTGCTCGAGCATCTCGGCCTGGTGGACGCATTGCGGAGGCGCTGTGAAGAAGTGAGCGCGGAGTCTGGTGTCACGGTGGCGCTCGACGTGACATCCGAGTTGGGACCGGTGCCCGACGAGGTCGCCCTGTGTCTGTACCGCGTTGCGCAGGAAGCGTTGCGCAACGTCGTCAATCATGCACAGGCTCGCTCGGCTAGAGTGGAGCTGTCTCGCCAGAACGGCCGCGTGGCCATGCGCATCGCCGACGATGGTCGGGGGTTCGAGCCCGGGACGGCCGCCGGCCGTCGGGGACTGGGTTTGATCAGTCTGGACGAGCGGGTCAGGATGCTTGCGGGGACGCTGGGCATTGAGAGCGCACCTCACCTCGGAACGATCGTGTCGGTCACGGTACCTTTCGGAGATCCGGATGCCACCACCACGAGTCCTCGTCGCGGATGACCACGTGATCATGACGCAGGGGCTCTGCCGTCTTCTCGAAGGTGAGGTCGAGATCGTCGCAACCGCCAGTGACGGGCAGCAGCTGGTCGACCGCGCGCGCCAGCACAGGCCCGACATCATCGTCTCGGATGTCAACATGCCCGGGATGAGCGGGCTCGACGCCATGCGGCGGCTCAAGGCAGACGGCCTCCGGTCCAAGTTCATTTTCCTGACGCTTCACACCGATTCTCGGCTGGCATCGGAAGCGATGCGCGCAGGGGCGTCAGGCTATCTGCTCAAACACGCCGCCGCCGAGGAGCTCATCGAGGCCATTCATGCGGTGATGGCCGGCCACACCTACCTGACGCCACTCATGACCCGAGATGTGTTGTGGGCGATAGCCGAGCAGGATGGCGTTCACTCTCCCGCCTTGACACCCCGCCAGCTGGACGTGCTCCGCCTGATCGCTCAAGGCAAGCGCATGAAAGAAATCGCCAACGAGTTGGACATCTCGGTACGAACGGTGGAAACCCACAAGCAGGACCTGTTACAGACGCTCGGTCTCGAAACCACCGCTGATCTCATCAAGTTTGCCGTCCGCCAGGGCCTGGTCGAGGGCTGACCCTCGCCTCCGGGATTTTCCACCGCGATCTCCGTGATTTCCACATCGCCCTGAGGGGAAACCCCTGAGGCGCCGGCGCTCTCGCGTTTCTAGAATCCGCTCATGTCACCGATTGGTTGCAAGGATGGACGAACCCGGTGACTGGCGTCACAAGGCATCGCGAGCGGCCGAGGGTGTTGATCGCCGAGGACCACGAGTCCGTCGCGCGGCAGGTGCGCAGCCTGCTTGAAGTCGAGTGCGACGTCATCGATGTCGTCAGCGACGGTAAGAGCCTCGTTGCGGTGGTTGAATCGCTGAAGCCGGAGGTGATTGTCAGCGACATCAGCATGCCGGGTCTCGATGGCCTGGCCGCCGCGCGCATCATCCTCGAAAGGCAGCCGAACGCCCGCATCGTGTTCCTGACGGTGCACGACGACCGGGCGATGGCCCAGAGGGCTCTCCGCCTGGGTGCGCTGGGCTACGTCCTCAAGAACGACGCGGGTGAGGAACTGCTCAACGCCGTCCGCGCGGCTCAGACCGGGCAGCAGCATTTGTCGGAAAGCATCCGATCACGCTTGATCTGAAAACAGGAGAGCCACATGCAGTTCGTCACTTCTTCTCGCGAGCCAATTGCCTCACAAGATCGAGTGCCACTCGACTGGCGACTGCCCCGGCGTGACGAGCCGTGGCGTGGCGAGGGGATCATGCGGGTGGCCTCGGTCGGCGACCCGGCCAGCAGACTGCGCGTCGATGAAGCGCTCGAGGGAGCCGACGACATCGTCGGACGGACGCCATCGGTGTTACAGCTGCTCCACCAGGTCGACCAGGTGGCCGCGACCAACTCCGCGGTACTGGTGACTGGTGAGACCGGCACCGGAAAGGAGCTGGTCGCCCGCGCGGTGCACCGACGAAGTCGCCGCCGCGACAAGCCCCTGGTCATCGTGAACTGCGGGGCGCTGACGCCGACGCTCGTGGAAAGCGAATTGTTCGGGCACGAGCGAGGCGCCTTCACCGGCGCGACGTCCCGCCGGGCCGGCCGGTTCGAGCTCGCGCACCGGGGCACGATCTTCCTCGACGAGGTAGGGGAGCTTCCCGAAGAAATCCAGGTGAAGCTGCTGCGTGTGCTGCAGATGGGCGAGGTCGAGCGGCTCGGTTCGACCCAGACCTCGCGGGTGGACGTTCGGCTCGTCGCGGCCACCAACAGGAATCTGGAGGAGGCGGTCGCGGCCGGCCGGTTCCGCTCCGATCTCTACTACCGGCTCCACGTGTTCCCGATCCACGTGCCGCCGCTGCGGGAGCGGCGGGAGGACATCCCACTCCTCGTCGCGTACCTGGCCGAGCGGAAGGGCAAGGCCGTCGGCAAGATCATCGATTGCATCCCTGAAGCGGTGATGCAGCGGTTTCTGCAGTATTCCTGGCCGGGCAACGTGCGCGAGCTCGAGAACGTCATCGAACGCGCGATCATCCTGTCCCGAGATGGAACGCTGTCTCTCGAGGGCGTCTTCGGTCCGGGTCTGGCCAACACTGGCCCTGTGCCGGTTGGCGGCGCCGCGGCGGCCGACAACCAGCGTCGCCTCACCCTTCGCGAAGTGGAGCGGGCCCACATTGTCCGGGTCTGTGAGGACTGCGGGTGGCGAATCAAAGGCCCTGACTCGGCATCCGTACGACTCGGACTGAAGCCGAGCACGCTCTATTTCCGCATCCACAAGCTGGGCATCGTCAGGCCCGCCTGACGCGCTGAGCCGACGCGCATGTTGCCACCATTCGAGAATCACTTCCCCTCGATGATCCGAGAGGGACGGACTGCCGACTCGTGCAGGTCGACATTTGGTCTTGCCAGCGGCCCGGGGCTCTCCTTCGGATCGCGCGGCACCGCGAGATCGCGACGAATGCACCGCGTGCAGCGAGTTTTGTTGAAACGAGCGCTTTGGGAAGCACTGGCACGCAACTTCCTTTGAAGAGTTGAACGCCATGCCTTTCCGAATCTCGGAGGAATGCCCCGCTGGTACTCCGGCGACATACAGGCTGGCAGGTCGCCTCGATGGCGACGCGGCTGAAGTGCTGCGAGACGCCTGCGTGGGCATCGCGGCGGGCGCGATCATCGATCTCGCCGAGGTCTCCTACGCCGATGACGCGGGTCTGAGGGCGCTCGGGGAATTGCGCGCACGAGGCGCGGTGCTGCATGGCTCGAGGCCATATCTCACGCTGCTGCTGCAGGAGGCTCCTGGTGGACGGTAGGTTGACACGACGGCGGTCGCTGATTGTGACGTTCAGTTCGTTCTTGCTGGCCGCGGCGCCGGCGCACGCTCAGCTGAATGGCAGTCACACCCTGGGTGATTTCGGCGTGCAGTCAGGGTCCCAGCCGCCACCCGGCTTCTACGCCGCGCTTTTCTATCTTCGCTACGACACCGACACCATCAAGGGCCGGGACGGAAACATCGTCCGCCCCGCTCCGAATTCGCCGGGCAGCATCGGGCTCACGGCAGCTGCGCCAATTCTCTGGTACGTGAGCAAGGCCACGCTGCTCGGAGCGAACTACGGCGCGATGGTCGTGCTCCCATGGGCGAATGGCGAGCTGGAAGCGCCGGCGTTCACGGTCGGCCAGAACGTAGACACCAGCTTCTCTGACGTGCTGATTCGTCCCGTTGACCTTGGCTGGCACAGCAACGGCGCCGATGTCACCGCCGGGTTCCAGTTCTACGCTCCCACCGGCACGTACGAGCGCGGCGGCAGCGACAACGTCGGGAGAGGCATGTGGACGTACGAGCCGTTTCTCGGCTTGACGGTCTACTTCGACGAGAAGCGGACCGTGAGTCTCGCCACCACAGCCTTCTGGGAATTTCACGGCAACAAGAAAGAGACCGACACCAAGGTGGGACAGCTGCTCACGCTCGAGGGCGGCGTCGGCAAGTCGTATCTCGGAGGCGGACTCGTCGTCGGTGCGGCGTACTACGCCCAGTGGAAGCTCACCGAAGATCAGTTGGCCCAGTTCGTCCTGCCCGGCGGAGGGGCCCTCGGTCTGCAGATTCCGAACAAGCACCGCGTCTATGCCTTCGGGCCGGACGTGACGCTGCCGGTGGCGAGCAAGGCGAAGCTTTTTTCTCTGGTCAACATCCGCTATCTCTGGGAAACCGGCGCACGGGTGAAGACGCAGGGCCAGACGCTGGCAGTCACGGCGACGTTCCCGATCCCCAGCGTCAAGCTGCGGTGAACGGATGGACCGCACTCTTCCGAGTCGCAACGAAGGAGCGACGATGACGATGTCTACGACTCGAAACTTGATGGCGTCAGTAGGTCTGTGTCTCGCGGGATTCGGCTGTCAGCGAGGTTCGCCTCCAGCCAGCACGGCGGCCGAACCGCCGCCCCCGCTGATCGAACCAGAACTGGCTGCCGGATCCCGTCTCGTCGATTCGCGGGCCGACGAGCTCGTACGTCAGATGAGCGAACGGCTTGCGCGCGCTGGCGAGCTTGCGCTCGAAGCCGAGGAGGTCTACGACGAAGTGCCGGATCACAGCCCCCGGCGACAGCTCACCGACCTGCGCCGGGTTGCGATGCGGCGTCCCGATCGCCTCGTCGGTGATACGTCGGGCGACGCCATGAATCGCACGTTCTGGTACGACGGAAAGGTGTTCTCAGCCCTCGACAAAGAGCAGAACGTGTGGGCGAGCGGCGCCGTACCGCCGACCGTCGACAAGGCCCTTGATTGGGTTTTCGACCAGACAGGCACTGTCATCCCGCTCGGAGACTTCCTCTATGCCGACGTTTACGCGCGACTGATGGGTGACGTGCAGCGTGGGGTGTACCTGGGCATTCACGAGGCAGCAGGTGTGCCGTGCCACCACCTGTCGTTCGAGCAGGCGACGATCGACTGGCAGATCTGGATCGATGCCGGAAGGGAGCCGCTGCCGCGCAAGCTGGTGATCACCTACAAGACGGAGGACGAAGTCCCGCAGTACTCAGTGACCATCCGCAAGTGGAACCTGCAGGCGAAGCTGCCGGACACGCTCTTCGCATTCTCGCCGCCTGAGGGAGCGACGCGAGTGGAGGTCGTCGCGCTCGGCGGGCCGTCCGGAGCCCTCACGGGAGAACAGAAATGACACGCCGAGTGACGGCTCTTTTCACGGCTGCGGCCTTGATCGTGGCATCGACCGACGGGCTGTTCGCACAACGTCACAGTAGATCGCGCGGTTCCGTGTCGGCGGCCTCGAGCAGCGGCCGCACCACGACCACCAGGCAGGGCAACACCACCACGACCCAGGGACAGCGCGCCACTGGAACGCGGACGGTCGAGCAGACGGGCGACGGCTACAACGTCAACCGCCAGGTAACGACCGACGGCGGCGCGTCCAAGTCGGTGAGCAAAGAGGTGAACGTCGAGGATAAAGAAGTCGATCGGAGCTCGACGACCACGAACCGATGGGGACAATCCGTCACCCGTGAGCGAGAGGTTCAAGGGCAGGGCGGCTACGCAACCATCGAGGGAAGTGCGAAGACCAGCACCGGTCGCGAGGCCTCGGCTGATCTCGTGGCTGACCGGAACCGATATGGCCAGCCCGCCGTGGCCGGCAGCGTGAACACGAAGTACAGCGGCAACTACAACGTGGCGGCCGCGCGCAATCCGTACGGCGGATGGAACACGGCCGTTGCCGGTCCGTACGGCGGCAAGGTGACGCGGACGCTACCTTCCGGGTACCGCACCACCACTTACTACGGCAGGCCGTACTACTCGTATGGTGGTGCGTACTACCGACCCTACATGCACCACGGCGTTCCCTACTACTACCCCGTGCCCGTGCCCTATTACGCCTACTACGACAGCCCGCCCGTGGGCGCCGTCGTGGTGATGGTGCTCGGCGTGTCGTACCTGATGTCCAAGGACGGGAGCTATAGCAAGAAGACGACGAGCAGCGAGGGCAAAGAGGTCTATCAGTCGGTGCCTCCGCCTCAGGGAGCCAGCATCAAGACGCTTCCGGCGACGCGGGTGCTCGTGACCGTCACCGGCACCACGTACTACGTCAGTGCCAATGCGTTCTACCGTCGCGTGATGAACGGCAACCAGGAGACGTTCGTGACCGTGACGGCGCCCGCCGGGGTCGTGTTCGTCCAGGCGCTGCCCGCGAACTTCGAAGTCGTCCAGCTCAACACGATGTACTTCACTGCCAACGGGCAGTACTACGTGCCGTATCTCTCCGCCGACGGCAAGGAGCTGTACGTGATGGTGGACCGCCCGCCCGCGCCGCCGGCCGCGGCGACAGCGCTGGCCTCAGCGCCGCCTGCTTCCTCCGCGACCAAGGCCGGTGCGGCACCTGCTGCGGGGGCAGCCGCGCCCGTGCAGGCGGTTGCAGAGAGCTTCGTTGTCCCCGAGGGAACACTGCTCGTCGTGCGACTCTCCGCCGACGTCAGCTCTGCAACGGCCCACGCAGGAGATCGCGTCCAGGGATACCTCGATCAGGATCTCGCGGCCGACGGGCGCCTGGTCGCACCACGCGGCACGAAAGTCTACGGCGTCGTGAGCGCGGTGGATGGCGCAAGCAAGATGAAGGGCCAGGCGTCCATCAGCGTGACGCTTACCGACATGAAGGTCGGCGACAGGATTCTGCCGGTCAAGACAAGGCCCGTGAGCGCGGCTGGTGGCAAGGGGACGGGGACCAAGAAGGTGGTGGGTGGTGCCGCGATCGGCGCGGCAATCGGCGCCATCGCCGGTGGTGGCGAAGGCGCGGCCATTGGTGCTGCGGTCGGAGCGGGTGCGGGCGGCGTCGCGACGGCGGCGAGCTCGGTCGCCCCGGCGGTGATTGGCGCACAGTCGCCGCAGGCGTTTTCGCTGGCCGTGCCGCTTCAGGTCGAGATCATGACAAACGTGGCTGTCAGTTAAGAAGGAACAATCATGAACCGCATTGTGACGGGAATCGCGCTGATCGCAATCGCACTGCTCGTGGCACCAGCTGGCGCCCAGGACGTCAAGCAGAAACTCGCAGCAGCCAAGGAGGCGGCCGCACGAAACCAGCAGGCACTCCGGTCGTACTCGTGGCTCGAGAAGACCGAATTGAGGTTGAAGGGCGATCTGAAGAACACCAAGGTTGACATGTGCAAGTACGGACCGGACGGCAAGGTACAGAAGACCCCCGTCGTGGAGCCGGAGCCTCCAAAGAAGCAGCGGGGGCTGAAGGGAAAGATCGTGGCGAAGAAAACCGGCGAGATGAAGGAAGAGCTCGAGGCCGCGGTCGACCTCGTCCAGCAGTACGTGCCGCCTTCGCCGGATCTCATGCAGGTGGTGATGAACTCCGGCGCGGCCTCGATCTCACAGGCGGGTCCAGGCGCCGCGTCGCTGAAGTTTCCCGGATACGTCAAGAAGGGTGACGCGCTCACGCTGACCTTCGATTCGACTGTGAAGTCGCTGCGCCAGATCGCGGTCGACACCTGGCTGGACGAGCCGGAGAACGCGGTGACCCTGAAGGTGACGATGCAGGCGATGCCCGAAGGAGTCAGTTATCCCGGCACCATCGTGTTCGCCTTGCCGAAACGTCAGCTCGAGGTCAAGATCACGAAGTCGAACTACCAGAAGATCGCACAGTAGCCCGCCGTAAGGAAATTGAGCAGGCCCATGACTCCTGCCGCACGGCCTGAGCCAAAAGAAGAAGGTGCTATACCCATGAGGCAACTTGTCGTAGTTGCGACGATATTGCTCGCCACCGCCTGCGGAGGGCCACAGTCCTCGCCGCCCACGCCTGCCGCGGAACCGTCGGCCGCCGTGCAACTTGGCGGTCCGCCGACCGGTGCCGGGACGACTACCGCCGACACCGGCGAGATCCAGCCGGCCGATCCGACCAAATTCTACAAGACGCCTGGCTACTCCCCTTACGCAGGCCGGAATTATCCTGAGCGCCCGTACTTCGGTGACGAGCACGTCCACACCGCGTGGTCGGTCGATGCCGGCGGCACCGGAACGACGCTGGGCCCCGAGGAGGCCACGCGGTTTGCACGGGGGGAGGAAGTCACCTCGACCAGCGGCCAGCCGGTGAGGCTCGGACAGCCGCTCGACTGGGTCGCCATCACGGATCACTCCGACATGATGGGCATGATCACCGAGATCAAGGGCGGCAATCCGGAAATGATGGCCGACCCGACGCTCAAACGGTGGCGCGACATGTTCAACGGCGGTCCGGTGGAGGCGAAGAAGGCCGTGATGGAACTGGTCGCCGCACAGTCGAACAAAAAGCTGCCGCCGGCCGCGACGGATCCAAAGTTTGCCAAGAGTGTGTGGGCCAAGACCACCACGATCGCGGAGAAGTACAACGAGCCTGGGCGCTTCACCGCGTTCATCGCGTACGAGTGGACGTCGAACGCCGGCGGCGGCGACAACCTGCACCGGAACATCATCTACCGCGACAACAAGGACAAGGCCGACCAGGTGCTGCCGTACACCACGTTCCAGAGCGAGAACCCCGAGGACCTCTGGAAGTGGATGACCGAATGGGAGAAGACGACCGGCGGCAAGATCCTCGCGATCCCGCACAACGGCAATCTCTCGAACGGCCGGATGTTCGCGCTGACGACCTTCAGCGGTGACCCGCTCACCAAGGCGTGGGCGGACGCGCGACAGCGGTGGGAGCCGCTG
>Ga0209382_10000582_pt1 | contig 59721 bp, 37 predicted proteins | sample SoiMetdeltSBSDD5_FD_187599 | JGI IMG/M metagenome (GOLD analysis project Ga0209382, IMG submission 187599) | Bulk soil microbial communities from a Populus tree surrounding site in Tennessee, USA - Soil MetaG P. deltoides SBSDD5 (SPAdes) (version 2) | ecosystem: Environmental > Terrestrial >...
ACGGTCAACCGTACACCGTCGTCGGGGTCGTCGCCGACAACGTGCAATTCTCGCGTCCGGCCGAGATCTGGACGCTGTCGCCGCCGTTTCCAGACGTTCCTGTGCTTCGCGCCGCGCGCGCCTTCGACGTCGTCGCGCGCTTGAACGCGGGAGTGAGCCTGCAGACAGCGCAGGCCGAGCTGACTGTGATCAGTGAACGGCTTGCGCGCGAGTATCCCGAGCCCAACCAGGGGACGGGCGTCCTTGTCGAGCCGCTTCGCGTCGGGATCGTCGGACGCGATCTGCGGACGACGTCGGTCTTCCTGCTCGGTGTGGTGGGCTGCGTGCTGCTCCTCTGCTGTGCGAACGTCGCCAACCTGCTGCTGGCGCGAGCGACGGCGCGCGCAAAGGAGATCGCCATGCGATCGGCGCTCGGCGCCGGACGCGGACGCATCATCCGGCAGCTGCTCACCGAGAGCCTCGTGCTCGCGGCGATTGGCGGAGCGCTCGGTATTGCACTCGGTGCGGTCATCCTGAAGGCCGCGCCGGCGTTGATTCCCGCAGGCCTGCTGCCGGCGGCGGTGACGCCGGTGTTCGACGCGAGAGTCGTGCTGTTCGGCCTGGCCGCGGCGCTGGCCGTCGGCGTGGGGTTCGGCCTGGTCCCGGCATGGCAGGCGACGGGGACTTCGCTCGCCGGGGTGATGTCGTCAGAAAGTCGATCGACGACGGGCACGAACAGCCGGCTCCGCGGCCTCCTCGTCGCGAGTGAGGTGGCTGCCGCCGTTCTGCTGCTGTGTGGCGCCGGGCTGCTACTGCAGACCGTGCTGACGCTGATCAGCGGCGACCCCGGCTATCGCTCGACGAGTGACTCGGTACTGACGCTCGACTTCAGCGTGCCCACCGGCAAGAATTCACGGTACCCGACCGAGCAGGCCATCACCCAGTTCTACGATGCCGTGGGTCGGGATGTCAGCGCGCTGCCCGAGGTGCGCCGCGTCGGCTGGGCGTCGAGCCTTCCGTACGGTACGAGCGAGCTCGGCCGCTGGGCGTTCTCCATCGTCGGCGATCCGCAGGTCGCGGTACGTGATCAACCGACCGTCGAGTACACGACCGCCGATCCGGGGTACTTTCGGACGGTCGATCTCCCGATCGTGTCCGGGCGCGGCTTCAACGAGCGCGACACGCTGCAGAGCGCGGCCGTGTGCCTCGTCAACGAGGCGTTCGTGCGTCGGCACTTCAAGGACCGCAATCCGATCGGCGCGCGCCTCACACTCACCCCGCGGCCCAATGGGCCGACGCAGATCAGGGAGATCGTCGGGGTGGCGCGACAGACCAGCGGCGAGCCCGATGCGCCCGAGGAGCTCCTCCAGGTCTACGTGCCGCTGGCGCAGTATCCGACCGGTGACGTCTACATGGTGGTGCAGCCATCGGTCGGCGCAGCGGAAGCCCTGACGCCGCTCGTCCGGCGCGCCGTTGCGCGGGTCGATCCCGATCTGCCAGTCCGGCGCGACCGGACGCTCGAGATGCTGGCCATCGCGTCGACTGCCGGGTACCGCTTCAGAGCGAAGATGGTCGGCACCTTCGCGGCACTGGCGCTCGTGCTGGCGATGGTCGGCGTGTTCGGCGTGCTGGCGTATACCGTTCAGCAGCGCCGCCGCGAGATTGGCGTGCGAATGGCGCTCGGCGCCACGAGTGGCGGCGTGATGTGGCTCGTCTTCCGGGACGCTGGCAGGATGATCGCCACCGGCGCCCTGGTCGGCCTCGTGCTGGCGGGCTTCTCAGGGCGGCTGCTCGGCACCTTCCTCTTCGGTGTCGATCCGCTCGACCCGCTGACGTTCGTCAGCGTGCCGGTGGTGATCCTGCTCACCGCGATCGTCGCCGCCGCCGCGCCGGCCTGGCGTGCCAGCCGGATCAACCCGGTCGAGGCGTTCCGGCACGAGGGGTGACGCAGTTGCTGAATTGATAGGTGTGGCTTCCGGCTTTAGCCGGAAGGACGCGAGCGGAGTCCGAAGGCTGAGGAATAGTCTGGATTCCGCGAAGGCGGAAGGCATGGTGCTCACACAGCTTCGGGCCGCGCGCGCCGATGAAGCATCGGCGGTCGCTGCGCTCGTCAATGCGGCGTTTCAGGTCGAAGCCTTCTTCAAGCGGGGCGACCGCACGGATGCCGTTGAAGTCGGCAATCTGATGCAGCGCGGCGAGTTCCTGGTCCTTGACCACTCAGAAGCGCCAGATGCCCCGGGAACCGGGCTGGCGGCGTGCGTCTACACACGGACGAACGGGAATCGCGGGTACTTCGGGATGCTGTCGATCGATCCGCGATCGCAGGGACGCGGCCTGGGTCGATCGATGATCGCCGCGGTCGAATCCCGCTTTCGAGCGCAAGGCTGCCGGGTGGTCGACATCCAGGTCGTCAACCTGCGGAAGGAACTGCCGCCGTTCTACGAGCGACTGGGCTATGTGGCGTCCGGCACGTTGCCGTTTCCGGACGACGGCACGGCGACGCAGCCTTGTCACTTCATCGTCATGACGAAGAGGGTGTAGCACGGAGCCCGCCTCGATCTCAGTGGGGTTTCGAGCCGGTCGTCGGAGCGGCGAGTGGTTGCGGCGGCACGGTCAGGCCCACGTGTGCATCGCCGTGGTCCTCGAGGTCGGCGACACCACGCTCGTTGAGGCCGTAGCGCCGCATTTCCTCTGGTGACAGCGTCCGCGCGATCTTGTGACGCCTCGCTTCGTCGAGCAGGGCATCCTTGTTGCCGCAGGCCTCGCATCGCCAGATCAACAGGCGGGTCGGCGACGCAAAGGCGAGCGACCGCCCATCCGGGCTGAGCGCCGCAACGTCGATGTCTGCTCCGCGAATCGCCGGGGGCAACACTGCGACTCGATCGCCGGCGGGAACACCCCAGATCCGCGACCGAATGTTGCCGATGCCGAGCAGGAGCCGATCGTCGGAGCTGAAGGCCAGGTGCAGAACCGGCTCATCGTGGCCGCGGAGTTCCAGCGTAGGCTTACCTGACCTGGTATCGAACAGCCGCACCGAGCGATCCTCGAAGTTCACAGCCAACAGCCGGCCGTTCGTGCTGAATGTCATCGCGGTCGCAGTGGCCTTGTCCGGGGTTTGAATTGTGAAACCAGGCTGGCCCCCGCGCGAGATTAACAACCGGTCGCCTTCGCTGCAAGACCAGGCGATCCGCTGGTCATTGGAGACTGCAGCCACTTCGCAGCCACTTTGAGCCTTGATTCGATCCGGTAGCCTGGCGGGCGCCGCGAGGTCCCACATTCCCAGGCCGTCGTCGTCGAGGGCCGCGAGGAGGAATCGACCGTCAGGCGAGGTGCGCGTGCTGGTGAGAGACATCTTCCGGCTGCCGGCAATCGGTATGGCCGCCCCACCGCGCGCATTCCGGACCGTCACCTCGTCGGTCGTCTGACGGTTGAGCAGATAGGTCCCGGCGAAGAGGACCGTTCCGGCCAACGTCAACGGCTCCATTGTCGGCTTGAGCGTGGCAACCTCGAACTCGCCCGCCCGAGAGTCGGACTGACGTCTTGCTCCGCGCGTCGTCGTCCAGCCAACCCACAGGCGCCGGCCATCCTGGGAGAACGCGAAAGACCTCGCACCGGGCAGCGGTCTTTCGAGCAACGTCCAACGGGGCTCCCACGCGCGCACCCTGCTGTCGTCGCTGGCGGTGAGGACGGTGCTTCCATTCGAGGCGAACACGCCGGAGCCGACACGGTCCTTGTGCCCTTTGAGCACGAGCACGTCGATCAGCCGCGCGTCCTCACCCAGCTTCCACAACCGCGCTGTGCCATCAACGCTGGTCGACAGCAGAACATTGTCTGACGGGTGGAAGCTCAGGCTGGTGATGCGCCTGGTATGGCCTCTCAGCGGGATGATGACCGACAACCGGTCGACGGTCGTCACCCGAACGACGTGATCGGTTCCCGCGGCCGCAAAGTAACGGCCATCCGCGCTCCACGCGAGCGGCGGGGGGTAGTCCCGCCGGCGGCCACCTTCATCGGCCGATTCTTCGTCGTCTTCCTCACGGGCCGATCCCTTTTGAACGGCAGCCAGGGTGACGGTGCCCGGCCAATCAGCCGCACTGGGGCTCACATTGAGAATCGAGACCTCGCCGTCGGTCCGCACGATGCCGAGCCACGGTCCAAACGGCGAGAAGGTCGCCCACTTCAGACCGGTTGACAACTCGAACGTCCTTTCGACCTTAGCGGAACATATGCCGCCGGCGATGTTCCACACCTCGGCGTACCACCGAGGGCTGACATGCGTCACCGTGACGAGATGCTGTCGATCGTGAGAGAAGCTGGCACTCAGGAAATTGCCGCCCTTGGACTTCGTTTCGAGCGCGCACAGAGGGGCTGCGTAGCTCTCCACCGTCCAGACCTTCGCGAAGCCATCGTCGCCGAGCGTGATCAGCAGCTTGCTGTCGGGGCTGAAGACAACATCGTTCAGCATTTTTGTGTGTCCGACCAGGACGGCGATCTCCTTGTGCGTGGAAACATCCCACACTCGCGCCGTCTTGTCCTGACTGCTGGTTGCGATGAACCTGCCGTCCGGACTGAAGCGCGCCGCACCGACAATACCGCTATGGCCCTCCAACCTTGGCAAGAGCTCTCGCCCCGTTGCCAGGGACCAGATGATCGCCTTGTCCGAGGACGGGACGACGGCGAGCGACCCGTGCGAGGAGACGCTGGCGTCGTTCAGCGAGAAGTCAAGCCATAGATTCTTTTGGGAGTCCGGGACGTAATGCCGCGACTTCGCCACAGCAAACGGCGATTCGAGGTTCGGCACGTGGGCGGTGAGCGCACCGCGCAACGCGCCGAGCGCCTGCACGTCGTTGTTCTCTTCGTTCACGGCCGCGCTGGCGAGCAGTACGGCCAGCGCCGGGTCGTTCTGGGTCTCGATGCGGGCGTCGGCAGCGAGCTGCCGGGAGTGGGCCTGGCCGCGCGCCTCGGCCGCTTCCTCGCTTTCGTCGATCGCGAGCTGTCGCTGTTTAGCGGCGATCTCTTCGTTGGTTCGGGCCTCCCTGGCTGCGTTGAATGCTTCCTCTTTCGCCTGATTCGCGGCTCCCTGTGCCGTCTCGGCATCTTTGCGCCCCTTCTTGGCTTCGTCGCGCTGCGTTCTCGCCTCGCTATAGAGATAAAGAACCACTCCCGCGACGATGCTCGCCAGCACCAGCCCGCCGACCGACAGCCAGCTGACCAGCCGCTGGCGCTTCGCGGCCGCTTCACGGGCGACCAGTTGAGCCTGATCATCCTTGCGCTTCTGCGCTTCCGCCGCGCTCCTCTTGATGAACGTGACAGTGGTCTCGAGCTCGCCCGGTTCGCTGTAGCGCGCCGCCCACGCGGGCGTCGGCTCGGCCTGCCGCATCCAGTCGAGCGCGCGCGTCAGATCACGGCCGGTCAGGGGATCGGCCTGGCCCTGGAGCTCTTCCAGCGCTTCGTTACGTAAGCGCAGGAACTCGCGCGCGCTGACGTTTTCCTCGCGCGCCCACGCGTCGAGCGTGACCCACTGGCGGATCAGCGACTCGTGCGAGATGTCCAGCCGCGAGCCCGGGTCGAGCGGGACCGCTGGCGGCGGCATCAGCATGTGCCGTCCCGTCGCCCGGAAGGCATCCGCCACCCCGATGACGGCAGGGGCATCCACGGCGGCCACCGCCGCGATGTCGCTGACGAGCGCGTCCCGTCGCAAGTCGCGCCGCTGGCTCAGCGGATCGGTCAGCCGCTTGAACATCGCGCGCGCGATCGGTTTTTGCTCCTCGCGCAACGCCTCGTAAACGTGTTGTGCGTGATGATTGAGCGCGGAGTACAGTCCGCCGAGCTTCACCGCGATGTCGCCGGTCAGGCGAGGCGGCATCGAGTGTTCGGAGGCACGATCCCAGACCCGCATCATCAGATGCTGCAGCAGCGGCAGCTGGTCCGGGTTGTCGCCGACGGCGTTACAGAGCTCGTCGACCAGGGCGGGGTCGACCATGCCGCCGCACACGCGCGCCGGTTCGCGGATCGCAGCAGCGATCTGGTCGCGGGTCAGCCGCGGGGTCAGGTACTGGTTGTCGTTGAGGGTTTCCGGCAGCCCCCGGAAGCGCGCGCAGTCGCCCACGAAGTCCGATCGCATCGTCAGGACGACGAAGATGGGGACCTTCCGCTGATCCGCGGCGCGCAGGATCAGCTCGACGAAGATGTCCGCCTGATCCTTCTGCGCCGGCTCGCGGCAGTAGCGGAAGACTTCTTCGAACTGGTCGACGACGACGAGGAGGTTGCAACAGCGTCCGAGGTGCGCGTCGCGGACCAGTTGCACGAGGCCGAGCGGTCCGCGCCGCAGCTCGGCGAGCGCGAACTCCTCCCGTGGCGCGGAGCCGGCGTCGGTGAGGACGCCCGGCTCGAGCAGCGCGCCGGCCAGCGCCTCGAGCGGCGCACCACCCGGACGCATGACCGCAACCCGCCAGTCCGAGCCCGCCTCCACGACAAACCCGGCCTGCAGGGCGGGCAGCAGTCCGGCGCGAACCAGCGACGATTTCCCCGCCCCGGATTCGCCGACCACGGCGACGAAGTGAGAGCCCGAGAGCCGCTTCAGCAGCGCGTCGACGTGCCGCTCGCGGCCGAAGAACAGATCGGCCTCGTCGGCCTCGAACGGGCGAAGCCCGGGATACGGCGCGCGGACGGCTTCAAACGTGAGCATGGGCCTCCCGCAACCGGCTGACGAACCGCTCCATCTCGGCCGGATTGAGCTGCTGGTGGTCCTCGACCTGCAAATAGTGGATGCCGGGATAGCGAAGTGCGAGCGCGTCCAGCTTGTCGCGCGACTGCGCGGGCAGGGGCGGACCGACGGCCACGCCGAGCAGATCGAGCGGCGCCTCGCGCTGGACCTTGTTGCTCAGGAGGATCTGCGTGCGCACCCAGGCAGGCTTGGTCTGACCGTAGACCAGCAAGTGGCTGTCGCAGTACTTGACGCTCGCTTCCCAGTCCTCGCGGGCATCCTGCGTCGCCTGCGGCGGTTCGAGCACCATGAACCCGTGCGCTTCGAGCCACTGCGCGACGCCGGTTCCCAGGTCGCGATCGAGCAGATCCGAATTGACGAACACCGAGAGGACGCCCTGCTGCAGCCGCGGATCGGCGCGCTCGGGCGGCTTCAGCGCGAGTTCCGCCACGGCACGCCGGAAATCCGGGAACCGGTCGGTCCGCACGCTCGGCTGGACGGTCAGCTCGCGCGCATCGGCGTCGGTGATCGCGTTGACGTCGAGATCGGGATCGCGCCACTGCAGGAACGGCACCGCCGATCCGGACGTGCGGATGGTTTCGCACCGCAGCCACGCCATCCCGCGTGGATGATCGCTGCGATCGCCGGTGAGCCCGCCGACGATCTGGACGCACGCGTGGCTGCGCCCCAGGTCCTCGATGATCTGTGTGCGGTGCAGGTCCATGTCGTCGCGCGAGTACCGGCGCCCGGGAAGCACCGTGATGCCTTCCTGCTCGAGGTAATCCTTCAGTTGCGCGCGCCGTTCGAGGAGATCGTCGGTGACGTCGAGCAGGAGGACGGATCGCCCGGCGCCGTCAGGCTCCTTCGCCCGCGGCTCCTTCGGTGAGGGATGCGGTGCTGACTTGCCGCGGCCGTTGAGCGACTTGCCCAGATGGTCGGAGACGTGTTGAACGAGCAGGGACAGCCGGTTGTAATACGGTTCCTTGTCCTGCTGAAACTCCGTGCGCAGCGGCCGTGTCGCGCGGCCGTCATCCAGCGTCCGGTAGAACACATACGCGTTCAGGTCGCGCAGCGTGACCGGCAGCCGACCCTGATCGATCGGTTCCATCCCGACGAGGAAGATGCCGGATTGACCGTTCGCGCCGTTCTGGTAGAACGCATCGCGCTCGCGCCCGCACCACTCCGAACGCAGGTAGGCTGGCGACGCGATCACGATGATGCAGGCGCAATCACCTGCGGCCGCCATGATCTCGGCGGTGACGCGGGTACCACCGGTCAGCCTGAAATGGTCCCACCAGATATCGATGTCGTTACAGACCTTACGGCTGACCTCGGTCTTCAGGTCGGCGACCAGTTGGGTGACGAACCCGCGCTCCGTCCCGGCCACAGGCAGGTCGTCGCTGTGGGCGTAGCTGATGAAGACATCGTGACGAGATCCGGTAGCCGCCATACAACCTCGGCCGTGTGAATTCTGGCTGATGGTTTATTTAGACGAGCGGAACCGGACATTTCCCGCACCGCTGGCCCGCTGGTCCTCCCCTCTGTCGCTTCCGCACAACAGGAAGCATCAGGCTCATGACGAGCCCGAGGGCGACGAAGACCGTGAGCATGGTTGCTGTCTCACGTCCGATTGCAGAAGGCGGCAGGAAGTAACGGAAGGCGCTGGCCACGGCCGTCCAGGTGATCAGCAGGAGCATGGTGCGCGGCCGCGGATACCGCGCGACGATGACCGTCATCGCGACCGTCGTCGCGACGACGACCGGCCAGGCCAGCGAGAGCGGAGCAAATTTCTGATACTCGAGAAAGTCCCACGCAAAAGCTGCAAAGGTCGCCGTGACAGCTATCTGCCAGGCGAGCGATTCGGAAACGAGGAGCACACCTGCGAGCACGGCTCCGGTGATCGTGTAGTCGAAGCGAACGGGCAGATAGTTGCCCACCACAATCGCCAGGCCGATCGAGATGATGGCTGCGAGGAACGCCCGTGGGAGCGGGGTGGCCGGAACCGATGCTGTTGATGTGGCGGCCAGCTGACTGCGCAGGCGCCACGCACACAGGACGTAGGCCAGTCCAAGGATTCCGCCGAACGTCAGCTCCATCGCTTTCCACCAGCCGAGGGGCATGCCTGCCCATAGGGCCTTCCCCATCGGCTGGAGCGCTGCCCCAACCCCAAATCCGATCCCACCACCGATCGCGCCATGGAGCGCAAACCATGCGGGCACAGGCGAGCGCAGCCACGCCACCAGCAACAGTCCGCCGAGCCAGAGTCCGGCCCACAACTCTTCACGCGGCCGATCGAGAAGGTTGGAGAAGTAGATCAACTTCGGACTGTTGACAAACTTCCAGGCCAGCCAGGTGCCGAGCACCATGATGGCGAAGCCTGCGATCAGGTGCGCGGTGGTGTAGCGTTCGCGGTCGAGCGCGATGCCGATGAAGGCGCCGCCAAGAAGTCCCCACGCGGCTCCCTTGATGACGAAACCGAGAATGGCCCACCAGAAGGTGTCGGGCTGCAAGCTCAGGCCGACGGTCTGACCGTATGTTTCCTGTCCGCCAAACCCCACGCCGACGGCGGCGAACGCCGCGATGAGGCCGGCATCCGAGCGACGGTCGAGCAGCAGGCAGAGGACCAGGCCGATCATCGCTCCGGGGATCATGGCGCCGAGCGAGCCGCCGCCAATCGAGCCGCGCAGGCCCCAGCCAAGTGACATGGCGACCGCGCCGAGGGCGCACCAGTACCAGGGAGGGCGCCCTTCGGCTCGTCCTTCGGCTCGCTTCGCTCGCTCAGGGCTGGGCGTCACCGTCCGATGTCCTCGTTCCACAACTCGGGATGATCGCGAATGAATCGTTGCATCAACTCGATGCACGTCGGATCCTGGAGCACTTCGAGGGCCACGCCACGCGAGCGGAGCAGGTCCTCCTCGCCGAGGAAGGTCTGGTTCTCCCCGACGATCACCTTCGGGATGCCGTACAGCAGAATCGCACCGCTGCACATCGCACACGGCGACAGCGTCGTGTAGAGGACGCTGGCGCGATACACGGCAGGCGCCTGGCGTCCGGCGTTCTCCAGCGCGTCCATCTCGCCGTGCAGGATTGCGCTTCCCCGTTGCACGCGGCGGTTGTGGCCGCGACCGATGATCCGCCTCTCGTGAACCAGCACCGAGCCGATCGGAATGCCGCCTTCGCGGGCGCCGGCCTCCGCCTCCGCAATCGCCGCCTTCATGAATTCGTCAGGCATGTGTGGAATTATCACGTGTGTGGCGCCACTCGCGCTGTCTGAGGACGTGATCAACGGGGTCGTCGCCGGCGAGCGTCACCTCATTGCGGTCGACGTGGAGGCGACCTGTTGGAAGAAGGGCGTGTTCAGCCGGAAAAAGGAGACGATCGAAATCGGTGCCGTGCGGTTGCACCTGGATCGTGCCGAATCGACCTGGCCCGGGTTTCAGACGTTCGTTCGACCGCTGCGCCTTCCCCGCCTCTCGAGCTTCTGCCGCGAGCTCACCGGCATTGCCCAGGAAGACGTCGATGCTGCTCCCGCCTTTCCTGAAGCGCTGCGGCTGTTCCTGGAGTGGTCACAACCGTTGGAACAGGTCGTGCTGGCTGCCTGGAGCCGCTACGATTTGTGGCAGATCGATCTCGATCTCGACGCTCACCGGCTCCCCAAGCTTGCGCTGCCATTCCTCGACGTGAAGAAGCTCGCAGGGCGCATCGTCGGCAGCCGGAGTTTCGAGGAGACCTCGCGCGCGCTCGCCCCCGATGACCGCGAGATGCCGCGTCACCGCGCCCTCGCCGATGCGCGGCGGACCGCACGGATCCTGCACCGGCTCCTGCGGCCCGAGGGCAGTTGAGCAATCCGGCTGCGGCTATCCGTCGCGATGCACCGTATCGATGGAGAAGGCCGGCAGACAGACCGCGACATACTCGGCTCCGCCTGCAAACGGTGTGCTGTAGCGGACCCACTCTCCCGGCGCCGTGATGACGGCCTGCTCTTCCCCGACATCGAGCACGCCCCCCTCGTATTCCACACGCAATGTCCCGCGAAGGACGACGGTGATTTCTTCGAACTCCGGCCGCTGGCCGGGCTCCTGCCAGCCCTCGGGCGACCGCATGCGCGCGACACTCACGCCAGCGTGCCCGCTGTTCACACGACCGGCATATTCCTCGATCCGCTTCGGTTTGTTTCCCGCCGCCTGGACAACCGTGGGGCCGATGATCATTCGTGGCATGACGCGAGTGTATCGCCACAACCGATTGGATCCGCGGAAACGGCTTCCCGTATCCCGGCTCCGGCCAGAGCGGATTCTCCTCAGTCAGATCGATAACGAGCCATAACGAGCCACAGGTGAGCACCTTGCAAGGCACGCTCGCGAGTTCGTTCTGATTGAGGAGGAGACCCATGTCAGGGGGACCTTGCACCGGTTACAGATTCGGTATCCACGTGATGACAGCGCTGGCGATCTGCACGGCACCAGGCGCGGGGCGCGCGGCCGGGCAGACCGCTGCAACGCCGCGGACGGATGGATGGGTGGTGATTCCCGTCGAGGACTATCGCGCGCTGCGGTTGCGCGCGTTTCCGCCCGATCGGCCGCCCGATCCGCCGCCGGTCGACGCCACGGTGACGCGAGTGGACTACGAGCTGCGGGTGAACGGTGACTCCGCGACCGGCGAAGCGCGCCTGACGGTGGACGTGCTGAAAGCGGGCTGGGTCGCCATTGAAATTCCGCAGGGGCTCCTCGTTCGAGCGGCGCGCGTAGACGGACGAGCCATTCCCGTCATCGATACACCCGCGCCGCACGTCCTGCTGTCCAAGCCGGGACGCGCGCTGCTCTCGCTCGACGTCGTCGTACCGCTCGGCGCTGCGGCCGGCACCGAGACGATGACCATTCCTCCGTCGAAGGGGGCCGTCTCGCGACTGGCGGTGATCGTGCCGCGGCAGGACATCGACGTCACTGTCACGGGTGGCGTCCTCGCAGAGAGACCCGCCACAGCCGCCGACCGCTGGGTCGCGTTTGCGCGCCCGGCGCAACCGCTGACCGTCGCATGGAAGCGGCGGGTGCAGGACCCGCGAGCGACGCAGCCGCTCAAATGGCGTGGCATCGTCACTGAATGGATTGGTCTCGGTGAAGAAACCAGCCCTCTCAATGCGACCGTGCGCGTCGAAGTGTTGCAAGGCCTCGCGCCGTCCGTGGACGTCGCGATCCCCGACGGAGTGATTGTCAACCAGGTGTCCGGGGCCATGGTCGGCGACTGGGACTTTCGTCCCGGCTCGCTCAAAGTCACGTTTCTCGAACCTGTCGCCGGGCAGGCCGCGTTTTCACTTGCCGCCGAGGCGCGGGTGGCGCGCGACGGGGCTGTCGGCATTCCGCTGGTGCGTCTGCCGGCGGCGGAACGCGAGAGCGGCGGCGTCGCGGTCGAAGTCCTCGGCGCCGGCGAAATCAGCGAGCGCACACCCCGGGGACTCGACCCGGCGGATCCCTCCGAGCTCGGTGAGCCCGTGGCCGGCCGCGACTCGCCGTCGATGCAGGCGTTCAAGTTCCGGGCGCAGCCGGCGACGGCGGCGCGCGATTTGACGCTCACCGTCGCCCGCTATACGCCGCAGGCGGTCCTCGTCGCCACGATCGAGGAAGCGCGCTACGACACGCTCATCGAGGAAGCAGGCAAAACCCTGGTGCGGGCGCGGTATGCCATTCGCAACAATCAGCGGGCATTCCTCGGCGTCACGCTGCCGCAGGGCGCGACACTGTGGAGCGCGACCGTCGGGAACAGGCCGCTCCGCCCCGGCGTCACGCCCGACGGCGCCATGCTCTTGCCTCTCGAGAAGGGACGGACCGGAGAAGAGACACCTCCGTTCGTCGTCGAACTCACCTACGTGCAGCGCGCCGGATCGTGGGCAGACAAGGGCCGCACAACGCTGGTGTTGCCGAGCGTGGATCTGCCCGTCGCCCGTACCGGCGTGACTCTTTATCACTCGCCGCGTTTCAGTGTGTCGCCCGAGCCGGGAGCGTTTCGCCTGGATGCCGATCCCGGTCCTTTTACAGCAACGCTGCAACAGGCGCCCGACTTCATCGCGATCAGCCCGCGCCCGGCAGGCGAGCCTGCGCCGAGCGAGCCCGGGGCAGCCGGAAGCGCCGTGGATCTCATCGAGCAATTTCGCAAGGACAGCGGCGGCCGGACGATCGCCGGCCCGCTGCCGGTCACGATTCCGTTTCCGCAATTCGGTGCGAGCGTGTTTCTGATGTCCGAGCTCACGGCGGAGCTCACGGCCCCGACGCTCGAGTTTTCCTACAAGCGCGAGATTCGCTGGTGAGGTGCCACATGAGTAATCGTCTTTCTTTCCGGGGGGCTTCGCCCCGCCGGACCCCCCTACACCGTCGCTCGCGGGGCCCCCTTGGCCCCGCTCCGCTCCGGTGGCTCGCTCGCTGCGCTCCCTCGCACCGTGCGTCCGCTGCAGCAGTTCTCGTTGCCGGTGCATTCCTTGGTTCCGGAGTGGCCGAGGCGCAGGTGCGGCCAGCGATACCGCAGGGGCCCGCCGGCACGGTGACGCTTCCCGTCGTCGACTACGATCGATTGATTGATCGCGCAGCACAGCCGCGCCCGGCGGTTGACGCACCACCGGTTCCGTCGGTCGTCGGCCGTGCCGAGCTCCGCGCGCGCGTGACCGGGACCGCGGCTCGCGGCACGCTGCGGCTCGAAGGCGAAGTCTTCCAGCGTGGCGCCGTCAAGGTGCCGCTGGTGACCGGGGCGACGCTGCTCGATGCGCGCGCCGACGGACGAAGCTTGCCGCTGGTGCAGGAGGGCGACGTCCATGCCGCAGTCCTCACCGGGCCAGCCACGTTCAGTGTCACGCTGGACTGGGCGGCCGACCTGGCCGCCTCGCCTGGTCGAGCCTCGCTCACCCTGCCGAGACCGATCGCCGGCAGCGCTACTGCCGTGATAGAGCTTACGGGCGATCCCGCCGACGTGCGCGTCGAGCAGGGACTGATCGTTCAGCGGACGACCGCCGGAGGGATCACGACGCTCGAGATGACGCTGTCGCGCGCTGCACGGACGCAGGTGTCGTGGTCCGTGAGAGAGTCCACCGCGGCGGCCCTGCCCGCCGAAGTGCGGACATTGGCCGACGTGAAGTCGCTCATCACCATCGGCGATGCCGACGTGCGGATCGTCGCGCTCGTTGAAATTACGGTCGTCCGCGGAGAACCGCGGACGTTCGCCGTCGAGGTTCCTCCGGGATACGAGTTCGCCAGCGCCACCGGCACGTCGCTCGAGAGCACTGAGTCACGACCCGGAGCGGTGACGCTGGTCGTGCGCGAGCCGGCACGCCGGCGTCATCAATTCCTCATCAGCTTCGAACAGCCTCATGGTGCCGGGCCGTTCAAGATCGACACCGCGTTTCCGGTCGTCGCCGGCGTGCAGCGTGAAACCGGTGAGACGGCGGTGGAGGGAACGGGCACCATCGAGGTGATCGCCTCGGCCGACGACACGATGCGACGCATCGACTCGCGCGAGACGCACGCCTCGCTGCGCGGGCTGGCGCGGCAGCCGATCCTTGCCGCATTCCGGTATCAGCGCCGTCCGAACGAAGCACGGGTGATGACCCTGGACGTGAAGCGCTTCGCCGATGCGCCGGTGATCGCCGCTGTCGCCGAGCAGGCCACGGCCACGACGCTCGTCACTTCAGAAGGCCGGATGCTGACCGAGATCTCGCTGCGCGTACGAAATCGCGCTCAACCGTTCATGAAGGTGACCCTGCCGCCCGGCGCGACGATGCTGTCGGTCGAAGTCGCCGGCGAGACGGCGAAACCCGTGCGTGGTGCAGATGGCACGCGAGTGCCGCTGCTGCGGACCGGTCTGCGGCCTGACGGAGCTTACCTGGTGTCGTTCGTCTACATCCACTCCGGCCAGGCATTCGGCAAACGCGGCGAGTCGCAGATGCTGCTGCCGAAGTTCGATCTCCCGGTCAGCGTGCTCGAGTGGGAGCTGTTTCTTCCCGACCGGTACTCGACCAAGCCGGTCGCGGGCAACGTGCTGCCGGCCGCACTCGTACCGGCGACCTACGCGCACACGGGCTTCGGCTCCGGGCTCGCAGGCGGAGGCGCCGGAGGATCCTACGTGTCTGCCTTGGCGAACGCACGTGCGGGCCAGATCATCGGGCGCGTGACCGATCCTGTGGGTGCCGCGCTTCCGGGCGCGACGATAACGCTGATTCTGGGCGGTCGCACGCAGCGAACCGCGATCACGGATGCGGACGGCACGTACGTCCTCGATGGCGTCCCGAATGGGACCATCACGGTCAACTCGGCGCTGAGCGGCTTCAGATCCGGTCAGCGGACGTTCGCGTTCGACGGCCGGCCACGCCGTCTCGACTTCGAGTTGGTCGTCGCCGCGCTCACTGAGACCGTCACTGTCACTTCTGAGGCGCCGTACATCGATCAGCGCAACGAAGTGGCTCAGCGGGTCGCCGAACCAAAGTCTCGCGACGCGGTGCAGCAGTCACCTTCGCAGAACGTGATCAACCTGCAGCGCCGCGTCGCCGGCGTGCTGCCCGTCCGGATCGACGTGCCGCGAACGGGCACGCTCCACCGGTTCGTGCGTCCGCTGGTGCTGGACGAGGAAACAACGGTGACGTTCAGGTACAAGGCGCTCAACTGATCTCGGCCGGGGTCCGGGATCCGGGGTCCGGGGTCCGCAGGTCCGTGCTAATTAGAGGCAACCGAACCGAATTCAAGGGGCTTGTTGCCGCTGAGTACGGCCACCCGCGGATCCGGATCCCGGCTCCCGGACCCCGCGTTTCCAACGATCCGCCTCGATGATCCGTCTGACACCTATCGCCTGGATGAGTGGCCCGGGACGGAAATGGGGGCGAGATGCTCGACGACCTGCGGCAGGATCTGAAATACGCTGTGCGCGCGCTGCTGAGCTCGCCGGCGTTCACGCTGACGGCGTTGTTCACCCTGGCTCTCGGCATCGGCGCCAACGCCGCCATTTTCAGCGCCATCCGGACGGTGCTGCTCGAGCCGCTGCCGTTCTCCGAGCCGAATCGCATCGTGCGCGCCTGGCACGCCAACCCGTCCAATGGGGTTGCCAGGGGCACCGTGTCGGAGCCGGACTTTCTCGACTGGAAGCGCACCAGCCAGACGATCGACACGATGGGCGGGTTCTGGTTCGTTGACGGCATGTCCGGGATCGACCTGACCGGCACCGGCAATCCGGAACGGCTGTCGTCCACACTGGTGACGGACGGCTTTTTCGAAACGCTGGGAACGCTGCCGCTGCTCGGCCGAACCCTGATCGCAGACGACCAGATCGCCGGCCGCAATCGCGTGGTGGTCATCAGCCACGGTCTCTGGACGCGGCGCTTCGCCTCCGATCCATCGATCGTCGGCCGCTCGATCACCCTCAACAAGGACCCGTTCGAGGTCGTCGGCGTTATGCCTGCCGAGTTCACCTACCCCGCCGGGCGGCGTATCGACGTGTGGATTCCGCTCTCCTATTTCGGACCCGATCAAATCGGCCGGGTGCGCGCGGCGCGGTTCCTCGCGGTGATCGCCCGGCTGAAACCGGGCGTTACTGAACCCCAGTTCCGCGACGAGCTCTCCGCCATCGCTGAACGGCTGTCGCGCGACTACTCCGAAAACGTCGGGTGGACATCAGTGACGACGGCGCCGATCGACGAGAGCATCGTCGGCGAGGTGCGCCGGCCGCTGATGGTGCTCATGACGGCCGTCGGCCTTCTCCTGCTCATGGCATGCGTCAACATCGCCGGCCTCCTGCTCGCGCGCGCGTCCGGGCGGCAGGCTGAGCTGGCGGTACGTGCGGCGCTGGGTGCAGGACGGGCGCGAATCGCGCGGCAGCTCACGACGGAAAGCCTGACACTCGCGCTCGCCGGCGGTGCACTGGGGATTGCCTTCGGCCTCGTCGCGGTGCGCGCCTTCGCGGCGTGGGGTGGAACCGAACTGCCGCGTCCGGCCGCTCTCCGAATCGACGCCGTCGTGCTTGCATTTACTGCTGGACTCTCCATCATCTCGGGATTGGCGTTCGGCCTCTTCCCGGCGCTGAAAGCGTCTACCAATCTCGAGCACGCGCTCCGCGCCGGGTCGCGCGGAGCTGTCGGCGGGGTGGGGCAGCGCCTGCGCGCCGCACTGGTCGTCCTGGAAGTCGCGCTCGCGGTCGTCCTCGTCGCTGGCGCCGCTCTCACGGCCAAGAGCCTGGTGCGGCTTCTCGCGGTCGATCCGGGATTCCGCCCGGCCAACGCGCTCGTCGTCACGATCAGCGTCCCGACCGTGCAGCAATACACGGCAGTCCTCGACGGCATCCGCGGGATTCCCGGCGTCGAAGCCGCCGGCTCGATCCGCGACCTCCCGCTGCAGGCGAAGGGAGAGACCGTGCGGCCGGATATCGCCGGGCGGCCCACGCCGGCCGGCGGCAGCCCGCTGGTCCAGTGGCATCACGTGAGCACCGACTACTTCAAGGCGATGGGCATCCCGCTGCGCCGAGGACGCGCGTTCGAGCTCACCGACCGTCGCGGCTCGCAGTTCGTGGTGATGATCAACGAGGAATTCGCGAGACGAACCTGGCCTGGCGAGGACGCGGTGGGCAAGGCCCTGCGGTTCGGGCAGACCGAAATACCGGTGATCGGTGTCGTCGCGAACGTGCGCCAGGGCGGACTTTCGGAGCCGGTCGAGCCCGCGGTCTACCTGCACGCGCTGCAGCAGTTCCGCTCACGCATGACCATCGTCATCCGCACAGCCGGCAATCCGTTGCGCTTCGCGGACGCCGTGCGGCGCGAGATCTGGTCGACGAATCCCGACCAGACCATCACCACCGTGACGACCCTGGACGACGTCCTGGGCGGTTCGGTCGCGCGGCCGCGCCTGCTCGCATGGCTTCTCGGCGCGTTCGGGACGATCGGCCTCACGCTGGGCGCTCTCGGGATCTTCGGCGTGCTCGCATTCGCGGTGTCGCAGCGGCGGCGGGAGATCGGTCTTCGCATGGCGCTCGGCGCATCCCCGCGCGCGGTGCTCCGGCTGATCGTGATGCAGGGAATGCTCCTCGCGCTGATCGGCGTCGTTATCGGGGTGGTGGGCGCAGCAGTGCTGACCCGATCGATGGAGTCGGTACTGTTCGGCATCGAGCCCGCAGATCCCCTGACATTCGCGGAAGTCGTGGCGGTGCTGCTCTGCGCGGCGGTGCTCGCGAGCTGGCTGCCGGCGCGGCGGGCGCTGGCCATCGATCCGGTGACGGCGTTGAGGTCGGACTGACTCCAGTGGAGTGTCCTGATCATTTAGACAGAGTCCTGATCATTTAGACAGAGTCAAATCCCAAGCTCCAAGCTCCAAATCCCAACGCACGCCCAACTCCCAAATCCCGAACCAACCTCCAATCGATTGGGAATGGGAGTTGGCTTGGGATTTGGCGTTTGGGAGTGCGTTGGAGCTTGGGATTTGGAGCTTGGGATTTGGAGCCTGACTCTGTCTAAATGACCAGGACAGTCCCCTAATTCCTGTCTCGGAGATGGGCTCGTATGCGCTGCCGGCGCTCCTTCTGCATCTCGGCGAGGATCTGCGAAGCGCAGTCATCGTCCGCGACACCGGGCTGCACGGCCTGGGTGCGACAGGCACCCTGAAACCAGACCTCGTACCCGGCGGCCACGCCGGTGAGGTCTCTCGCGACGTCTTCCGGTGTCAACCAGATCATGTCGGTCGCGTTCGCGGCCGTCATCATTGACGCATATCTCGAGGGCACACCCATCTGATCGAGGTAATCAGCTGTCGCTTCCTGGATGCGCCGGTGCGCCGTGACGGAGCCGTCGAGTCCCAATGAAAAGTACTCGTCGGCAGGCAGGGACGGCTTGTGGATGCCCAGAACTGACCCCTGCCGCCTGACGCCCGCGACGTACAGGAAAAAGCAGGCGCTCGCGCAGGTGTTGTTCTCCGGATCGCGGAGGCGGACCACAGGCCGGCTGCGGTCGTCGGGCGCCCGGACTTCGAGCGCCAGTTGCCTGATCAGCGCCCCCATGCGCAGGGCTTCAGAAAGGTTCCCGCCAGGCGACGCCAGCCATACGACCGACTTGCCCTCGGCCTCCAGAACCAGCGGCGCCAGTTTCGCGAAGTCGCCCGGCGCGATCAGGCCTTCAATGGTGACTCCAGGCAGCGGGCCGCCGTCAGGCGACTGGGCCGGGCGGATGTCGGCCGCCGTCACCGCGGCCGCGAGGACCAGGTTCAGGACGAGGACGGCCGCGGCGCGTCGAAAATAGTGGCGCATCGTGAGTGACGTGTTCCGGCCAGCCCGATCACCCGGGGAAACGCCGCGGGCCCGGCGAGCAGAACGCCGAACCGCCGTATTAGTTTTGAGGCTGACTTACAAGATTATACCCGTAGAATCCCCTTACATGATCGGCAATCCCGAAGACGCTGCGGGTCTCATCGGTGCGAGCCGGTTGTACCTGCCAGACGCCCGGCGCGCGAGTGCGACGCACTGCGGAAGCGTCGACGCCTGGGAGGCCTTGCTCGCGAGATCGCGAGAGCGTCCCGACGAGTTCTGGGCCGAGGTTGCGCGCGAACTGGAGTGGATGCGGCCCTGGGACCTCGTGCGGGAAGGGCATTTCCCGCATTTCAGGTACTTCGTCGGCGGCGTCGGAAACCCGACGGTCAACCTGCTCGATCGCCACCTGACGCGGGGCGCCGATAACCGCCTCGCGCTGATCTGGGAAGGCGAGGACGGCCAGACGCGCTTCTTCACCTACCGGATGCTCTTCGTCGAGGTGTGCAAGTGTGCCAACGCGCTGAAGGCGCTGGGGGTCGGGAAAGGCGATGCCGTCGCGATCTTTACGCCGAACCTGTGGGAAGCCATCGTCGCCGTCCTGGCCTGCTTCCGGATTGGCGCGCTCTTCAATACCGTTTTTTCCGGTTTCTCCGCCCGCTCGTTGCGAGATCGTCTCGAGTCCTTCGAGCCGAAGGTCATCCTCACGGCCGACGAAGCCGTGCGGCGTGGCCAGCGCATGTCTCTGAAGGCCACGGTGGACGAGGCGATCGAGGACCTGCCCTGCGTCGAGGCCGTGATTGTCGTTCGCCGCACCGGCCGTCCGGTGACCATGCGCGAAGGCCGCGATCGTTACTGGCACGACGTCGTGCAGCCAGCGTCACCGGATTGCGCTCCCGAGCCGATGGAAGCCAACGAGCCTGGCATCGTCTTCTATACGAGCGGAACGACCGGTAAGCCCAAGGGCATCGTCCACGCCGCCATGGCCTTCGTCGTCAACAACTACGTCTACGCGAAGTATCACCTGGACCACCATCCACACGATGTGCTCTGGTGCACGGCCGACATCGGGTGGCTGACGATGCACATCTGGGGCATCGTCGGCGCGCTGGCCAATGGCGTCACGACGGTGGTGTTCGAAGGCGCGATTGACTATCCGACGCCGGAACGCTTCTACCAGATCGTCGATCGCTACCGGGTCAACAAGATCTTCACGGCGCCGACGGCCGTGCGCATGCTGATGCGCCACGGCGAGGGGTTGATGGCGCCGTACGACCTTTCGTGCCTGGAGGTCGTGGCGCTCGTCGGTGAGCCGCTCAATCCCGAGGCCTGGCACTGGATCTACGAGACGCTTGGGAAGGGGCGCATCTACGTGAACAACACATGGGGGCAAACCGAGCTCTCCGGCTGCCCGCTGGCCAGTGCTGCGTGGCTCACGCCCATGAAGCCAGGATCGTGCGGCCCGCCGTTTCTCGGGGCTGACGTCGATCTGGTTGACGACCAGGGCCTGCCGGTTGGCGTGAACACGACCGGCAACCTGGTCATCCGCCGGCCATTCCCGATGATGCTGCGGACTCTCTGGCGCGAGCCGGACCGGTTCGTGCGCAGCTATTTTTCCCAGGTTGACGGCTGCTACTTCACCAACGACGCCGCCGTGAGGGACTTCGACGGCCACTTCTGGGTCACCGGACGCGTGGATGACGTCATCAACGTCGCCGGGCACCGGTTGAGCACCATGGAGATGGAAAGCGCGATCATGGAGTGCCCCGGCGTCGCCGAAGTCGCCGTCGTCGGGGCTCCAGATCCGATCAAGGGGCTCGTCCCGGCGGCGTTCGTGATGCTGAAGGTAGGCCAGGCCGCGTCGTCCGAGACCGAGCGGTCCATTCGGGCGCAGGTCGCCGAGAGCATCAGCAAGATCGCGGTACCGGAGCACGTGATCTTCACCGATGTGCTGCCGAAGACGCCGAGCGGCAAGATCATGCGGCGTCTGCTCAAGGAGATCATGACCACCGGCGAGGTCGGGTCCGACGTCACGGCGCTCGAAGATCGCACATCGGTCGAGAAGTTGAAGGCGCTGGTGAAGACAGTTCTCCAGTCGCGTACATAAGGAGGCTTCCGTGCGTGTTTCTTCCCTGATGGTGATTGGCTTCGCGGTCTTGTCAGCGGCGACCGGTGTCGCGCAGACCTCTGGGAGCAGTGGTGCGTCCGAGGCGTTCAGCGCCTCCACCCAGATCAAGACCGCGTCTGGCCCGATATCCGCGACCATACAGGTCACAATCAGGCGCTTCACGCCAGAGTTCGAGCGGAAAGCGCTCGAGGACGCACTCGAGCACGGTGGGTACGCGTCATTCGTGAATGCCTTGCGCAGGGCATCGGAGGTCGGATCGGTGTTGGCCGGGGACGGGCAGTTCACGATTCGTTACGCGCGGGAACACAAGTCCGATAAGGGACGGACGATCGTCCTGGTCACTGACAAGCCCGTATTCTTCGTCGGAGGCGCGCGCCAGAATGCGAAACCTCGCGCCGGCTATGAATCTGCCCTGATACAACTGCAGGTGAACGAGGCCGGGGTTGGAACAGGGATGATGGCGCCCGCGGCCCGGGTGAAGCCAGGCGGCGAAAACGGCGTGCGAATCGACAATTACGCCGACGAGCCGCTGGCACTGAAAGTCACGCGAAAGACACCGTAATCGGCCCCCGCCGGTGTTCCGGTAGATAAGCGCGGGACGCCGTCGCGGTGCGGCGCGGCCGAAGCTGAGCGGTTCGATGGCATGCGTGCCATGGATGATTCATGAATCTGTCACCAGGAGCCGGCGGCGGACGACGCTATCGTTGTTGAGTGCGTGATCGATCTCGATTCCCGTCATCGTTGGCGGTCTGCCTTGCGGTCTTGTCGTCCTGCGCTGCCCTCGGTGCCTGCGGAGGCTCCCCAGTAGCCCCCGCGGGCGCGCCTCCCCTGCTCACGGGCTACGTCTACAAGGTGATGCTGCCAGGCGCCGGCGAGCCGCCAATCGCGGACGTCCTCATCACGGTCACGGACGACGACGGGGCGGAATCGTCGGCCCGGACCGACGATGCGGGTTTCTACAGCGTCCGTGCCGCAGTCGGCGCAGTGGTGGTGACCGCCTCGAAGGATGGCTACAAGACCCGTGAAGCCCGATTCGAGGTGAGCGACAGCACCGTGTTGAATTTCAGTTTGAGGCCGTCGGCCGAGTAACCTCAGGTCGGATTCACAGGAGACTCCTGATCTCCTGGCCCTCTTGCAAATCCGCCAGCGCTGCAGATTATCCGGAGCTTTCTGAAAGCGGCTTGTTGCTCGAGGGGATGACTTCCCCCAGGCGTGTCAGAAGAGCACGAAACAGAGCACGGCGCCAACCACGGCCATCGACAGGCCCCACGCCAGCAGCTTGTTGAACAGCGCACGGTGCTCGTCCGCTGCGGCCACGCCCGCCAGGCAGAGCGCGCCGATCGTCGACAACGGTGAAATATCGACCAGGTGCCCGCCCACGTTCATCGAGGTTGCGATGTCGATCGGGCTGGCGCCGGGAAGCGCTGCGGCAAGTCCGGGCACCATCGGCAGAAAGGCTGGAAGGACGACGCCGGACGTGCTGCTGTACACGGAGACGATCCCCGTGAACAACGCGACCAGCCCGGTGACCGTGGTCGCCGAGGCCGTCCTGGCGACCATCGACACGAGCAAATCGATACCCTGGGCTCGCTCGACCAGCGCAATCAGCACGGTCACGCCACACACCATGACGATCACCCGCCATGGCATCCGCTTGATCGCCTCGCCATCGTCGGCCGAGTTCGAAAGCACCAGCACCACCGCACCGGCAAACGCGGCCATACCAATGTTGACCTTCCAGATGATGACGCTCAGCACGAGGGCGACGATGGTTGCCAGCGTGATCCAGTGTCGGCGATCGAAGGCCTCGGCGCGGACCGGTTCGGGCCGGGCTTCGACGTCGACGACGCCCGCAGCCGACATCACCGCCGCCGGTGCGGGCAATGCATCGTCGGATGGTGACTGTAGCGGAGGGCCTTCAGGCCCTGCGGGGGTGCCGATGAACAGCTTCAGGCCGCCGAAGAGCGCATACCCGGCGAAGGCCACCAGCGCATGCGCGAACAGATTGTAAAGATACGTCTGCAGCTCGAGGCCCGGCAGGCCGTTCTTGGCCATGATCCCGTTGACGATGATCCCGGTCGGGGCGAACGGCGAGAGCGCGCCCGAGTTCGCACCATTGCCGACCATGATGGCCATGAGGAACAGCGGGATCCCGACACGCGCCGCCGTGGCCATGGCGAGCGGTGCGAGGAGCGCTGCGGTGGCGATGTTGCCCGGTCCCATCGACGACAGCCCCGCGCCGAGCGCGAAGAACATGATGGGAATCGTTCCCCGGTTGCCGCGGCAGACACGGACCGCGTGATGGGTGATTCGCGAGAGCGTCCCGTTGGTCTCGGCGAGCGCAAAGAGCAAGGTGACGCCGGTGAGGGTCAGGAACAACTGGCTGGGAAACCCGCTCATGATCGTCGCGACCGGCATCCCGCCGATGTAGACGCCGACGATCCACGCGAGCGCGAGCGCCAGGACGCCGACATTCAGCCGGCTGACGCAACTGACGAGCACGGCGAGGGCAAGGGCACAGACGGACAGAATCGCCAAGGTGACTCCTAACGGACTCTCCTGATGATTCCTATCGTCTCAAATCCCAAGCTCCAAGCTCCAAATCCCAACGTACTCCCAACCTCCAAATCCCAAACCAATTCCCAAACCAATTCCCAAGCGGTTGGGAGTTGATTTGAAAATTGGTTTGGGATTTGGGATTTGGGAGTGCGTTGGGATTTGGAGCTTGGAGCTTGGGATTTGACACTCAGGATATCAGCCATACAGCCGACTAGCTCTGTTCCGGTTCTCGAATCACCGATCTGATCAGCTCCGCCGCGTGCAGCGCGCGAACGCCGGTGAAGTCCGCCACCTGATGGCGGCACGAGGTACCGCTGGCCACGAGGACGGCGCCATCAGGAAGGGTGCGCGCCGCCGGCAACAGCCGCCGTTCCCCGATCGCGCGCGACACTTCGAAGTGCTCACGCGCATATCCGAAAGAGCCGGCCATCCCGCAGCAGCCGGCGTCGAGATCGACGACCGTTGCGCCCGGAATGCGGCCGAGCAGGGCTTTCGCCGGCCCAAGGCCGCCCATTGCCTTCTGATGACAGTGGCCGTGGAGCAGAATCTTCGGCGGTCCGTTGCGGAGATCGAGTCGCACCCTCCCGGCGTCGCATTCGCGTTCCAGGAACTCTTCGAACAGCACCGCCCGGTCGGCCACGCGCTGCGCGCGCCGCTGGGCCTCGCCTCTCAGCAGTGACGGCACGTCATCACGGATCGCGGAGAGACAGCTGGGTTCGAAAAACACGATCGGCACGCCGCGTTCGGCGAGCGGATACAGCTCCTCGACACTCGACGCGGCCTGGCGCCGCGCGGCACCGAGGAGACCTTGCGAGATCAGCGGCCGGCCGCAACAGGCGTCCGGCGCCAGTTCGACCTCCAGGCCGGCGATCTCGAATACCTGCAGTCCCGCCATCCCAATCGCAGGGGAGTAGTAGTTCGTGAATGTGTCATTGAAGAGCGCGACCGTTCGATTGAGCGGTCCCTCAGGCGCAACGGCGCGCGCGGGGCGGCGGTGCTTGCGGAAGTCCCTGGAAAAGGAGTGCGATGTCCACGCCGGCGGAGTCCGCCGGCGATCGATGCCGATGACCCGCTCGTTGAACGCCCGTACCACCGCGTTCCGCGCGATCGCGTTCGAGAACGGCGCGAACCGGCTCCCCCAGCGGGACACGCCGCGAATGTGCCCGAGCAGGTGCGCGCGGATCGGGGTGCCGTGCCTGCGCCAGTAGTCGGCAAGGAACTCGCTCTTGAACCTCGCCACGTCGACGCCGACGGGACATTCGGCCTTGCAGGCGCGACACTCGAGACACAAATCGAGCACCTCGCGCACGCCCTCGTCGCCGAGCCCCGCCTCACCCAATCGCCCCGACATGGCCAGCCGCAGAACGTTCGCGCGTCCTCTCGTGGAGTGGGCCTCTTCCCGCGTCGCCATATAGGACGGACACATGGTGCCATCGAGCGTCTTCCGGCAGACGCCGAGACCGCTGCACATTTCGACCGCGCCGGCCAGGCCGCCGTGATCGGAATAGTCGAAGAAGGTCACCGGCTGCACGGCGCGATAAGCGGGGCCGTATCGCAGGTTGGCGGTCAGCGGAGGCGCGTCGACGATCTTGCCGGGATTGAGGAGCCCGTGAGGGTCGAAGGTCCGCTTGATGTGCCGGAAGGCTTCGTAGAGGGTTGGCCCGAATATCCGCTCCATGAAGCAGCTTCGCACCAGGCCATCACCGTGTTCGCCCGACAGGGCACCGCCGTACTCGAGCACGAGATCGGCGCTGGCCGACGCGATGGCCTCGAATTGCCGGACGCCGGCCTCGGTCTTCATGTTGACGACCGGCCTCACGTGCAGGCACCCGACCGACGCGTGGGCGTACACGCCAGCGGTCGTGCCGTGCCGGCGGATCATCTGGAGAAACGCGTCGATGTAGTCCCGAAGCTTCTCCGGCGCCACCGCGGTGTCTTCGACGAACGACAGCGACTTCGCGTCCCCTTTCATCGCCATCGAGAGGCCCAGGGCCGCTTCGCGCAGGGACCAGATCGCGCCCTGCGCGGCCGGCTCGAGCGCTCGATGGTACCGGTACCCGAGCCGGCGCGCGGTGAGATCCCGCTCGATGGCCTCGAGGCGCGGCGTCAATGCGTCCTTCGTGTCGGCGTAGATCTCGACGCAGAGCAGCGCTCCGGGGTCGCCGTCGATGAAGGTCCGCTTCAGGCGTTCGAGCGCGGCGCTCTGCCTGGTGTGATCGAGGATGAACCGATCCATCACCTCGATCGCCGACGGGTGATGCCGGAGGATCGCCGGCGTCGCCTCGAGCGCCTCGAGCAGATCGGCGAACTGAATCGCCAGCACCGCCTTGGCTTTCGGAAGCGGGACCAGTGCCAGCTTGGCCTCGAGAACGACGGCGAGGGTGCCTTCGGAGCCAACGATCAGCCTGGCCATGTTGAAGGGACCGGTGCCGCCGGGACCGCACGCGGCGACCAGCGCATCCAGGTTGTAGCCGCCAACCCGGCGAAGCACGTTCGGATAGCGGCGGCCGATCTCCTCTACGTTGGCGCGGACCGTCCGCCGCACCTCGCGATAGCACGCGCCTTCCAGCGTGTCGCGGGCACAGATCTCGTCGAGTTCGCACGGTTCGAGCGGCCGGAAGTGCGCCAGCGATCCATCCGACAGCACGACCTGCTGCTCGAGCACGTGATCGATGGTCTTGCCGTAGAGCACCGAACGCGCTCCGGCCGAGTTGTTCGCCATCATGCCGCCCACGGTGGCGCGGCTCGCGGTCGAGATATCCGGCGCGAAGCGAAGATCGTGAGGACGGAGCGCCGCGTTCAGTTCGTCCAGCACGACGCCGGGCTCGACCCGCACCCATCGCTCGACGGGATTCACCTCGAGAATGCGATTGAAGTACTTCGAAGTGTCGATCACCAGGCCGCTGCCGATGGCCTGTCCCGCTTGCGAGGTGCCTCCCCCTCTCATCGTCACCGGGCAGCGGTGCCTCGCACAAAGCGTCACGGCCTGGACCACGTCATCTCGAGACCTGGCGATCACCACGCCCAGCGGCTGAATCTGGTAGACACTGGCGTCAGTGGAATAGAGCGCCCGCGAGACCGCGTCGAAGCGGACTTCCCCGGCGATGGCCGACTGCAGATCGCGCTCAAGCGCGTCGACGCCTGCCTGCCGTCGCTCGCTCGAGCTGCCCGAGAGCGGAGGCCGTGGGTTCACCGGAGGTCTGCCCAGGGCAGAGGACGGCCGTGCACCGGCACGATCTGCAATGGCTCGAGACCCAGCTTCCTCACGGCATTGAAGAAGCTGCGCTGATCGCTGGTCGGCGCGGCCGGGCGCGGCTGAGTGGTATCGACGAGGTCCGCTTCGAAGAGCAGCCGCTCGCGCGGCAGCCAGGCGATCAGCATGCCGTCGACGTGATCCAGGGGATTGACGTAGTGGATGTTGAGGTTCCGCGTGCCGTCGCTGATGATGAAGTTCTCCCTGATCGCTTCGTAGAAGTAGCCTTCCGCCAGCTCGGTCGGCGGCCAGAGCGAGACCATGTCCGGCTGCAGCGTCCGCGGCGCATAATTGAGCACATCGCGCACGTACAACTCGAAGTTCTTGACGTGCGTCACGATGGTCGCGCCGATGTGCATGTAGGTGCGCAGGCCACCGGCGTGATCGAAGTGCTGATGCGAGTTGATCAGCCAGCGGATCGGCTTCCCCGGCATCAGCCTGACCACTTCTTCGATCACCGCCAGGCTGCGATCCTCGTTCAACGGCGCTTCGAACACCGCGATGAAGTCGCGGAACTCGATGGCCATGCTGTTGTGCGTGCCGCCGCCCAGAAGGTACACGCCGTCAGCCAGCCTGGTCGACTCGACGCGAACGCGAAAGGTGGCGCGCCGCACCGATTCGGGGACCTCGACCGTGCCTGGGCAGTGGTTCGCCTTGATGTCCTTCAGGCTTCCACCAAACGCGTTATGGCCGGCGCTTGCCGCCTGCATCCCGTAGTTGTCGTCCCAGCCCTGATGGGAGTGCCACTCGGTGGGAAATCTGATGCCGTTGCCGAGATCGACGTAGCTGGCGTTGGTGAACTCGTGTTCGTAGTTCATGTCGCCGAGGACCGGATCGGCGACCCAGGTATGAATGCGCTGCAGCAGGTGCTCTTTGTTGATCGTGGCATCGACCCGGAACTTGCCATTGACGGTGATCGACACCACCGTGACCCGCTCGGGCCTGACTTCGGGACCGTCGCGGCCCATTTCACCGAGCTCCCATCGCCACGTGGCTTTCGGGTTGGCGCCCGGCAGGCGGGCGGCCTTGAGAAAGCCGTGCGGGTTCAGCCACATGTCGAGCTGATAGATCGCCGCGAGGTCTGGCGTCGAAGCGACGGGAGCGGCCGCCGGGCCGTCCATATGCCACGCATAGTTGTCCTTGACTGTGAAGATCTGATGCGGCTGCTGTTGCAGCGGCCCGTCGATCCAGCGCACGCCATACTTCCATGCCGCGGGATTCAATCCGGGCTTGCGGTCGAACTCCTCCTTCATGCTGCCGCGTTCCCAGTCCATCGTCCGCGTGTAGTTGGCCAGCGCGTCGATCCTGGGCCAGTCGACGTTGCGTGCGGACTCGCGCTGCTGTCCGACCGCTCCGGCGTACGCTGTGCCGGAGATGGTCACACACCGCAGGTTGGCAGTGCCGATCGCCTTCGCCGCCGCATCGAGCGCCGGCATCGGATCGACAAAGCCGGGAGCCAGCTGTCCGGTGGCGACCGAGGCACCCAGTACCGTCACGAGCAGCACCGGCATGAGCCCGGCAGTTCGGGTTGGCATCATCGTCTCCAGGTTCGGGGCGATTATAGGCGCTTGTCACGCCGCTTCCGGCGGGTGCGGCCTTCGGCTGCATTCACGACGGGGCGACGACCCTTCGGCAAGCTCAGGGTCGCCCTGAGCAACGTCGAAGGGCGACACGACGACACGACGGCCGTCACAAAGATGCACAAAGCTCACAAAGCCCACAAAGACCGGGTGAAATATCGGCGGCTCTGCCCGCTGGTGGCGACGTCGGCCTCGGCCGACGTTGTCAGGAGTGAGGGTCGGACGGATCGTAAGCCGCACTGAATTGCGAACGCGGCTTGCGATCCGTCCGACCCTCACTCCTGACACCCCGCGAAGCGCGGCGCCGCCAGCGGGTCGTAATCCGTCGAAGAGACTCACAAGGTTTTCTTTGTGAGGCTTTGTGAGCTTTGTGCGCTTCGTGGCAAGAGCCGTCAGCCGTGGCCGCGACGTCGTCGTGTCGTCGTGTCGTCGTGCAACGCGAAGCGACAACCGTGTCAACGGACATCAGCGTGGAGTACGATCCCCACCATGCACCGGAGCGGCCGACACTTCCTGCAGATCCCCGGACCGACCAATACGCCCGACCGCGTGCTGCGCGCGATGGCGCAGCCGACCATCGATCATCGGAGCGCCGAGTTCGCGGCGCTCGGCCGCTCGGTTCTCGCTGGCCTGCAGCGCATCTTCCAGACGTCGCAGCCGGTGGTGATGTATCCGGCCTCGGGCACCGGCGCCTGGGAAGCGTCGCTGGTCAACACGCTCTCTCCCGGGGATCGCGTGCTCGCATTCGATATCGGGGAGTTCTCCAGGGCCTGGGCGGAGGTCGCCCGGCGGCTGGGACTCGACGTGGACCTCGTGGAGGGAGACTGGAGGCACGGCGTCGATCCGGACACCGTCGAGGCCCGGCTCAGGGAGGATCGCGGCGATCGTATCCGTGCGGTCCTGGTCGTGCACAACGAGACCTCGACCGGCGTCACCAGCCGCGTGCCGGAGATTCGCCAGGCGATCGACCGTGCCGGCCATCCGGCGCTGCTGCTCGTCGACGCGGTGTCGTCGCTCGGCTCCATCGATCTTCGTCATGACGAGTGGCGCATCGACGTCACCTTGTCAGGCTCGCAGAAAGGGCTGATGCTGCCGCCCGGGCTTGGCTTCAACGCGATCAGCGACAAGGCGCTGGCCGCATCACGCTCTGCCCGGCTGCCGCGGTCGTACTTCTCGTGGGAACTGATGCTCGGACCAAACGCCACCGGATTCTTTCCCTATACGCCCGCCACGAACCTCCTCTTCGGCCTCCGCGAAGCGTTGGCGATGCTGGACGAAGAAGGCCTGGCTCACGTGTTCGCGCGGCATCATCGGCTGGCCGCCGCCGCACGTGCGGCCGTGACCGGATGGGGTCTCGAGATCGCCTGTGCCCGGGAGGACGAGTACAGCCCGGTGCTCACGGCCGTGATGATGCCGCCAGGCCACGACGCCGATCGGTTCCGTGCGGTGGTCCTCGAACGGTTCGACATGTCGCTCGGCGCCGGGCTCGGGCGCTTCAAGGGACGCGCATTCCGGATCGGCCATCTCGGCGACTTCAACGACCTGATGCTGGCCGGCACCCTGTGCGGCGTGGAGATGGGGCTGGCGCTCGCAGGTGTGCCATGCAGTCGCGGCGGAGTCGACAGGGCGCTCGCGTTGCTCTGCGTTGATGCGAGCGCCAACTCCCCACTCCCAACTTCCAACTCCCAAGGAGAGCGGCTTGTACCCAACGGGTGAACGGCATTCGGAGGGGTGGTGGCTACGGCTTTCACCCCGGCGTTTCATGCAGCGCGCCTTGCGAGTTGGAGGTTGGGACTTGATCCGTCCCTCCTATTCCCGCGCGAGCACACCCCGATCGTAGACGACCCGGCCGTCGACCATCGTAAGAAGACTCACAGTGGCGGGAAGAGCGAACACAGGAACGGCCGTGATGTCCACGGACAGCACCGCCAGGTCAGCCAACTGCCCGGGTGCGAGGCGCCCCTTGACGTGGTCGCGAAATTCCGCCCGTGCGCTCCCGACGGTGTAGGCGATCAAGGCATCCTCCAGGCCGATTCCCTCAGAAGGTCGCACCGGGTGAATCATCGCAAGGAAGAGATCGAGCCCAGGAAGTCCACTTGCACCGTTCGTGTCTGACCCGATGGCGTAGTCGACGCCTGAGTCGATCAGCGAACGCTGAGGCATGGCCCGGTCGACGAGATCGGAATGCCACCGGGCATGGAGAACATCCGGGATGCCAAAGTGCGTCGGGTTCTGGACGACGATGACGCCCTTCTTCCGGAGTCGACCAAAGTTGGCAGGCAGGATCAGGTCGCCATGCTCGAAACGGGGGCGCCGGGCGGCCCAGACATCGTCGGGCGCTGCCTGCTCCATTGCGGCAAGGGTAGTGTCGATCGCGCGATCGCCCACCGCATGCATGATCAGCTGCTGCCGGCGGAGCGGGCCCGATTCGCTCCGGGCCAGGATGTCGGCAAGGACGTCCGCCGTGAAGTTGTACCGGCCGGCATTTCCGGGATCGTCGGCGTACGGCTGATTGAGTGCCGCCAGGCGTTCAATCGGCGTACCGTCCGCGATCCATTTGAGCCCGCTTGGATCGATGAGCGGATTGCGGGCACCGGCGCGGCAGCGTTCGCGGACATCGAGCGGAAAGCACACGGCGCGCCAGCGCAGGCGCAGACCCGCGGCATCGAGCGCACGGAGGGAGCGTTCGTAGCCGGCGCCGATGGAGAATTCCTGAATACTGGTATAGCCGAACGATGCTGCCAGATCGGCAGCGGCCCGATACGCAGTCCTGAGCTCGTCGTCTGTCATCCGATCGAAGAAATGAGTGAAGACGCGCCAGGCGGCGTACTCGTGCGCGACACCGTTCACGATGTTCGTGCCGGCGACCCGCTCGTAGAAGCCGCCAAACGGATCCGGCTCCTGATCGGCGATGCCAACCGCGGCTAGCGCCGCAGAGTTGAACACCGTTCCATGCCCCGACCATGCGAGCAGCATGACGGGATGGCCGGATACCCGGCTGTCGAGGGCGAAGCGATCTGCGGCAGGATCGTCCAGCATCTGCGAGCCGATTGCGCCGAAGATCCAGGTGCCGGGGGGCGCTGAGGCGGCCGCAGCGGCAATGAGATCGAGCATCTCCGAAGTCGAGGGCCCGGGGCCCGGCAGGAAGTCGCGCGCATCGTTCACCCGGACGGCGCGCGGGTAAGCACTCAATGCTGTGACCGGATGTACGTGTGCGTCGTTGAAGCCCGGAACGAGCACGCGTCCATTGAGGTTGTAGATCGCGGCATGCGCGTTGCGGTAGGCGAGCACCTCCTCGTTGCTGCCGACGGCAACGACGGTGCGGCCGACGACGACGACGCCTTCTGCCCAGAGACTTCCGGCCACTGACGTGAAGACTTTGCCGTTGTAGAAGATGGTCTGTGCCTGCGAATCCTGGCCCCGCGCTGGTGTGCCGTGGGCGGCATCATCAGCAACTCCGGCGGTCAGAGCAGTGTTTGCCGAGCTGCCGTACCCGAACCCCATTGCGAGAGCTGCGAGCAGCAGCGACGGCATTCGACGAATGATCTCCAGACGCATGTGGCCTCCTCGCACCAAGAGAGGCTGCGGAACACCGCAGCGAAGCAACGGCAGACGGCGACGGCCGTCATGGCCATTTGCAACCTGCTAAAGCGCGATTCGGACCGGGAAGGGGCCAGCCGGAAACCGGCGACGATCAGGTGACGACCTGGCGGAGGCTTGAACGATGTCGGATCGAGGCGAGGATCTGGTCGAACCGCGGATCCTCGCGAACGTTGGCGAGAAGGGGATCGCGGGCAAAGTACTCACCCCGCTCGTCACCATGACGGACCGCTCGATCCAGCCACAGCAGAGCGGCAGGGACGTCGCCAGCCACTGAATAGAAGGCCGCGACTTCAGACGTCAGGTAGCCGGCGACGCTGGCCCATTTCAACACGTCGTCGTCCACCTCAACCAGTGCCGCCGGAATGTCGCCCTCGAGCGACAGCAGGATCGCTCGCAGCAAGCGGGTCCAATAGCTCTCGCGATCCTGCGGGCGGGCGCCATCGAGCAGTCGACGCGCCGCCGCCAGGTCGCCCGAATCGATGTGGACTCGAGTCAGGAACCGAATCGCGTACGCGTTGTGAGCGTCCTGTTCCAGGATCCGCTCCAGCTCCCGCACCGCGCCAATCACGTCGCCCTGCTGGCGGAGCATGTCTCCGAGGACCATCCGCGTCGGGAAGAACAACGGCAGGCGGCTGAGCACCTGCCCTGCGATGGCCTGCGCTGTCCGGTAGTCGCCGTTGTAATGGTGGTAGTGCATCAACCATTGCCGCGCGTCTTCATCGAGCGGGTTGATTTTCAGCGCCCGATCGAGGGTTGCGGGCATCAATTCCTTGCGCCCCTGGCTCAGATATAAAGGTGCCAGAAACGCATGCGCACGAGCGAGATCGGGATCGTCCTGCAGGGCGCAGCGCATTTCTCGTTCCGCCTCGTAGAGCAGCGCACCGTCATTGACGGTGCCCGCATCCAGCATCAGCCAGTAGGTGAAGCCATACCAGGCTCGAGCCTCGGCGAAATGTGGATCCAGCTCGATTGCCCGCGCGAGCATGGCGCGGCAACGAGCCACGTCCAGATTGACCTTGAGCTGCATCGCGTTTTCGAAGTACCGGTTGGCTTCCGCCTGGTCGGACGCCGGTCCCCCGCTGCTCAGCCGTGGCCGCACCGCCATTACCGAAAGCCCTCCCGCGGACAACGCCTCGAGCGACAAGACGACTTCGAGGGCGGTCGGCCGACGCTGAGCATCTTTCTCCAGCATCTGAAGGATCAGGGCGGCAAGCTTGGTCGAGATTTCCGGATTCCCGTGTGGAGGGAGGCGTGGAGTGTCCGAAAGTATGCGATGGAGCACGCCAAATCGTGAACCGGCGGCAAAGGGATGCTGGCCCATCGTCAATTCATAGAAGACGATGCCCAGCGAGAAGACGTCTGTGGCAGTCGTTACCGGTTCGCCCCGGATCTGCTCCGGCGACATGTAGTGCATCGTGCCCAGCAGCACGCCGCTCCCGGTTCGAGCGGTCGTTGGCGTGTCAGCAGCCGGTCCGGGCAGACTGATCAGACGCGCGAGGCCGAAATCGAGGACCTTCACGTACCCATCGTCGCGCACCATGAGGTTTTCCGGTTTGATGTCGCGATGCACGATGCCCGAGGCATGCGCTGCGGCGAGCGCCTGAGCGACCTGTCTGATCAGGTGGACGCAGGCGTCGAGCGGCTGACGCTCGCTCCGAAGGGCGCGCACCGTACGGCCGGCAACGAATTCCGTGACGATGAACCGCCCCGCGTCCGTCTCGCCGGTATCGTACACAGCGACGATATTGGGATGATTGAGCCCAGAGATCGCACGCACTTCCTGTTCGAAGCGGCGCACGTGCTCGGGTTCATCGAAGAATCGGGAGGGCAGCAGCTTGAGGGCGATTCTGCGGTCGAGCCGAGTGTCTTCGGCAAGATAGACCGTTGCCGTTCCACCGGTCCCCAGCACCGAGAGCAACTGATAGCGGCCGAAACGCTGTCCGACGAGAGAGCGGGTGGAAACAGACTTGAACGTGTTGTCCGCTTGCTCCCACGCCGGCGCTCCCAGGAAGCTGCCGGCATCATCGTGACCGGCAATCAGCAGGTCGACTTCGTTCAAGAGCACTGGATCGTCGCCGCATCTCTGCTGGAGAAAGGCGCTCCGCTCGCTTCGATCCAGTTCCAGGGCGGCGTGGTACAGCTGCTCGATCCGGCGCCAGCGCTCAGGGTTCATGGGTGTGTGCGCCCCATCAACTGCGTATACAGCCACGCTCGGGCGAGGCTCCATTCGCGCTTCACGGTTCGTGGAGAGATATTCAGGACCTCACCGATTTCTTCTACGCTCAGCCCGCCGAAGAACCGCAGTTCCACGACCTTGCTCTTCCGCGCGTCGAACGCCCCCAATCGGACAAGGGCATCGTCGATGGCGACGAGATCCGCACTTCTCTCGGGCGCGGCGATCGCGCCCTCGTCCAAAGCGACCTTCACCACATGACCGCCTCGTTTGCGGACACGATGACGACGGGCATGATCGACTAACGTACGGCGCATCAACTGCGCAGATACAGCGAAGAAATGTGCCCGGTCCTGCCAGCGAACGTTACGCCAGTCAACGAGACGAAGGTAGACCTCGTTGATGAGCGCCGTTGCCTGCAGCGTGTGCCCGGCGTGCTCCATTCGCATGTAGCGGCGAGCCAGCCGGTGCAGCTCTCCTGCGACGAGCGGACTCAACGCTTCCAAAGCGGAGGGATCGCCGGCTGCCCATGCGTGCAGCAGTTGGGTTACATCATGCTCGGGAGCAGCTGGCATACTGACAGCCGTCATATCTGTGCGCCCTGCGCACGCACCAGTTGTGCAGAGTCAGGTTTACACGACGACAGGGGTGCGGGCGCTGATTATGCCGGTCTGGCAGGAGGAGTCAAGGACGAGCGAACCCATGTCGGTTTTGTGGGTCGTAGCCGACGAGGGGAGCCGAAATTGGGCGAAAGTAGACAAGGTGAGACTTGGGGGGTTGGAAAGGTGGAGATTGACGCGAGTGTCGCGATTGCTCATCGTCCCGTAAACCGTGGCGGCCGCTTCTCGAGGAAAGTCGACACGCCTTCGCGAAAATCGAGGCTGCCATAACAGAGCGCCGTGAGATCGTCGGCGAGGCTCTCGTCGAGACGCCTGGCGAGGCCGATGCGGCGGACCGCTTCCTTGGTGGCGCGGATCGTGAGCGGCGCGTTGTTCGCAATGGTCTCTGCTAGTTCGCGAACCGCGGCGTCGAGGGCCTGGGGTTGGGTGATGCGCGTCACGAGCCCGAGCGATGCCGCCTCCGCCGCGTCGAGCAGCCGGCCGGTGAACAGCAGCTCCTTGGTCCGCGCGGGACCGATCAGATCGACGAGTCGCGCGCAGTTCGCAGCTGACAGACAATTACCGAGCGTGCGGGCAATCGGAACACCGAACCGGGCGGCGTGTGAGCAGACGCGGAGATCGCAGGCGAGCGCGATCAGGCAGCCGCCGCCGGCCGCCACGCCGTGCACCTGCGCGATGGTTGGCACGGCCACCCGCTCGAGCCGCTGGATGACCTCCTCCATCCGCCGCTCGTACGCGATCCCGTCATCACCCGTGGTGAACGACGTGAACTGGCTGATGTCGGTGCCCGCGACGAACGCGTCGCCGGCCCCGCGCAGCACGAGCACGCGGGTCTGCTCGTCGGCATCGACCTGGTGGCACGCGTCGACGAGCGCGTCGTACATGGGCCAGGTCATCGCGTTCCTTGCCTCGGGCCGATTGAAGGTCAGGAATGCGACGGGGCCTTCCGACGTGAACTGCACCTCGGGAATCGGCACGAAAAACCTCACAGGGAGACGGCAATGAGTACGGGGCGGACCGCGCTCGAAGGGATTCGCGTGCTGGACGTCACGCAGGTGATGGCCGGCCCCTTCTGCGCGATGCAACTATGCGACATGGGCGCGGAGGTGATCAAGGTGGAGCCGCCCGGCGGGGACTCGACGCGGCGCATGGCGGGTTCGTCAGGTCACGAGAGCGCCGGCTTCAACGCCGTCAACCGCGGCAAGCGCGGCATCGTCCTGGATCTCGGGACCGTCCGCGGACAGGAGGTCGTGAAGCGGCTGCTCGCGAAAACCGACATCCTCATCGAGAACTACCGCCCCGGCGTGATGCGCCGCTTCGGTCTCGACTACGCCACGCTGGCACCAGATCATCCGGCGCTGATCTACGCCTCGATCTCGGGCTACGGGCAAACCGGCCCGGATGCTGCGAAAGGCGGCTTCGATCTCATCGCTCAGGGCGTGTCGGGGCTGATGTCGATTACCGGCGAAGCCGGCCGGCCTCCGGTGAAGATTGGCGTCCCGCTGACCGATCTCGGCGCCGGGCTGTTCGCACTGACGGCGATCCTGGCGGCCCTTCACTACCGCGATCGAACCGGACAGGGCCAATACATCGACACCTCACTGGTCGAGGCCGGTGTGGCTCTGTCGGTGTGGGAAGCGGCCGAGTATTTCGGGCAGCGCGTGCCGCCGGAGCCGCTCGGCTCGGCGCATCGCATGATTGCGCCCTACCAGGCGATCAGGTGTGCTGATGGCTACATCATCCTGGCGGCCGGTACCGATCGGCTGTTCGAGCGCCTCTGCACGGTGCTCGGTCATCCGGAGTGGACGGCCGACCCGGCCTTCACGAACGACACGCTGCGGGTCCGCAATCGTGCGGCGCTCATCGAGCGCATCGAGGCCATGACGGCACGAGAGCCGCGCGCACACTGGCTTGCGCGGTTCGACGCCGCGAAGCTGCCGTGCGGCCCGATCAACGACTACGCACAGACGTTCGACGATCCGCAGGTCCGCGCCCGCGGAATGGTCGTCGACGTCGATCACCCGGTGCTCGGTCCGCTGCAGACACTCGGCTCGCCGATCAAGATGTCAGCGACGCCGCCGGTCGCCAACCGGCGTGCGCCGCTCCTCGGGGAGCACACCCGCGAGGTGCTGGCGGAGATCGGGTATGGCGACGGAGACATCGAGGCAATCCTGGCGGAGGGCCGGATCATGGCGGGTTAGATGCGTCAGCAGGGCGGCACTCACCCGAGACCGCGATTCTCGACGACATTTCCTGACGGGCACGAATCGTGCTCCTGACCGCGCAGGCCTCTGCATCAGGCGCTTTTTCTCGCGAACTCGGGTGACAGCAGACGTGTTCTCCGGAACAACCTCCAACATTCCGTGGCGGCACTCCTCGATCCACAACAAGTCGTGGAAAAGGGCTTCGATGCGGCCGCGCTGACGCGGCTGCTGGATGTCAGGGCGTGAGCAGCATGCCGTTCACCGCGCGTCCGCAGCGCGGCAAAGATGTCGATTGCCTCCCGCAGATGATGAGAGCGATCGTGGCCGACGGCCGTCGAGCCTGAGGTTCCGCCAGTACGGATGTCCTCGGCGAGCTCACGACGACTGCGGTGAACGCCGCGAGGCGCTCCCTCGATGATGTCCGGCGGCGGTCCCTCGGCATCTCGAAGGGCGACGATGACACCGCCTGTGAACGCGGGGTCGTAGACCAGGAAGCTGGCGACCTCGGTCACGGTTCCGCTCCGGAGACTGAACGCCCGGACGTGCGGGCCGCCACCTGGCCCGGCGCCCGTGACGATGTCGGCCAGCCCGTCGCCGTCGACGTCAGCGACCGCGACCGACACGCCGCCGGCGAACGCGGGGTCATAGGCATAGAAGCTCGCGATCTCGCTCGAGCTTCCGCCCCCGACACTGAAGGCCCGGACGTGCGGGCCTCCACCTCGCCCGACGCCGGTGATGATGTCGGCCAACCCGTTGCCGTCGACGTCCGCCGCCGCGACGAAAACCCCGCCCCTGAACGCGGGATCGTAGGCGAAGAAGCTCGCGACTTCCGTCGGGTTCCCGCTTCTGACAGTGAACGCCCGGACGTGTGGGCTGCCGCCCGGACCGGCGCCCGTGATGATCTCGGCGACGCCGTCGCCGTCCACGTCCGCGCCCGCGACTGAGACGCCGCCCTCGAACGCGGGGTCGTAAGCGTAGAAGCTGGCGACTTCGGTCAGGCTTCCACCACGCAGGCTGAAGGCGCGCACATGCGGGCCACCCGACCCGCCCGCGCCCGTGATGATGTCGGCCAGCCCGTCGCCGTCGACGTCCGCGGCCGCTACGCGGACGCCGCTGCGGAAGCCAGGATCGTAGGCGAAGAAGCCGGTGATTTCCGTCGCCGCCCCGCTAACGAGACTGAACGCCCGAACGTGCGGACTGCCGCCCGGCCCTGCGCCCGTGATGACGTCCGCGATGCCGTCGCCGTCCACGTCTCCGCAGGCAACGAACACTCCACCGTCAAACCGGGGATCGTACGCATAGAAATCTGCGAGCGCCGTCCCGACTGCGAGGTTCAACACACGCACGTGGGGACCGCCGCCAGCGCCTGCACCCGTGACGATCTCGTCGAAACCATCTCCGTTCACGTCACAGCTGCGCACCCGCTTGATCGCGGTGACCGCCGTCGCCGAGTTATTGCCGGGAGTCGAATCGGCAGTGGCGGTCACGACCCTCGCCGTATTCGTCAGCGTCGTCCCGGAAACCGTCGGCGCAACCCTCACGGTGAGCGCAAAGTCGACGCTCTCCGTGAACAGCAACGGGATCGTGCAAATCACCGTTCCGGCGGCGCCTACCGGCGGCGTCGAACACCCCCAGCCGGAGGGCAGGGTCAGCGACACGAACGTGGTACCCGCGGGCAGCGTATCCGACATCGCCACCGGGCCGCTGGCGCTCGGACCACTGTTGCTGACCGTGATGGTGTAGGTCAGGTTGTCGCCTGCCCGGACGGGATCGGGTGTATCGATCTTGACGATCGACACGTCCGTAGCCTTCGTCACGGTCGTGATCGCGATCGCCGAGTTGCTGGCGGGCGCCGGATCCGCGGTGGCGGACGTCGCCGTCGCGATGTTCGCCACGCTCGTCCCGGCCGGGAGCGCCGGCGAGACTGCGACGGTCAGCATGAAAACGGCGCTGCTCGCGCCAAGCGACCCGATAGTGCATGAGACTTGTCCGTCGGCGCCAACCGCCGGGGTCGTACACGACCAGCCGCCTGGTGCGGACAACGAGACGAACGTCGTGTCCGCCGGCAGCGTGTCCGACAGCGTGACCAAAGCGGCAGCGCTTGGACCGCTGTTGGTGACCGTGATCGTGTAGGTCAGGTTCTGGCCCGCAACCACCGGATCAGGTGTATCGGTTTTCGTGACGCTCAAGTCAGCGACGTTCAGCGCATCGCTCGCAAAGTAGGCGACGAGCGGATCGCGATCGGAAAACCGCAATGCCGTAACGCCGTCGAGCTCGGTCTCGGGGTAGTCGGCGCCGATGCGCGGACGCTCGATGCGCCGCGCGGTGGTGCCGGCGATCAGCCCCGCGCTGACGAGCGCGTGATCGAGATTGGCCGCATTGCCGTCGAGGACCACGGAATACCGCTGCAGCGCCGCCGGCGCGTTGACGAGGTTCACCAGGTCGGGATTCACCAGATCCACCCCATCGCCCGGTACGACGGTTTCGTTGTCGGGCGGCGGCGTGCCCGCAACCACGTTCATCACGTCGGCGTACCCGTCGTTCACCTCGAACGCATTGAAGCTGCCGATGACCGCGAGATGCTCGCCCGGGTCCGCTGTGAGACGCCCCTGCACGTAATTGGCGAGAAACTCCGCCTGCGCCTGGCGCTTCCGCCGCACGCGATCGCCGACGGTCGTCAGTCCGTCGGGCGCGTCGCTCGCGATGCTCGTCAGGCCGAGCAGATCGTTGACGATGACGACAACTGGAAAGCTCGTCGTCGAGGTGTTGTGGACTGTTGCCTCGAGCACGAGCGGCGGCCGATCGTTCAGGAGCGCCGAGGCTCCTGTCGAAGGATCGACCCACGTCGTCGATGCGCCTACCTCGGTGACGCTGGACACTTCGACCCGCGGCACGCCGCCCGTGACGAGATTGGTTTTGACCAGGAAGCCCACGTCCAGGCCGTCGACGCCGTTCCCCTCGACCAGATGCGCGGCGTACTGTGGCCCGCCGTTCGCCAGGATCGTGGAGGCCAGGCTCTGCAGCACCGCGAGGTTCTCCACTTCCTGAAGCCCGATGATGTCGGGATTCCGCAGGTGATCGCGAATCGCCATCGAGGCCTTGTCGAGACGCCTGTCGAAGGCCGCGGCCGTCAACACCGGTTCGTCCAGCACCGGATCGTTGGCGCTGTCGAAGAAGCGACGGAGGTTCACCGGGGCGACCGTGATCTCGTTCGCCGCGGGGCTGGAAACGGTTGTCACCAGCGCGCCTGGCGTCGTGACGAGCGCGTTCGTTCCATCGGGATTGATCCCGTAGCTTCTGGAGGCATAGTCGAGCGGACCGACGATCGGTCCGATGACGTCGCCCGATCGCACCGTGATGGCAGGCTGACCGACGAGGCCGGCGCTCTCGATGCGAAGACGCTCCGGGTTGACGTCCCAGCGCGGAATCGGCGGGATGGTCCCGCTCGGCGGAACGTCCGGCGCCTGAATGCCGGCTTCCCGAAACGGACGCGCGACGCCGGTGATGACGCCATAAAACCGGCCGTTGCTCGTGCCGGTCGCATTCGGCTCGTCGACCGTCCCCTGGCTCGGGCCGGTAGCGATGATCGATCCCGCGCTGACCCGCATGTGCTCGAGCCGTTCCAACTGATCGAATGGGCCCACCGGATCGGGGAACGTGGTCGAGAGCGGAATCGCCGCTGGAAGCGACTGGCCGGCAGCTACTTGCACGACCGTCTGCAATGTGAGCTGCGTCGCTGGCGGCTGCTGTGGATCGGTGGAAGGCACGAACTCCGCAACCGTTCCGGTCACCTGCACCTGCGAACTGAACGCGGCGGCCGGGGGCGGCCCAGCCGACGTGAACACGAAGATTCCTTCGGACGTGGCCGGATCTGCGTCGTAGTCGACCTCTTCCTCCTGCACGAAGAATCCATTCGACTTTACGCCGGTGACGATGCCGCGGATCGTCACGACCGTGCCAACGATCGGAGAGGATGCCCCATTGCCCTGGATGTCGTGAATCGGCGTGATCGGCGGCGGCAGCGTATCCGTGTCGGTCGCGCTGTTATTGCCGGGAGTCGGATCGGTGACGCCGGCCGGCGCGCTGACGGTCGCGGTGTTAGTAAGCGAGCCCGTCGCGCCCGCCGAGATCGAGCAGCTGGCCGTGTAGGTCACGCTGCCGCCCGCCGGCAGGTTGACGAGGTCGCTGATGTTGCCGGACCCGGACGCGGCGCACGTCCCCCCGCCTGCTCCCACACAGGTCCAGGTGCAGGTCAGCGAGGCTGGGAACGTATCCGCCACCGTGGCGCCGGTCGCGTTACTCGGGCCCGCATTGGAGGCGGTGATCGTGTAGGTCACCGATCCACCTGGTGTCGCCGTGGTGACCCCGTCCGTCTTCGTGATCGCGAGATCGGCGTTCAGGACCAGCGTATCCGTGTCGGTCGCGCTGTTGTTGCCCGGAGTCGGATCGGTGACGCCGGCCGGCGCGCTGACGGTCGCAGTGTTAGTAAGCGAGCCTGTCGCGCTCGCCGAGATCGAGCAGCTGGCCGTGTAGGTCACGCTGCCGCCCGCCGGCAGGTTGACGAGGTTGCTGATGTTGCCGGACCCGGACGCGGTGCACGTCCCCCCGCCTGCTCCCACACAGGTCCAGGTGCAGGTCAGCGAGGCTGGGAAGGTGTCTGCCACCGTCGCCCCGCTCGCGGCATCGGGGCCCGCGTTGGAGGCGGTGATCGTATAGGTCACGGAGCCCCCCGGCGTCGCGGTCGTGACCCCGTCCGTCTTGGTGATCGCGAGGTCCGCCGATTGAGCCTGGGCGAGCGCGGGCAGGCAGAGCGTAAGAAGCAACGCAGGGGCGAAACGATAGCGCGCAGCCCTGCCAAGAGAGAACTCGAACCAGCTCATGAGCGGCCTCCGGAGGACGCGCGGAAGCAGTCGCCGTGTCGGGGAGTCTGGGACGCGGGAGCATAGCAACGGTCTCTCGCGCCTGTCTACAGAAGAAGGCGTTGCGGCTGCTCCTCACCGCGTCGTCAGCAGCGCGGCAAAGATGTCGATCGCTTCCCAGAAGTGACCGACGCGGATGTTCTCGTTCACGGCGTGCTGGTTGTTGTCGAAATTCACCACCGCCAGGCCAATCGTCGGCAGTGCCAGCGTATCGGTGAAGGTCGCAAATGGCAGGCTGCCGCCGATCGTGGGCAGGCGTACGACCCGTTGATCCAGCGACCGGACGGCAGCAACCGCGACGGCCGTTCCTGGATCGTCCATCGATGTCTTCCCGACGGGAAATCCTGTGCCGCTTCGCACGACCCGTGCGATCAACGGATGTTTCCGCCTGGTCGCGGTGTCCGGCTCGGTCGCACCCGTGGCGATGACGTGAAATCCCTGCTCACGGATGTGCGCCACCAGGCGTTCCAGTTGCGTTTCCGCGCTCAGCCCTTTGACCAGGCGCATCTCGATGCCGGCCGCCGCCGACGCGGGGATTGCGGCCCGCGTGCCGGTGTGCACGGCGCCCGATTCGATGCCGGTGATGCTCAATGTCGGCCGGTTGTGCTGCACTTCGATGCGACTGTCGGGATGCTCCGCCCGCGCCAGGCCGAACTGCTCGAGCAGCTTCGCATCGATGTTCGGGATCTCGTCGATGGCCTGCTCTTCGGTCGGCGTCAACGGCTCGACGCCATCGTAGAAGTTCCTGATCGTGACGTTGCCGCGAGCATCCTTCATCGACGCCAGCAGCCGGGCGAGCGCCATGGCCGGGTCGGTGACGAAGTTGCCATAGTTGCCGCTGTGCAGATCGCCGGTCGCGCCGTACACGGTGACCGTGGCCGTGAAGGTGCCGCGGCTGCCATAGAACACGGTCGGCAGTCCGCTCGGGTGACGCGGGCTGTCCACCACGATCGCGAGATCGCTCTTCACGTCGGCGGCATGTTCCTTCATCGCCGCGTCGAAGTTCGGCGATCCGCCCTCCTCTTCTCCCTCGAGGACGACGCGGACGCTCCAGGGAATCGCGGCCTTGGCGGCGATCAGACCATCGAGGGCCGCGAGAAGCGCGACAATCGGACCCTTGTCGTCCGACGCCGATCGGCCATAGATCCGCACGTTTGGGTCGACGGGTCCGGTGCTCGCCTGCAGATCGACCGGCGTCTTGCCGTTGAAGGCTGCCGGGCTGAACGGTGCGCCGAGCGTCCACTCACTCGCATTGGTCGGCTGTCCGTCGTAATGCATGTAGAACAGCACCGTGCCTCGCGGGATGGCGGTGTCGCGCCGGGCAAAGACGATCGGCGAACCCTTCGTGCCCCACCGCGACACCGTGAAGCCGCGCTTCTCGAACATCGCCGTCAGGAGATCGGCATTCCTGGCGATGTCGGCGCGGTTCGCGGCAAGATTCGGCAGCGCCACGAGCTGCATCAGCTCGCCGAGAATCTGACGCTCGTTCTTCGTGCGCCATTCGCGCACGCGCAGCACGTCGGCCGACGGCGCGGCAAGCAGCAGCGAGGTGGAGATGACAACGAGAATTGCGCAGCAACGAGCCCTAATCACGATTCCCTCCGGTCAGGGCCGCGACGGTCCGGGCAAAGAAGAATCCCGGCTACGCGCTGCAGCTGTCAGGGACTGGCGGGCGCGGCGCCACGATCTGGATTCCAGTACTGGACGCGGTGCTGCTTCCAGTGATCGCGCAACGCCTCGAATCCGTGTTTCTTCTTGTACGCGAGTTCAGACTCAAAGATCGGAGTTACCTGAAGAAACTCTACGTGGATCCCATTTCCGACCGCCATCGTTTCGATGATAGGCACCAGACCTCGCGCTATCACGAAATGATGCATCTCCGTTCCTGTCCAGAACGGTTCGTCGCTGGGAATGGTATGACCATGGCCCAGGATCACGCCCTTCCGTTTCGGGTGGAGCGCCAAGGCGGCCAGATGACTTGCAATCTCATCTCGTTCCGGCCGCAGGCCGAGAACAAGCTCGATGCGATGGCCGGGGTGCGCTGCGTCCATCACGTAATCACACGCGGCCACGGTTGTATAAAGAGTCACCCCCTCCCCGGTTGCGGCACTGTCCCACTTGAGGACTTCGGCGAGTAGACCATCCACCCCGCGGAATTCCGCGCGCCTTGCCGGTTCCCCCCATTTGGAGCGATACCACTGCTGAACCGCCTCACGAATGTTCACGCACACGTCTCTCGCAGCAGGCTGCCGTGCCTTCGAGCGAAACGGCCACGCATTCTAGCCCGTTGGCACCAGCCTCTTGTGACACGATCGCGCCGCGAGGGAACCGATCGTCAGTTCGGGCACCTGAAGCCGTGATCGAGGTACGCGTCGACGCGGTCTCTGGCGATCGCCTTCAGGAGGTTCCCGACCGCGATCAGATGTTTTTGACGAAGCACGGCAAGCTCGCTCAGGAGTTGAGGGGTTCCGCCGACGTTCACGAGATACTGGTCGCCGTTCGGAAAGGCCAGCCAGTCGTTGCCGGGAAAGGCGATGCCTGCACGTGCCGTGGTGGGAACTTCGTTGGTGTTGACGGGAAAGTATGTCGCCCCGGGCTCAGTGTCCACGGCCTCGGACAGACCCGAGACAAAGCGTTGCTTGCTCACGGCAGGCTGCAGAAACAACATCGAGTTGTTCGTGGGAGAGCTCTTGAAATCGACCTGCGTGAAGCCGGCGAACTGGCCGCTCCACAACGCGAGGTCGATCGTGCCGAGCCGGTCGAAGAACCGGCGGGCCTCATCGCCGCTCAACGTCCCGGGGAACGTCACCACCGCGTAGTCGAGCGTGAAGGCATAGGCCTTGGCGTTGTCTGCGCTGAAATGGACGGTGCCGCCCTGGTTCAGAACATAGCCGAGCGCATTGTCGAGCACGTTGACGTCGATCGCGCTGGCGGCCCCCGGCCCGGAATCCTGAACCGTGAACACATACGAAGGATTGGTCGCACTCTCGAACCCTCCGGCGGCGACCACGAAGCGGGTGTTGGTCGCCGTGACCGACGTGATCGCTCCGTGCGCACGCAGCGCATCGATCACCGTGTCCACGGCGTGGCACTCCGAAAGGAGCCGCTGGCTCCATCGCTCGAGGCGGTTGTAGCCGATGCCGCGGATGAGTGCAAGATTGCTGTCACCCACGACGTCACGGTTCGGCACCGGCTCCACCGACATGTATGTGGTGGCCGACAGTGTTTGAACCGCCGTCAGAAGGATGGCGACGATCTGCCCGACGGTGTGCCTCGTCCGACGGCGGTGTTCTACTCGCGGTGAGGTGCGCATCGAGATGCTCCAGTGCAGAAAGGTGAGCAACTGTAGCCTGCTGCAGCAGGTGCGTCCACGAGAAACTCGACAGGCGCGACCGCCCGCTTGTGAGTCGGACGGAGACGAATAGAATGGCGCCGTGACCCACCAGCGCGAGAGGGGCCGCGTCGATCCGGCGGCTGCAGGGCCGCGCGACGACAGCGCGGGCGCGCCGGAGAGCACGGTCGAGCTGCTGGCGCGGGCGCGAGCCGGGGATGAGGCCGCGCTCAACGAAGTGTTCGCCCGCGCAATTCCGCTCCTGAAACGCTGGGCGAGCGGCCGCCTCCCTCGCTGGGCGCGCGACATGATCGACACGGACGATCTGGTTCAGGAAACCGTCGTCAATACGCTGAAACACATCGACGTCTTCGAATACCGCGTCGATTCCGCGCTCCAGGCGTATCTCCGTCAGGCGGTCATGAACCGGATCCGTAACGAGATCCGCCGCGCAACCCGACATCCGGCTCCGGACACGCTGGATAGCGCCGCGCCGGACGCCGCCTTGTCACCGCTCGAGGAGCTGATTGGCAAACAGACGGTGGAGGCGTACGACGAGGCGATGACCGGCTTGGAGCCGGAGGAGCGCGAAGCGATTATCGGCCGCGTCGAGTTGGGGCTGAGCTACGCGGAGCTCGCCACGGCCATGGGCCGGCCGTCGGCCGACGCGGCCCGCATGGCCGTCGGGCGTGCGCTCCTCAAGCTCGCGAAGCGCTTGAAAGTGCCGTGAGGCCACAGCCGCCCCCTCGACCGAACAGACGTAAAATGGCGCCCGGCCGCGTTCGAGATCCGTGGAATCGGTGTTCTAGAGAACGGGACCATGCCGGCCCGCGACACGCTCTCGCCGGACGACGAGCAGCTGCTTCCGTTGATTGTGGCCATCGCCGATGGCACGTCGGTAGACTGGGCCCGCGCGCCCCTTCCGCTCCTTCCACAACTCCAGCACTTGGAGCGCCTCGTTCGGGCACACGAAGCCGTGCGCTCGCAGCCGGCCCGTGGTGACGGAGCGCCGGCGCACGAGACGCTGCTGACCGAAGCGCGCCGAAAGAGTGGTCAGATGGAGCAGCCACTCCGGGTCGAGTGGGGACCACTCGTCGTCCACGAGAAGATCGGGCGCGGTTCGTTCGGCGACGTATATCGCGCGTGGGATCCCCGTCTCGATCGCGAGGTCGCCCTCAAATTGATCCCGGAGGACATCTCGGCCGGGGCGGCTTCACCGGTCGTGACAGAAGGGCGGCTGCTGGCGCGCGTGCGCCACCCCAACGTCATGGTCGTGCACGGGGCGGAGCGCGTCGAGGGACGTGTCGGCATCTGGACGGAGTACATCCGCGGCGAGACCCTCGCCGGCGAGATCGCTCGACGCGGCCCGCTGCCGGCGGAAGAAGTGGCGCGCATTGGCGCTGACGTGTGTGCGGCCCTGGCCGCCGTGCACGCGGCCGGTCTGCTGCACCGCGACGTCAAGGCTCAGAACATCCTGCGCGATGCCGCTGGCCGGATTGTCGTGGGCGATTTCGGGACCGGTATCGAGCTGGCCGAAGACGCGGGCGTATCCGACCCGCAGATCGCGGGGACGCCCCTCTACCTGGCACCCGAAGTCATCGATGGCACACCCGCGACTATTGCCAGCGACCTGTACGCCGTCGGCGTCCTGTTGTATTTCCTCGTCACTGGAGGGTATCCAGTGCACGGTCGCACGCTGGCCGAGATCAAGCGTGCGCATGCCGCACGCGAGCGCACGCCGGTAGCCGACGCCCGTCCCGATCTCCCGCAGCCACTGATCGAGGTCATCGACAGACTGCTCGACGCCGAGCCCGCTCATCGCTATCAGACAGCAGCGGCCGCCGAAGTGGTGCTGCGACGCTGGCTCGAGCGGCCCACGGCGGCGCAAGCACCGCATCGTATTCGTTACGCGATGGCTCTGGCTGCGGGCTCAATCCTTCTGACCGCGGTAATCGTCGGAAGTGCGTGGCGCGATCGATCTCGTCCGACGACCTCTGAAACGCGCCGCGATGTCGCGCCATTCGCGCTCAAAGCTGGTGATTGGGTCATCGTGTCGGAATTCGACAATCAGACCGGCGAGCCGGTCCTGAACGGCACGATCCGGAAAGCGGTCGAGCGCGAACTGGAGTACTCGGATTTCGTCCGCGTTGTCCAGCGCGACCGGATCGAGGACGCATTGAAACTGCTCCAGCGTCCGCTCGACGCTCCGCTCAACGCGGATCTCGCGCTGCAATTGTCACGACGCGACGGCGGAATCCGTGCCGTCGTCAGCGGCGCGATCGTCAGAACGGCGAATCGATACCGGCTGACGTTCGACATTTTCGACGCGGCGAATCGGACGCGACTGATAACGCTCTCGGACGAGGCGCCTGGGCATTCGGACGTCCTCGCCGCCGTGCGCCGTCAGACGCTCCGGATCCGGCAAACGTTCGGCGAGCCGAGCGCCTCGATCGGGAGAAGTCGTGAAGTGCTCCAGCGCGCCCGGCTGCCATCACTCAAGGCGCTGAACCTGGCGACGCAAGCGCGAGCGATCATCAACCTGCGACCCGTGAGTGCTCTCTCCGAGTGGGCGAGGATGGAGAAGATGGCGCGCGAAGTCGTGGAGGAGGACGCCGAGTTTCCCGAGGGTCACCTGCTGCTCGCATGGGGCCTGACTCGCGGAGGCCGAAGAGACGAAGGACTCCTGCACGCCGACCGCGCCTTCCTCCTCGCCGACAGCGCGACGCCCCAGGAGCGTTACGCCATCATCGCGTCCCTCCATATTCTGAGAGTTCGCCTGGGCCAGTTACGCCAGCGGCGGGACCGTGAACTGTCCATGGCGGAGCGGCAGGGGGTCGAGAAGGCGACGACCGCGATGGAGGCGCTGTTCGCACTGCAGCCGGATCACTACGCCCACAGGGGTAACCTTCGCGTCGCCTATCGTCTCCTCGGGCGAGAACGGGACATCGCCTGGATGAACCTGCGTATCGCAGACGCGCGTCCGTGGGGCGTCGATGTCAATCTCGCCGTGGCCAATCAGCTCCTGCGGGAAGGAAATGTCGAGGGCGCACGCCAATACGGCGCTCGTGCCATGGCGGCGCTGTCGCCCGGTTCGTCGGCTGCGCAGCCGGATCTGGCCGCTTCCGTACGACTCTTCGGAGCGTACGTCGCGTGGATTCAGGATGATGCGAGAGCAGCGCTTCGAGCGCTCACCGAGGTGGCGAGATCAGCCGACGACCTCCGTGCCGACGAGCGCAGTGCGCTTTACCTCCGCCTGGGGCCGATGTATGCCGCGGTCGGACGGTTGCAGGACGCCGAACGCGCGATAGAGGCAGCGCGACCCGCTGACCGCAGTGATGCCGTCAACACGATGCTTGCCGACATGGCGCGCGCGGATCTGTTCGAGGACCGGGACGATGTGATCCGTCTGCGAGAGTTCGCGATCGCTGCATGGCATGCGCCTCTGCCGAGCACCGGGCGCGCGCTGCTGGCGCGACGGGTGCCCTTTCTGATTCAGGCTGGTTTGCTCGACGCCGCTGAGCGCGATCTCGAATGGTTCACGCGTCGGACCGCGGACGCGTCGGAGTGGGCGCCAGGCGTGCCGGCGCGGCAAATGCAGCCGTTTCATGCCAGCAGTGCCGCGGCGGTCACGCTGGCCAGAGGCAGGCCGGCGGAGGCGGTTGTCCGCCTTCGCCAGCTGATGCCCGCAATACACGAGGCGGGGCCGCCGGTGTTCACGCTTGGCGGCTCGCAAGGTCAGTTCGCGTCGATGGCCCTCGCGGCGGCCCTCGAAGCGATTGGCAACATCCCTGAGGCGATCGCCACGCTGGAGCAGGCAGTTGCCGACCGTGTGGCTGTCACGATCGCCAACACACCGAACCGATGGCTTCGCACGAGTGCGCACCTGGCCCGCCTCTATCGCAGGAACGGACAGGAGCCCAAGGCACGCGCCATCGAAGTGCACCTGTTGAAGCTTCTCGCCGCGGCCGATGCCGACCACCCGCTGGTCGTGGAGCTGGCGCGGCGGCGGTAGCGACAAACGCGATGCACCGTGAGCCCCTATTTCGCGTTCCGGCGCAGCTCAGCCCGAATACGATCCCGCGCTTCCTCCAAGACGGCTATCACTTCTTTGACGGTCGTGCCTGGCCGGTTGTTGAACAGTTGGAGCGTCAGCACCGGTGCAATCCCGCGTTCCTCCAGTTCGTCGCGATGGTCGTCGAAGTACGTCCCCAATTTTCCGATCGCACTGTAGACGACTTCCCAGGCACCCGCGGTGGTCGCTCCGGGGGCGATCTCATTGACGGCGGTTCGCAAGGCGCAGTTGAGTGAGTAGCGAACGAGCTTGGGCCCGCATTGCTGCGGAGAATCCTCAGGGTTCCACGCGCCAGGTGTAGAAACGAGCGCGAGAGCGCGCTCCACAATCCTCAAATCCCGCTCGCTGAAGCGGAATTCGGGACGGCTGCAGTCGATGCATTCCACAGTCGGCACCGGCTTGCCCGCCGCGGCGTCGCCCACCCAGTCGCGGAACGCACGTCCGCCGGCTGAGTGAATGTAGAAGAGGCTTTGCGGGAGCGCACCATGCCCTCGACCGCCGACGGTAAAGTATCGGAATGACGGAACCTGGCGGGTGATTTGACGTTGCTCGGCACGAAGGAGCGCGAGCAAGTCGGCCTTGCCGCCGTCCAATCCGCCAAGCTGTCGCAGTCGAAAGCGGGCGTGGGCATCGTAGGCGTGATCGAACTGCAACAGCTGAAGGCGCGGGACAGTGCGTGCGGCGGTGATGAACAGGTCCGACACGCGCCAGTTTTCCGGGAACTGTTCCCATCCGGGATGACGCCGGACTGCGCCCGGGAATCCCCAGTTGTGGTTGTCGGGCGCGGGCAGTGAATTGCGCGCGGAGTCCGCGAGCGCCACCACGCGCGCCTCTGGGTAGTGGCGGGCCAGCAAACTGGCGTAAAAAGGCGTCGGGTGCGCTCCTCCGCTCGACCCGCTGACGAAGATGTCCCGAGGTGCTAAAAAGTTGTCGTGCACCCAGCGAAGTACCACCATCGCGTTCACTTGACCGCGATGGTGGATTGTGACCTGGCGGCTCTCGCCCGTATCGTCGCGCAGCGTGTAAGTTGCGTCGCGGTCTCCAAGATGGATATCGCCGGTGCAGTAGCGCACGATGACAGTTGAATACTCAGAAAAGGGATTCGCCGCGTTCGTCTGATCGAAAATTCCCTGGTTACGGTCAGGGGCTCGACTGTCGAGTTGCGGACGGTAGAACTGTTCGCGAACGCATTCCTCACCTCTCCAGCATGCGCCGCCACCTTCGAACCAGACCAGGAGCTTGTCTCTGGCGCCAGGGCGGACGGAAAAGGCGTACTCTCCTCCTTTGGCGCACTTCGTTTCGCCACCGGGACGCAGCACATTCCATCCGGTTCGGAGTTCAGAGAGGCCTGGCAGAGCCGCAGCTTTGGCGCGGGGCGGATCCTGTGCTGATGCGGGCACTGCGCACCATGCCAGGAGAAGGCCCAGCGGAAGCACGCGCGTTCGATGCGAGCCGTGATGCCAGAGGAACATGTTCGCCATTGGGTCACCCCCTACCCACAGAACACCGCCGCTGGCGGAACCGAACACGACAACCAAGGGGCGAACCCGCGACCCTTCGACTGTGCTCAGGGTCGCCCCGAGCCGCGTCGAGGGGCGAATCGCGAACCCGCGGCATAGCGGTCTTGACAGCGGTGCCGGGCCGACAATAATCCCGCACGAGGGCGCGGCGGTTGGCATCCGAGCAGGAGAAAGACGATGCGGACGATCCTCATCCCGGCGCTTCTTGGCTGTTTGTCGCTCCCTGGGGTACCGACGGCGGTCGGCGCCGGCGCGAACGCCCCGCAAGCGCTGCAGAAGCGCACGGTGTATGTATCCGTCACGCAGAAAGAGGGCGCTCCGGTCACCGACCTGACCGCGGCTGACTTCGACGTCAAGGAGGGCGGCAAGGCCTGCGAAGTCGTCGGCGCGGAATTGACGAAAACGCCGATGCGTCTGGCGTTCATCGTGGCCGACGGCGGCACCGGAGGATTTCAGTACCCGCTGGTGACGATGGTTCAGCAGCTTCAGGACGTGGCGGAGTTCTCCGTCGTTTCCGTCATCATTCAGCCCGAGACGCTGGTCGAATTCACGACCGATCTCGACAAGGTGGTCACAGCGCTCAAGCGCCTCGGCGCGCGGGGAAAGACGAAGGAGGGCGGCCAGGTGCTCGAGGCAATCGATCAGGCGACCAAGGACACACCGAAAGAGGGCAAACGACCCGTCATCGTCGTGATGACAGTCGGCGGGTCCGCCTCGACCGACGTCCGCGCCCCTGACGTGCGGGAGGCGCTTCGGAAGAGCAATACGCAGCTGTACGTCATCTCGCCCGTCGGGAATGTCGGAGGATCCGGCGCGAACACGCACCTCGACATCGTCCTCAACGACGGCTCGCGGGATACCGGTGGCCGGCACGAACGGTTCAGCGGGCAGACGCTGAACAAGGTCGCGGAGCAAATCAGTCAGGAACTGCTGAATCAGTACCAGCTGACCTACGTGCTGACCGACGGCACGAAGCCGAGCGACCGGCTGGAAGTCGCGACGAAGCGGAAGGGGCTCAAGGTCAACGCACCGACGCGGATCGCGAACTGAGAGCGCCCCGAGGAATCCCCCTGAGGAATCAATGACGCGACTGTCCGGCTTGGTTGCAGCTATTTCGCTCGGCGCGATCGCCGTCTCGGCACTGGGATCGGATGCGCCGCAGCCGGCGCCTGAGGTGCCCAAACGCGTCATCGCGCCGCCCGGACCGAAGCCCGTCGGTCCCTATAGCCTCGGCATCATGGCCGGCGATTTCCTCTACGTCTCAGGGCAGGGCGCACGCGACCGCGATGGCCGGCTGCCTGAAACAGTCGAAGCGCAGGTCAAGCAGACGCTCGAGAACGTCAAGACGATCGTCGAAGCTGCCGGGCTGACGATGGCGCACGTGGTTTACAGCCAGGTGTACCTCGCGAGCATGGCGAGCGACGGCACGATGGATCGGGTCTGGCGCGAATACTTTCCGAAACAGCCGCCGGCGCGAGCCGTCCTCGGCGTGCACCGGATGCCAACTGACACTCCTGTCGAGATCAGTGCCGTCGCCTTTCGAGATCTCTCTCGCAGAAAGCCCATCGTCCCTGCCGGGTATCCAGCCAACTCGCCAGCGGCTGCCGGCGTGATGGCCGGCGACCGGCTCTATTTGTCGGGATCGCTTGGCGCCGATATGGCCAGCGGTACTGTGCCCGCGGATCCGGCCGCGCAGGTGCAGCTCGCGCTCGACAACATGAAACGGACGCTGGAGGCAGCGGGCATGGACTTCCGGCATGTCGTCTTCGTCAACCCCTACCTGACGGACCAGGCATCGGGACAGATGAACGCCATCTACGCGAAGCACTTCGAATTCGGGAATACGCCGGCGCGCGCGACGTTCCGGGTCGCCAGCCTCCCGGGCGGCAACACCATCGAATTCACCGGCGTCGCCATCGCCGATCTCTCGAAACGCCTCGCGGTCCGGCCGAAGAACATGCGGCCGAGCGCCACCGCGAGCCCGTGTGTCTTCGCCGGCGACACGTACTTCTGCTCCGCCAAGGGCCCATTCACGCCCGGTCCCGACAAGGTGCAGGGAATCTATGCCGCGACCGTCGAAGCGCAAGTACGACAATCGATGCGGAACCTTCTCGATGGCCTCGAAGAGGCGGGGCTGACGTTCGCCAACGTCGTCGCCACCAACGTCTATCTCGACAACATCGACGATTTCCCGCGAATGAACCGCGTCTATGCGCAATACTTCCCGGAGATTTTTCCGACGCGGACGACCGTTGCGCCGCTTCCGCCAATCGACCGGAAACCGGCAAACGAAGACGTTTATCCTGGGCTCGAGCAGATTTCGCTGGTGGCGGTGAAGTAGAAGGAAATGAAGAAGGAGACGGAGATGGAGAGGGAATTGACGGGACTCACCCGGCGCGAGCTGTTCCTGATGGGCAATGCCATCGCGCTGCCGACCCTGCTCGGCCGGCTGGACACCGCGGCCGAAGCCGCGGCTGCCGGACCACTCGTGGCGGGACCCCAGATCTATCAGTCGATTGGCGTCGAGCCCGTCATCAATTGCCGCGGCACCTTCACCATCATCGGCGGCTCGGTGGAGCGGCCGGAAGTCCGCGCGGCGATGGATGCGGCGGCGAAGTACTTCGTCCAGATCGACGAGCTCGCCGATGCGGTCGGCCGCCGATTCGCCGAGCTGACCGGGGCCGAGTGGGGCATGGTTTCGGCCGGCTGCGCGGCCGGGTTGAAACACGTCACGGTCGCCTGTGTCACCGGCGGCAATCCGGAAAAGCTCATTCGCATCCCTGATCTCGCCGGTCTCGACAAGACCGAGGTCATCGTCCCGCGATCGTCGCGAAACGTCTACGACCATGCGATTCGCAACGTCGGTGTTCGAATGGTGACGGTCGAGTCGATCGAAGAGCTCGAGCGCGCCATCAATCCCCGCACCGCGATGATCTACCTCATGGCCGACAGCGGCAACAACCAGATGCTCGAGGCGGTCGCACGGATTGGCGGACCGAAGAACATTCCCATCCTCGTCGATGCAGCCGCGGAAGTGTTGACGATTCCCAACGTCCACCTGCAGCGCGGCGCCACCGTCGTGGCCTACAGCGGCGGCAAGGCGATCTGCGGTCCGCAGTGCGCGGGGCTGCTGCTCGGACGGAAGGACATCCTGCAGTCGGCCTGGCAGGCCAGCGCGCCGCATCACGGTCCCGGACGCGACAACAAGGTCGGACGAGAAGAGACGCTCGGCATGCTGGCCGCGGTCGAAGCATGGGTCAAGCGCGATCACGCGGCCGAATGGAAAACCTGGCTCGGCTGGCTCGACACGATCGCGAAGCGTGTCGCGGCTGTCGGTGGCGTGAAGACGGCCCTGCGAGAGCCGAACGATCTCTCGAACAAGAGTCCATCGCTGGCGATCACCTGGGACGCCGCGGCACTGAATGTCATGGGTGACGAAGTGGCCGAGGAACTGGCGTCGACGAAGCCGCGGATTGCGGTCGGCGCGGGCATGGGCGGCGGCCGGGCGGCGCAGGCGGCGGCACCCGGCACGACCGGGATCACGATCACCGCGTGGCAGATGCAGCCGGGCGACGACAAGATCGTGGCCGAGCGCGTCCACGCGGCCTTGTCACGCAAGCGGCCGCCGCGGTCGACGGATATGCCGCCACCAGCCGGCGACGTCAGCGGCCGCTGGGATGTCGACGTCGAGTTCTACAGCAGCCGCAGCCAGCACACGCTACAGATCGAACAGGACGGCAACTGGATCCAGGGCTCGCATCGCGGCGACTTCTCGACCCGCGAGCTGGTCGGCATGATTGAAGGGGACAAGGTGACGCTGCGCAGCGTCGATCAACGACCCGGCAATTCGATTCCGTTCATCTTCGCGGGCACCCTGGCAAACGGCACGATCTCGGGGCCGATCCACATGGGCGAGTATCTGACCGCCAGGTTCACGGCCAGGCGCCACGCGTACACGACGACCCGCACGCGCATCCGTGTGCCGAGCGGGCCGCCGCTGGCGACGTGAAAACACGCCGGGGGAGTTCAGCGCGACAACGCCGACATTCGCCAGGTCTCGGCGAAGGACGCCGTGGCAGGAAGGCGCGTGGAGAGGAGGACATCGAACATGTCGGCTCCTCTCGGGCCGTCGGCGAACGGCAACAGGCGATTCTCCTCGAGCATCCATCGAAGCTTCACCCCACCGGCCAGGCCATCGCCCGGGCGCGCGACCGCTCCGTCCAGGAACACCTGTCCGGACGAATCGGTGGCGCCGATGAAGCTGCCGGTCGCCGGCGGCGTGAACACCTGAACGGTCGCTCGCAGATTGTCGAAGTGGTCCGCAGTCGCGCTCTGAGTGATCGTGACGGCGATCGGCGCGTTCAGGCCGACGCGTCCCGGACACGGATCCGCAGCGGCCCCGGGCTGCGGCGAGCAGTCGACGACCGCGACGGTGCCGCGCCAGGTGCCGGCGACGCTCGTCACCACATGCACCGTCTGAACCCCATCGTGATCGCCGAACCGGGCGTGGACCGTCACCCCTCCGAGGTGATTGGCCGTGACGACGCCGTTGCCGGTGATGGAAATCGCATCGCCATCCGCGCTCCACGTGGCGGGGACCTCGCGCAGCTGCGCGTGGTCCGAGAGCCAGGCGGTGAGGTGTCCGCGAGTGCCTGGCATGAGCAGGGTCGTGCCGCGGATTTCCAGCTGGCTCGGAGGCGACGGCTTGGTGAGCGGGACCTCGCCGCAGCCGGTCAGCACGCCCATCAGCGCAAGGGCACACGCAGAACCGGCCGGCACAATTACAGATTTGCCAGGATCCTGACTATTCCCGGGCCTGTGCGCTCCGTCTCTGAGCACTGTCTGTGGGGTGGTGCAAGAGCACTGCCCGCCCTCGCCTCACCGCACACGGCGGTGCTGTCGAGCGCCTCGAGGACCAAGTCTTTCACCCAACCTGCTAACCTGGCGGGTCGCTGAAAGGCCGTCGAGGTCCATGAGCCGCGGAGGTGGTTTGAAAATGCCGATTGCATCACTCGTCATCACCGCAGCCATCGCTGTCTTCGCCGCGCAAGCCGATCCTCCGCGCAGCGTGCCTCCGAAGTCCGGCACGCTCGACATCTACTGGATCGACGTCGAAGGGGGCGCGTCGACCTTGATCGTCACGCCGGCGGGACAGTCGGTCCTCATGGATGCCGGGTTCGCCGGGTTCAACGACCGGGACGCTGCCCGCATCGAGCGCGTGGTCAAGAAGGAAGCCGGACTTCAGCAACTCGATTTCGTGCTGGTGTCGCACTTTCATGGCGATCACGCGGGCGGTCTGGCGGCGCTGTCGAGACGCGTCAAGATCGGCGCGTTCGTCGATCACGGCGACAGCATCGAGGGCGCGTCAGGTGCTGGCGGTCAGCTCTGGCACGAGTACCGTCAGATCGCCGGCACGCGTCGGCGCACGGTCAAACCCGGGGACCGGTTGCCGTTGAAGGGCGTCGAGCTCGTGATCGTCTCCGCTCACGGTCAGGTCCTGTCAGCGCCGCTTGCGGATGCCCAGCCGAATCCGGTGTGCGACTCGTTCAAACCGCAAGAGGAGGATCGCGGCGAAAACGGCCAGAGCCTTGGCTATCTGTTCCGCAGCGGCACGTTCGAGTTCGTCAACCTCGGCGACCTCTCGTGGAACTTTCAGCATCGGCTCGCCTGCCCTGTCAACCTGCTGGGGCGTGTCGATCTCTTTCAAGTCACACATCACGGAGTACGAGACGACGTCCTGCCACAGCAGATGTGGTCGATGGCGCCGACCGTTGCGGTGATGAACAACGGGCCAACCAAGGGTGCGGGTGCGGTGGCCGTGGAGACGGTGCTGAAATCGCCGGGCCTGGAAGACCTCTGGTCACTGCACCGGGCGGTCAATAATGGTGCGGCGCACAATGCCCAGGAGCGCCTGACCGCGAACCTCGGCGGGGCCGAGGAATGCACCGGGGCCTGGATTCGCGCGCGCGTGAACGCCACGGGCACGTATACGCTGACCAACAGCCGCAACGGGTACAGCAAGACGTATCAGGTGAAGTAGACATCGCTGGTCACCCCACCCCGACGTCACGCTCATGCGGCGCACGGGCATTGGTGCGCCTGGAAGGAACGCGGTCAGCTGTTTACTCCGCTCGCAGCGCCTGCACGGCGTCTACCCGCGACGCACGGGCCGCGGGCAGCAGCGACGCGAGGATCGCCGCTGCCACGAGAAGCACTGCCGCTCCGGCGATCGGCAGCACGCCGGGCATCCGCGGTACGCCGAACAGCCCGCTCGCGACCGGCGCCAGCGCGATCCCGACCAGCGCACCGGCAATGATGCCCGCGGCGGCGATCACCGCACCCTCGCGGACGACGCGGGCCAGCAGATGACGTGGATCGGACCCGAGGGCGAGCCGGATGCCGAACTCACGCATGCGGGCGCTCACTGAAAACGCCAGCACGCCTGCGACGCCGACGATGGCGATCGTCAGCGCCACGAACGCGAAGCCGCCGAAGACGAGCGCGTTCAGGCGATCGGGGGCGAGCACCTCGGCGCGTACGTCCTCCAGCGTGGCCGCCCGTTCGACCGGCTGATCCGCCGACATCTGGCGAATGATGCGCGTAATCGCAGGCACCAGCACATACGGGTTTTCCATGCGCGTGCGCACGAACAACCGGCCGCTGACCCCCGGGCTATAGACCGTCATCATCGGTTGCGGCACCAGATTCTCGTCGTCGATGTCCGCGGCGACGCCCACGATCCGCCGTGGTTTGCCACTGACGTTGCCGAACTGGAGAAAGTTTGAATCGGTCCACATGAGCCCGCGGTTGAGGGCGGCTTCGACACTCGGGAACATGCGCTGCGCCAGGCTCTGACTGACGATGACCAGGTTGTCGCTGTTGCGCCCGTCTTCGTCAGTGAAATCGCGGCCGGCGACGATCGGTACGTCCAGCGTTGCAAAGAACCCCGTCGACGCCGTGCGCCAGCGGGCCCGCGGATCCTCCTCACCGTCCGCCCTGGCGTACCCTTCGACCGAGAATTGTCCGCCGAACGATCCACCGCCCGCATCCCGCCAGGGCACCGCGGATCCAGTCGCCACGCGATCGATGCCTGGCAGTTGCTCGACCTGCCGGATGATGTCCTCGTGGAACGCGCGGATCTCATCCGATGTCCGGCCGTAGGACATCAGCGGCACGTGCACCGCGAGCACATGCCGCGTCTCGAAGCCGGTCTGGGTGCGCTGCAGCGCGATGAGCGTCGTCAACAGCATGCCGGCGCCCGCGAGCAGCACGAACGACGCGGCGATCTGCGTAATGGCAAACAGCCGGAGCCGGCGGTTCGTGCCCGGCGTGATGCGCACGCTTCCGCTGGAGAGTCCCAGGCCGCCGGCGCCGTCAGCCGTCGCCCTTCGACTGTGCTCAGGGCGTCCCGAGCGATAGTCGAGGGACGCCGTTCGACTATGCTCACGGCGACCTGAGCGATAGTCGAAGGTCGGCAGACGCGGCACGAACGCGAGCAGCACCGCTGCCGTCAGGGCCAGGCCTACTCCGACCCACAGCAGGCTTGCGTCGACGGTGAGGTCGAGGGCGCGAACCGAGAAGCGCGACGCGTATTGGCCGAGGACGGGCACCATCCACAGCGCGACGATCGCACCGAGCAGGGCGCCGCTGCCGCAGAGGAGCAGGCTTTCCGCGAGCAGTGTTCGGCGCAGCGCGCCCGCACCGGCGCCGAGCGCCGCCCGGATGGCCAGCTCACCTTCCCGCCGGACCGATCTGGCCAGGATCAGGTTCGCGACGTTGGAGCACGCGATGACGAAAATGAGCGCCGACGCGGCCAGCAGGACGAGCAGCACCGTTCGCGCTCGCGACGTGATCTGATCACGCAGCAGCCTGGCCTCGATTCGGAAGTCCGACTTCGGCGGGTAGGCCTCGGGGTACTCCTTCATGAGGCTGCCGTAGACCGCGCGCAGCTCGACGCGCGCGGCTTCGAGATCGGCGCCGGGCGCCAGCCGGCCGAACAGCTCGGTCATCCGATGGGTGCGGCCGGTGACCATCGTCGCCCCCATGTGGTGCGGGCTCGAGACGACGTTCGCGATGATCTCGGTTTCGGTCGGATAGGGCACGGATGGCTCGAGGATGCCGATGACCGTCGCGAGACGCGCGCCCTGTTGCCCCCCCGCACCCAGCCGCACCGTCTTGCCGACGACCGTGGGGTCGCTCTTGAGCCCCGTGGTCCAGAAGCGGTGCGTCAGCACCACCACGCTCGCGGCCTTCGGGCCATCGTCCGTTGCATCGATGAGGCGGCCGCGCACGGGCCGCAGACCCATGACGCTGAAGTACGAGCCGCCGACGACCCCCGCGCGCACGACACGGGGCTCGCCCAGACCAACCATCGTGAAGCCGATGGTCGAGAAGTCGCCGATCGCGGTCACGGTCTTCAGGCGTGAGCGCAGATCGAGGAGTTCAGGCACCGAGAACGTGGTGTTATCGACCGGGATGCCCGGCGCGCTCTGGCGGATGTAGATCAGCCGCGATTCGTCCCGATTGACGAGCGGCCGCAGGAGCACGCCGCGGACGACGCTGAACATCGCCGCGTTGGCGCCGATGCCGAGCGCCAGGGTCACGATGACGGTCAGCGCCAGCCCCCTGGCGCGAGTGAACGACCGGAACGCAAACTTCAAGTCGGCGACGAAGTTCATGGGGCTCCCCTAACACGTCGCGGTCACATCGGTGCCTAGTGTCGCGTCCCCGAAGTCCTGTTACATTCGGCCGGCGCTGCATCCCGGGGCGCGGCGTTGCTCGTCGGTTGCATACTCCCGGTATGCGCCCTCCTCGCGCCTTGC
>Ga0209382_10000583_pt1 | contig 59631 bp, 56 predicted proteins | sample SoiMetdeltSBSDD5_FD_187599 | JGI IMG/M metagenome (GOLD analysis project Ga0209382, IMG submission 187599) | Bulk soil microbial communities from a Populus tree surrounding site in Tennessee, USA - Soil MetaG P. deltoides SBSDD5 (SPAdes) (version 2) | ecosystem: Environmental > Terrestrial >...
TGACCGTCCCGGTGCTCCTGGCCGCTCGCACGCTCGGGCTGGTCAAGGTGAACGAGGCGGATCTGGCCGAGACGGCCTCCCGGCTCGACCTTGAAGCCGATCGATGCCGCCCGACCGCCGAGTCCTTCGTCAACCGGGCCAAGACGCTGGCGCTCAACCTCGCCGGGTCGATCCCAATCATCTGGGGTGATTCGCCGCTGTCGCATGTGGCCGCGCTGCGCTACGGCGACATGCTCTCGGCCAACGCACGCTACCCGGTGGTCACCGATGCGCTCGGTGAGGCGGGCCGGGGCCGGGTGGGCCTGCTTGACGGCGTTTTCGGGGCGCTGGCCGAGGCGGAGCGGGACATCTTCGCCGATCCAGATGATGAGGGCGGATCTTTCGTACCTCCGCGGTTGAAGGTTGTGCTTCTGTGCGATGGTGGACTTGCCGACGAGGAGACCGGGGCGGCCCGGGTGTCGGATCGGCGGGCGCAGGTGGTGCAGGAGATCGCGGAGAGGCGAGGGGTCGAGGTGCAGGTGCTGACCGCCGAGGGCGGCTCCGCCCTGGAGCGGCTGGCCTCGCTGGTGGCCGTCCTAGATTTCGCGTCTGTCTACTTGGGACTCGGGCACGGGCTGGACCCCATGGCGGTGCCCGCCGTGACCGAATTGAAGGAGAAGTTGAGAAAGCCATGACCCGTCATGAGTGGATGCTTGCGGTAGCTCACCATGAGGTTGGGATCCGCTCATGCCTCGGTCGCAGGCCATGCCCGCGCAGGAGGGCATGGCATGAGTGCTGAAGCGCATGGGAACCGGGCGATCGTTGCCGCCCTGCTGGCCAACATCGGCATCGCGGTCACCAAGTTCATCGCCTACCTGCTGACTTTCTCGTCCTCGATGCTTGCCGAGTCGATCCACTCGGTGGCCGACTCGGGCAACCAGGTGCTGCTGCTTGTCGGAGGCAGGCGGGCCAAGCGGGAGGCGACAGCGCAACACCCCTTCGGCTACGGCCGTGACCGCTATATATACGCCTTTATCGTTTCCATCGTGCTGTTCAGCGTCGGCGGCCTGTTCGCCCTGTATGAGGCGTGGCACAAGTACGAGGCGTACCACGCCGACCCCGCGCACAGCGGCATCACGAGCTGGCAATGGGTGCCGGTGACGGTCCTCGTCGTGGCGATCATCCTGGAGTCGTTCTCCTTCCGCACCGCGATCAAGGAGTCGAACGCGGTGCGCGGCAAGACCTCCTGGATCCGGTTCGTGCGCACAGCCAAGGCACCCGAGCTGCCGGTGATCCTGCTGGAGGACCTGGGCGCACTGCTCGGCCTGATCTTCGCCCTCTTCGGCGTCGGCATGACGCTGATCACCGGCGTCGGCCTGTGGGACGCGATCGGCACCGCGATGATCGGTGTGCTGCTTGTGCTGATCGCCATCATCCTGGCGATCGAGACCAAGAGCCTGCTGATCGGCGAGTCGGCCAGGGAGGAAGACGTGGCAAAGATCGAGCAGGCCATCCTCAACGGCCCCGAGGTGGAGCGCCTGATCCACATGAAGACCCTGCATCTTGGGCCCGACGAGCTCCTGGTAGCCGCCAAGATTGCCGTGCGGGATTACGAGACCGCCGAGAAGGTCGCCCTGGGCATCGACGCCGCCGAGGCCCGCATCCGCGACGCTGTCCCGATCGCGCGCGTGATCTATCTCGAGCCGGACATCTTCCGCCGGGAAGGTTGAGCCATTGCTGCCTTTGCAGACCATCATCAGGGGGTACCCGTGGGGCTCGCGCGAGTTCATCGCGAAAGTCCAGGGACGGCCCGCCCCGACCGATGAGCCCGAGGCGGAGCTGTGGATCGGCGCGCACCCCGACAGTCCATCCACAGTGGACTCGCAACCGCTCGACAAGCTCATCGAGGCGTCGCCGGAGCGGTTCCTGGGCGCGCCGGCCGTCGAGCGGTTCGGGCCGCGCCTGCCCTATCTGACGAAACTCCTTGCGGCGCAACAACCCCTGTCGGTGCAGGCGCACCCCGACCCGGCGCAGGCGCTCGCCGGCTTCACGGCCGAGGAGGCGGCCGGTGTCGCGAAGGGCTCGCCCGAGCGCAGCTATGTCGACCCCTTCCACAAGCCCGAACTGCTTGTGGCGCTTGAGGATTTCGAGGCGCTCTGCGGTTTCCGGCCGGTGGACGAGTCCGCCTCGGCGCTGGGCGCCCTTGGCGTGCCGGGGCTGGGCGGGGTCGTCGATCAGCTCGCCTCCGGAGCTTTGCGGGAGGCACTGGATACCCTCCTGAAAATGCCGGAATCGGTGGTGACCGAAGTCGCGGCAAACGATCCGCTCGCCGCCAGGCTGGCGCGGTTCTGTCCGGGTGATCCCGGGGTGATAGTGGCGCTGCTGCTCAACCACATGGTGCTGCGGCCCGGCGAGGCGGTGTGGATGCCCGCGCGCACGCTGCACGCCTATGTCCGGGGTGCGGGCGTGGAGGTCATGGCCGCCAGCGACAACGTGCTGCGCGGCGGGCTGACTCGCAAGCCCATCAACGTGCCGGAGTTGTTGCGGGTGTTGAGCTTCGAGCCGGCGCCGGCGCCGGTGGTCGCGCCTGAGCCCGTCGCCCCTGGCGTGGTCACCTGGCCGGTCCCGGTGCCGGATTTCCGCCTCTACCGGATCTCGCTTACTGGCGCCTCGGTCACGGTTGACCCGGCCGGCCCGCGGACCGTGCTCTGCCTGTCGGGATCGGCCACGGTGAGTGACGGTGACGGCAGCGTCGCCCTCGTGAGCGGGGAGTCGGCTTTCGGACTCGCCGGCGCCGGTCCGCTCACCTTCACGGCCGCCGAGCCGGCCGAGCTTTTCGTCACCTCCCTCTGACTTCCTAACCGGCACTCAAAGCGGCATCATTGTCGGCGGCACGTTCCGGACTTATCGGGTTTTACTTGACATTCCCTCGACAGAGTGTGACTCTGTAACCACGCAGCGTTATCGACGAAAGTCCGAGTCACGCGCGAGGGAACCAAACCGGGGGGAAGTGGGGCCCGGTTCGTGCCATTCGGAAGGTCCGCTGGCACGAACCGGGCTCCGCGTTGTTCTTGGCCCGTGCCGTAGTCTGATCTGTGCACTGGTCAGCCGACCGACATGGAGCTTTTCGCATGACCAAGATATTGTCCGCCGGCGATTTCAAAGTCGCCGACCTCGCCCTCGCCGCTTTCGGCCGCAAGGAGATCCATCTCGCCGAGCACGAGATGCCCGGCCTGATGGCGGTGCGCCGGGAGTACGCCGAGACCAAGCCGCTTGCCGGGGCGCGCATCGCCGGATCGCTGCACATGACGATCCAGACCGCGGTGCTGATCGAGACCCTGGTGGCGCTCGGCGCCGACGTGCGCTGGGTGAGCTGCAACATCTTCTCCACGCAGGACCACGCGGCCGCCGCCGCGGTGGTGGGGCCCGACGGCACGGTCGACGAGCCGCGCGGCGTGCCGGTGTTCGCGTGGAAGGGGGAGACGCTCGAGGAGTATTGGTGGTGCACCGAGCGCCTGTTCGACTTCGGCGGCGGCCAGGGTCCCAACATGATCCTCGACGACGGCGGCGACGCCACGCTGCTTGTGCACAAGGGTGTGGAGTTCGAGAAGGCGGGGGCGGTCCCCGCTACTGCGGCCACCGACTCGCAGGAGTACGCGGTCATCCTCGAGCTGCTGCGCAAGTCGCTGGAGACCCAACCGGGCAAGTGGACCCGGATCGCCCAGGGGATCAAGGGCGTGACGGAGGAGACGACGACAGGTGTGCACCGGCTGTACGAGATGCAGCGCAACGGCACCCTGCTCTTCCCCGCGATCAACGTCAACGACTCGGTCACCAAGAGCAAGTTCGACAACAAGTACGGCTGCCGCCACTCGCTCATCGACGGGATCAACCGCGCGACCGACGTGCTGATCGGTGGCAAGGTCGCGGTCGTGTTCGGCTACGGCGATGTCGGCAAGGGCTGCGCCGAGTCCCTTCGCGGGCAGGGCGCCCGGGTGATCATCACCGAGGTCGACCCGATCTGCGCCCTCCAGGCGGCGATGGACGGGTACCAGGTGACGGTTCTGGACGACGTGGTGGAGACCGCGGACATCTTCATCACCGCCACCGGCTGCTACGACGTGATCTCCGCGGATCACATGAAGCGGATGAAGCACCAGGCGATCGTGGGCAACATCGGCCACTTCGACAACGAGATCGACATGGCCGGGCTGGCGAAGGTGCCGGGCATCCAGAGGATCAACATCAAGCCACAGGTCGACGAGTGGCGCTTCGAGGACGGCCACTCGATCATCGTGCTCTCCGAGGGCCGCCTGCTCAACCTGGGCAACGCCACCGGCCACCCGTCATTCGTGATGAGCAACAGCTTCACCAACCAGACGATCGCCCAGATCGAGCTGTACACCAAGAACGACCAGTACCCGCTTGGGGTCTACACGCTTTCCAAGCAGCTCGACGAGAAGGTGGCGCGGCTGCACCTGGGCGCTTTGGGGGTCAAGCTGACCGAGCTGACCAAGGAGCAGGCGCAGTACCTCGGCGTCCCGGTGGAAGGCCCGTACAAGCCGGATCACTACCGGTACTAATAGATCGGCGCTTGCCACTCCGAGGGTAGAAGCTTAGGCTAACCAAACATAAGGTGACCCTAAGCTCCTACCCCCTGGAGTCTCTCTGTGAAGACCTTCCTGCCCACGTATCTGATCGGGCTGCGTGAGGGCCTCGAGGCGGCGCTCGTCGTCACGATCCTGGTGGCGTTTCTGGTCAAATCCGATCAACGGCACCGGCTCCCCTACGTGTGGGCGGGGGTGGGACTGGCCGCGGCACTGTCGGTGGGATTCGCGGCGCTGCTGGAGTTCACCAGCGCCAACCTCGCCTTCGAGCAGCAGGAACTGTTCGAGGCGGTCGCATCGTTCGCCGCGGTCGTCTTCGTGACCTGGATGATCTTCTGGATGCGCCGTGCCGCCCGGACCATCGCCGGCGAGCTGCGCGCCAAACTCGGCCAGGCCCTGCAGATCGGGCCTGTGGCCATCATCCTGACCGCCTTCCTGGCGGTGGCTCGAGAAGGGCTGGAGACAGCCCTGTTCTTCTTCGCTACCGTGCAGGGCGAAAGTTCGGCCTGGTCCGTGACGGCGATTCTCGGCGGGATCGGCACGTCCATCCTGATCGGACTAGGCCTGTATTTCAGCGCGCTGAGGATCAACCTCACGCGCTTTTTCACCTGGACCGGCGCTGCGCTGGTGCTGGTGGCCGCGGGCATCCTCAAGTATGGCGTGCACGACCTTCAGGAGGCCGACATCCTGCCCGGTCTCAACAACGTCGTCGAGCAGATCAGCTACGACCCCACGGTGTGGTGGGCCGAGCTGCTGCGCGGGATGTTCAACTTCACGCCCATGCCCAGCGTGCTTGAAACGCTGGCCTGGGCGGCTTACGCCGTACCCGTCATCATCCTTTTCCTCTGGCCCGCACGGCCCGCACCAAGGAGTGTTCATGCGTAAGTACGTCGTTTCCGTTGCCCTGCTTGGGCTTGCCGCCCTTGCTGCGTGCGGTGCGGACCCGGCGCCGACGTCTGTCCAGAATGGACCGATCGCGGTCAAGGCCACCGACACAGCGTGTGACGTGGCGCGCAGCGAGAGTCCGGCCGGGACGGTAACCTTCTCGGTCAAGAACGACGGCAGCAAGGTCACCGAGTTCTATGTGTACGCCGCCGGGGACCGCGTGATGGGCGAGGTGGAGAACATCACCCCCGGCCTGACCCGCGAGCTGAAGGTGGAGCTGGCGGCGGGCACCTATGAGACGGCGTGCAAGCCGGGCATGGTGGGCCGCGGGATCCGGGGCGGTTTCAGGGTCGCCGGGTCGGCAGCTCCCCTGACCAACGACGCCAAGCTGGCCGCGGCGACCGACAGCTACCAGCGTTACGTCAAGAGCCAGACCGATACGCTGCTGGTCAAGGCGCAGGAGTTCGTCGACGCCGTCAAGGCCGGCGACATCCCCAAGGCCAAGGCGCTGTTCCCGGTCGCGCGCACGTACTGGGAGCGCATCGAGCCGGTCGCCGAGATCTTCGGCGACCTGGACCCGAAGATCGACGGGCGCGAGGACGAGGACCCGTTCACCGGATTTCACAAGCTGGAACGTGACCTGTGGGTCGACAACGACGTGTCCCGCAGCGGGCCGATGGCCGACCAGCTGATGGCTGACATCCGCGAGATCGTGGCGAAGGCCAACTCGGAGAAGCTGTCCCCGCTACAGCTCGCCAACGGCGCCAAGGAACTGCTCGACGAGGTTGCCAGCGGCAAAATCACGGGGGAGGAGGACCGGTACTCGCACACCGACCTGTGGGACTTCGTCGCCAACGTGCAGGGGTCGCAGGCGGCTGTGCAGGCGCTGCGCCCGGTGCTGGAGGAGCGCTCGCCCGCCCTCGTATCCGAATTGGACACCAACTTCGCCAAGGTCCTGTCGACGCTTGACAAGCACCGTAAGGGCGACGGCTGGAAGCCGCACAACGAGCTGAGCCAGGCCGACCTGAAGGAGCTGACCGACGTCATCAACGCCCTCGGCGAACCGGTCAGCAAGGTCGCCGCGGTCGTGGCGGGCTGAGCCATGCTGTCGCGTCGCAAAGCCTTGGCCCTCGCCGGTGGCGGTGTCGCCGCCGCCGGCGCCGCGGGCGCCATCACCCTCGTGGCCGGCGGCCCTTCGGATGACCCGGCCACCGCGTCTTCCCTCGCGGGGGCGGTGGAGTTCTACGGTCCAGTCCAGGCGGGTATCACCACCCCGGTGCAGGATCGCCTGCACTTCGTCGCCTTCGACGTCATCACCGACAAGCGCGACAAGCTGGTCGAGATGCTGCAACAGTGGTCCGAGGCGGCCGCGCGCATGGCCGCCGGCCGCGACGCGGGATTGCTTGGCGCCGTTGGGGGCCAGCCCGAGGCGCCACCCGACGACACCGGGGAAGCCTTGGGGCTGCCGCCCTCCCAGCTCACCATGACCGTCGGGTTTGGACCGTCGCTGTTCACCCGGTTCGGTCTCGCGGGCCAGAAACCGGCGGCCCTGGCAGATCTGCCGCACTTCCCCGGCGACACGCTGCGCCCCGAGATCAGCGGCGGTGACATCTGCGTGCAGGCGTGCTCCAACGATCCGCAGGTCGCGGTGCATGCCGTGCGCAACCTCGCCCGCATCGGCTTCGGCGTGGTAAGCGTGCGCTACTCGCAGCTCGGGTTCGGTCGCAGCTCGAGCACGAGCCGGGAGCAGGCGACGCCCCGAAACCTGATGGGCTTCAAGGACGGCACGGCCAACATCAAGGCCGAGGACATCGACCTGCTTCGCGAGCACGTGTGGGTGCAGCCCGGCGACGGTCCACAATGGATGGCCGGTGGGACGTACCTGGTGACGCGCCGCATCCGCATGCTCATCGAAACCTGGGACCGCACTCCGCTCGCCGAGCAGGAGATGATCATCGGGCGGGACAAGGGCGAGGGCGCACCCTTGGGCAAGGCCAAGGAGTTCGACGAGCCCGACTTCAGCGGCGACAGGATCGCTCAGGAGGCACACATCCGGCTCGCGCACCGCTCCAGCAACAACGGGGTGCGGATGCTGCGGCGCGGCTACAACTTCGTGGACGGATCCGATGGGCTTGGGCGCCTTGACGCCGGGTTGTTCTTCATCGGGTACCAGCGGGATCCCCGGACCGCCTTCGTTCCCGTGCAACGGAATCTGGCTCGGGCCGACGTCCTCAACGAGTACATCCGCCACACCTCCAGCGGGCTCTGGGCGGTGCCGCCCGGAGTCACCGGCCCAGGCGACTTCTGGGGCCGCGCCCTCTTCACCTGACCGCGGTCAGGACGGTGCGGCGGGGCGTAGGTAGCCGGTGGGCGTGAGCGGCGCGGGGATGGGAGGCGCCGGCCGTTGCGCCGCAAGCGCGACCGGGCGGAACAGCTCCGGCCACAGCTTGGCCTGGGTCTCCCGCGCCTGGGCGATGCGCAGGGCCGCGCGGCGATGGCGCTCGCCGACGACCGCCGCCAGATAGGCCCAGCCCGGGGTGCCTGGCGGCGGGACAGGCGTGACGCGCTGGAGCATCTCGCGGGCGAGCGCCTCGCCGACCCGGCTGCGGTACGGCTCGGCAAGTGAGCGGGAACGGGCGAGGAAGTGCCTCGCGGCGAGGGCGAGTTGGTCGTCGACGTCGGTCAGGTCGAGGGTAACGGCCCAGGAGGCGAGGAACGGCGGTGTGGTCGGCACCCAGCCCCACGTCTCCGGCGTCCGCTCGTGGATGACGATGGTACCCGCCGCCAGGTCGGCCAGGCGCTGCGAGCGCTTCGAGGCGGTCAGCAGGCTCAGGCTCAGCAGCCAGCTCAGGGTCAGCAGGACGCCCGGCCACTCCAGCGCCGCACTGACCAGCGCCCGAATCAGCGACTGGCGGAATGTTATCGGTCCACCGTCAGCGTTCACCACCCGCAGGCCCATCGCGAGCTTGCCCGGGGAGCGGCCGCGCAGGAGGCTGTGGAACACCGCGGGGTAGCCGATGAACACCACGATCAGGAGCACCAGCTGCACCGCCTCCGCAAGGGCCGCGTCGGCCCACGGGCCGCTGAGGGCCAGTCCGAACGGGATCGACAGCAACACGAACAGGACTATCTGCCCGACGATGTCGATCATCAGGGCCAGCACGCGCGAACCAGCACGGGCAAGGCGGATGTCAAGGTGGACGGCTTCGCCGCTGACCAAGCGCACCTCAGGCTCACGCATTGGATTACTGTAATGCGCTGTGGACCTGGACGCGTATGTGGCCGAGCACCGTGGGGAGTGGCGGCGGCTCGGGCAGCTGAGCAACAAGTACAAGCTGACCGCCGCCGAGACCGATGAGCTGGTCCTGCTTTACCAGCGCGTGGCCACGCAGCTTTCGGTGGTGCGCAGCCGCACGCCCGACCCGGCGCTGGTGGCCGAGCTGTCGCGGCTGGTGCTGGGCGCCCGCTCCGCGCTGACCGGCCCCTCGAGGTTCGACTGGCGGCTTGTGCCGCGCTTCTTCGTGCACGACGTGCCGCTGGTGTTCTACCGGGCGCGCTGGTGGTGGGTGGCGTGCGGGCTCTCCTTCATCGCCGTGTCCGGCATCATGATCTCGTGGGTGGCGGGCGACCCGCAGGTGGCGCGCGAATTCGGCGTCACCGACGCCGCCATCCAGGAGCTGACCGAGGGCGGGTTCGAGGGGTACTACAGCGAATACATGCCGCAGAACTTCGGCGCCCTGGTGTGGGTCAACAACGCGTTCATCGCCGCCATCTGCCTGGCCAGCGGGGTGCTGGTGCTGCCGCCGGTGCTGGTGCTGTGGGAAAACGCGTTCAGCGCCGGCATCGTCGGCGGCGTCATGGTGGGCGCCGGGCACGGCGACAAGTTCTTCGGACTCGTTGCGCCCCACGGGTTCCTGGAGCTCACGGCGATCTTCATCTCGGCGGGGGTGGGCATGCGCATGGGCTGGGCGTGGATCGACCCCGGCCCGGTGCTGACGAGGGCGCAGTCGCTTGCCGCCGCGGCGAAGCAGGCCGTCATCGGGGCGATGGGCCTGGTGGGTGTGCTGCTCGTCTCGGCGGGCATCGAGGCGTTCGTCACGCCCGCGCCGCTCCCGATCCTGATCCGCGACTTCATCGGCTTCGTGATCTGGGTCGTGTTCCTGGCCTATGTGTGGGTGCTGGGGCGCATGGCGCAGGCGTCAGAGGCGGCCGGCGGCCTTGAGGGCGAGGTAGGCGTCCGTGACCTGGCTGGCGAAGGTGTCGGCGGGGCAGTCAAGCACGTCGACCCCGTTGCGGGTTAGCGCCGAGGCGATCCTGTTCCGCTCGGCCAGGGCCCGGGTCCCGGCGGCGATGTCATAGATGGCCGAGGCGTCCTCCGGCGGGGTGGCGGCCAGCTCCCGCAGCGCCTGATCATGCACAGCGGCAATCAGAACCTGGTGGCGCGCAACGAGTTTGGGCAGGATCGGGAGCAGGCCCTCGCCCAGTGCACCCGGCTCGAGCGCGGTGAACACCACGACCAGGCTGCGCTTGCGCTCGCGGCGCAGCACCTGGCTGATGATGGACTCGAAGTCGGTCTCGACCAGATCAGGATGCAGGGGGGCCAGCGCGTTTACCAAACGGGGCAACAGGTTTCGCCCGGTGACACCGCTGACGACCGCCCGCACCTGATGGTCGGCGGCGATGAGATCCACCTGATCCCCCGCCTCCTGAGCGACGGCGGCAAGGAGCAGGGCGGCCTCCATCGCGGCGTCGAGGCGCGGCTCGTCGGCGATGCGCACGGCGCTGGTGCGCCCGGTGTCCAGGACGCACACCACGCGCCGGGACCGCTCCGGCCGCCAGGTGCGCAGCATGACGTCGCTGCGGCGGGCGGTGGCGCGCCAGTCGATGGAGCGCACGTCGTCGCCGGGCACGTACTCGCGCAACGTGTCGAACTCCGTGCCCTGCCCGCGGCCCCGGATCGCGGTGGCGCCCTCCATGATGCGCAGCTTGGCCAGCTTCTCCGGCAGATGTTTGCGCGACTCGAACCGCGGCAGCACGCGAAGTGTCCACTCGGGACGGTGGTCGCACTGGCGGTAGACAAGGCCCATCGGGCCGAAGCTGCGCACCGTCGCCCGGATGGCGGGCCGGTCGCCGCGCCGGGTCGGGGTGAGCTTGGTGGTCACCGCGCCTTTGGTGTTGGCGTCCAAGGAAAAGCGGTGCGCGAACGGTGTGGCGCCGGCTGACGGTACCCACGCGTCTCGAATCATTAGATGAGCCACGCTATCGGTTCTATTGTGGACGATCAGCTCCACCGCGGCGGATTCGCCCAACCGCACGCTGCGGGTGCCGTCGCGGCGCACGGTCATCGCGCGCGGGTTGGCGGCGAGCTGCCAATCCACCGACACCGCGACTATCAGGACGGCGATGATGATCAGCGAGGCGGCCCAGGGGTCGGAACCCATGCCCAGCACCGGGATCGCGGCGAGGACAACCCCGGCGAGCAGCAGCCACACGGCCCGAACGGTGATCATCAGCGGGGCGTGGGCACGGTGGCGAGCACGCTGTCGAGGACCGCGTCGGTGGTGACGCCCTCCAGCTCCGCCTCGGGGCGCAGGCGAAGCCTGTGGCGCAACGCGGGACGGGCCATTATCTTGATGTCGTCGGGCGTCACGTAGTCGCGGCCCGTGATCCATGCCCAGGCCTTGGCGGTCTGCAGCAGCGAGGTCGCGCCGCGCGGCGAGGCGCCCAGCTCGATGGAGGGCATGGCGCGGGTGGCGCGGCAGATGTCGACGATGTAGGCCAGCACCTCCTCTGCGACGATCACCTTGCCGACCGCCTCGCGAGCGGCGGCGAGATCGGCGGCGGTGGCGACGGCCTTGAGCCCGACGGCGGCGAGGTCACGCGGATCGAAGCCGTTGTGGTGCGCCCGAAGCACGCCCAGCTCCTCGTCGCGGCTGGGCAGCGGCACGGTCAGCTTCAGCAGGAACCGGTCGAGCTGCGCCTCGGGCAGCGGATAGGTGCCCTCGTGCTCGATCGGGTTCTGCGTGGCCGCGACGACGAACGGCTCGGGCAGCGGGCGGGTCACCCCGTCGCTGGAGACCTGGCGCTCCTCCATCACCTCCAGCAGCGCGGACTGCGTCTTGGGCGACGTCCGGTTGATCTCGTCGGCGAGCAGCAGGTTGGTGAAGACCGGGCCGTGCCGGAAGATGAACTCCACGCTGCGCGGGTCGTAGATGAGCGAGCCGGTGACGTCGCCGGGCATCAGGTCCGGGGTGAACTGGATGCGCTTCATCTCCAGCTCGAGCGCGGCGGCGACGCTGCGCACGAGCAGGGTCTTGGCCACGCCCGGCACGCCCTCGAGCAGGACGTGACCGCGGCACAGCAGGGCGATGACCAGACCGGCGACGACACCCTCCTGGCCCACAACGGCTTTGGCGACCTCGGTGCGCAGCCGGCCCAGTGCCTCGCGCGGATCGTTGGGAACGGTCACGGTTGTCTACTCCCTTGTCACCTGCTGCACCAGGCGCAGCAGCTCGGTTGTGCGGGTCTGGAGTTCGGAGTCGTCCTCCGGCTCGGGTCCGAAAAGGACGGTCTCCAGCCAGTCGCGGGGATGGCCGGTGCGGGCGGCAAGCGCGTCAAGCAGTTGCTCCCGCCCGGTGCCGGTCTTCAGCGCGGCCGCAAGGCGCTGACGCGCGTCAACGCGCAGGGTCTCAAGCGCCGCACCGCGCGCCCTGGCACGGCGGTAAAGCTTGCTGCGGCCCAGCGCGGTCTCGGCGCCGCGCACGTCGATCGGCAGCGGCTCGGTCACCGGCGCGCCCAGCCGCCGCCCGCGGGCGAACGCCAGCGCGATCGCCGCCAGCAGCAGCATGAGGAACAGCGGCAGCAGCCACTCCGGGAACGGGTTGGGCCGCTCGCCCTCATCCGGTGCGGAGATCTCCCTACCGGGCGGCTGGGAGAACGACGACCTCGGTCGCGGGCTGGCGTCCGGGCGATCGCGCTCGTTGCCGGGCTGCAATGACGGCAACGGCGGCCCCGCACCGGGATACTCCTCGCTGTACGTCTTGGGCTTGGGATCCATCGCGTGCAGGTCCAGCCAGATCAGGTTGGGCCTGGCACTCAACAGATCGACGGCGAGCGTCGCGTTGTCGTGCTCGGAGAGGCGATCGGTGCGGAACGGGTCGGCGCTGCCCGCCAGGACGAACTCCACCGAGCGGAAGCTGACGGAGACAAGCCCGTTGTCGTAACAGATCCGTGGCTTCTCTTCCACGTCCTTGAGCGCACCGTACTGCGTGCGGACCACCCCGGCCGGGCCGGCGGTGGTCAGCGGGCAGTCGCCTGGGCTGGCGACCCTTGTGGCCCAACGGGTGTTGCCCACCCCGAGAACCGGCACCGCCTCATGCACCTGCCGGGCGTTGGGCTCCACGAGCACCACGCGGGTCGAGTTCGGGCTGTGGCGCAGCATCCAAAGGTAGTCCGGGTGCACGAACTCGGGGGTGGGGATGAACAGCGTCGCCCGGCCCTTCAACGCCCAGGTGGCCATGAGCGCATCCGAGGTGCGCGTCTCCCGCTTGATGGTGACGCCCTTGGCGCGCAACAGATCCGCCAGCTGCTCGCCGGAGGTCGGAAGGCGGCCGCTCTGCTGCGGCGAAAGGTAGTGCGCCTCCGAGGTGTCCGGCTCGGCCAGCTCGTGCAAGGTGATGGTGACGCCGATGAGAGCCAGGACGATCCCCAGCGGGAGCAGGATGCGCAGCCAGCGTCGTTTGGGACTCATCGCCTGCTCATCTCGGACGCCAGTTGCCCGGCAAGGACCCGCATGCGGATGTCGTGTTCGGACAGTGCGGGCTCCTTCCGGTACCAGATGAAGGAAAAAATCCCTGTGGCCTCGACGACCGGTGGCTTCACCGCCGGCCTTGCGGAACCCGCGGCCTCGGCCAGCTCGGTGACCGTCCAACCCGGATGGTGGATGATGACGCCCCTGTCGACAAGCTCGCGCACCATGGCGCGCAAGCGTTCCCGCACCGCCTCGGCGTAGCGGCCCTCGGCGGCGAAGCGGTCGGCCAGCGTGGCGAATACCGCCGCGTCGACGTCGGGCAGCTCCTCCTCGCTCTCGGCGACCTCCTCCAGCTCCTCCTCGGTGATCAGCCGCACCTCACTGTCGTCTTTGGACTTTTCCTTGGCCTTGCGCCGCCGCCACCGCAGCACACGCTCCGCCCAGGCGATGAACTCGGTCCAGAAGGCCCAGGCCAGGCCGATGATGAGCGCGGCGACGATGAGCAGCAGCGCGGTCAGCGGCAGGGAAAGCAGGTCGCCCCAGCCGGCGACGAACTCGTTCCAGGGCCTCATCGCGCCGCCTTCACCGCCTTCACCGCCGGGCGCTCGGACCGGTTGAGCCAGATGTCCCACGCCTCGGAGCGGAAGCGTGACTCGACAAGGGCGCAGGCGTCAAGTGCGGCAAGGTAGGCATAAGTCGCCGTGTTGACGATGGCGAAACCGGCGGTGCGCACCCAGAACCCCGTGAAGTCACCGAGCGAGAAGAGGGCGATCAGCGACGACAGGCCGAGGAAGAAGGCCAGGCGCAGCATCAGCCAGGATAGGTAGCCCAGCAGCCGCACCCAGGTCACCCGCATGCCGCCGCGGAAGGCCAGCCGGGCGCCGCGCCCCAGCGCCTGGAAGGGTCCCCGGCGCTCAAGGCCGATGGCCGCGCCCGAGACGCCGAACAGGTTGTAGCCGAGCAGCCAGAGCGGCCCGAAGAACGCCGTGATCGTGGTGACCAGGCCGGCGACGGGGGCGGTGACCAGCGCCCGCTCCCAGGGCAGGCGGCCTTTGTACGGCTCCGTCTCGACGGCGATGCCGGCGGCGCGCCCGGCCTGCGGACCCAGCAGGTTGATGATCATGGCCTCGAGGCCGACGCCGGCCACCAGCACCATGAACTGCGAGCCCGCGCTGTCCCAGAAACCCGCGGTGATGTCGATGCCCAATGCTGTGCGCAGCACGTACAGCAGCGCCTGCTCGGCGATGGCCAACCCGGCCGCGGTGGCAAGCAGCCACAGCCCGGTCCGCCCGCGCAGCAGCTGCACGGCGGCGTCGAGCAGCTCGCCCATGGTGAGGGGGCGCCGGGGCAGCGACGGGAGGGGTGGCGTCACGCGGCCCATATTCGCACGTGGTGTCCAGAAACGTGACCCCGAGGTGTCCAAGTGGACATATCCGCGAAGCGGGTTTCATGTGTCGCGCCAAGAGATGGAATATTTGACGCATGAGAGCCCGGGTACTGGTGGTTGATGATGATCCCGCGCTCGCCGAGATGCTAGGCATCGTGCTACGCAGCGAGGGTTTCGCCCCCTCCTTCGTTGCTGACGGCGAGCGCGCGCTGGCTGCGTTCCGCGAGACGAGGCCGGACATAGTCCTGCTCGACCTCATGCTGCCCGGCATGAGCGGGCTTGACGTCTGTCGCGCGATACGGGCGGAGTCTGGCGTGCCGATCGTCATGCTGACCGCAAAGAGTGACACGGTCGACGTCGTGCTTGGGCTGGAGTCGGGCGCCGACGACTACGTTGTCAAGCCGTTCAAGCCCAAGGAGCTGGTGGCGCGAGTGCGTGCCCGGCTTCGGCGTGGTGAGGACGTGACGCCCGAGCTGCTGAACATCGGCCCGCCCGACAATCAGATAAGCATCGACGTCCCCGCACACACGGTCACCCGCAACGGTGACGAGGTCAAGCTGACCCCGCTCGAGTTCGACCTGCTCGTCGCCCTGGCCCGCAAGCCGCGGCAGGTCTTCACCCGCGAGGTTCTGCTCGAGCAGGTGTGGGGTTACAGGCACTCGGCCGACACCCGGCTGGTCAACGTGCACGTGCAGCGGCTGCGCGCCAAAATCGAGCCCGATCCGGAGCGGCCAGAGATCATTTTGACCGTCCGCGGGGTGGGTTATAAGGCCGGGACCAGCTAATCTGGGTCACATCGTGACACCCCCCACCCTCACCCCTCACCTGGTACGCGCGCTCGAGGTCGCGCGGCGATACTCGCGCCCCGTGATCGTTCGGCTGCGGCCGGTGGCGCTGCGGGTGCGGCGCACCTGGCGGCGCTCGTTGCAGTTGCGCATGGTCACCATCACCGTTGTCGCCTCCGGGTTGCTGGTCGGCGGGTTCGGGTTCCTTGTCGCCCAGCGCAACAACAACGCGCTGATCAACGTGGCGCGCGACGACGCGTTCAAGAATCTCAACCTCGCCACCGACTACCTGTCAGGCCAGTTCAACGGGCGGTCCAGCGGCGAGGATCCCAAGCTCGACGAGGACGTGGCCAAGGCGCTGTCGCAGCTTGCGTTCTCACCGGAGCAGGGCGGCGGCGTCATCGTGGCGGTGAGGTTCTCCAAGGCTCCCGCCGGGGTGGAGCGGGTGGTGGCCTGGCCCAAGGAGGAGTACAACGCCAACCAGACCGTGATCACCGCAGAGCTGGAGGGCGAGGTGCAGCGCGGCAGCATCGCCAGCCAGGTCGCCGAGGTCGGGGGCAACACCTACATGGTGGTCGGCCGGCCCGTGTTCACCCCGCGCTGGGAATATCCGCAGGTAGAGCTGTACTACGCCGCCCCGATGAACAACGCGGTCACGGTCTCGGAGGTCTTCCGGACCACCATGACGCTGACCGCCGCGCTGCTGGTGCTGCTGATGACCATCCTGGTGGTGTTCGTGACCCGCCTGGTGGCGCGGCCGGTGCGGCTGGCGGCCCAGACGGCGCAACGCCTTTCGGCTGGGTTGCTCGACCAGCGCATGACCGTCAAGGGCGAGGACGAGCTGGCCCTGCTCGCCGACGCGTTCAACCAGATGGCGGCCAACCTCCAGCGCCAGATCGTGCGCTTGGAGGAGATGTCGCGGCTGCAGCGCCGGTTCACCTCCGACGTCTCCCACGAGCTGCGCACGCCGCTGACGACCGTGCGCATGGCCGCCGACCTGTTGCACTCGCAGCGCGACCAGTTCGACCCGGCTGTGGCGCGCAGTGCCGAGCTGCTCCAGACGGAGCTTGACCGGTTCGAAGAGCTGCTGACCGACCTGCTGGAGATCAGCCGGTTCGACGCCGGTTTCGCGATGCTCGAGGCCGAACCGGCCGACCTGGTCGCGCTGGTCAAGCGCGTCGCCGACAGGCTAGGCATCGTGGCGCAGCGATGCGGCACGCAGATCAGCGTGGTCACCCCCGAGCCGCCCGTGATCGCCGAGATCGACGCGCGGCGCATCGAGCGCGTGCTGCGAAACCTTGTGGACAACGCCATCGACCACTCCGAAGGCAAACCCGTCGTGATCACGCTGGGTTGCGACGGCAAGGCGGCCGCGGTGACCGTCCGGGATCACGGGATGGGTCTGAAGAATGGAGAGGACAAGCTGGTCTTCAACCGGTTCTGGCGCTCCGACCCGTCGCGGGCGCGGCAGACCGGCGGCACGGGGCTGGGCCTGTCGATCAGCCTGGAGGACGCGCGGCTGCACGGCGGCTGGCTAGAGGCTTGGGGGGCGCCGGGCGAGGGTGCCCAGTTCCGGCTTACCCTGCCGGTGCGTGCGGGCGCCCGGCTGACCTCGTCGCCGCTGCCGCTCAACCCGATGACGGCGACCGTGGTACCACACCAGGTAACCCGCGACCAGGTAACCCATGACGAGGTAACCCGCGACCAGGTGACCCGGGCGGAGGTGACGGCGTGAGGCGGCTTGCGGGGGCATTGGCGCTGTTGTGTGTCGCGGGCGTGGTGAGCGCCTGCGGGATCGGCCCGGGACCGGTCACCTCCCATGGCAAGGCGCAGGCGGTGGATCAGCGGCTCTACCAGTACTCCTCCAAGGACCTGATAAAGCCCGATGTGGTCACGAGCGCCGCCGACCTCGTCGACCGCTATCTCCTCGCGGCCGCGGACAAGCTCGACAGTCGCCTGCAAACCCTGCGCACCTACATGCTGGACAAGAACTGGAAGCCCGGCAGCGAGACCATCAATCTCTACCGGGTCGGCACGCCGCAGGTGGGCTTCCAGAAGACGGACGGCATCATCCCGGTCTCGGTGACGATGCAGCGCATCGGCGTGTTCAGGGAAGGCAGGATCGAGCCGGTCCACGACGGCCCGACAGCCAAGAACTTCGATGCGGTTGAACGGGGTGCCGACGGGTTCATGCTGCAGGCCGTGCCGGCGGAGCTGATGCTTTCCGACCGGACGCTGGGGATCAGGTTCGAGGCCAGGCCGGTCTACTTCTGGGACAAGGCCGGCAAGCGCCTGGTCCCGGACATCCGCTATGTGCCCCGCTACATGCTGGAGGAGGAGAAGGCCAAGCTGCTCCTCGAGTACCTGTACGAGGGTCCGCCGCAGTGGCTCGCCGCCGCGGTCAAGCTGCCCCCCGCCCAGGTTCCCTTGCGCAGCAACCCGGTCTACACGAGCAACGGTTCGTTGGTGATCGACCTGCCCAACCAGCTCAGTGAGGGCGATCTCGCCCGCCTGACCACCCAGATGGAGAGGACCCTGATCTTCGGCCAGGTCTTCGCGGTGCAGCTGAAGATTCAGGGGGTACCCATTCCACCCGGACGGAGCCAGACCGCCGACGACTCCGGGCCCGCCGCGCGCTTCGCCGTGCAGTCGGGAAAGGTGGTGCGGGTAAAGACCACGCCGGACCGGGACGCCGCCGCCTTGCCGCTTCCCACCGAGATCAACGACCGTGTGGTGTGGGCGTCGTTCTCCCGGCGCGAGGAGTCGGTGGCGATGGTGAAACTCGTAGGCAACGCCCAGCAGTTCCTTATCGGGCCGGCCCGCGCGCCCACGCCGCTGGCCATGTCCGGCAACAAATCCGTCGACCACGCGATGTGGCTGGAGGGCGAGTCCCGCGCGGCGCTCGTGCTGTCGGACAGCAAGCTGTTCGAGGTGGTTCCCGGCCAGCGCCCCAAGGACGTGGTGGTGACCGGTCAGGTGACCGGCCCGGTGTCGAGCTTCGGGCTTGTGCCCGACGGGCGCATCACAATGGTGATCAACAAGCATCTCTACATCGCGGCGCTCTACCGCAACCAGGACGGCGACCTCTTGATGACCCCGCCGCAGCAGGTGCCGACGGCACTCGACGAGGTCCAGCACGCGGCGCTGTCCAGGCTGGAGATCGTCGTCGCCGGGGTGGGCAGGGTTGATGCCAAGACGGGGATGATCGTGACGACGATCAACATCGATGGGTCGCTGCAGAAGCCGCCGCTGCGTCCCTATGAAGCGTCGCAACAGATTTCGCACCTGGTCACGGACTTCCGCAGCGCGACTTCGTTCTACGACTTCGCGGGCGGCGCCTGGCAGCTCTCCCAGAGTAGCGCCGGCCCCTTGCTGAGCAACGATTTAGTAGGGTTGGACAACCCGAGCTCGGCGCCATCGGCCTCACCGGCGCCGACACTGGCGATCACCAAGGCGAGTTTCGAGGGGTGAGCACGCTCTGGGCCACCCTGGCCGATCTCGTGCTGCCCAACCCATGTGCGGCCTGCGGTCGCCAGGGTGAGCGGCTCAGCTTCGACGTGTGCGCGGCGTGCGTGCGCGTGATCGACGAGTTGCGGGCTTCCCCGACCCGGCCGACGCCCGCGCCGCCGGGGCTGCCGCCGTGCTTCGCGCTCGGCGAGTACCGCAGCGAACTGCGCGAGCTGATCATCGGGTACAAGGAGCGGGGCCGGCATCGGCTGGCCCGGCCGCTGGGAGCGCTTCTCGCGGAAGCGGTGGCGACCGCTGTTCCACGCGGGACGGCGCCGCTGGTGATGCCGCTGGTGTACATCCCGGACACGGGTGGAGCGGCGCGCCGTCGCCATGGTGACCACATGCGGTCGCTGGCGTTACGTGCGTCTGAGAGGCTGCGGGAAGCGGGCCGTTCCACCGTGGTGGTGAACGCGCTGAGGACCCGCTCGACGGCGGATTCGGCGGAGCTTGACGCGGGTCAGCGTGCCGCGGCGGCGCGGGGGAAGTTTGCCCTGCGACGGGGCCTGCCAGCCGGTGCCGAGGTGGTCCTGGTGGACGACATCATTACCACGGGTTGGACGCTCGCTGCCGCGTCGCTGACGCTCGCCGGAGCCGGAGTCATTGTGAAGGCATGTGTCGCATTAGCGGCGACACAACTCCGTGTGAACTTTTGATCACGTCAAGTCCCGAACGGGCGAACCCCAACTAAACGGTCTTGAGACAAGTGGTGACGGGAAGGCAAAGAGGAGCTAGCGTCAGAAGTCAACCACCTGATGAAGCGTTTGAGAGGGGGAATTTGATCTTCTGCCCTCGCCGGTGGGGGCCGGTGGTTTTGGCGCTCCGGTGTGTTGTTTCTCCCTCCGCGAAGACCCCACGCCCGGAGCGCAGTGATCACCGCGAAGATGCGGACGTTCGAGATCTGTGTGGGAGGTCAGGCGTGGACATCGTCGTCAAGGGTCGCAACGTGGAAGTCCCCGATCATTACCGGGTCCATGTGGCAGAGAAGCTGCAAAAAGTCGAACGTTACGACCAGAAATTGATTCGAATCGACGTCGAACTATTCCATGAGCGCAATCCGCGCCAGAATGACATCTGCCAGCGAGTGGAGATCACGTGCTTCAGCCGCGGACCCGTGGTGCGGGCGGCGGCGTGCGCGGGAGACTTCTATACCGCGTTGGACCTGGCCGCCAGCAAACTCGATGGGCAGCTCCGTAAGGTAGCCGATCGGCGCCGGGTGCACCGCGGCCGGCACGCTCCGATCTCGGTCGCCGAGGCGACCGCCAGGCTTCCCCTGTTCGAGCGCCCCAAGGCCAGCGACGCGTCGGTGCCGTCCAGCAACGGCCACGTGGACCTGCTGGCGGAGCCCGAGGACGGCCAGCCGTGGCACATCGTGCGGGAGAAGGAGTTCTCCGGCGAGCCGATGACCCTCGATGATGCTCTTTACCAGATGGAGCTGGTCGGGCACGACTTCTATCTCTTCCACGACAAGGACAGCGGCCGCCCCAGCGTGGTCTACCGCCGCAAGGCCTATGACTACGGTCTTTTGACGCTGGCCTGGTAGGCATACCCAGACCAGCGCCCGGCAGGTCGAGCTAGGGGTTGGAATATCCGAGCGTGTAGGCACCGGAGCCGCTGTAGGCGTGCACGCGGTACCGGTAGTAGCCGGCCGTACCCGTGTAGCTCACGGCTTCGGTGTTGCCCGGCGAGGCCGATGAGGCGACGTTGCCCCAGGCGCTGCCGGTCCACTTCTGCAGGTACAGGTCGAAGTCGGTTCCCGACGGCCCGCACAGGTTGGCCCGGTGGGTGCCGGATGCGCCCGAGTAGTAGTAGCTGCCGTTCGGCTGGTACTGGCTACCGCCGCTGGACAGCGAGCCGCTGACGGTGAATTCGTGCCCGGTGCAGCCGGTCGGCGGCGGTGTCGTGGGTCCGCCCCCACTGGTGAGCAGCTGCAGGCCGTAGGCCTGGAGGATTTCGTTGACCGGCTGGAAGTACGTGGTGCCGCCGGAGGAGCAGTTGCCCGAGCCGCCGGAGGTGACACCCTGCGCCTGGCTGCCGGCGATCAGGGAGCCGCCGGAGTCGCCGGGTTCGGCGCAGACGTTGGTGCGGATGAGGCCGTTGACGGTGCCCTGCGGGTAGGTCACCGAGGCGTTGCGCGCCTGGATGGTGCCGCAGTGCCAGCCGGTCGTGGAGCCGGAGCGGCACACCGAGGCGCCGACGGCGGCGTCGGTCGAGCCGGCCACCGTGACGGTGCCGCCGGCGTAGTTGTTGACCAGCGGGCGGGGGGTGTTGCCCGCGGCGACCTCGACCCAGGCGTAGTCGTTGCCGGGGAAGCTGGAGCCGCGGAACGTGCCGCTGGGCTGGCTCGTCGTGGCGCCGGTGTTGCCGCAGTGGCCCGCGGTGACGAAGCCGCCGCTGACCGAGAAGCCGACCGAGCACCGGGTGCCCGCGCCGATGTAGTAGGCGTTGCCGCCGATGACATCGATGTACGGGCGGGGGTCCTCATTGGACGGCTCGACGCGGACGGCGTCGGCCGGGACGCCGGCCGACTTGACGAAGGCGGCCGCGGCGGCGGTGTCACGGGCGAGCACGACCACGCTGTTGGTGGTCACGTCGACGTACCATCCGGCGATGCCCGCTCGCGGCGAGCGCCCGGCGTCCAACCCCGCTACCAGCTCCTGCAGGTCGGCGTGGCTGCGCGCCACCAGCTTCGGGGTGGCTCCTGCCGCGCGCACCTTCTCCACCGAGCCGGCGTCGGTGACGGCGACGGTCAGGGTTGCCGCCCCGCCCGACAGCCACGAGCCGGCGTAGGTCGAGCCGAGCGCCTTGCGCAGCGACAGCTCGATGCGTGATGCCTTGGCCTCGTTGGCCAGCCGCACCCGCACGCCGTCCGCGTCGAGTTTCAGATCGCGTTGAAGGGCCGCGAACACCTGCGGGGTAACGCCTTCCGGGGTGTCGGCGGGCGGCCGCGCCAGCGCCGGTATGGTGAGCGCGGCGGTCAGGCCCGCGGCCGTGGCGATCACGGCGGCCGCGGTGATGAGTCTCCGATCCATGCTCGAAGGCTCGCATGCAGCTATAGGCAATAATAGATATCGTTTACGTCATACCGCGACACGGATGGTCGCCACCGAGCCGAACTGCGGGTTCTTCTCAAGCCAGCGAGCATAGCGCGGATTACGTTGCGCCGCATCATGATAGGCGGCGGCCGCGTGGTCGAGCACGGTGTCGGCGAAGTCGGCGGCGGGCGAGTCCGGGTGCCAGCCCAGCAGGTGCCTCCAGCGCAGCGGCGCGCCCGCGATGGGCACCGCCGTCAACCCGTGCACGCGCCGGAAAGTGGCCTGGCACAATCCGATCGCGTGCCCGGACTGCACCAGGTCGATGCATCCACCGGTATCCATCTCATACATTGTCCTGGGCGTGAACCCCTCCCGCGCGCACGCGGCGGCGAAGCAATCGCCGAAGCAGCCATCGCCCGGTGCGCTGACCCACTGCGCCTCTGCCAGCTCGGCCAGCCGCACCTCCTCGCGCTCGGCCAGCTCGTGCCCCTCCGGCAGCAACAGGAAAACCGGGTCGACCGACACGACCCTCCAAGTCAAACCATCTGCGGGGGTACCGGGCATGGTGTCACCGCAGACACCGGCCAGGCAGAAGTCGAGGCGGCCATTGATCACCATGTCGGTCAGCTCCGTGGCCCACCACGAGGAATGGGTGATGACCTGCGTTTCCGGGTGATCGGCGGCGAGCCGCTTGACCAGCCCGCCCAGGATGGGACCGTTGACGGCACCGATCCTGTAGCGGCCCAGCATGTTCTCTGAACCCGCCAGCCGCGCCGCCTCGTCCTGCAGGTCCTTCATTGCCGGGAGCACCACCCGAGCGCGGGCCAGCACCAGCTCGCCCAGCACTGTCGCGGTGGCGCCGTGGCGGCCGCGCTCGAACAGCGGCCCGCCCAGCGAGCGCTCGATCCGTTGCAGCTGCGCGGTCAGGGCCGGCTGCGCGAGACCGAGCTGCGATGCCGCCTTGGTGACGCTGCCGGTCTCGGCTATCGCGCAGACAACCTTGAGGTGGCGCAGCTCGAGATTCATAACGTGACGTTAAGGCGATGTTGAGATCGAGAAAAGAGTTTACATCGCAAGATTTGGATTGAGCCGCACAAACCGAATATCATCGATGCGTGAGCCGTCCCGGCCGGGCAGAGCCGCCTTCAGGTAACCCTCGCGGGTGAACCCGGCCCGTTCCAGGACCCGTTGCGAAGCCCTGTTCTCCGGGAACGTCCCCGCGATAAGCCTTACCACGCCTACGTTTTCGAACGCCCACCGGCTCAACAGGTTCACCGCGCGGGTGGCGATGCCCTTGCCCCGGAACTCGGGCCGCAGCGAGTAGCCCAGCATCGCCTCGCGCTGCTGCCGCGCCCAGTAGTACAGCGAGATGTTGCCGGCGAAGGCGCCGGTCGCCGCATCCTGGATGGTGCACTCCGCCCGGTCGCCGGCGAGCCAGTCGTTCTGTACCCGCTCGGTGCGCTGCCGCGCCACCTCTGGCGTGACAAGCGGGCCGAACGAGGTGTTGATCACCTCGGGCAGCTGGTTGAGCGCGTAGAAATCGTCAACATCGTCTGGACGCATTGGACGCAGCCGCACCACGCCGTCGGTGAGATGGCCGCCGGGCAGGTCCGGCAGGATCCGCTCCGCCGGGCCCGGCGCATCGCCGGCCAGGCGGATGAAGGCGACAAGGTCCTGGCGCCCGCCGTCGCGGCTCGGCCCGCCCTCGCGCCGCACGCCCTCGCGGGTGAAGCCGGCCCCCAGCGCGACCCGCTGGCTCACCCAGTTTTCCCTGGCGGCCAACAGCTCCAGGCGGTAGAGGCCGTTGCGGAACGCCCACTCGGCCATGGTTGTCGTGCCCCGGGTCGCCACGCCCCGGCCCCGTGCCCACGGCGCCACCCAGTAGCCCACCTCGCCCTGGTTGCGTCCTGCTTGGACATTGGTAATTCCTATGCCTCCCAGCACTTTTTGGGTACCCACATCAACAATGCCAAACGCGGCGCCGCCCTCCCGCCAGGCCGCGGGCGCGCCCTCCTCGACCCACCACCGGGCCGCCTCCTCGGTGTAGGGGTGCGGGATCAGGGGCAGCCAGCGCGCGATATCCGGGTCGTTGCACGCGTTGATGAGGTCGTCGACATCGTCCATGGTCCACAGGCGAAGCCGGATGCCGTCCCCGGTGATCGTGTCCGGGGTCATGGCAGGTCGGCCCGGATGATCGCGCCGAACCAGGCGTCGCGGCGCTCGCCGCGCCGCGTGCAGCCGTGGCGCAGGGTGCCTTCGTAGACGAAGCCCACCTTCTCGGCGACCCGCTTCGACCCCTCGTTGCCGACGTGCGCGCGCCACTCGATGCGCTCCAGCCCCAGCTCGCCGAAGCCGAACTCGACGGCGGCGCGCACCGCGGCGGTCATGTAGCCGCGGCCGCGGGCCTGCGGCGCGGTGATGAACCCGACGTCGGCCACCTTGCGGTCACGCGGATCGATGCGCAGGTCGAGCTGACCGGCGTAGTCGCCGGAGGGATCGGCGATCACCCACGCGGCGCCGTCGCCGCGCTCCCACCAGCCGGGGGCGTAGCCCTCCACGAAGCCGATCGCCTTCTCACGCCCGTAGTCGAGCGGCATCGAGGTCCATTCTCGGGTTTCCGGATCAGTGCAGGTGGCCAAGATCGCGTCGACATCGCGCATCTCGGCCGGGCGCAAGGTGATCTTCTCGCCGCGTTCGGTGGTGGCGTGCAACACGGGCTGGGGTCGTTCACTCACGTTCTCACCCTGCCACACCGCGCAACCTATAATGTTCATGCCGGATTTGCCAGGATTGGGCGCCGGGGGTGTGGGTTAGGCTTAGGAGCGCCTACGATGGTTCGGTTAACCGTGTAGGGGAGCGAACCCGTGTCATTTTTTGAAAAGATCCTCCGTGCCGGCGAAGGCCGCTTGCTGCGCCGGCTTGACGCGATCGCCAAAGCCGTCAACTCCCTCGAAGAGAGATATGAAAATCTCAGCGATGACGAGCTGCGCGCGATGACCGATCAGTTCCGTGAGCGCCTTGCCGACGGGGAGACCCTCGACGACATCATGCCTGAGGCGTTCGCGGTGGTCCGCGAGGCGTCCAAGCGCACCCTGCACAAGCGGCACTATGACGTGCAGATCATGGGCGGTGCCGCGTTGCACTTCGGCAACATCGCCGAGATGAAGACCGGTGAGGGCAAGACCCTTGTCTCCACCCTCCCGGCATACCTGAACGCGCTGGCCGGCAACGGCGTGCACATCGTCACCGTCAACGACTACCTGGCACAGCGCGACGCCGAGTGGATGGGGCGCATCCACCGCTTCCTCGGCCTGAGCGTGGGCGTGGTCCTTCCCAACCGCCCCTCGGCCGAGCACAAGCTGGCATATGAGTGCGACATCACCTACGGGACCAACAACGAATTCGGCTTCGACTACCTGCGCGACAACATGGCGTGGTCGGCGGACGACATGGTGCAGACCCGCGGGCACAGCTTCGCCATCGTGGACGAGGTCGACTCGATCCTCATCGATGAGGCCCGGACCCCGCTGATCATCTCCGGCCCGGCCGAGCAGTCCCAGCGGTGGTACGGCGAGTTCGCCAAGCTCATCGCCCGCATGGAGCGCGGCAAGGATGGCGCCGGTGACTACGAGGTCGACGAGGCCAAGCGGACAGTCGCCGTCACCGAGCGCGGCGTCTCCAAGGTCGAGGACAGGCTTGGCATCGACAACCTCTACGAGTCGGTCAACACCCCGCTGGTCGGTTACCTGAACAACGCCATCAAGGCCAAGGAGCTTTACAAGCTCGACAAGGACTACATCGTCTCCGACGGTGAGGTGCTGATCGTCGACGAGTTCACCGGCCGCATCCTGCACGGCCGTCGCTACAACGAGGGCATGCACCAGGCGATCGAGGCCAAGGAAGGCGTCGAGATCAAGCAGGAGAATCAGACGCTCGCCACGATCACCCTGCAGAACTACTTCCGTTTGTACGACAAGCTCTCCGGCATGACCGGCACGGCGCAGACCGAGGCGGCCGAGTTCAACAAGGTCTACAACGTCGGTGTGATCACCATCCCGACGCACATGCCGATGATCCGCGTCGACCGCCCCGACGTCATCTACAAGACGGAGAAGGCCAAGTTCCAGGCGGTCGTGGAGGACATCGCGGAGCGCCACGCGCATGGCCAGCCGATCCTGGTCGGCACGGTCTCGGTGGAAAACTCCGAGATCCTCTCGCAGCTGCTGCGCCGCCGCGGCGTCGCGCACAACGTGCTCAACGCCAAGTTCCACGCGCGTGAGGCGGAGATCGTCGCCCAGGCCGGGCGTAAGGGCGGGGTCACCGTCGCCACCAACATGGCCGGTCGAGGCACCGACATCCTGCTCGGCGGCAACCCCGAGTTCCTGGCAAAGGCCGAGCTGCGCCAGCGCGGGATCAACGAGGAAGACTACGACGAGGCCGAGTACGACAAGTTCGTCCAGGAGATCCAGCCCAAGTGGGAGGAGTACTGCGCGGCCGAGGCCGAGGAGGTCGTCGACGCGGGCGGGCTCTACGTGCTGGGCACCGAGCGGCACGAGTCGCGGCGCATCGACAACCAGCTGCGCGGCCGGTCCGGGCGTCAGGGCGACCCGGGCGAGTCCCGCTTCTACCTGTCGCTGCAGGACGATCTGATGCGCCGGTTCCGCTCCGGGGCCGTCGAAGCGGTGATGGACCGGTTCAACATCCCCGAAGATGTGCCGATCGAGTCCAAAATGGTCTCCAAGCAGATCAAGAGCGCTCAGACCCAGATCGAGGCGCAGAACGCGGAGATCCGCAAGAACGTCCTCAAGTACGACGAGGTCATGAACAAGCAGCGCCAGGTGATCTACGCCGAGCGCAAGCGGGTCCTTGACGGTGAAGACCTGCACACCCAGATCGAGGGCATGGTCGATGATGTCGTGACGGCCTACGTGCAGGGCGGCACCGTCGGCACGGGCAAGCAGTACGCCGACGACTGGGACCTCGACCAGCTGTGGACCAATCTCAAGCAGCTCTATCCGGTGGGTATCACCATCGAGGACCTCGAGGAGGAGGCCGGCGCCTCGCGCAACACCTTCGACTGGGAGTTCCTCGGCAGCAAATTGCGCGAGGACGCCCACGAGGCGTACAAGCGCCGTGAGGAGTCGCTGGGCCACCCCGAGGCGATGCGCGTGGTGGAGCGCCAGGTGCTGCTGGCCGTGATCGACCGCAAATGGCGCGAGCACCTCTACGAGATGGACTACCTGCAGGAGGGCGTGGGCCTTCGGGCCTATGCGCAGCGCGACCCGCTCGTCGAGTACCAGCGCGAGGGCTTCGACATGTTCGCCCAGATGATGGACGGCATCAAGGAAGAGGCGGTCGGCTACCTGTTCAATGCCGAGATCCAGATCGGCGAGCCGGCCCCGGCGCCCGCGCAGGAGGGCATGCCGCTGCCCGAGCACGAGTCGTCCGTCGAGGTGCAGGCCAAGGGCTTCGGCCAGCGGCAGCAGCCCCGCGCGTTGCAGTACACCTCGCCCACCATCGACGGCGCCGCCGGTGCCGGCGGCGCACCCCAGGTGCAGTCGGCCCCGGCGCTCGGCCTCGGCGGCAGCAACGGCAACGCGGGCTCCCAGGGTCGCAAGCCCACGCCTCGCGGGCGCGGTGGAGCCCGCGGCGGCAGCGGTCAGGGCCGCGGTGGCCAGGGTGGCGGGCAGGGCGGTGGCACGCGGGCCGCGGCCCAGCCGGTCGGCACCGTGCGTGCCCCCGCCTCCCGCAACTCGCCCTGCCCGTGCGGCTCGGGCAAGAAGTACAAGCGCTGCCACGGCGCCACCGAACCGCAGTAGCAACAGATTCCGTCAGCCGTCGCTTTGATCGCCCACCTCGAAGCGACGGCTGACCCCGTCTGAGACCTTCAGCGTGAGGTGCCGCGGGGTGTGGATGGTTGCTTGTTTTCGCGGCGCGGGCCCTGGGGCTGCTCGGGCAGGATGACCCGAAGGTGGGTGCAGTGCCAGATGCTTTGGCGCTCCAAGCGATAGCACATCGCCCAGGCACGGACGCCGTCGTTGAGCACCGCCGCGACCTCGACGATGCCCGGCCGGGGCTCGCAGGTGCGCAGCTGGCAGCGGCGCACCTTGACACCAGGGCGCTGGCGCCGCAGGTGGCTCAGGCGGCGGGCGATGTCGGCCAGCTCGTCGTGGATGTGGAAGGCGTGCTGCACGTGCAGCAGTGGGCGCATCTGCGCGGGTGAGCGGAAACCGTTGAACAGCTCAAGGCAAAGGTTGAGAAAGCGCAGCGCCGCCGTGTGGCCCTCGCGCGAGGCGCCGGCCACCACGAGCGGAGGCATCTCGAAGAAGGCCTCGTGCAGGTGCGGCTGGAACAGCGACGGGAAGAGCTCGTCGTCGAAGGGCGGGTCGATCGGCGGCGCGCGATGGAGCCGGATCTGATCCGGTGGTGCGATCATCGCCACCGCCATCCGAAAGCCTCCCCCCACCCAGAGGACCCACCAGAAAGAATCTTTAGTTTGCTTGCGTTTGCTTAAGTTTGCCTCAGTCGTCGCTCCCCGTCAACGGGTTGTCCTGGACGTAACGTTCGGTCTGCTGGTACAGAGCCTCGATGAACTCCTCGAGGCGCCGCCGCTCCACGCGCCACTGGCCGCGCCCTCCCAGCCTGATGGCGGCCAGCTCACCACGCCGGACCAAGGCGTAGATCTGGGCGGCGGACGTGTTCAACTCCTCGGCGACCTGCTCCAACGTCAGGAACCGAGCTCGGGGCTGGTCCATGCGAGACAACTCCAGATGCTTGTGTTTGCTTCAGTTTGCCATGGGACGTGGCTGCGAGCCAGCACTGTGGACACATGCGAGACTGTGCGCATGGTGAACCTGGTGCGCGTCTACCTGCCCGCGACGATCCCCGTGATCGCCGCGCTGCGGGACGGTGGCGAGCTGAGCCGGGCGGCGGGACCCGCGCACGCGGTCACCCCGGCGCTGCGCGAGTGGTACACCGAGGGCGACGAGGAGGAGCTCGAGTACGTCGCCTTCAGCCGCGCCGCACAGGAGGCGCTGCGGCTGCTGCGGGCCGACCCGAGCGCGCCCAGGCGCCGGGTGGTGATCTCGGTGGATGTGCCGGAGAGCGCGGTCACGATCGGCAGCCAGGACCTTGGTACCAGCGAGGTGAGGTTGGCCGGGCCGGTGCCCAAGCAGGCCATCGCCTCACTTCACATCGACGACCTCGAGGCCCAGACCGACGTTGCCGCGGCGGCGGAGGCGGTGGAGGAAGCGGCGGCGGGTGACCCCGACGCGCAGTTCACGGTCGACTCGGCCGAGGACCACGAGCTGCTCTGGTATGCACCAGAGGAGATCGACGACCTACTCGCGAGCTGAGGGCCGTCTGTGTTGGCTGATCCACGGTGTCGGCTGATCCGCGATGTTGGCGGTCAGCCGCGAATCGTCGTCGGATGGTTTCGCTTGGCTGATCCGCGGTGTTGGCGGTCAGTCGCGAATCCTCGATGACGGCCGTCGTCGGATGGTTTCGCTTGGCTGATCCGCGGTGTTGGCGGTCAGCCGCGAATCCTCGATGACGGCTTCAGGGTGCGGCCAAAGGCGATCATCGCGGTGAGCCCGCCGACGAAGAAGAGCAGCAGGCCGGTGTTGATCCGCCCGGCTCCCAGGCCACTGGAGAAGAGCCGATCCCCGGTCGGGTCCGCCGAGGCGAGGGCCAGCAAGCGCGTCGTACCGACGCGGGTGAACAGATCCGCGACGATCCACAGCAGGCCGGGAAGGCCGCCGGCCAGCAGGTAGATGGGCCAGCGCACGGCGGCACCGCTGCGGCGGATCGAGAAGTAGGCGACGATGCCGCTGACCAGGCCGACCAGCAGAGCCTGGGCGCCCGCGAGCAAGCCGTTGGCGGAGTGGATACCGGCGGCCGTGCCGTCGGCACCGAAGATCGGCAGCAGCCAGCTCGAGTTGAACGCCACAACGAAGAACATGACCAACGCCACCAGGGTCGCGGGCACACCGGCGCGCGGGATCTCGGTGGGCCGGATCGCGGCGATCGCCCCGCCCAGCGCGCCCGACAACGCCAGCGCCAGGGCCAGGACGAGCACGGCCGATGACGGGATGCCGCGCACCATCAGGACGGAGGCGCTAGCCAGGACCCCTGTCGCGGAGCCTGCAAGAACGCTGGCGGCGAATCGGGGTACCCTCCGGATAAAGTGCACAGCCCACAGGCCCATCGCCGCCCCCGCCGAGATCCCGGAGAGGGTGAGCATCGGCAACGATCCCGAAGCTATGCTCAGCGCCACGTCGCCCGTGTCAATGGACAGACTGCGGCGCAGGATGGCCAGCGCGGCGATGAGCAGGGCGATGCCGGCGAAGGCGATCCATCCACTGCGGCTGGTCGCCCGCTCAGGCACCCGTTGATCCGGGACTGTCACCGAGTCGGTCATTCTGGCCTCCTGTAGCGAACGCGAGGGTGGGTGGCGGGCCGTGGGATATTCGGTATAGGGGCTGTTAGAACATGAGCCTAACGAGCCGCGTCCGGGAGGGCGCATGCGAGGATGTCTCAGTAAGTGGGAGAAGCCCTGAAAGGAGCCTGGGATGGATGCCGTTACCTCGGTGCCCGATCCGCGCAATGAACCGGTGCACACCTTCGCGCCGGGCACCCCTGAGCGCCAGAGCCTGCAGCGCCGGCTGGGCGAGCTGGCATCCGAGCGGCTTGAGCTGACGATGACCATCGATGGGCAACGCAGGATGGCGGGCGGCGAAGCGATCAATGTCGTCCAGCCGCATAATCACCGTCACGTGCTGGGGGTCACCCACAATGCGACCAACGCCGATGCGGAGGCGGCGGTGACGGCCGCCAAGAAGGCCGCCCCGCTTTGGCGGGAAATGTCCTTTGAGGACCGCGCAGCGATCTTCCTCAGGGCGGCGGACCTCCTCGCCGGGCCCTACCGGGACACGTTAAACGGCGCCACCATGCTTGGCCAGTCCAAGACCGCCTACCAGGCGGAGATCGACGCGGCCTGCGAGCTGATCGACTTCCTGCGCTTCAACGTGTTCTTCGCCCGCAAGCTCCTGGCCGAGCAGCCGTTCTCGTCGCCGGGCGTGTGGAACAGGTTCGACCACCGGCCGCTGGAAGGGTTCGTCTACGCGGTCACGCCATTCAACTTCTCGGCGATCGCCGGCAACCTCCCCTCCTCGCCCGCTTTGATGGGCAACACGGTGGTGTGGAAGCCCGCGCACGCGCAGCAGTTCGCCGCGCACTTCACGATGCGGCTGTTTGAGGAGGCGGGCCTGCCGCCCGGTGTGATCAACATGGTGACCGGCCACGGGATCGCCGTTTCTGAGGTGGCGCTGACCGACCCCGACCTGGCCGGGATCCACTTCACCGGCTCGACTCGCGTCTTCCAGCACCTCTGGACGACGGTCGGGGAAAACATCGGGCGTTACCGCAGCTACCCGCGGCTGGTCGGGGAGACGGGCGGCAAGGACTTCGTGATCGCGCACTCGTCGGCCGACCCCACCGCGCTGGTTGTGGCGCTGATCCGGGGCGCGTTCGAGTATCAGGGCCAGAAGTGCTCGGCCGCATCGAGGGCGTATGTCCCGCGATCGCTGTGGGAGTCGGGCGTGCGCGACGATCTGGCCGCACGCGCCGAGTCACTCAGTTATGGGGATGTAACGGATTTCTCGAACTTCGGTGGCGCCGTGATCGACGACAGGGCGTTCGCCAAGCACGCCGCCGCACTAGAGATGATCAAATCGTCGGATGTCTGCACCGTGATCGCGGGCGGCACGTGCGACGACAGCGACGGCTATTTTGTGCGCCCGACGGTGGTGGAGTGCACCGACCCCGACCACGAGATCTTCAAGACCGAGTACTTCGGGCCGATCCTGGCCGTGCACGTCTTCGACGATACGGCCTTTGAGGACGCTGTACGCCAGGCCGAGTCGGCGGCGCCCTATGCGCTGACGGGCGCCGTCTTCGCCCGTGACCGGGCAGTGATCGACTGGCTGACCCGGGTGCTGCGGTTCGCGGCGGGCAACTACTACATCAACGACAAGCCGACCGGCGCCGTCGTCGGCCAGCAGCCGTTTGGCGGGGCGCGGGCCTCGGGTACCAATGACAAGGCAGGCTCATGGCAGAACCTGGTCCGCTGGATCTCGCCGCGGACGATCAAGGAAACGTTCGTCCCGCCAACGGATCACACCTACCCGCACATGGGAGCCTCGTGATGAGTTCTGACGCTCGTTTCGGTGAGCATGGCGGCCAACTGACGTACAACAGTTACCTGCACGTGCCGCAGTTGCTGGCGCAGCAAGTGCCGGAGTCGGATCCGCCGGCCCACGACGAGCTGCTGTTCATCACCATCCACCAGTCCTACGAGCTGTGGTTCAAGCTGTTGCTGCACGAGCTGTCCGAAGCGCGCGACCGGATGCTTTTAGGGGAGAGCTACCTGCCGCGGGTGCGCCTTGAACGCTGCCAGACGATCGAGCGCGTGCTGGTGCATCAGGTGGATGTCATCGACACGATGACGCCTCAGGACTTCCTCATATTCCGCAACAAGCTGGCGCCCGCGTCCGGCTTCCAGTCGGCGCAGTTCCGTGAGATCGAGTTCCTTTCCGGTCTGAAAGATCCCACCTATATGGACCGTTTCCGCGGCCTTACTGAGGTGGAGAAGGCGGCGTTGCGGCGACGGCTCGACGAACCGTCCTTATGGGACGGTTACCTAGCTCTGCTGGGCGCGCACGGGTTTGAGATCGGCACCGCGGAAGACCGCTTCGCCGCGCTCATCACCATCGCGCACGATCGCGAAAAGTATGGGGCCCTTTGGGATCTGGCCGAGGCGCTGATCGCGCACGATCAGGCATGGTCGCTGTGGCGGGCGCGGCACGTGCTCATGGCCGAGCGTCAGATCGGCACCAAGACGGGCACTGGCGGCTCGTCAGGCGGCGCCTACCTGCGCTCCCGCGTCGAGACACGATTCTATCCGGAACTTTGGGAGCTCCGCTCGCGATTGTGATCCTTCGACGGCTTTCCCGGCCTTTTGAAGGCCTGCTCCCCCGAAGAAGGTGTGATCTTCCAAAAGGGAGGATCGGCGCGGCAGGGCGAGACCGTTGTCACTGAGGCATAAACCGGACAAACGGCGGGCCTGATCAGACAGTCGGCTCTGGACTGTCTGACACGAACTGTGCACTGTGGAATGAGCCGAAATCCTGGACAGATGCCATTTAAGGTGGCAGCGTAGACAACATGGCAGAGTCAGATATCAACGCAACAGCGGCGGCCGTGCTCGGTCTGCTGCACGAGGGCGCGATGACGGGTGGCCAGCTCATGGCCGCCGCGGAGAAGCGTCTCGGCTCATACTGGTCGATGACGAGGTCCCAGGTCTACCGCGAGCTTCCGGTCCTGGCCTCCTTGGGCTATGTGAAGGCCGGCAAGCCGGGCCAGCGTTCAAGCCAGCCCTACAGCATCACCGCGGCCGGCAAGAAGGCGTTCAGCCGCTGGCTGGACGAGGACCCGGGCCGCGAGCTGGTCCGCAACCCGTATGCCCTGCGCGTGGCCTTCGGTCAGGCACTGGGCACCGGCGCCAGCAAGCTGCGCAAGGAAGCCGAGGATTACCACAGCGAGCAGCTGTCCGAGGCGCGCGAGGCGGCCAAGGAGGCCAAGCGTGACGGTGACAAGATGATGGTCTCCGGCCTCGAGTTCGCCGTTAACTATCACAAGGCAGCGCTGACCTGGTTGAAGACCGGGACCAAGTGATCCACTACGCTGGTCACAAGGCCAGGCTGACGTGGCTTATGGCCAGGGCGAAGTGACGCAACGCGTGGCAAACGCGCTCGTCATAACGCCGCGCTGACGTGGTTTAACACTGGGGCGAGGTGACGCAACGCGCTGTGCGACCGGGGGGCCGCATATAGCGCGTCGAGAGCGAACAGGCCGGCGCCCAGCACGGGGGGTTGGGTGAGAACGGAAACGATGGCCGCGGGCGAGTGTGCCAGGATCCCGTCCTTCACGGATTCATGCAGCAGTGGGTGCTGAGCGCGCAGCACACCGCCTCCGAGCACGACGGCATAACGTGAGTCGCGCAGGCCGAGCCGATTGGCCGCCACCGTGGCGAGCGCCACGATCTCCTTGGCTTGCCGGTCGACGACGCGCCGTGCGACCTCGTCGCCCGCCGCCGCCACAACAAATAGCAGAGCGCTGAGGTCGTCGAGGATGTCCTTAGGGATCGTTCCTAAGTGGACACCGGTGACGACCTCCGCGATCGTGCGCACGCCACAGTGCCCGGCGACCGCCTCAATGAGTGCGGTCGCCGGGCCGCGGCCGTCCTCCCCGCGGGCCGCGTGCCATAAAGCCAGTGCGGCAAGGTGCTGGCCTCCACCCCAGTCACCGGAGAGCATGCCGAGCGCGGGGAAGCGGGCCGAGCGGCCGTCGGCGGTGCGCCCCACGCAGTTGATACCCGCGCCGCACACGACGGCGACCGCGTCGGGTTCGTCGGTGCCGGCGCGCATCAGGGCGAAGGTGTCGTTGTCCACCCGCGTCGAGGCAGCCCAGTGCTGGGCCAAGGCGGCGCGGGTGACGATGTCGACCTCTTCGGGGAGGTCGACGCCGGCGAGGTAGACCTCGGCGCGGGCCAGCGGCGCCGAGCCGATCCCGGCCTCCGAGCGCGCCCGGTGCAGCAGGTTGGTGAGCAGGGTGATGGCGGGTTCGACGCCGAGGGTCTGGGGCGAGGAGCCTGGCCCGCGGACGAAGGAAAGCACATTGCCGTCGATGTCACCGATGACGACGTCGGTCTTGGAATTGCCGCCGTCGATGGCGGCCCACAAGCTCATCGCGCCCATGCCAGGTACTCGAGGTTGGCGGCGATGAGCCGGTCGGTCAACCGTTCGGCCAGATCATGTTGTGCCACAAGGGGGTTGGCCAGCAACGCGCGGTAGACGCGGTCGCGGCCGCCGTGCAGGGCGGCCTCGAGCGCCAGCTCCTCATAGGCGGCGACCGCGCCGATCAGCCCGCGCTGCAACGGATCCACCGCCCCGATGGGGAGCGCGTCCGGGCCGCCGCGACCCACCCGGCAGCTCACCTCGATCACGGCTTCGGGGGGCAGGAAGGGAAAGGACGTGCCGTTACGCAGGTTCACCGCATGCACGGCGCCGTCATCGCCCAGCAAGGATTTGATCAGGCCCACGGCGGCCTCCGAGTAGAAGGCGCCGCCGCGCTGGCCCAGCAGATCGGGTTTCGTGGTGAGCGACGGATCCTTGTACATGCCGAGCAGTTCAGCCTCGATCATCGCGACCCGCTCGCCCCGCGTCGGGGCCGAAAGCTGTTGCGACACAACAAGGTCGTGCTCGTAGAAGTATTTCAGGTAGTACGACGGGACGGCGCCCACGCGCTCGACAAGCGACAGCGGCATGTCCACCTGCTCGGCCGCCTCCTTCAGCAGCGACGGCAGGTGGTCCACACCGTCCACATAGGCCGCGCGCTCCCAGGTGAGGTGGTTGAGTCCAATGTGGTCGAGCGTGACGGCCGAGGGATCCACACCGAGCAGGAAGGCGAAGCGGCGCTGGAAGCCGATGGCCACGTTGCACAGCCCCACCGCGCGGTGCCCCGCGTCCAGCAGCGCCCGGGTCACGATACCCACCGGGTTGGTGAAGTTGACGATCCAGGCGCCTTTCGGGGCGCGGGCGGCGACGTCAAGCACGACCGGCACCGTGCGAAGGGCTTTGGCGAAGCCGCCGGCGCCGGTCGTCTCCTGGCCGACGCAGCCGAACTCCAACGGGAAGGTCTCGTCGCTGATCCTGGCCCCCTGGCCGCCCACTCGCAGCTGGATGATGACGATGTCGGCGCCTTCGAGCCCCTCGTCCAAGGCGCCCGTCCAGCGCACCGGCACCGACGGCAGCAGGCGCTGGGCGAAGGGCCCGACGACCGACAGCCGTTCGTGGGAGGGGTCGATGAGCACGACCTCGGTCAGGGCGGCGAACCCGCCGAATCCGTCGATCAGCTCGGGGGTGTAGGTGGATCCCCCACCCACGACAGAGATCTTCATGTGTCAGCCTTTAACTCCGGTAAGCGTTACGCCCTGAACGAATGCCTTCTGGGCGAAGAAGAACAGGACGATGACCGGCAGCATAGTCAGCATGGTGCCCGCGCTGACCAGGTGCCATTCCACGTGGTGCAGGTATCTGAAGCTTGCCAGTCCGAGCGAGACCGGCCAGTTTCCCTCCTTCTCACTGGTGTACAGCAGCGGGCCGTAGTAGTCGTTCCACGCGTAGAAGTACTGGAAGATGGCGGCGGCGGCGATGCCCGGTTTCGCCATGGGGACAACGACTTTGAGGAGGGTGCGCCACTCGCCGGCCCCGTCCACGCGCGCGGCGTCGAGGTACTCGTCGGGGATGGTGACCATGAACTGGCGCAGCAGGAAGATGGAGAAGGCGTCACCGGCCAGCATCGGCAGGATCAGTGGCCACAGGCTTCCGGTCAGGCCGGTGTTGGCCCAGAACAGGTACATCGGCACCGTGGTGACCTGGGCGGGCAGCATCATCATGCAGATGATCGCGACCATGGTCACGGTGCGCCCGCGCCAGCGCAGCTTGGCCAGTCCATAGGCGGCCGGGACGCTTGACAGCAGCATGAAGGCGGTGGCGAGGGTCGCATACATGACGGTGTTGAGGAAGTACTTGGCCAGCGGCACCTTGGTGAACGCGGTGACGTAGTTTTCAGGATGCCATTCTCTCGGCCAGATCTCGGAGGTGAGCGTCTGGTTGCTGGTCATGAAGGAGGTCAGCAGCAGGAACACCACCGGCGCCAGGAACATGATCGACAGCGCGATCATCAGGGCGTTGCGCGCCACGAAAAGCAGGAAGCGCCGCTGGGTTGGAGGATTGTCCCGGCTCATAGGAACGTCCTGAAACGGCGCAGCAGCACGAGGGTGATGGAGAACGCCACGACGAACAGCACCACCGAAAGGACGCTGGCATAACCCAGAAGGTGGTAGCGGAACCCGGCGACATACAGCCACAGCGGGTAGGTGTATGTCGAACCGTTGGGGTAGCCGAAGGTGCTCGACACCCCACCTCCCCCTGTCACCTGGCCGGAGGCCACGCTCGCCGCGACCGCCGCCTGCGTGAAGTATTGCAGTGTTGCGATGACACCGGTGATCGCGGCGAACAGGATGACGGGCGAGATCGCCGGGATGGTGACGTATCTGAAGCGCTGCCAAAGGTTCGCGCCGTCGATCGACGCCGCCTCGTGCTGTTCCTTCGGCACATCAAGCAGAGCGGCGATAAAAATGATCATCAGGTCACCGATTGCCCACAGCGCCATCAACACCAGCGACGGCTTGGACCAGTCGGGGCTGTTGAACCATAGCGGCGGGTTTTCGATGCCGAGCTTGCTCAGGATGGTGTTGACCGGACCCGTGCCCGGCTTGAGTATCAGCACGAAGGCGAGCGTGGCGGCGACCGGCGGCGCCAGCGCGGGCAGGTAGAACAGGGTGCGGTAGATGCCGCTGGCCCGCTTGGCCTGATTGACGAGCATCGCCGTGACGATGGCGCCCACGATGCGGGCCGGGACCATCACCACCACGAGCCACAGCGTGTTCTTCGTCGCCACAAGGAGATTGCTGTCCTCAAGCAGGAAGCGCCAGTTGTCCAGACCTACCCACTCAGGTGGCTCGGTGAGATTCGCCAGGCTGTATCTCGTGAAGGAGAAATAAAGAGCCGCAATCAGTGGGTACCCAAGGAAAAGTCCCAAGCCGGCAAAAGCCGGCAGGACGAAGGTGTAGGGGGTGAGGCGCCGCCGCCAACCGGCGGCGCCTCCTGCGCGGGTGCTCATCGGGGTTGCTAACCGGCGAGCTTGATGATGTTGTTGACCTGGGTGTCCACATTGGCCAGACCGGCGTTGAGGTCCTTCTGCGCCCCGGACTGGTACTCCTGCACGAACTTCGAGAACTCCTCCTGGTAGGCGGGGCCGACCGCGCTGGGCGGGGTGGTGCTCGACGCGGGGTGCTTGAACATGTCGAGGAACACCTTGAACTCGTTGTCCACCACCAGGTCCTTGCTCGCCAGCGAGTCGGTGGTCGTGGGCAGGTTGCGGATCGAATTGCTCAGCTTGACGATCGCCGCGGTGTCCGTGGTCAGGTACCTCACCAAAGCCCATGCGGCTTCGGGGTTCTTGGCGTTGCGGGACACGCCCGTGACGCTGCCGGCGATGTAGGTGCCGCCGTAGCGGGAGGAGTCGCTGACGGGCAGCGGAGCCACTCCGAATTGGATGTCCTTGGCCTGGTCCTTGAGGAAGGCCAGGCGCCACTCGCCGTCGATGTTCATCGCGACCTGCCCGGTGTGGAAGGCGTTCTCGGCCTCCCACTCGTCGCCGAGGCTGGCGCGGAACTTCTCCAGGTTGTCGTACCCATACCAGTCCACAAGCGACTTCTGCCAGGCGATGAGCTCCTTCCACTTGGGTTCGGTGCCGATCGCCGACGTGCCGTCGGGCTTGAGCCAGGTCGCGCCGACCATCGGCCCGAAGTGGGAGGGCGAGTTCTCGTAGTGGCCGAACAGGGGCAGGAACCCGGCCCGCTCGATGGTGCCGTCGGGCTTGCGCACGGTGAGCTTCTTGGCCAGGTCGGCCAGCTCTGTCAGGGTCTTGGGCGGTGCGCTGACCCCGGCGTCGGCGAAGATTTTCTTGTTGTAGTACAGGCCGTAGGCGTCGGCCAGGAACGGCATGGCGCAGCGCTTGCCGCGGAACTCGGTGTAGTCCTTGACCACCTTCGGGAACTTGTTGAGGTCGATCTTGTCGCGCTTGACGTACTGGTTCAGGTCCTGCCAGGCGCCGGTCGCGCAGAACTTGCCGACGACGTCGGTGGAGTAGCTGATGGCCACGTCGGGACCCTCGCCCGCGCCGATCGACTGCAGGATCTTGGCGTCGTCCTGCCCGGCGGTGATGTTGACGGTCACCTTCGGATACTTGGCCTTGAAGTCGGTGATGATGTCCTCGACCGCCTTGGCTTCCCGGTCGGAGAAGAAGTGCCAGAACTCGATGGTTCCGGTGGGCTCCGGCGCGCTGGCGGCCGGTTCCGGTTTGTCGCTTGATGGGGTGCAAGCGGAGGCCAGCAGCGCCAGTAAGGCGATGGCCGTGACTTTCCTGAGATGCATTTAAGGGCTCCCTAGGGAAGGAGGGTTATGGGAGTGGAACTCAGGCGGGTGTCAGCGCGTGCCGGAGCGAGTCGATCAGTGAGTCACGGACCGTCCTGAGCCCGGCGTCGAGCGCCCCCAGCAGCGCCGCGTCGTCGGTCAACGCGGTCACCGCGACCGGCGTGAGCAGCGGTGTGGTGTTGTGGAACGCCTCGGCGACGAGGTCACGCAGCACGCCGCCGCCGGCCTGGGCGACCTCGCCGGCGAGCACGACCAGCGGGGGGTCCAGGATGGCCGACACCGACGCGAGCGCCAGTGCGATGCGCTCGGCCAGCTGCTTCAGGAAGGCGCGGCTGTCCACATTGGAAGCTCTGGACGCCGCGTCGGCCACCGCCGCCTCCGGGGTCTTGGCGGTGAAGCCGTGCTCGGCCGCGAGTGTCAGCACGGCAGGGCCGCCAACGAGTTCCTGGAGGTCTGTGCCGGTCTGCCCCACCGGGACGTAGCCCAGCTCGCCGGCGCCCCCGGAGACGCCACGCAGCAGGGTCGAGCCGAGGTCGATGGCGCACCCCAGGCCGGCGCCGAACCACAGCAGCGCGAAGCCGCTGGTGCCCGCGCCGACCCCGCGATGCCGCTCGGCGATCGCGGCGAGGTTGACATCGTTGTCGGCGGAGACGGTGGTGTCGAGCTCGGCCGCCAGTTCGGCGGTGAGGCCCGGCCGTCCCCAACCGGCGACGTCGATGTGGTGAATGGTGTCGCTGCCGGGGTCGTACGAGCCGGGCACGGCCAGCTGTATGTGGGTGACGGCGCTCGTCTCGAGGCCTGCCCGCCGGCACAGGTCGGCGACGGTCTCCTTGACGGTGGCGATCGGGTCGCTGGCGTCCACGTCGTACTCGGCGCGGGCCAGGACCGTGCCCGCCAGGTCGCACAGGGCGGCGCCGATGGCGGGGTGGGGCATCTCCATGATGTCGCGCGTGGTGATCGCGACAACGTGCGCGGCGGAGGGGTTGATCGCATAGATCTCGGCGTTGGGGCCGGGTCCGCCGCTGGTGTGCCCGATGACGGTGGCGAATCCGGCATCGGTGAGTGTCCGCAGCACGTCCGAGGTGGTCGGCTTGGACAGCCCGGTGAGCTCGCGCAGCTCCGCGCGGGTCAGCGTGCCGCGCTCGAGGAGCAGCGCAAGGGTGGCGCTCTCGTTCATGGCGCGGAGCAGTTTGGATGAGCCGGCGAGCCGGGTCATAGGTTCGACCTCCGATAGATAGGAAATCTGACTTACTATTGTTCCTCGATAGAGAAGCTGTCAAGAGCCGCCGTGGCGACTGCCGTAGTCTTTTATGGTGACCACAGCGGACTACGCCGATCAGATTAAGCAGCTGGACGCCACCCTCCGATCCATCGAGGGTGTGCTCGACCTTGCCAAAATGCGCAAGGACTCCCAGGAGCTGGAGGTCGCGGCGTCCGTGCCGGACCTTTGGGACGATCAGGCCAAGGCGCAGGAGGTCACTTCCCGGCTGTCCTACGTCAACGGCGAGATCGCGCGCCTGACCGGCCTGCGCCGGCGGGTCGACGACGTGCAGGTGCTGCTGGAGCTGGCCGAGGCGGAGGGCGACGCGGCGTCGCTGGCCGAGGTCGGCACCGAGATCGCCTCGCTGAGCAAGGCGATCGAGGAGCTGGAGGTCCGCACCCTGCTGTCGGGCGAGTACGACTCGCGGGAGGCGGTCGTCGCGATCCGCGCCGGTGCGGGCGGGGTCGACGCGGCGGACTTCGCCGAGATGCTGCTGCGCATGTATCTGCGCTGGGCGGAGCGGCACGGGTATGCCACGGAGGTTTTCGACACTTCATACGCCGAAGAGGCGGGCCTCAAGTCAGCCACCTTCCAGGTGAAAGCACCGTATGCCTACGGGACTTTGAGCGTCGAGGCCGGCACGCACCGGCTCGTGCGCATCAGCCCGTTCGACAACCAGGGGCGCCGCCAGACGAGCTTCGCGGGGGTGGAGGTCATGCCGGTGGTGGAGCAGACCGACCACATCGAGATCCCCGAGAACGAGATCCGCGTCGATGTGTACAGGTCCAGTGGCCCGGGCGGGCAGAGCGTCAACACGACCGACTCGGCGGTGCGCATCACCCACCTGCCCACCGGCATCGTCGTCACCTGCCAGAACGAGAAGTCCCAGCTGCAGAACAAGGCGTCCGCGATGCGGGTGCTGCAGGCCCGGCTGCTGGAGCGCAAGCGCCACGAGGAGCAGGCCAAGCTGGAGGGGCTCAGGACCGACGCGGCCGGATCGTGGGGCGACCAGATGCGCTCCTATGTGCTGCATCCCTATCAGATGGTCAAGGACCTGCGCACGGAGTACGAGACCGGCAACCCGAGCTCGGTCTTCGACGGTGAGATCGATGAGTTCGTCGAGGCCGGGATCAAATGGCGCAAGCAGCAGCAGGCGAGCACGGATTAGGCAGAGACTGATCACCCTCTGTAGGGCTTTTTACCGAACATTTCCGGCAATACTGTCATCCTGCCTAGCCTTCTCTTGGCGTGGCCACGACAGCGCGTAGACTCTCGCCCGTGATTCGACTCGACCACGTGACTAAGACCTATCCGAAGGCATCTCGGCCGTCGCTCGACGACGTTTCCGTAGGTATCGAGAAGGGTGACTTCGTCTTCTTCATCGGTCCGTCGGGTTCGGGCAAGTCCACCATCATCAAGCTGCTGCTGCGTGAGATCTCCCCCAACCGGGGCAAGGTCAACGTCAACGGTCGCGAGATCTCGTCGATGCGCTCGTGGAAGATCCCTCACTTCCGTCGCTCGATCGGGTGCGTGTTCCAGGACTTCCGCCTGCTGCCCAACAAGACGGCCTATGAGAACGTGGCCTTCGCTATCGAGGTCATCGGCAAATCCAAGGCGGTCGCGCGCAGAGTCGTTCCCGAGGTGCTGGAGCTGGTGGGCCTGGGCGGTAAGGAGCACCGCTACCCCCACGAGCTTTCCGGTGGTGAGCAGCAGCGCGTCGCCGTGGCGCGAGCCTTCGTCAACCGGCCGCTGATCCTGCTGGCCGACGAGCCCACCGGAAACCTCGACCCGGACACATCGATCGAGATCATGCGCCTGCTCGACCGAATCAACCGGACCGGCACCACCGTGGTCATGGTGACCCACGACTCCAATATCGTGAACCAGATGCGCCGCCGGGTGATCGAGATCGAAGGCGGCCGGATCGTGCGAGACCAGGCGCGCGGAGTCTACGGATAGACCGGCGTTTGTGAAGACGATCTGACCGTCCTAGCGGAGGAAACCCCCGATGCGAGCGAAATACGTCCTGGCCGAAGTGCTGGTTGGGTTGTGGCGCAACGTCACCATGACCATCGCCATGATGATCACGATGACGGTGTCGCTGTCCATGCTCGGCGCCAGCCTGCTCATGTACCTCCAGGTCGACAAGATGAAGGAGTACTACTACCAACAGGTAGAGGTATCCATCTATCTTAAGGCCGATGTGACGCCGGAGCAGCGCACCGATCTGGAGACCAAGCTCAAGGGCGACTCCCTGGTCGAGAAGTACATCTACGAGACCAAAGAGCAGGCATACGAGAACTTCAAGACGATGTTCGGCGACGCCCCCGACATGGTCGAGTCCGTCGGCCCCAGCGAGATGCCCGAGTCGTTCCGGGTCAAGCTCAAGGACCCGACCCAGTTCGAGGCGATCGACACCGAGTACAAGGAGCTGCCCGGCATCTCGACGATCGTAGATCAACAGCAGCTGCTCCAGAAGGTCTTCGACGTCCTCGGCGCCATCCAGAGCCTTTCGCTGATCGTGGCGGGCGTCATGGGTATCGCCGCGCTGCTGCTCGTCGCCAACACCATCCAGGTCGCGGCGTACAGCAAGCGGCGAGAGGTAGCGGTGATGAAGCTGGTCGGCGCGTCCAACTGGTTCATCCAGATGCCGTTCGTGCTGGAGGCGGTGTTCGCCGCCGTGATCGGCGCGATCCTGGCGGGCGCGCTGCTGATCGTGGTCAAGGTGTTCGTGCTTGAGGGGTCGTTGGAGGCGCTGACCAATCTGCTGACGCCAGTGAGGTGGCGTGACGTGCTGATCATGTTCCCCGTGCTCGCGGGCGTGGGCGGTTTGATCAGCGCGGTGACGGCCTGGATCACGTTGCGCTTCTACATCCGGGTCTAAGACGAGTCGTGTCGCTCTTTGTGAAAAGGTGTCGCCTAAGGCGGCACCTTTTCCACCAAATGTCAGCTATAGGGTGTGGATTGCGCGCTGCGCCTGTTGTCCCGTTGATGAACTGGCTTCCGGCCTGCCCTTCGCCAGCCATGTAAACTTCTCTGATGCCCAGGGAGCAAGGCCGCAAAGTGGTGGCGTCCAACAGGAAGGCGCGCCACGACTACGCGATCCTCGACACGGTCGAGGCGGGGTTGCAGCTGACCGGCACCGAGGTGAAGTCGCTGCGCCTGGGCCGGGCCTCGCTCGTTGACGCTTTCGCGCAGGAGCGCGCCGGAGAGCTGTTCCTCTACGCCATGCACATCCCTGAGTACACGCAGGGGACGTGGACCAATCATGAGCCAAGGCGCACGCGCAAGCTGCTGCTCAACCGGCTGGAGCTGAACCGGTTGATCGGCAAGACCAGGGAAGCCGGTTTGACGTTGGTGCCGTTGTCCATTTACTTCAAGGACGGTTGGGCCAAGGTCGAGCTGGGGCTGGCGCGCGGAAAGCGCGACTATGACAAGCGGCAGGACCTGGCGAAACGCGATGCCAACCGGGAGATCAATCGGGCGCTCGGCCGCCGCACGAAGGGCATGGAGTAGGGTCCGCCGGTCGAAAAGGGGATGGTTGGTCGCGCGGCGTCGGCTGTAGCTTTCCTAGGTGGGGTATGACCCGATCGGCTTGCGTCCCTCGACGGTGGAAGAGCTGGCGGCGCAGGAGCGCGCGGCGGTGCCCCGGCATCGCAGGGTCGGGCGGCGACCGATGGTGATCCTCATCGTGACCCTTGCCCTGCTGATCGGCGGCGCGGGCGCGCTGGCGCTGGCCAGGACGGATTCGACGCCGGCGATCCTGCAGCCGTATGGTCCGGATGCGCCGTTCGGTGTGGGCTATGTGGACGGGTTCGGCGAGCACTCACCGAAGCCGACGCTGCGGCCGTCCACCCGCAAGGCGAAGCCGGCACCACCCACGATCGCTAGGCGGTCCAAATTGGACGCGCGAAATCTCCTTTCGTCAGAGGTGATTGCGGTGCAGTGGACGTCGGTGCTCGACGGGCGCTATGAGACGTACATCTGGGTGCACAACGAGGGTTCCAAGCCCGCCGCCTGGGAGGTGCAGATCGTTCTGACAAAGGGCGCGACAGTGACCGGCTCGACGGCCGTGAACCGGACGCTCGTCGATGGCACGTGGGTGTTCACATCGACGCGGGGCAGCCTCGGGGCCGGTCTTGTCTACCTGTTCAGGTTCTCCGGTGCGACTGGCTCGACCAAGTTTTCGCTGAGATCCTGCACGGTGAATGGCTCGCCCTGCGATAAATTCATGTAAGTCTTATAGTCTCTGCGTGAGCGATGTTCGGGTCGATGTCGAGCTGGCGCATCCAGCGGATGTCGTGTGGCGAGCGTTGACCGAGCGTCGTCTGATGAGTGAATGGTTCATGCCGACCGACCTGGTGCCGATCGTGGGCGGGGTCTATCGGGCATTTCCCCCGGCGGGCCTGGCCGGGTTCACCGGTCCGTACGATGTGGACGTTCTCGGAGTCGTTGAGCACCAATGGATGCGGATGCGGTGGCGGGGAGAGCAGCTGCACTCGGAGGTGGTGTGGGAGCTGTCCGACAGCGACCCGGGTGTCAGCCTCGCCGTGACGCAGTCCGGTTTCCTTGGCCTGTCTGGGGACAAGCGGCGGGTCGAGCTTGCCGAGACGTATGAGAGCCTCTTTCGCCAGAAGCTGCCTGAGCTGCTGGCGACGATCTCGCAGCCGCTGACAAAGAAGCCGCCGAGACTCAAGCCGCCCAAGCCGCCGAGACTCAAGAGCGGTGGGTCGTGGTGGCGCAGGCTCCGGCCGTGACCCGGGACGCCGCTGGCCTGCGCTGTCAACGATTTGCCATACGACGGGCACCGGGACTGGCGCCACCTATAGTTTTGGCGTGAGCCAGCCGAAGATCGACGTGGAGATCATGCACCCGCCGGCCCTGGTGTGGCGCGCTCTCACCGAGGCCAAGCTGCTCAACGAGTGGTTCCAGCCGATCGCCGGCTGGCCCGAGAGCGGGGCCCGGCCCGGGTCGCAGGGCCGCGTGTTTCCCACCGACGACCTATGGGGATTCGGATCTTTCGATATCGATCTCGTGGAGGCCGAGCCGCACAGCCGTCTGGTCTTCCGATGGCGCGGGGACGACTTCACCATCGAGATCACCTGTGAGATCCACGCCATCCCCGGCGGCAGCCGCATCACTGCCTGCCAGGACGGCTTCCTCGGCAAGCAGGAGGCCGAGCGGCGGGAGAGCCTGCGCAGCGCACACCAAGTCATGATCGAGCGGCTGCGCGCCGCCGTCGACCGGCTGGCGTTGGGGTTCGGCGAGGCCGCCTTCCTCGAGGCCGAAACGCCGGTGCCGTCGCCGCGGGGACATCATCGCGCCCGGGTCCTGAGCCTTGCCGGCGCAGCGATCGTCGCCATGCTGTTCGCCACGGCCGGTGCCGTTTGGCTCGGCCGCGACACACCGCCGCCGCCAGCGCCAGCGCCTGTAGGCGAGGGCAACGATTCTGGTCTTGGGGCCGGCACCCCGCCGGGATTGAGCACCTCTCCTTCTAAAAGCCCGGCGGTTGTGGGTACCCCATCAGCCAAACCAAGCACACAAAACACTTCCGCCGCATCGGTGGTCCCTTCGGGAAAGCCCCTCATCGCGAGCTACCAGACCAACGCCCTGCTTGGATTGGGCGGTTTCGACACCGAAGTCACGGTCGAGAATACGGGTGGCGCCGCTCACACCGGCTGGACCGTGGTGCTGACCATGCCCGACAGCACGGCGGTCGAGAACAGGTCGCCAGAGACGGTCAAAATGCAGCAGACGGGCGAGATCGTCACGTTGACGCCGGTCAGCGCGGTCCTGCCCGCGGGAGAGGCGGTCACGTTCACGATCCGCTTCCCGGCCCTGCTCGCGCTCGGTCAATCGATCAAGGCTTGCACGGTCGACGGGCAGCCGTGTACGGCGGCCTGAATCGGGTACACTTGTTCGGTTGTATCCACAAGCCAGGGGGTGACAGGTTTCGACATTGCCTGCAGAGGCAGGGGAAGCGAGCCGAGGAAGCCGACGTCGTCTCGAGAATCGTTCGTCGGAAAACAATAAGCGCCAAGCCAATGCGCGCTCAGCTTGCACTCGCCGCCTGAGGCGTTTAGCTAGCTAGTCGGTCTGGGAGGGCCTACGGCCCAGTTCACCGGCTTCAGTAAGTAGGCTGGCCGACTCGGTCCTGTTGGGGGGCTGACTAGGCGAGATCAATCCCAACTGGGCCCGTCACATCGACTTGCTTGCGTGATCGATGGGGCCGAGCAGAGACACGGCAAGCTGCGCTCGGAGAAGCCCTGGCAAAGCGGTGATGGACCCGGGTTCGATTCCCGGCACCTCCACCAGATGGTCGTTAGTCAAACCCCGGCTCGAGGAAGCCGGGGTTTCTAGCGTGTGCAGGTTCTTGACAGTCTCGGTGCATTCGTCGGTGGCGATGTATGGCCCGCCGGGGTCCATGTCGACGAACATCTTGACGAAGAATGCTTGGTTGAGGACCTTGCGGGCGCGTTTGCTGGCGAGGCGGTAGATTTCGCGGGGATCGTTGAGCAGGTCGAGCAGGATTTCGATGGCCTCACGTCCGGCGTTTATTTGTGGGTTGTCGGTGCTGGCGAGTTGGCGTTGGAGGCGTTCGCGTTCGTCGCGGACCTGGCGGAGCCGTTGGCTGATCTTTTCTTTGGGCCATTCTGGGTCGCCGATGAGGTCGAGGTAGCCGTCTTCCTGCCGGTCCAGTTTCGTGATCTTGGTCTTTAGCTGGTCGCGCAGAGTTCGGGTTGCCTCATGTTGCGACTCGTGTGCCGAGTCGATCATTTCGCGGATCTTTGTCTGTAGTGGTGCCGGGATGTGGATGGTGCCGTAGTGGTGCACGACGGCGTCCTCGACCTGCTGGACGGGCAGGTGGGCAGATCGCAGGTTTCGTCGCGGCGGCCGCGGCACAGGTAGTAGAAGTACAAGATTCCTTGCTTGTTCTTGGCCCGGTTGATGATGAGCCGCCGCTCACAGCGATAGCACCAGACAGTGCCCTTGAGGTAGTGGTTATGGTTTCGCTCGCGTACACCGCCGGCTCGCCGGTTGTCGAGCATGACCTGAACCCGGTCGAAGATCTCCCGCGTGACCAGCGGCTCGTGCCGTCCCGGGTATTCAATGCCTTGGTGGGTGACGTAGCCCAGATAGTAGCGGTCACGCAGAATCGAGCCTAGTTTGTGGATGGAAAGCGGTGTGCCGGAGGGGTTTTTCTTGGTGGGCCGGGTGCGCAGTCCGGCGTTGGTGAGCAGGTCGATGATGCCGTGGAAACCGTAACTTCCCGTGGCGTAGAGCTCGAAGGCCATGCGCACCAAGGGTGCGCGCTCGGGGTCGAGGGCGACGGTACGGACCTCGCGGCCCTCGAACTTCTCCCGGACGTTGATGTAGCCGATGGGTGCCTTGCCGACGGTGCCGCCTCGTTTCATTTTCTGGCCCATCTTGTAGGAGATGTCGGCGCCTGCGGCGCGGGATTGGTATTCGTTGACGCCGTCCAGGACGGTGGCGACCAGATCGCCGATGGCGGAGTCTTCGGTGTAGTCCATGACCGAGATGAGCACGACGCCGGCCTTGCGCAGGTCGCGTTTGGTGATGGCCGAATCGACGGTGTTGCGGTGCAGCCGGGAGCGGGCATAGACGATGATGTAGTCGACGTCTTTCTCGGCTTTGATGCGGGCCATCATGCGCTGGAACTCGGGGCGTCCGTCGGTCGTGGTCGCGGAGCGGCCGGGTTCGAGGTATTCGTCGATGATGTCGGCGTCGAGTTGCTCGGCGCGGCGTGCGACTGCTTCCCGTTGCGCGGGAAGGGAAATGCCTTCCGGGTCGTAGTCGGTGTTGACCTGGCCGGAGGATGAGACCCGCAGGTACGAGACAGCTCGTTTGCGGGGCCGGTCTGTCGCCAGGCCGGTAACCTGTTGCAATCGATAGCGGTGAGGGTGTTCTTGCCCATAGATGATCTCCTTATTGCTCAATTGAGGGATTTGGGTCGACCGTCTCTCCATCCGGGACGGATGTCAACCCAGGTCGGTGCCGTTGAGCTGGGAAAACGCGACAGGACCGGCTGGCGTTGTTGCGCCAAACGGTCCTGTCGCGTGGATGGGTATCTTCTTGCGCTGACGTAGCAGCCGACCGTGCCATGGCCCGGATCGGTGAGGTCAGGTCAGGTCAGGTCAGTGCCGCATTGTCCAGATCGGACGGTGCCGCCATTTCTTCGGCAATGATCAGAATCGCCTGGATGAAGAGATCGACATCGATCTGCTCCCGGCGGTCTGATTGGATTTGGACCCGACGTTGATTTACCTGAGCAGCAGCGCTTCCTTGAGTCGATGCTGGCGGGAATGGGGCCGGGCACTCTGCTGCTCTTTCGATACTGACCGGAGTGGATGCGGCCGCTGGCAGTTCTCCATGGTCGGTGGGGGAGACCGTGGGCTGGCCGCGGGCTTGGTGGAGTTCGCCGGCATGAGACTCACGAAGCAGCGCGGATGCCGCATCGCCGGCTGGATTGTGCTGTGGCATAAGACTCCTGAGATTCCAAAAGTGGTGCGGTGGATGTTGGTGATCACTGGGAAACTCCTTTCGCTGCTGCACGAGCGTGGAATGCGACGGACAGTTTCCGTCGCTTCGGGATCTAGGCGCTGCGCCTGGTCAGTTCGCGGGCGAGACCCGCGAAGAAGGTTGCCGAGAGGGTTGTCAAACTCCGACGACAGGTCGTCCTCGATGTATGCGGGCAGGTCCCAAACCGGGTTGCCCTCCTCGTCGAGCGGGAACTCGTTCAGTGCTGCAACGAGTCCATCGACGAGCTTGTTGAGCGGTGCTTTCTCCATAACTGTTCACCTCCTTTCCGAACAAATAGGACTACCGGTTGCCGAGGCCGGCAACCGGTTGATCATTAAAGGCTTCGTGTCAGTGCTGCGGTTCGAGTCCCCTCAACTCCACAATTCAAGGGGACTCGAACCGCATTGTTAATGATGCGGCTCGAGCTGGGCATAGAGAACTGGCTGTCTTGCTGCGGCGCCGGTCCGACCGGCGGCTCCTTCTGCTCGTGGCAATCAATGGCGGTATCCGAACCGCATCCGCCCAGCTCAACGCAGTTCGGGCCGAGCGACAGTCCTACAGCTAAAGGTGACAGAATCCCAACCAGCGCTGGTCCCGACCGCGCCCTCATCTTTGCTAGGTCAGGAGCCAGGGGACACGACCGCCTTGGCGGCGCGCGCCATCTTCGCGGCATGCGGGTTGGCCACGAAGTCACGCACGAAGTTGGTACCGACGAGGTCGCCGCCGAACACGGGGACGGCCCGCGTCGGGGGTATCGGCTATCGTTACGGCATGGGGTTGTTTCGCCTGCATGCAGATTCGCAGCGCCGCTTAGCGGCGGTATCGCGGTTGCCGTAACCGCGGCCTCATTGCCTGTCCCGCCGGGGTCAGTGTCAGGCGTACCGCCGGATCGGTGTCCAGCCGGCAGCCAACTCGCATTTCTGGCTGTGCTGCCGGATCATCCTGCGTGCTCCCGGGGGCCAGTCTGTGTTGCCGCGCTTCCGTCCGTCACACCAAAATCACTTCATTGACCCGTCCGAGGTGCCCGAATCCGCGAAGCTCTTCCTGATGGTCGGGCTGCCGGGCGCCGGAAAGACCACGCGGGCCAAAGAGCTCGCTGCGGCCCATCGGGCGCTGCGGCTGACCGCGGACGAGTGGATGATCTCCCTGTTCGACGGGTCGCAGCCCGCAGGCAAGCGGGACTTGCTGGAAGGACGGCTCATCACTCTAGCCCTGCAAGCTCTGCATTTGGGTACCAACGTGGTGCTCGACTTCGGGCTCTGGGGGCGCGACGAACGATCGGCACTGCGTTGGCTGGCGGCATCGGCCGGGGCATTCTGCCGAGTGATCTACCTGCCCATCGACACCGACATCCAGCTCGCCCGGGTCGCACACCGGCAGGCAACCGCACCGCACGCCACCTTCCCGATGTCCGAATCCGACATCGATAAATGGCGGAAGCAATTTCAGGCCCCTGATGCCGCCGAACTACGCGGCGGCCGAACAATTCCGGGTCCGCCACCAGGTTGGCCCAGCTGGCCCGCGTGGGCCGCTGACCGATGGCCTTCGCTCGACGCGGCGAGGCCGTGACTACGCCCGGTCATGACGCAATCCGTATTATCCCAACCGTTGCGCAGGAGCCTATGAACAACTTTGATTTTGAAGGTGTGAGCTGAACCTTTCCAAGTCGGGAATCTGCTGTGCGAGTGATGGAGGTTTGTGTGGTCCTCCGGTATCGCCTTGCAGGAGGAGGTACCAAACCAGCGTGCGCTGCGGCCGTTAACAGGAGGCGGATCGTGATGACGGCAGCGGTGTCGGGATGGCAGGCCGGTGCTGGCCTCAAACATAGTGCAGGCACCCAACAGCTTTGGATTGTCCAGTTCGGCAAGGGATTGGAGCACTGGGTCCGTTGCGTTAGTCGTGGCCAAGATCGTGGCAGGATTGGCTGGTGAAGCTGTCGGCCTGCGCTCGCCCCTGCCCGCCGAAGTCAGCGTTGGCGGGTTTTCTAGTTCCCGCAGGAGGTCATTGTGGTCGCGGTCCGCTGGTACCTGCGCTTCAATCTCTCCTACCGTGACGTGTAGGAACTGCTGGTCGAACGCGGTGTCGAGGTCGACCACGTCACGGTGTGCCGGTGGGTGCAACGCTTTACGCCGCTGCTGGCCGACGCGGCCCGCATCAGCAGGAAGACGCTGTCCAGCCGCTGCCGGGTGCGTCCGTTGGCGCGAAGGATCGGCCCGAGCCGCTCAGGATCGCCCCGGCGGCGATCGCCACCACCAGGATCAGCACGGACAGGTGAAACTGGAACCAGGTCAGGATCCGGATCTGCTGAACCCGCCTGGGAAGCTGCCGGCGGACGCGAGGGGAGGCCATGGGCGCGAGCCGATTGCATGACGGCGTGCGCCCATCGGCGCGGCGCACGCCGTCTCCCCAGGAATGTGCCTGCGTGGAAATCTCTGTCCCGCTCGCCAGGCCGACCCGCGTTGATCTTGTCCCTGCGGAGAGGATGACACGCCTATATCCGGCAAAAGTGCAACCGTTCGAACAAGATTGTCGGGCGCAGGCGGCGAGTGTCGTGGGCGGACTGAGGTCCAGCCTTGATCAGATCATCACATCCTTGAAGTAGACGTCGGCGAGCTTGGACGTGTCGGTCGGTGAGGTGGTCGTGGCGAATCCGAAGGCGAGGCGGACGGTTGACGCGTCAGGGATCTGGATAGCCATGCCCTCCGGCTCGCGGAACGGCAACTCCGCCCCATCGAGGACAAGCCGGCGGTCGACTACAGCGCCGGTTGCCCAGTCCAAACAGGTGAGGTGGGTGTTGCCGATCGGCGGTTGGGAGGTGGCGCTGCCATAGGAGCTGCCTTCCAGCAGGTAAAGGTATCCACCGTAGGAGGCGTAACCCTGGAAGGAGTAAGTGAGCGCGGGCTGCGCCACGGAGGCAATCGGAGTGAACTTGTTGGTGTGCATGGCCTCCAGGCTGTAAAGCGCGTAACGGAACGAGCCGCCGATGCGGTGGCGCATCACCAGCTGACCGGCGGCCGGGTCGATGCCGCAGGTGGTCCGGTCGGCCCCGGGAATGGGCTGGATGCGCCGGACCTCCTCGTGCTCCGGGGTCAGGATCGCCCCGTCGTCGAAGCGGAAGCGGGCAAGGCGGGTGCCCCAACCGCTGGCCCCGTCGTCGGGGAAGGAGTCGACCTCGGTCCACAGGAACGCCGATGAGCCCACGGGCTCCGCGCCGATCTGCACGCCGTGCCCAAACCCCTTGAGAAACATGTGTCCCAGCTCGTTGCCGTCGAGGTCGAGTTTGGTCAGGCACAGGTCACCGGCTCTGTCGCGGGAGGCGCCGCTGACCGGTGCGGCCTCGCCGGGCAGCTGCTGCCCGCCCGCCATCAGCTGCACGATATAGACATGTCCGTTGACGTTGTCGAAGGCCAGCGACTGCATCACCGTCTTGTTGTGCAACGGCTTGCGGAGGAACAGGGGCCTGCCGGGCGCGGCGAGGTCGAAGCGGGAAGGCGCGGGCGGGATGGTCCAGGCGCCGGTCAGGGCGAACGCACCGGTCAGACCGGCGGCCCGCAGAAGGCTGCGACGGGTGTTGCGCATTTGGTCCTCCTATGGAAGTGGCTTACTGGAAGCGTTTGACGACACCGTCGGCCAGCGCGTCGGCGGCTGCGGCAAGGTGGGTGCCGGCCGCGTCAAGCCGGCCGAGCAGCAGGGTGGATTTGATGATTTCGGCGGTCAGGGGGCGGTCGAGCAGGTGGGAGACGGCGTGCTGGTACTCGGTGCGCAGCCCCTGTTTCTTGGCGTGCAACGCATGCTCGGCCGCGCTGCGGGGCGCGCGTGGCAGTAGCAGCACCGCGTCCCCCAGCTCGTTGAGGCCCCGAATTAGTGCCGCAATCACAGGAACGCAGGCTGGTTCGGCTCCGATGCCGAAGAGGGCGGCTTCGCGGATGAAGTCGCGGATCGCGTCAAGCACGTCGTCGATCGAGCGGGACAGCCGGAAAAGGTCCTCGCGGTCGATAGGCGAGCTGACGCTGCGGCGCAGTCGCCGGACGAGCAGGGCACGCCGATCATCGCCGGTGTGCTCGATCTCGGCGACGAGCCGGCGCGCTTGGGCCGCGGGGAGTTGGCCCGCGACGAGCTCGCTCGCCAGCCGCGCGCCGTCGATGGCCGCCGCGACCTGATCGCAGACCAGCCCGGCGAAGACCTTATCGGTGCGCCCGGACAGATCCCGCAGCAGGTCGCTAAGGCGAGCGGCCATCATCGGAGGCCGCCCGGCGTCATCGGACGGCCGCCAGCGTGAGGCAGCAAGCCAACCGGCGTCATCGGACGGCCGCCAGCGTAAGGCAGCCGATCGCGCCGGCGGCGAAAGCCGTTGGGAGCGTTAACATCCAGGCCGAGCCCAGGCGCAGCACCGCGGGCCAGCGGACCTTCCTCGCCCTGCGCGACAACCCGGCGCCGACCATGGCGCCGGACAGCGACTGGGTCATGCTCACAGGCGCCCCGGCAGCCGCCGTTCCGATGACGACGGCCGCCCCGGACAGTTCCGTGATGACGGCCGTGTCGGCGCGGCCGGTGCTCAAACCACCGGCAAGCGCACCGGCCAGCCGGGGCAACCCGGCCAGGGCACCGATGAGAAAGCAGCCGCTGATGGTGGCGATCGCCAGCGGCGAACCCGAGTAACGTCCCACCGCCCCGCCCTGAACAGCCGCATAGACGGCGAGCATCTTCTGGCCGTCGTTGACGCCGTAAGCGAGGCAAGTCACGCCCAGCGCTCCCGCGTGCAGCCACCGCAGCCGCAGGCCGGCCCCTTCGGGAGCGGGGAGCAGGCCCACGATCCGGCTCAGGCCAAGCGCGACGATGCCCCCGATGCACGGGGCCAGGGCCGCCGCCACGAGTACCGCGCCGACGACCTTCCAGTCCACGGCCAGGTCGGCGCCGAGTCCGGCTCCCGCTATGCCGCCGATAAGCGCGAGGGTGAGGCTGGTCGGCAGGCCGCGCGCCGCGAGGACCGCGGTCACCAGCACCGCCGCGATCACACCGGCCGCGACCGGGAGCGAATCGCCGTCGAACCCGACCAGCCGCTCTCCGAGAGTCGCCGCGACGGCGGTGCCGAGCAGCACTGGCGCCGCCGCGACGCACGCCGTGAGCAGCAGCACCGCCATGCCGGGCCGCAGTCCGGGCAGGCCTAGGCGCAGGCCGAGCCCGATCAGGGTGCCGGCGTCGTTGAACCCGGTGAAGAGCGCGAACACGGCCGCGAGGGCAAAGGTAAGCCAGTTCGTCTCCAACGGGAAACCTCCGAGAGTTAAATTGCATGTTATTTAACACTCGCTCGGCCGTTCCTTCAACATCAGTCTCGCCGTGCCTGCGCAAACGCCGAGCCAGCCAGCCCTATCCTCACAAAAGAACGAATGTTAAGTTAACATCATCTGGTGTTCGCACGCTATTTCCGGAGGCGCAGGCCGTAATGCTGACTAATGGCGCACCCGCGCCCGCATCGAGCGGAGGGCTCTGGGCGGGCGTGGATGTGGGCACGCAGAGCCTTCGGGTGCAGATCATCGACGCGGCCGGGACGGTGGCCGGACGCGGTTCCGGGAGGCTGACCAGCCACCGCGACACCGGCCCCGACGGCAGCCGACGGCACGAACAGGATCCCGAGCAGTGGTGGCGCGTGCTCGGCGCGGCTTTCCGTCAGGCACTGGCCGGGAAGGCTGCCGAGCGCGTCCAGGCAGTCGCGATCTGCAGCACCTCGGGCACGTTCCTGCTCGCCGACGCTGACAACCGGCCACACACCATGGCACTGATGTACGACGACGCAAGGGCCGACGCTGAGGCGGGCGAGGTCTGCCTGGCCGGCGAGGCACGATGGGCGGCTTTGGGGTACCCGATACAGCCCTCCTGGGCATTGCCAAAACTGGTGTGGTTGCTGCGCCACGGACCCGACGGCCTGCGCACGGCGGCGCGAGCGGGCACGCTGCGGCTTCAGCATTGCGCCGACCATCTGGCCGCTCGCCTGGTGGGGGCGCCGGTGGCGACCGACTGGAGCCACGCGCTCAAGACCGGTTTCGACCTCGAGGCCGACGCCTGGCCGACGTCCATCCTGGACAGGCTCGGAGTCCCCGACAAGCTGCTGCCGCCCGTGGTCCGCCCGGGCAGCCTCATCGGCCTGATCAACGCCGAAGGCGCCGAGCACACCGGCCTGCCCGTAGGGGTACCGGTTCGCGCCGGGCTGACCGACGGCTGCGCGGCACAGGTCGCCGCGGGGGCGCTGACACCCGGGGCGTGGAACAGCGTGCTGGGCACAACCCTTGTCCTGAAAGGGGTTACGAGCACCAGGATCGCCGATCCGGGCGGCGCGGTCTACTCCCATCGCCATCCCGACGGCGGCTGGCTTCCGGGCGGGGCGTCCAACGTCGGTGCCGGTGCGCTGGAGGCGCGCTTCCCGCACACCGACCGGTCGGGCCTGGACGCCGAGGCCGCGAGGTTCGAGCCTTCCGGCGGCCTGAGCTATCCCCTGGTGTCTCGCGGCGAGCGCTTTCCGTTCGTCGAGCCGGGCGCTCAGGCTTTCGACATCGGCCCGTTCGCGGGCGAGGGTGACCGTTACGCCGCTGTCCTGCAAGGGGTCGCTTTCGTCGAGCGGCTCTGTTTCGCTTATCTGTCAAGGCTTGGCGCCGACGTCACCGGGCCGGTCTCGGTGACCGGCGGTGCCACGCGCAGCCTCTACTGGACCCAGCTCAGGGCCGACGTCCTCGGGCGGGATCTGCTCGTGCCGGCCCAGCCCGAGCCGGCCTTCGGCGCGGCCGTGACGGCGGCGGCCGGCGACGGCCCGCTCACCGCGACCGCACTGAAGATGGCCGGGCCGGCGCGCACCGTCACGCCCAGAAGTGACCGATTCCAGGAGTCGTATCAACGGTTTCTCGATGCGCTGAACGACCGTGGTTACATCGATGAGGATCTGGCCCGCTTTGCCAAGGGGGCACGGTGACGACAGTCGTGCTCGCGCGCCACGGCCGCACGGCCTGGCATTCACCCAACCGGTATGCCGGGCGCAGCGACATCCCGCTCGACGCCCATGGACTCACCCAGGCCCGCACGCTCGCCGAATGGGCCAAATCCCAAGGCTTCACGGCCCTTGTGTGCTCCAGCATGCGGCGCGCCCGTGACACCATCGCCCCGACCGCGCAGTTCACCGGCCTGACCCCGAGGGTGGACGAGCGCCTGCGCGAGGTCGACTTCGGCGTCGCCGAGGGCCGCACCCTGGCCGACCTGCGTGACGAGGACCCGGAGATGGTGCGTCGCTTCGAGTCCGATCCGGTCGCCCACCACTTCCCGGGGGGCGAGCCGCCGGGCGCCGCCGTGGCCAGGGCCTCCGCAGCCCTTGAGGAGATGACCGCGCAGGACGGCACGATACTCGTCGTCGCACACAACACCGTGATCCGCCTGGTGACCTGCTCCGTACTGGGTTTGCCGCTGGGTGAATACCGCCGCCGCCTGCCCAGGCTCGACCCGGCGGCGACGGTGACACTGCGCTTCACACCGGGCGATCCCGTGGCGCTGCTGGCCTACAACGTGCCGGTGGCAGCAGGATGTGAGCCATGACCGCCTCCGACACCACCACGGCCGATCGTGGCCGGCCCGCGCAGCGCCAGGCCGAGATCGCCGAGTACGTCATCCAGCACGGCTCGGTGTCCGCCGCGGATCTGGCCGAGATGTTCCACGTCAGCCTGATGACGGTGCACCGCGACCTCGACGAGCTGGAGCGTCAGGGTGTGGTGCGCAAGTTCCGCGGCGGGGTCAGCGCCCAGCCGTCGAGCGTCTTCGAGAGCAACGTGTCCTACCGGCTGCGGGCGGCGCGCGAGGAGAAGCTGGCGCTGGCCAAGCGCGCTCGGGAGTTGATCGAGCCGGGCATGGCGGTGATGCTCGACGACTCGACGAGCACCCTCGAGCTTGCCAGGCTGCTCACCGACGCCGCTCCCCTGACGGTCATCACCAACTTCCTGGAGACCATCAAGCTCCTCTCGGGGGTGCGCGGCATCCGCCTGCTTTCCCTGGGCGGCGAGTACTTCGCCACGCACGACTCGTTTCTGGGCGTGCCATGCGTGGAGGCGATCGAGGCCCTGCGGGTCGATCTGCTTTTCGCCTCGACGTCGGCGGTGTCGGGCAGCTACGCCTACCACCAGGAGCAGGAGATCGTGCTGGTGAAGCGCGCCATGATCCGGTGCGCTCAGCGCGCCGTGCTGATGGTCGACCACACCAAGCTTGGCCGGGCCGCGCTGCATCGGGTCGCACCGCTGCGCGATTTCGCCCTGGTTCTGACGGACTCCGCGGCGCCCGAGTCGACGCTGCGCGAGATGCGGGAGAACGGTGTCACCTACGAAACCGTATGATGCGGTATTGATCGGCGTCGATGCTGGGACCACGGTCACCAAGGCGGTCGCGTTCTCCCCGGTTGGGGTACCGCTGGCCCGCGCCGCCCGGCCGAGCGTGCTGCACGCGATCGGTGACGGGCGCTACGAGCAGGACACGGATCAGGTCGTGGACTCGGTGCACGAGGTGCTGGCCGAGCTGACCGGGCGGCTGCAAGCACCCGTGCAGGCGGTCGGGATCACCGCGCAGGGCGACGGCCTGTGGCTCGTCGACCGCCAGGGCGGCTCGACGAGAAACGCCATCTCGTGGATGGACGCCAGGGCCGCCGGCATCGTCGCGCGCTGGCAGCGCGACGGCTTGCTGGACAAGGCTTTCCGGCGCACCGGTAGCGTGATGTTCCCCGGCGCGTCGGGACCGTTGCTGGCATGGATGCACCGGCACGAGCCGTCTACATTGGACAAATCCGACACCGCAGCCTACTGCAAAGATGTTGTGCTGCAACGGCTGACCGGCGTGCGCGCCACTGACCCCTCCGACGCCTCGATGCCCTTCGGTGACCCGCACGGGCTTGGCTATGACGAGACGCTGCTTGACGCGTGCGGGCTGTCAGGACGCCGGGAACTGCTGGCGCCCGTGCACCCCACCCCCGCCGGGGCCTTGACGCGGGCCGCCTCCGGGCGCACGGGGCTTGCCCCCGGTACCCCTATAGTCGCGGCCCCATATGATCTGCCGGCCAGCGCATGGGGTGCCGGGCTGGAGACCGTCGGCGACGGCCTGCTCATCCTGGGCACCACGCTCGCCTGCCAGGTCCTGGCGGACGGGGTCGGCAGCGCCGGCGAACCGACCGGCTTCACCCTGCGCACCTGGCGTCCGGGACGGTGGTTGCGGGCGTTGCCCGCGATGGTCGGCACCGCAGCGCTCGATTGGGTGTTGAGCCTGATCGGCACGGACATCTCGCAGCTGGAAGAGCTGCTGGAGCGCGGGCGCTCCAAAGGCTTGGCGGTATTGCCCTACCTATCCGAGGCCGGGGAGCGCGCGCCCTTTCTTGCGCCAGGTGCACGTGGGCGCATTTATGGGCTTTCATTGGGTACCCGCCCAGCCGACCTTGTCCTGGCGATGTGCGAGGCGATCGCCTACAGCGCCCGCCACTGCCTGGAAACAGCCGGCCTGCGCGGGGAGCTGACGGCGTGCGGCGGCGGCCTTGCCTCCCCGAGATGGGCGCAGATCTTCGCCGACGTGCTCGGCCAGCCGGTAAAAGTGCTTGCGGCGCAAGAGATCGGTGCTCGCGGCGCTGCGCTGGCCGCCGCCTCGGTGGTCTCGCCGGAGGTCCGGTTCGCGCCCCCGGCGGGCGGCGTCCATCTGCCTCGACCCGAGGCCGTGCGGCGCTACGCGGACGGTTACGGGCAATATCTGGAACTCGTGGCGCGGGCCCGCGCCGATTGGTGAAAGGAACCCTCTTTTTTATGCGCACCCTTCTGGCTGGAGATCACTTCGTGACGCCGGATCTGTTGACCGAGGCACTTCGCGGCCAGGATCTGGAGGTCTCCACCCTCACCCTGCCCTGGCCGCACGTGCCTTTCGGGCCGGTGGCGGAGGTCGACGAGGCCTCCGGCACCGAGGACGAGCTGATCGCGGCGTTGCGCGGGGTCCGGGTGCTGGTGACCCAGATGGCACCGGTGACCGAGCGGGTGCTCGCCGCCTGCCCCGATCTTGAGCTGGTGGTGGTGTGCCGGGGTGGGCCGGTCAACGTCAATCTGGAAGCGGCGCAACGGTTTCGGGTGGCGGTGCGCTCCACCCCGGGGCGCAATGCCATCGCCGCCGCCGAACACACCGTCGCCCTGCTCCTGGCGGCGTTGCGCCACATTCCCGAGATTCATCAGGGGCTGCGCGAGGGGGCCTGGAGGAGCGACCTCTACGCCCTGGACGAGGTCGGCAGCGAGCTGAGCGGCAGCACGGTCGGGTTGGTCGGGTTCGGGGCGATCGGAGCCCGGGTGGTCCGGATCCTGCAAGCCTTTGATGCGACCGTCATCGTGCACGACCCGTATGCGGATGTGGAGTCGGTCGAGTTGAGGGAGCTGCTTTCCCGAAGCTCCGTGGTGAGCCTGCACGCGCGCCTCACCGCCTCGAACCGGCGGATGATAGACGCTGAACGGATCGCGCTCATGCCGCGCGGGGCCGTGCTGGTCAACACCGCACGCGGCGGTCTGGTCGACTACGACGCGGTCGTGGACGCGCTCGAGTCCGGGCACCTGGGCGCGGCCGCCTTCGACGTCTTCGACACCGAGCCCTTGCCGCCGGGTTCGCGACTGCTCAAGGCGCCCCGAACCGTGTTCACCCCGCACCTGGCCGGGGCGACCCGCCAGACCGCCTCGCGGGCAGCAATGCTTGCGGCGCAACAGGTCTCCACTTACCTGTCCGAAAATGGCTGACC